>Ga0208566_1000195_pt1 | contig 43910 bp, 31 predicted proteins | sample PL_2010_150m_FD_184159 | JGI IMG/M metagenome (GOLD analysis project Ga0208566, IMG submission 184159) | Freshwater microbial communities from Powell Lake, British Columbia, Canada to study Microbial Dark Matter (Phase II) - PL_2010_150m... | ecosystem: Environmental > Aquatic > Freshwater >...
GGTATAGACAATTTGCCTCGGCTTTGGTTTCGTACCGGCATCGAGGAAGAGATCTGCCATCTTCACGGCTTCCTCCATCACGCCGCCCGGATTCCACCGGAGATCCAGAATAAGCCGTTTCATTCCGCGGGCACGGAGGTCGCGCATGGCAACCTGCATCTCGTCGTTCGTCTTCGTTGAGAACTTATTCACGGCGAGATACCCTACCTCATCGTTGATCATCAGGGCGACATCGATGCTGACGATGGAGATTTCCGCCCGCGTAATTTCGTACACCAGATTCTCTGTGACTCCGGGGCGTGCGATTACAATCTTCACTTTGGTGCCTTTGGGACCCCTGAGGCGTTGAGACGCCTGGTCGGAGGTGAGGCCAATCGATGTGCTGTCGTTGATTCGTACGATCCGGTCATTGGAAAGGATGCCGAGTTTCGCGGCAGGTCCTCCCCCCATCGGCTCGACGACAATGATCGTGTCGTTCAATGCGCGAATCTGCAATCCGACCCCTTGATAGTTCCCCTGCATTTCCTCCGCGGCTTTTTCGAACTGCTTCGGCGGGATATACACCGAGTGAGGATCGAGCTGTTCGAGCATGCCCGTGATTGCACCTTCGGTGAGTTTGCGTGCGTTGACGGAATCGACGTAGTACTTATCCGTCAACACGAGAATATCCTGGAACTTTTTGAACTGCTCATAGATGTTGTCTGCAGAGATAAGGTTCCTTCCCTGGAATCCGACAAGCATCCCTATCAACATCATCGCAGCTACGATCCACGCTGAAAACTTCCTTTTCATCGAGAGACCCCTTTTTGTTGAACAACACTGCCTATTCTTTCAACGCTTGGTGGGAGGTGCTGGTTCCTCCCTCGAAATCCTTCACTATCTTTAAGGTGGTTGCTTAGCGTGATTGCCACAAAGTCCCTAAGACACCAAGGAAAGCATGTCCATTACTAAGATGTAGTGTGTGTAGGTTCAAACCTGACATACTCTGTGGTTTCATCACATCTTGCATGACGATATTTCTATCTAGTGCTTTTCGTGTCTTCGTGCCTTCGTGGCTGAGTAGCTACATCTTAAGATAGCTATAATAGACGAGAGAAAGACGCTCTATCAAGGAGGGCGTGATGGTCATCAAAAACGAATCCCCGGTTCGTGGCCGGGGATTTTGAAAATGATCGATTCCGGTTGGGTTTAGTCTCCTAGTTCCTGCACCTTCACGCGAGCATCGTCCGCAGCTCTTCCGCTTGGAACCATGGAGAGATAGCGCTGATACTGCTCCCGCGCCAGACGTCTCGTTCCTTTGAATTCGTAGAGTTGAGCGATGCGAAACACCAACGGAGTCCGGGAGGGATCTCTTTCAAGCGCCTTTTGGAATGCCGCGATCGCTTCGTCGTACATCCTTTTTTTCTGATACGCCTGGCCGAGTTGGTTGTAGCTCTCAGCATGCTCAGGCGCCACATCAACATATTTCTTGAACATCGTAATCGCTTCATCAATTTCATGGACGCCTACATAGTACTCACCAAGTTGATGATAGGCCTGCCACGATGCCGGACGCGCAAAGATGGATTTCTTGTAGAGGCTCACAGCCTTTTCGCTCTCGCCTTCCCCTGCATAGACGCTGGCGCGTGCCAGCATGCCGAGATAGGGATCGATTTTCGAAATCTCATTGGCCTGCTCATGCGCTTTCTGATAACTGCCCCCCAGGATCGCAGGAGCAAACACGTAGTAGTTCACAAGCGCTTTTCGGTACAGCGCTGACCGGGGATCGAACTTCACAGCTAATTCGAGCTGCGCCTTCACCTTCGGCGCGATGAACGGCATGCGAAGCAGACCAGCGTTCTGGAAGTTAGCCATGTACGCTTCGGCAAGCATGTAGTGGTACTCCGCGTTCGTTTCATCAAGCTCGACAGCTTTTTCCAGATGCTCAATTGCTTTGTCGCTGTTTGAAGGCTCGTGGAGATTCCCTACGCCGAGGCGGTAGTACCCATCGGCAATCCTTGTATCCTTGACGATGGTTTCTTTACGAAATGGTTTCTGTTCGGAGAGCTTCTGATGGAGCGGTTGCGAATTTGCGTTAATGCTCAACGCGGCCAAGAACAGCGCGCAGGTGGAGGCGAGACGTCGTGCTGTTTTCCTTTGAATGGACATCGAACCCCCTTTCTCAACCCGTTCATGAGCCTTTATGAGATACGATTCTCGAAGAGGATTGTTTCGCAAGGACGAATCGGAATGACCATAGCCACTTCCAGGCCTTTTGGCGACTTGTTCGAGAGCATAAATCTGTGATTCTCGCCATAGAGTTGTTCAAGGCGATCCTGTGAATTCCGCAGCCCGACACCTTCATGCGCCAGCAGGTCGTATCCCTCCGGCAAGCCTGGCCCATCATCGGCAACCGCTATTCGCAACGACCCAATGACCTGCCGTGCCGAGATCTCGATGCACCCGCCGCTTGCACGCGGCGCTACTGCATAACGAATGGCGTTCTCCACGAGCGGCTGCAGAATCAGGTTCGGAACTTTGAAGTCCAGCACTTCGGGCTCAACGCTTATCGTAACCCTGAGACGGTCTTCGAAGCGGGTCTGTTCAATCTCAAGGTAGCTTTGAAGAAAGTCCAGTTCCTCCCTCAACGGTACCTCCTGCACGCCGACATTGTGCAACGTATACCGCAGCAGATCTCCGAGCCTTGCAAGCACGCGATCCGCATCATCGACATTCCTGTGCATAAGTGATGAAATGGTGTTGAACGTGTTGAACAAGAAATGAGGGTGAAGCTGCATCTTCAGTGCTTGCAGTTGGGCCTGGGTAAGTTGTGTTTTCAGCTGCGCCGCACGTACTTCGCGTTCACGAAACTTGCGGTAGTATTCGCGCCCATACCCGATGCCGAGGATGGCCCAATACGTGAGCAGATTGATGTGGAAGTACACTACAAACGTGTGCTGGATTGCCCTGAAGGCCTCATACAGCTGCAATGGCTCGGGGCTGAACGATTGTACAACAATTTCCGCGATCAGCAGTTGAACGGTGGACAGGAGAACGCTTGTCGGAACATGAACAAAGAAAGAGATTGCCCTCGATCCACGCTCAAATCGAAATCGCTTCCCGAGCCAGAGCACCAACGGTGCAATACAAGCCCAGATATAATAGAAGGAAAGATTGGTCTTGAGCGCAAGATCCCACGTGACTGGGGTGCGGAACACATAGCGCCCCCAGAGGGATGATTCAGACGCGAAGAACAAGCCGACCGCGGTCCAGATCAGGAAGTAGGAAACCCACCGGAGCCATCGGCGCTCGAGCCGTTCATTCGTTGAATCTATGCGGTGACGAGGGTCTTTCATGGAGTCAGGCAATCAGTTTCTTCAGTTCGTTTTGCATTTGCTCCCACACCTGGTGTGCGTGCGATTCGCGGGTTTTGAGGTGACCAACGACCATGCGAATGGTGTACCGCGTCCCGAGCTTGGTGTGTGAGAGAAATGTTTCCCGGCTTCCGTTCACAGCATTGATCAAATCTTGGTTGAGTTTGTTAAGGGCAACTTCGTCATCCATTCCTTTTGGGTGGGCACGAAAACACACCGCACCAAAGTGCACGGGAGCCAGCACTTCGAAATCCGGATCAGCGTCAACCCAATGCTTGAAAACCCGGGCAATGCGCAGATGCTCGCGAAGCCGGGCCGCGATGCCATCCCATCCAAAGTATCGGAGAACAAACCAGAGCTTGAGCGCGCGGAACCTCCTGCCGAGCGGGACGCCATAGTCCATCAGATTGTGGACAACCTCGTCGTGTGCTGTGCGAAGATATTCCGGCACCAGGCTGAATGCCCGGCGCATGATGTCCGGCTTTCGGGTGTAAAGGACGCTCAGATCGACCGGAACAAACATCCATTTGTGAGGATTCACAACAAAGGAATCTGCGCGATCACAGCCCTCAAGAACCCAGCGCATCTCCGGAACAATTGCCGCACTTCCCCCATACGCCGCGTCAACGTGGAGCCAGATTTTTTCCCGCTCGCAGATGTCGGCAATTGCGGGTATCGGATCGATGCTGGTACACGATGTTGTTCCAACGGTCGCGACAACACAGAACGGCCGCATTCCATCCCTCCGATCCTCTGCAATCGCTTCAGCAAGTGCTTCCGGACGCATACGGAATTGCTCGTCGACCGCAACCTTCCGCATGCCATCTATGCCGAAGCCGAGTGTAATCACAGCTTTTTCCACCGATGAGTGTGCAAAATCTGACAAGTAGACGCGCAATCTGGGAAGCTCACTGCGGCCAGCCATTCCTCGTTCGCGTGTTTTCAGATCGGTCAACGATTCCCGCGCAGCGGCAATTCCATGCAGCGTGCTTGTTGACGCCGTGTCAAGAATCATCCCCCAATATTCCTTCGGAAGGCCAAGCATTTGACGCAGCCAGCCAAGAGTTACTTCTTCCAGCTCCGACACGGCCGGGCAAGACTCCCACACCATTCCATTCCCGTTTAAGGCCGCGCTGAGGAGCTCTCCCAGAATTCCAGGACCGCTGGCGGATGAATTGAAATACGCATGGAAGCGGGGATGGTTCCAGTGGGTCATGCCGGGCATGACGATCCGATCGACGTCATCAAGGATCTGTTGCATGGGCTCGCCGGTCTGTGGGGGCTGACTCGGAAGCGAGCGAATAACGTCACCGGGATGTATGTTTGGGAGAACTGGTTTCTGTTCGACGGTATCCAGATAATCGGCCACCCAGTCCACGAGCTGATGTCCAAACTTCCGAAACTCGTCCGTTGGCATATCACCAAGGGCAACGTGCCTTTCCTGCGTGTCGGGGTTCTTATTCACAGCGGTATCCATCTATTATTATAGACAGCGATTTATTGTTTTGCCTTGGCCGCGTCAGGCGGCAAGGGGCTTGTGACCTCAGCCACCAGTTTCCATCGATTCGATGCATCCCGCCTCCATGCATGGAGGTAATATCCCTTCTCATCATCGCCGGGTTTGTCGCCATTCCTGACGGTGTAGCTGCCGTACGAGTATCCCAAATCGCCCGCCTCTGCTACGCTTGCCTCAAGAGGATCCCACGTCGAAGGATATGGCTTGTTCGAAAAGTACGCCTGGATTGAATCGATTCCAACAATCGGTTGCACTTTTTGCCGATAGAGGCGTGTCTCTTTATCGAGAATCTCGCCGAGGGCTTTTTGAACCCCGTCCTTCCGGGCCAATTCCAGGAATCCGCGCTCGGCATCCATCAGGCTTGAACGCTGGTCCTCTGCGTTCATCTTCTTCCCACTTTCGTTGGGTTTGATCGTAACGGGAGATTGAAGAGTTGTCGCACCGTCGTACGGTCCTGGTAGTTCCGTTCCAACATCAAAGACAACCTTCCATTCACCCGTTGGCTGCTTTTTCCAAAACGAGAAGTAGAAACCATAATAGGTGGGACGTTTTGCAGGGCTGTGGTCTGTCCACACCGAAGGCCCGGTTGTGTAACCAAGATCTCCGCTCCGCGAGATGTCCGCCCAGAGTGGTTCCCATTCGAGCGTTGCTTCGGTAGGATTCTTTGGGAGAGGCACGTTCTTCATCGCTTCTTTGTACTTCACCGGATGAGGACGAAAGACGACTGCGTCGTCGGCAAAATACATCATGAATGATGAACGCGCTCCGATCTTGACGCTCGTTCTCGCAAAAGCTCTTTCCGATGCCACAAGAGATATCAAGGATGGATCGTCCCGCTCCGATTGCGCGATACCGGGTGAATACAGAAGAACAGAAAGAAGAAAAGCAGTGGCTGCTCTTATCATGGGGCCCTCTTGTTGATGTCTTACCATAAGAAGCGGCGGGATAAAAAGCAACAAGACCTTGGTTTGGTGGGGGGCGAGCATGTCGTTCATATCCCGCAGAAGGGCGAAATTGTTGGCAATCGGCCTGGCTTTGGTGCAAGATGCTCGACTCCTGGGATGAGTTGTAATCGGAGGAGGTGTTTGGCGGACCCTTTATTTATGTTGACTTCCATCGTTTCACATATTAAAATACGGAAAGCGTCGGCTCATCACGCCTATATACCACTCTATCACATCTGGGTTGCGTCGACTGGCGACAGTCGGCATATTGGTCGTGCGTGTGACGAACTGCCTCGTTTTCATGTTGTTTCCTCACATGGGGGGCTGTTCGATCCCGGGCCTTCGTTCACAGTTTTGCGAGAGCACCGTCTCGTCCTGAATCCATTGTGTCACCATTACCTGTCGTTGAATCGCACGCATAGATTCTGTAATGGGGATCTATGTCGAAATTTCCGTCTAATCAACCAGCTTCATGTTGAAGCATTCATTATTTACTCCCGGGAGGAACACATGCACAGGCTCACACTTTCCGTTCTCCTGCTATTGATACCCGCGCTGCTGTTCGCGCAAGGGTTGAAAATATCGGGGAAGGTTACTGACATGAAGGGCGAAGCTATAGTCGGGGCCAATGTCTATATCCAGACGTTGGGCCTCGGTACGGTTACAAACACTGAAGGCAATTACACACTTACAGTCAGGCAGGCGGACGTAAGGGACCAACAAGTCGAATTGGCTGCTTCTATTGTTGGCAGCAAGAAGAAGACTGTCAAGATTACATTGTCTGGTGACACGAAAACTCAAAACTTCCAGCTGGAAGAAGACATATTCCAAACCGAGGCTGTTGTTGTTACCGGTATCGCTTCGAGGACCACCAAGTCGGTGGCGGAAGTCTCTGTATCCCGCATTCCAGTTGCAGACATCACTGCGGTCCAGGGTTTTCAGGGATTCTCTCAACTCATCTCCGGGAAGGTCTCTGGAGTGAACGTCCAGATCGCATCGGGAAACGCCGGTTCGGGATGGAATTTCTTCGTGCGCGGTGGCGCCGGTCTCACGGGTTCTGGACAACCTCTCATCTATGTTGACGGTGTACGAATTGAGAGCGGCAATATCAGTCCGAGCGGCCTCGGTGGACAGCAAATCAGCATGCTCTCCAGTCTGAATCCGAACGATATCGAAAATGTTGAGATTCTCAAAGGACCTGCCGCGGCATCCTCGTACGGAACCAGTGCTTCAAACGGCGTCGTGCTCATCACGACGAAGTCAGGCAAAGGCACACGTGCTCTCGCAGGAGGGAAACCGTATTCGATCGACTACCAGTTTACGTTTGGCCAGAATGAGCAGCCTTTCAAGTACAAACCGGATTTTCTCAATGCAGATACGATCAACGGGGTTTTGGAAAAGCCCGGATTTATCAGAGAGCATTCTCTCAGCATCACTGGCGGCACGCCGGCACTCCGCTATTTTGCATCCTACCAAAATCGATTCGATGCTGGTGTCATCGCGTTCCAAAACTACCTGGACCGAAACAACCTCAAGGCCAGCATTTCGGCGGTCCCGACTGACAATCTGAGCATCAAGGTCAGCTCTTCGTACAACTGGTCAAAGATTCGCAGACCGCCCAACGACAATATTATCTATGGTTGGCTCCTCAACGCGCTGAGCTACTATCCCGCATACGTCACTTGCGCGAAGCCCGCCATTGAAGCCATCAGAGATATGCATTATATGAACCAGTTCCTTGGTTCAGCCAATCTTTCATACAGACCCATCCCTGAGCTTGAAATCTCCGGGAATGGTGGCGTGGAATTTAACCAGTACACACAGGACCAACTGTATCCTTACGGCTTCCAGTACAACCAGAATATCGGCACCAGGTATTTGTACAATCGAAACGGAAGGTCACTGACGTATGACCTCAACGCCCGCTACACCTATAAGGACTTCCTGATCGAAAACCTGACAGTGATACCGACTCTCGGATCTCAGATCGTGAGCCGATTTATCAGAACACAATCGATCTCGGTTCAGGAGTTCGGGAGTGCAGATATCTATCGATATTGGAGCCGCCGTTACGCTCAACTCCAAAAACGACTCTCAGTCAGACCGACGAGAGGCCGGTATTTTCACGACTCTGCCTTTCAACTATGACAATACATTCTTCTGGACACTCGGCGCACGCAAAGACTATGTGAGCGCTTCCGGTACCTCATCCCCGTCCATCGTTTACCCCAGCGCAAGCGTAGGAGTTCGCCTGGACCGCTTTGGGTTCCTGCCGTCTGACCTTAGTATGTTTAAGTTGCGCGCTGCCTACGGTGAGTCGGGCCAGCTCCCAAGCAACACCGATGGTTTGCCTTTGATGTACAGAACGGTTGCCGGCGGCGCCGGATCCGGCATCATGTTCAACATGATGGGCAATCCGCAGATCGAGCCCGAGCGAATCAAGGAATTCGAAGTCGGCATCGACGCTGAGTTCCTGAACATGTTCTCGCTCGAATTGACGTTCTACCGATCGGATGCGACGAAATCGATCGTTCGTTCTGCGTTTGCTCCTTCGACGGGATTGGGCGGATATACATTTCCGTACAACGTCGGTTCCGTCTGGGGCCAGGGGCTCGAGTCACTCCTCCAATTCAATCCGATCAGGGGAGCCGACTACGATCTCAATTTGTCGCTTATCTGGAATTATCAAACGAACGAAGTGCGAGACCTTGGAACAACGACCCAGATTCTCACAGGATTCGAGAACGTGATCAAACCCGGCCTGCCGAAGTATCAGTTCTACGATTACAAGGTTAAGGGAGCAACGTTCAACGCTGACGGAACATACAAGGGCGTCGATGCAACTCCGACCTATGAAGATCTGGGATCGAACCCGATCCCGAAGCACACCGGATCCTTCACACTCAATTTCCGTTTCCTGAAGGATTTCCAACTCTATGCGATGGCTGAATGGGCGCTTGGGCATCACGCCTGGAGTTATACAATCCGCCGTGCGATCGCGGCCTATTCGTACATGCCGTATCTCAAGCTGAGGCAAAACCTCGGCATCGCCATGCCCACCATTATTGTGACCAACAAGGTGCAGGTCGATGCTCCGACGTATACGGTCGGAACTCCGGAATATACTGATGCAGCCAATCAATACGCCAAAATGAACTCCAGCTACTATGCAAACTTCATTTATCCGGCGGACCTTCTGTCGATTCGGGAAGTCAGCCTGAGCTACAACTTCACAGATCTGGTGAGGACATTCATGCCAACAAGCTACATCAGCAACGTTCAGGGTGGTTTCACGGTGCGCAACGCCTTCAAATGGACAAAATTCCCCTTGGATCCGGAGGTAAACACCGGTGGTGGAGACTTGAGCACTTCGTCTTCGGAGTTCGCAACTCTTCCACAACCACGGACCTACAACGCATGGTTACGGTTTACCTTCTAACCTGAGAATGGAGAATAGAACATGAAAAAACTAATAATCCTTGTGTGCTTGTTGAGCACCGTGGTCATAACGTCGTGTGACGACTACGTGTCGAATATTGAACCGTACTACAACATGACGAAAGACACCGACCTCAACCAACAGAAGTATGTTGATGGCTTTGTCGTCGGACTTCAGGATCAGTTGTCCTATACAATCGATGATCTCACTGTGAATGCCGGCGGATTGTCGGACGAGCTCCTCTTTGACATGCGCAATTCGCAGGCGACGTTTTCCTCGTATCAGAACACGGACAACGGTACTCCGATGGACGCCGAGGAAGCCGGAGGAATGTTCACCGCATCTCACGAGTTGCGCCAGTTATCGGACACGCTCATCTATCGAATCAAGAACCTGATCGCGTTCTCAGATAGTGCTGTCTATCGTCGCGGATTGTATAATGCAGATATCTATGGCGGGCTCGGCAAATATTTTCTCGCAGCGTATTTTGGGATGGACCAAACGACCGGTGGTTCTCCGATGAACATCGGGCGCTTCGTTCCGTCGGCACAACTCTATCAGGATGCGATTGCAAAATGGAAAGAAGCCATCACCCTTACGACAAGCGCCTACGAGAAGAAGCTCGCCAATTCACTCATCGCGAGGGCCTATTTGTTCCTGGGTGACTATGCCAATGCCGCCACCTATGTGCAACTCGGTCTCGTTAAAGGCGACAATCCTCTTACGGGGAAATACAACGCCACAAATGATAACCTCTGGAGAGGTTCCGCGGGTGAGGTGCGGACCCAGTTCAGCGTGGATCCACGGTTCTATACTTATTTGACAAAAGATCCGACGGAATCAGCGCGAATTATTATTACTCAACGAACCGGGACAGGCGGCTTCTTGTTCTACCGCCAACTCAAGTATATCATGCAGCCTGATAAGGTTACTGTGACCCCGATCGAAGTCATCGATTGGCAGGAAAACAACTTAATGAAGGCAGAGCTGGTGGTTCGTGGCGCGATGGCTGGAAATGCGCTGGCGCTTATCAACGAAGTGCGTGCATCGAGAATTGACGCGACCACCAAGTTGCCGGTTTCAGCTTTGGCCACGGGGACAACAATTACACTCGCAGATCCTGTAACGACAACCTCATACAGCATCTTCGTGGAGCGAGACAAGGAGCTCATGCTGAGAGGAAACCGGCTCATCGACCAGAGAAGATTCGGCAAAATGCATATCGCTGGTATGTGGCAGAACTTCCCGATTTCTGCCGCGGAGAAAGCCCGCAATCCTCTGTGGAACCAGTAAGAACTCTCGGGTAATCAGGTACAGTACAAAGCCGCCTCGATAGCGAATATCGGGGCGGCTTTTTCTTGCAGTCTACGCTGAGCACCGCAGAGCTCTGTCAATCAAAGGATTGCTGCCCACGCCGCAGGACGAAGCCGAAGGCCTTACAGTGTTGTGCCAAGCAGCTCCGGTAGGGTGCTGCGATAGCTTCTGCTCATCGTCAACTGGGTTCCATCCCGCATGATGACCACGTACTCCCCGTGGAACCATGGTTGCAGCTCTTTGATTTTTTCGATGTTCACGAAGGTCGAGCGGTGGATGCGGATGAAGAGGGCGGGATCGAGTTTCTTCTGTATGGCGCTCATCGTTTCCCGGAGCAGGTGTGTTTCGTTTCCGATGTGCAGGCGCACATAGTTGCCAGCTGCCTCAATCCAATCGATCTCATCATTCTTCAGGAAGAACACACGCCCTCCGGATTTTACGACGAATCTCTCGGCCTGCTTCTTCGGCCCCTTCAGCTGACGCAGGAGGGTGTTCAACTGTTGATTCAGTTCCTCACGATGATTCGAATGCAGATGATCTTTTGCCCGATTCAACGCCGTTTGAAAACGTTGCCGGTCAAACGGTTTGAGCAGGTAGTCGATTGCATGAACCTCGAACGCGTGCACTGCGTATTGATCATACGCCGTCACGAAAATCACCGCCGGGAGCTGTTCGGGACCAATCGCCTCGATCACTCCAAAGCCATCCAGCTCGGGCATTTGAATATCAAGAAAGACCAGGTCCGGCGAGTTGGTCGTGATCGATTGCACGGCCTCGCGCCCGTTTGAACACTCGTCGATTATCTCAACGTCGGCATCGGATTTGAGTAGCTCGCGGATTTTATTCCTGGCTGGCGGCTCATCGTCCACAATGATGGCTCTGAGTCTTTTGGAGTCTAACATACTCTCTTCTCTCGTCCTTTTGAGTTAAGAAGGCGGCCCGCGGGAAGCGATAGTCTGGGGCACGGGCCTGGCTAGCATGAAGAAACCTTTATCCTACTGTGAGACGACTCCGCCGGCGAAAAAGTTGCAGACGGAACGCCAGGGAGGCATAAAAGAAAGTCCCGGCGAGTTCCTCGTTTTTGAGAGAGCTCCCAGCCGGGACTTGTCAATACCATGGGTTTTGAGAGTATTCTACTCTTTCTTCTTCGGCCTCCAGTTCACGTCGAGCGTATCGCCTTCCGGGAAGAGGGAGAGCTTTGCCTGTTCCACCTTCGCCTTGTACGCAGGGACTGCTTCGGAAAAGGCTTTGTTGAAATCTCTGAGTGCCTCTTCAAAAATCAATTCTGCCTGTCGCAAAGAGATCAACTGAGTCGGCGTCGGTGCGTCCCATGACGAGCCGAGCGAGCGAAGGACGGAGCCGAGCCGCGACGATACCGTGTTCGGCCTTCGTGTCATTCCCTGAACTGCGGCCGGATCATCCACGAACTTGTCCGCAACTTTTGTCAGCGTCTTCTTCAGATCCGAGGATTCTTTCCTGAGGTTCTTCGACACCTCATCTTTTCGTTCTTTCAGCTGGCTGAGGGCCGCGTCGATCGCCTTGCGTGTTTTCTGTATCCGGTCGACGGCCTCGGCGGCAACCTCGAGATGTCTGCTGAGCGCAAGAATTGTCTCGGATTTTTGTTGACGCGCTTCGGATGAAACCACCACGCGCGGATCCGGAAACACTTCAACCGTTTGTGTTGCTTCTTCCTTACCCATCTTGATCCGAACGGTGTATTTCCCGGGGAGCACTTCCGGACCCTGCGGTGCGAATTCCTCATCTTGCTGTTGCGGCGGCGCAAGTTGCGGGCGCTTGAAACCGTCCCTTCGCAAGTTCCAGGCCACGCGGTTGATCCCTTTTTCCATCGGGCCGTCCATTTTGCGGATCACACTTCCGCCTAAGTCCAGGATTTCCATTTTTACCTTCTTCTCTTTCGCGTCCGAGCGGCCCCTCTCGGCCGGCTCACTCCCGTCATCCCTTCTCGTTCCTTCATCAACGCCCTCTTCCGCTGTGCTGTCTTTCTGTTCTTTCGACGGATTGGTGATATAGGTGATGAGCGCACCATAAGGACGGTTATCACCCCTGAACATTGCATCGCCGGGGAAGTGATACCCATCCATTTGTTTCACCTGGTGTTGATACGTTGTGGGTATGCTGAACAGATGCAGCGGTTTCCCGAGGAGTTCGCTTGTGACAGTCCGAAGCGGCCGGATGTCGTCGAGTATGTATGCAGAGCGACCATGCGTACCGATCACCAGATCGTGATCACGGGGGTGAACCATCAGCGCCATTGCGGAAACGGTGGGAAAACCATGCGTCCATTTCATCCAGTTCTTTCCATCGTCGATACTCATCCAAAGGCCGAACTCCGTACCCAGATAGAGAAGTTCTTTCTTCACCGGATCCTGCTCAATCACCAGAGCGTAGCCCCACATCGATTTTGATCCTGTGGTGGGGTCGTTTTTCGTCAGGCTCTTCCAACTCTTTCCGAAATCTTCCGTCTTGAACACGTATGTTTTCCAGTTGGTCCGCCGATGATCGTCGAAGACTACGTACGCTGCTCCCGCATCAAATTTGGATGCTTCCACGTGAGGGATCCATGTGTTTTTCGGAACGTCCGGGATCCGCTCAATCACGTTGGTCCATGTCTTTCCACCATCCTGCGTGACCTGCAGGTTTCCATCATCGGTTCCAACCCAGAGGACGCCGCGTTGCACAGGACTTGGTGCGATCGTGAGAATCGTCGTATGGTTCTCTGCGCCGGTGACATCCTTCGTAATGCCGCCGCTCTCATCCTGTTTCTGTTTCGATGCATCATTGGTCGTCAGGTCGGGGCTATTGATTGTCCAACTATCGCCCCGGTCTGTGCTCTTGTGAACAAATTGACTCCCGTAGTAGATTGTCTTCGGGTCAAACGGATCGCTGGCAATTCCGGCGTTCCAATTGAAGCGCAGTTCGATTTCATCGGGTCCCCATGGCCGGATGTCTTTTCGCTCACCGGTCTTCCGGTTGAAGCGAATGAGCCCCCCCGCCTGCGACATCGCGTAGCCACAGTTTGCATCGGACGCGTCAACGATGGTTGCGAACCCGTCTCCGAAGCCAACTTCGTTCCAGTGCCAATTCCGGATCCCGCCGTTTTCCCATAGTTCACCGGGACCACGCCACGAACCGTTATCCTGCATGCCCCCATAGATGTTGTAAGGGATTTCCATGTCGACATTGATGTGGTAGAATTGCCCGAGCGGAAGGTTCTCGACAAAACGCCAGGTTTTTCCCCTGTCGTTGCTGACCGCCAGGCCGCCGTCGTTTCCGTCGATCAGCTGGCTCCCGTCAAGCGGGTTGATCCAGAGTGCATGGTGATCAGAATGGACGCGATTGCCCGGCGTAATATTGCTGAACGTTTTTCCACCGTCGGTGCTTACGGTGAGATTTGTTTGCAGACTGTAAATGCGATTTTCATTCTGAGGATCAACGCGAATGTCGGCGTAGTAGAACGGCCGGCCATTAACGCTGCGGGAATCGTTCACCATTTTCCATGATTGTCCGCCATCCTCTGATCGATAGAGCGCGTTGCGCTTCGCTTCCACAAGTGCATAGACAACATCAGGATTCGATTTTGCGATGCCTATGCCGATTCGCCCCAGTTCTCCCTTTGGCAACCCTTCGTCGGAGCCCAGCCGTTTCCAGGTTTCTCCGCCATCGTACGTACTATAGAGGCCGCTGCCCGGACCGCCGGATTTAAAGAACCAAGGCCATCGACGGTACTCCCACATTGCCGCGATGAGTTTGTTCGGATTCGCCGGATCCATCACCAACTCTCCGCAGCCAGTCTTGTCGTCAACAGAGAGCACTTTTCTCCATGTTTTGCCCCCGTCGGTTGTTTTGTAAACACCCCGCTCCGGGTTTTCTCCCCACATCTGGCCCATCGCCGCTACGTAGGCCACATTTGGATCGCCCGGGTGAAGGAGAATGCGATGGATGCGTTCGGTTCGATCCAACCCCAGGTGGCTCCAGGTCTGACCGCCATCGATACTTTTGTAGATGCCGTTGCCGACGCTTACGCTGTTGCGCGGGTTTCCCTCCCCCGTTCCCACCCAGATGACGGCTGGGTTCGGTTGAAAGATCGCGACCGACCCAACGGCGGCGACCGGCTGCGTGTCGAACAGTGGTTTCCACGTTGTCCCGCTGTTTGTGGTTTTCCAGACACCTCCGGTCGATACACCGACATACATGATTTCTGGATTCGCAATGACTGCATCGATACCGCCGATCCGTCCACTCATGCCGGCCGGTCCGATGCTGCGAGCCTTCATACCGGAGAATAGCGCGGTGTCAAGCTGTGCCTGCGCAACGCTCACGGCGCAAAGGAGAAGGAAACAACACAGGGCGCGAAGTGGTTTGGTGTTCACGAAAACCTCCAGGGAAATGTTGAACGTACGAGGAATGATGTAGTCGTGTTGCCTTCGAAGTCTGCTGGCGTGTGGCGTTCAGGTTATCCAATTCTCCATAGAAAATCAAGTACTCCGCCGGGCGACTCACCGTTGCTTTCCTGGTTATTCTTCGTATCTTTCCGACATTATTCCGGCCGGACAATTCTCAGGCAGACCACATGAAGACCTTGAAACCTCCCCGCCTCCGTAGGGGCGATATCATCGGGATCATCTCTCCTGCAAGCGCGCCGTCAGCTCAAGAAAAGATCGATAAGGGGGTGCGGTATCTCGAACGTCTTGGCTACCGTGTGAAGGTCGGCCGGCATGTCATGGCTCAGCGTGGGTATCTTGCCGGTACCGATGAACAACGAGCGGAAGATCTCAACGACATGCTCCGCGATCCGGGCGTAAGGGCCATTTTCGCGATCCGGGGCGGCTACGGAACACCCCGGCTCCTTCATCTGGTGGATTACAAGGCCGCCCGGCGCAATCCCAAGATTCTCGTCGGCTACAGCGATCTCACCGGATTGCAGCTTGCTCTCTATAGAAAGACCGGTTTGGTCACGTTTTCAGGCCCCATGGTTGGCGTGGAAATGTGGGACAGCATTGACCCATTCACGGAAGAGCATTTCTGGCGTGTCGTCACATCGTCGTCGCGCATCGGCAATCTGCAGAATCCTGACGGGGAGTTGTTGGTCGCATATAATAGAGGAAAAGCCACCGGCGCGCTTCTTGGTGGCAACTTCTCTCTTCTTGCTTCGCTGTTGGGGACTCCCTACCTGCCAAAACTCCGTGACGCGCTCCTCGTGCTCGAGGATGTCGATGAAGCGCCTCATCGCGTCGACCGCATGTTCACGCAGCTGCATCATGCGGGCATCACAAAGTCCATTGGCGGCCTCATCCTCGGCAAGTTTACCGACTGCGTTCCATCCGATCCCTCCAAACCGCATTTGACCATCGAGCAGGTTATCGAGGACGCTGTGCGACGGATCACCCGTCCCGTTCTCGCGAACCTCCAATATGGACACATTGCGAAGAAGCTGACGCTGCCGTTCGGCGTTCAGGCGCTTCTGGACTCACGTAACGGCGTGTTGAAGATTCTCGAGGGAGCTGTTTCTTAACCAGCGGGCGTTCCAACGTCCGCGCCCATTGTCCTTCATTGACTATCCCTCAACTTATCGCTACATTTTGTTCAACTTTGAATGTCGCGGTGTGATTCTGGCTTGATGAACATCGGCGTTTTTGCTTCCGGACGCGGGTCAAATTTCCAGGCAATTCTCAACGCTATTCAAGCGGGCCTTCTCCCTGCACGCGTAGTCCTTGTCTTGAGCAACAAGGGGGATGCCGGCGCGTTGGAGATTGCGCGTGCGCTCTCTCTTGCCGCTGTCCACCTCAGCCAAAAACAGTTTCCGGATGAGGGTTCTTTCGCTGCAGCGATGCTCCATGTGCTGAAAGAACACAACGTGCAGATCGTTGCACTCGCCGGATACCTCAAGAAGATACCGTTGAGCGTTGTGCGGGAATACAGAAACCGCATCCTCAATATCCATCCCGCACTGTTGCCCTCTTTTGGAGGAGCCGGGATGTACGGACATTACGTGCACGAGGCAGTCATCGCCTCCGGTGCGAAGCTCAGCGGGGCGACGGTACATCTTGTGGACGAGGAATACGATCGCGGGCCGATCGTCCTTCAAAAGGCCGTTGCGGTGGAGGCTCTTGACACCCCGGAAACATTGGCGGAAAAAGTGCTGAAGATTGAGCATGAGATTTATCCCCTTGCGCTCAAAGCCTTCGCTGAAAACAGGGTAACAATCAACGAAAGGTCTGCGTGGATACATTGACACTGTTTAAGGTTCCAATCCTTGAACACGATGCATGGACTGGAACCAAGGAGGAATCATTGCTTAAGGTTCGACGGGCATTGATCAGCGTCTCCGACAAACGCGGCATTGTTGAGCTGGCGAAGGCTCTTCGCCGCTTTGGCGTAGAAATCATCTCAACCGGCGGTACACACCAGGCATTGAAGGATGCGGGTGTTGAGGTCAAATCTGTTTCTGAGGTCACCGGATTTCCCGAAATACTCGACGGCCGCGTGAAGACCCTTCATCCGGCTATCCACGCCGGCATCCTTGCGGCCACCGACAACCCGCTTCACGTGAAACAGCTCTCAGAACACCACATCGATCCGATTGATCTTGTCGTCGTCAACCTGTATCCGTTCGAGCAAACCATCACACGCGAGAATGTCACGATCGATCAAGCCATCGAGCAGATCGATATCGGCGGGCCGGCGATGCTCAGGGCAGCAGCAAAGAACTATCGCCACACAATCATCGTAGTCAACCCGGACCGTTATTCGTCGTTGCTTGAAGAACTGACGAAGAACAGCGGCACTGTTTCATCCCAGACGCGCTTTGAGCTGGCGCGCGAAGCGTTTCAGCACACAGCAACGTACGATTCGATTGTTGCAGCTTACTTCAGCGGACTTCAGTCGACGCAGAGCCTTCCCGATGTTGTCACGCTCTCGATGAAAAAGTCCACCGCGCTCCGCTACGGAGAAAATCCCCATCAGGCCGCTGCGCTGTACGGGAAATTCGATACCTATTTCAAAAAGCTCCACGGAAAAGAACTTTCATACAATAATATTCTCGATATCAACGCCGCGGCTCTCCTGAGCGCCGAGTTCGAAAAGCCGACAGCCGTCATCATCAAACACAATAATCCATGCGGAGTTGGTTCGGGCGAGACGCTGCTCGACGCGTACAAGAAAGCTCTTGCGACAGACCCGAAATCGGCTTTCGGCGGCATCGTTGCAGTGAACCGGGTTCTCGATGCCGGCACGGCTGAAGCGATCAACGAGATCTTCACGGAGGTGGTGGTTGCCCCGGGCTTTGCCGATGGTGTGCTCGACGTGCTGATGAAGAAGCGGGATCGCCGTTTGATCCAACAATTGGTAGACATTCGCTCGATGAAATCGTTGGACATCCGCAGTGTCACCGAGGGACTCCTGGTACAGGAACAGGACCAACACAGGATCACTCGAGAAAATCTTCGGGTCGTCACCACACGAAAACCAACGGAAGAGGAGTTCGAAGCGCTCATCTTCGCCTGGCGGGTTGCCAAGCATGTCAAGTCGAATGCCATCGTCTACACGCGCAAAGACCGCACGCTGGGCGTTGGGGCTGGACAGATGTCCCGAATTGACTCCGCAAAAATTGCCGTTTTGAAGGCTGCTGAAGCCGGTTTGGATCTCACCGGCTGTGCGGTCGCCTCTGATGCCTTTTTCCCGTTTGCGGATGGGCTCCTGGAGGCAGTCAAGGGCGGGGCTGCATGCGTGATTCAGCCGGGCGGATCGGTACGCGACGAGGAAGTTATCAAAGCTGCCGACGAACACAACGTTGCCATGGTGTTCACGGCCATCAGACACTTCAGACACTAATTCTTTTCTACTTTCACTCTCAATCCACAACGGTCACAATGGGCCTCTTTTCTTTGTTTTCTGCAGATATCGCCGTCGATCTCGGCACAGCCAACACCGTCATCTGGATGAAGGGGAAGGGTATTGTCCTCAACGAACCATCCATTGTCGCGTTCGACCGCAACACCAAAAAGATCATTGCCATCGGTCATGAAGCGCGAGAGATGCTCGGTCGAACCCACCGCGATATTCGCACGATCCGCCCGATGAAGGACGGCGTCATTGCGGACTTTGAAATCGCCGAAGGAATGCTTCGTGAGTTTATCCGAAAAACCAGCGTTGGGTGGGTACCCAGTCGGCGAATTGTGGTATCTGTGCCATCGGGGATTACAGAGGTTGAGAAGCGTGCGGTCCGCGACGCGGCCGAACATGCCGGAGCCAAAGAGGTTCATCTGCTGGCCGAACCAATGGCCTCTGCCATCGGCATCGGACTCGACGTCGACGCGCCGGTAGGCAACATGGTCGTGGACATCGGCGGGGGAACAACCGAGATCGCAGTGATCGCTCTTTCCGGCATTGTGACTGAAGAATCTGTCCGGATTGCGGGCGACGAGATGAACAATGCCATCATCCAGTTCTTTAAGCGGAACCATAACATTTTGATCGGCGAGCGAACGGCTGAAGCTATCAAATGTGAAGTCGGATCGGCCATGCCTCTGAAAGAAGAGATCACGATCCAGGTCAAGGGCCGCGATCTTGTCAACGGCGTCCCCAAGACAACGGAAGTAAGCTCTGTGGAAATTCGCGAAGCGCTGAACGAGCCCATTGCACAAATCGTTGAGGCGGTCAAAATCACCCTCGAGCGAACTCCGCCAGAGCTCTCTGCTGATATTCTTGACCGTGGTATCATGTTGACGGGCGGCGGCGCGTTGCTCAAAGGACTTGATGAGCGCATCCGACTCGAGACGAATCTTCCCGTGCATGTTGCTGAAGATCCTCTGACAGCTGTCGTGCGCGGTACGGGACGGGTGTTGGAGGACCTCAGGCATTTTTCGAAAGTTTTGATCAAGAGTAAACGGTACTAAGCCGTGCACTCTCGGCCCGTCGATACAGAGTACGAGCCCTTCCCCCGCCTGCGATGGCTCCTCCCTGACAGAACGTACAACGAGCGGCATGTTCAAACGCATCTATAATCTCGCCCTGGTCTTCAAGGAGTACACTGTTCTCTCCGCGCTCCTCGTTGTTTCGCTCATCCTCATGGCGCTCGGTGACAACACGCAGCTTCGTCATATCCGGGGTGTTGCGACGGTGGCATTCGGCGTTGTACAGGAACAACTTTCCTTTCTTCCCCGCTATTTCAGATTGCGCGGCGAGAACGATATTCTGCGCCGCATGAACGTTGACCTTGCCGACGAGGCAAGCCAGTTACGTGAAGCGAGGCTCGAGAATGACCGACTCAAGAAACTGGTCGGGTTGAGGGAGTCGTACCGTTACCCGGTGATTGCCGGAAAGGTCATCAGCAAGAACCTGACCCTGCTTCGCAATACCATTACGCTCAACGTCGGAAAGCTCAACGGCGTACTTTCCCATATGCCCGTTGTCGGTGACGGTGGCCTTGTCGGCATTGTTTCAAGCGTGAACGATCATTACTCCGTTGTGCGGATCTTGCTCAACACCGATTTCCGCGCCAGCGCGAAAGTCGAACGCAGCCGCGTGGATGGCATCCTCGCCTGGGACGGTGACAATTTAATCCTTGGCAATGTTGCGAAGACTCTCGATGTGATGGCCGGCGATACGGTCATCACATCAGACTACAGCAGCACGTACCCCCCGAATATCCGGGTTGGCGTCGTCCATGAAGTGAGCGATCAACAGGGATCCTTGTTCAAGGGGGTCTATGTTTCACCGGGCGTGAATTTTGTGAGACTGGAGGAAGTATTCGTTCTTTTGTACCTCCCCGACTCCGAGCGGTTGGATCTGGAGCAACCCGCGCCGCAGAAAACAAGGCGCTAACCTGCAAGAAGAAATTCACTGCTTCACTCAACGATCCTGGATTGCTCTATGAAAGTACTCAAGTTTGGCGGCTCGTCAGTCGCGGATCCCGGGCGCATACGCGCGGTGGCGCAAATAGTCTTGAGCGCCGCAAAACGGGATCGTGTTGTTGTCGTTGTTTCCGCTTTTCAGGGAATTACCAATCAGTTGTTGCACTGTGCCCGCATCGCCGAAAAGGGGGATGCCGGGTATCAGCAGGTCTACGATCAGATTGCACACAAGCATCGAGAGTCGATCGATGCTCTCCTCAAAAAAAGTGGACGCAAGAGCACGCTGGCTGCCGTTGATAAGCTTCTGGATGAACTTCACAACGTTCTCCTTGGAATTTCCCTTCTCCGTGATTGTCCCCCCCGGGCGCTCGATCTGACCGCCAGTTTCGGTGAACGTCTCTCTGCTTTGATCATCGCAGCCTATCTGCAGCAGTTGCACCCTTCTCTCTTTGTCGATGCACGCCAGTGTATCATCACTGACGATCAGTTTACGCACGCGGCGGTGCTCTTCGATCAAACAAACAGAAATATCCGTTCCACCTTCAGCAGGCTCCTGCGCAAAGGGAGTCCGGCCGTCATCCCCGTCGTAACGGGGTTTGTCGGCGCAACAGAGGATGGCCGCACAACGACCATCGGTCGCAATGGATCGGATTACACTGCTGCGATCGTCGGGGCGGCGCTGAACGCATCGCTCATCGAGATCTGGACTGACGTCGATGGCATTCTGAGTGCAGACCCTCGCGCGGTCCCGTCGGCATTCGTGCTTTCTCAGATGTCCTATGAAGAAGCCATGGAGTTGTCCTATTTTGGCGCGAAGGTTCTCCACCCCGCAACAATCGCTCCAGCTGTCGCGAAGAAGATCCCGATCGACATCAAGAATACGCTGAATCCCGCGGCACCCGGCACCCGCATTTCAGAAAAGGCGGAAAATTGGGAGGGTGTTGCAAAGGGAATCGCATCTGTTGACGACATCGCCTTAATGACCATGCGCGGCATGGGCATGGTGGGTGTTCCCGGTACGGCAGAGCGCCTGTTCCGCTGCCTGGCATCTCATCGTGTGAATGTGATCCTCATCTCGCAAGCCTCGTCCGAGCATACGATCTGTTTCGCGGTGAGCACATCGGATATTACGGCTGCCCGACGGGCCGTCGCCGGAGAGTTTCACTACGAACTCCAGAGCAAGCTGACGTCGCTCGATGAACGATCAAACCAGACCATTGTGGCAATCGTCGGAGAGGGAATGAAGGGGGCACCCGGCGTGGCGGGGAAGGTCTTCCAGGCACTTGGTCGCAACAGCATCAACGTTTCCGCGATCGCGCAGGGGGCTTCCGAGCGGAACATTTCGTTCGTCATCGATTCTGCGCAGAAGAATCGCGCTCTGAACGTCATTCACGAAGCATTCTTCGAGAAGAATAAACACCTGGCTGTCGTTGTCGTTGGCGTTGGAAATATCGGCTCAGCCCTGCTCCGTCAGCTTCACCAACAGCGAGCTTTTCTCTTGTCCCAGGGATACGACGTCCATGTCTGCGGTATCGCCAACAGCAAGCGCTATATCCTGGACGCGGGAGGAATCGATCTTGCGACGTGGCGCGAGAAACTCCATCGGTCGCAACGAAAAATGTCTCCTGGTGAATTTGCGCGCCAGATAGCCCGTCTCGAGTTCGTCAATGCTGTGCTTGTTGATTGCACCGCCAGCTCGGATGTGGTGGATGCATATCCTGAGTTTGTCAACGCCAATCTGCACATCGTCACGCCAAACAAGAAGGCAAACGTCCTGCCGTGGAAGCGTTATAGCTCACTGATGGATCTTATGAAAAGCCGTCAGAAACATTTCCTGTATGAGGCCAATGTTGGTGCAGGGCTGCCCGTGATATCGACATTGAGCGACCTCATCGCTAGTGGTGATCAAATTGTGAAAGTCGAGGGCGTATTCTCGGGTACGTTGAGCTATCTCTTCAACCATTTCGACGGAGGCAAACCCTTCAGCGAGTTTGTCCGTGAGGCACACCAGCTGGGGTTTACGGAGCCCGATCCGCGCGAGGACCTCTCGGGCGGCGACGTTGCACGCAAGCTGCTGATTCTCGCGCGCCATCTCGGGGTGAAACTGGATATGAAAGATATTCGGGTCGATAATCTCATTCCACCGTCGTTGCGTAAGGGCTCTTTCTCTGACGATTTCTTCACACGGTTTGCCAGGTTTGACTCCGCTGTTCAGCGACGACTTCGGAAAGCCCGAACGCGTGGTACCGTTCTTCGATATGTCGGGACGCTGCAGGGTCGCGAGGCTTCAGCAGAGTTGAAAGAGGTTCCGATGGATCATCCATTCGCGGGAACAAGGGGGAGCGACAACATTATTGCTATCACGACGCACCGCTACTCACGCACCCCCCTTGTTATTCAGGGTCCCGGCGCAGGAGCTGACGTCACGGCGATGGGGGTATTCTCCGACATTCTCAAGCTCCTTCATTATCTCCCTTACTAAGTTCTATACGTATCTGCTCAACGAAAGAACGCAACAGGACTTTTTTCTAACCACCGATGGCACACAGATGATCACCGATAAAAACAAGAAGATAGAGCTCTTGTATGAAGAAATAACATATAGGATCATTGGTACCGCGACTGCAAAAGGTTCGCCGTATCTTATGATTCAACTTCTGAGTAGATCGGTGTGTCATCGGTGGTGGATTAGCTGAGTAGTTACGCTCTATTGCGCTTTTGTCTAAGAGCCAGAGAGACTGGCCGGAACGCACAAAGAACTTCACAAAGCGACCATCGAGCAGTTATGATCCCACGGTCCGTCAAAACGTTTGCACCTGCGACAATTTCCAACCTCGGCCCCGGATTTGACGTCCTGGGGGTCGCGGTACATGCACCGGGGGACTTTGTCGTCGCAAGCAGGCAGACCGAACACGGTCTTTCGTTCTCTGTGAAGACCGATCAGACACATGTTCCGCAAGATCCGGAGAGAAATGTTGCTGCGTACGTCGCCCAGTTGATGCTTCATGAACTGAAACCTTCGTTTGGAATCGAGATGATGCTGCAAAAATCCATGCCCATCGGGTCGGGGCTTGGAAGCTCCGCTGCGAGCAGCGTCGCTGCGGCGATGGCCGTCAACGAGCTGCTCCCGAAGCCGCTCAAGAAATCCGATCTCTTGAGGTTTGCCCTGGAGGGTGAACTGTTCACCTGCGGTTCTCTGCACGCAGATAATGCAGCCCCATCCTTGTTCGGAGGAGGGTGCCTCATTCGGAGTTATGATCCTCTCGATGTCGTTCCCATCACGATCGATCCTTCCCTTGTCTGGATCGTCGTTCATCCTCACATTGTTGTTCTTACCAAGAAGGCCCGGGCGATTTTGCCGCGGAGCATACCGTTGCGCTCGGCGGTTCGTCAATGGGGAAATGTTGCGGGTCTTGTCCTAGGCCTTGCGCGTGGAGATCGGGATCTTATCAGGCGTTCTGTCGAAGATGTAATTATGGAGCCCGCGCGCGCCCGGCTCATTCCTGGATTTGACGACGTGAAGCGGGCAGCCTTGAAGGCGGGAGCGCTGGGATGTTCGATCTCCGGATCCGGTCCTTCTGTTTTTTCGATCGCACCTTCCATGCGGGCGGCGCGGATTATCAGCACGGCAATGACAACGTCGTTCCGTCGGGCAGCAGGTGTGAGCAGTGACATCTTCATCTCCCGCACCAACCTCTGCGGCGCGAGTGTTGTCTGGAGAAAAGACGCATGAGATTTCGCTCGATTCTCGGCGAGAGCCCCCCGGTAAGTTTTCGCGAAGCGCTTTTTCACGGCCTTTCACCTGATGGGAGCCTGTACATCCCGGAAAGCATTCCATCGCTCAAAGCGCAATCTGCAGACCATGAGACCACGCGTCAGTTTCCCGACATGGCATCAGAAGTGCTGAGTGCGTTCATTGACGACCTGCCACCGGAGGAAATCCACAGCATCGCCGAACGGGCGTTCAACTTCCCGATCCCGCTTGTCAAGCTGGAACAGAATATGTTTCTCCTTGAGCTGTTTCATGGCCCAACCCTCGCTTTCAAAGATATTGGGGCTCGCTTCATGGCCCGCGCACTGTCGTACTTTCTGGAACGCGAAGAACGGGACCTGACTATCGCTGTCGCAACTTCCGGTGACACCGGGAGCGCCGTGGCCCATGGTTTTTTCAATGTTCCCCACATTTCCGTCTTTGTTTTCTACCCGTCGGGCAAGATCAGCCGCCTGCAGGAGCAGCAAATGACCACGCTGGGGGGGAATATTCACGCTGTCGAGGTAGAAGGAACCTTTGATGACTGTCAGCACCTCGTGAAGCGCGCGTTGGGAGATAGGGACCTGGTGCTGGCCCGGAATCTCACGACGGCAAACTCGATCAATCTTGGCAGGCTCCTTCCACAGGTAACGTACTATTTCTGGGCTACGCATCTTCTCCAGCAAGCCCTTGGGAGTGCCGGTCAACCCGGCACGCGATCTGTCATCACTGTGCCGAGCGGAAATTTCGGGAACCTGACGGCCGCGGTTTACTCCAAACACATGGGTGCGCCCATCACACGATTGATTTCCGCAAGTAATGCAAATGAAGTAGTGCCGGAGTATTTCAAGACCGGAATATTCCGACCGCGCCCTTCCCTTCAAACGTTTTCCAACGCGATGGATGTTGGGAACCCGAGTAACTTCGCGCGCCTTCAGGCACTCTATGGAGACAATCTTCACGAGATGCAGCAAGAGATCGCTGCGGTCAGTGTCACAGATGGTGAGACGCTCGACGAGATGCGTCGCACGTACGAACAGAGCGGCTGTGTGCTCGATCCACATACGGCGGTCGGAGTGGCTGCCTCACGCAAGTCCCAATCATCGGGATCTCCCTCCGAACCAACGGTTGTCATGGCAACGGCCCACCCCGCGAAGTTTCCCGAGGTCGTAGCCAGAGCCCTGAATACGACCATACCACTTCCCCATCAACTCGAAGATGCATTGCGACGCCCGAAGCACAGCATTCAGATTCCTGCAGACTACATGCGCATGAGAGAACTTTTGCTCTCGTGATGAGTTCTGCCTCAAGAAATTGCTTCTCGCTTGATTTCTCAATACGTTTTGTCAGAAGATTCGAAGAAAGCTTTCACATGGAACATTACACCCGGTCGGCCCTCGCTGTTTTGGCCTTGTTGCTGCTGCAAACCACTTTTGTGCCATTTCTCTCCATTGGCGGATTCCTCCCCGATCCTCTTCTTCTATGGGTCGTGTATGTTGCCATCAGGCGGGGCCACATGGAGGCGACCATCACGGGGTTCCTCGTTGGGTTGCTGCAAGACGCAGTGTCTATGCAGTTCTTCGGGTTGAGTGCACTGACGAAAACCATCGCTGGATTTGTCGCGGGGTACTTCTTCAATGATAACAGCACCGAACAGACCCTGGGATCGTACCGATTTCTGACGATTCTCTTTCTATCCTCCTTTGTCCACAACATCGTCTACTATGGGATCTTCCTGCAGGGTATTCAGGATTCCGTCTTTTCGACGATGATTGAGTTCAGCGTCGTCACGAGCCTTTACACGGTGGTGGTGGGTGTGTTTCCGATGTTCACGTTTGTTCGCAAGTACCGTCTTTCACAATCATTATGATTCACGACGAACACTTTGGCTCCCCGGAGCGGCGCAGAACCCTCATCATTGTTGTCTTCGTGATGTTTGCCGTCCTAATGCTGAGATTGTATCAGCTTCAGCTGTTGTACCATGTGGAGCTTGACAAGAAGTCGGAAGAGAACAGCGTCCGCGCCCTGGTCAAGGACCCGGTCCGCGGGTACCTGTATGACCGTTATGGGAAGCTCTTCGTTGACGTTGGACCATCGTACTCTGTCACTCTCGTTCCGGCAGAGTTTGAAAAACGCAATATTGCACTCCTCTCGTCTATCCTGCAGATGGAACCTCAGATGCTTGAAGAGCGCGTCGCGCGGGCGCGAGCCTATTCTCCGTTTCTGCCTGCCCGCATCAAGCGCGATGTTGACATGAGAACGCTCGCAGCCATCGAGGAGAACTTTACCACCTTTCGCGGAGTCTCGTTCCAGGTTGAGTCGAAGCGCGTGTACCCAACGAAGGCGCATGCATCGCACCTTCTCGGCTATCGTCGTGAAATCGCTGACGCTCAGCTTTCGGAAACAGACGAGTACTACAGACCCGGGGACCTCGTTGGCGTCGCAGGGCTGGAAGCCCGTTACGAGCCTTTACTCAGAGGAACAAAAGGATTTGAATATGTCTCGGTCAACTCAAAAGGACAAATCATAGGAAGTTTCGAGGACGGCAAGCGGAACGTCTCTGCGAAAGAGGGTTCCGACCTCCTTCTCAGCATTGATGTCGGTTTGCAGGCGCTCGCTGAGTCGTTGATGACTACCTACAGCGGGGCGATCGTAGCCATGGATCCAAACGGCGGCGGCCTTCTCGCCCTCGTCAGCAAGCCCGACTACGATCCATCAATCATGAGCGGTGTGACGCCGGCTGATCTCTGGTCCGAGCTCCAGTCCAATCCGGCCAAACCGCTCTACAACCGTGCCACACTCACCCGGTACCCCCCGGGCTCAACGTTTAAGATGGTTCTTGCTGCAGCGGCGTTACAGGAAGGAATTATTGACGAGAACTATCGAATTAACTGCACCGGTGGATTCCGTTTCGGCAACAGGGTGTTTAAGGACCTTCACGTCCATGGTTCTGTGAATGTCGTTGAGGCAATTCAGAAATCATGCAACGTTTTCTTCTACCAGCTGATGCTGAAAGTTGGATTTGATACATGGACCGAATACGGCCGCCGTTTCGGTTTCGGACAAACAAGCAATACCGACACAGGAGAAGAAACAACAGGTCTCTTGCCTTCGACCGAGTACTACGATTCACGGTATGGCAAAGGCAAGTGGACGCAGGGTTTTCTCATCAGCCTTGCGATCGGTCAGGGGGAAGTCGGTGTTTCGCCATTACAGATGGTACGCTACGCCGCGGCGCTGGCCAATGGAGGAACGGTATACCGGCCTCACGCCGTGGAGCTTGTTCGAAACAAGGAAACGAAAAAGATCGAGCCCATCCCGCGCGATTCCAGTCTCGTCGGTTTGTCTCCGCACGTGATGGAATTAATCCGGGAGGGTATGCTGCGTGTCGTCCAATCCCCCGGCGGAACCGGGGCTCTTGCGCGCATTCCGGGAATTCTTTCGGCCGGTAAGACCGGTACGGCAGAGAACCCGCACGGAAAAGACCACGCTTGGTATGTCGGCTTCGCCCCCTTCGACAACCCAAAAATTGCAGTTGCCGTGATGCTTGAGAACTCCGGGTTTGGCGGCGCGAAGGCGGCGCCACTCGCGGGCATGATTATGGAAAAGTACTTGTATGGCGAGTTGATACGAAACAAGCCGAAACCCGCCCCGGCGCAGAAAACCGTGGCAAGGACAATGACCCCGGCAACCCATTAGATGATCGACGTGCGAGCATTGAGGATCTGACGCAAGGAGGTTTATGTTCGATTACCTTAAAGAGTATTTCGACGCCAAGGCTCTGCTGATCTGTCTTGGTCTCGTTATCCTCGGATTGTTCTCGGTTTACAGCGCAACATTCGATGTCGGTGCAGCTGCCGCGTTCAAGAAACAAGTCGTCTGGGCTGCCATCGGCCTCGTCGCACTTTTCATCATGGCTTTTTTTCCCCTCAAGACCCTGCAACGGATTTCGTTTCCTCTTTACATCTTGAACCTTGGATTGCTTCTTGTCGTCCTCGTTGTTGGAGAACGGGTTTCGGGATCAAAGAGTTGGTTCGGACTGGGCGGCTCGGGTGGTCTGGCTTCCTTCGGCGGTCAACCATCCGAATTTGCGAAGGTGGCCACCGTGCTTGCGTTATCGTCGTTCCTCGCGCGGACATCCATCACATTATCCAACGCGAAGCATCTCATGCTTGCCATCGGTATTGTCATCGTACCGATGGTGCTGATCCTTGCCCAACCCGACCTGGGAACCGCTGTGGTCTTTTTCGCAATGGTGTTGCCCGTTCTTTATTGGGCGGGGGCTTCCAATTTTGTTCTCGCCGCTATCGTCGCCCCCATCGTCGCTGCGGCCGGTGCGCTGTTCGGAACGCTCGTCTTTCTCGTCTCGTTGCTCGTCAGCGGAACGCTGTTGTATCTCACTCGCCAGAACAGATTCGCCGTGGCGGTCGCCTTTGGTCTGACGCTTGCTGTGGGATTGTCTGTTCAGGCGGTCTACGAGCGAATGCCGGCGTACCAACAAAAGCGTATTTCGACCTTCATAAACCCGGGGTCTGAACAAAAGGGGGCGGGGTACAATGTATATCAATCGAAAGTCGCCATCGGATCGGGAGGATTTTTCGGAAAAGGCTACCTGCAGGGAACACAAACACAATTGAACTTTATCCCTGAACAATGGACCGATTTCATCTTTTGCGTGCCCGGTGAAGAGTTTGGGTTTGTTGGTGCTTCACTGGTGATTGGTCTTTTCACGGGACTCTTGCTCCACGGGGTTAATGTAGCCGGACTTTCGAAAAACAAGTTCGCCAGTGCCGCGTCAATCGGAATCACGGGAATCTTTGGTTTTCACGTTCTCGTGAATATCGGAATGTCCATGGGATTGCTCCCTGTCATTGGTATTCCTCTTCCATTCCTCAGTTACGGGGGTTCTGCCCTCGTCGCCAATATGTCGATGGTTGGCCTGTTAATGAATTTCTATGCCAATCGAAAAGAGCACTAGCCAGTTGCTCATGCCGGGACCATCTCGAGGATTTGCTTCATGCGCGGCTCCTTTTTGCCAAGCTCCTCTCATTGAAACTCTCCGCTCTTTTTGTTATCCTGATTCAATTCTTCAACAAGAGATTTCATAGAAATGTCGACAGTTTCTTTTCTTCTTCTGGTCCTTGGCGGTGGTGTGGCGGGAACGATGGGGGCAATGCTTGGCCTGGGGGGCGGCGTCTTCCTTATCCCCTTCCTTGCACTTGTCTTCGGACTTCCGATGCACCAAGCGATTGCCACCAGCATTCTTGCTGTCATCGCGACATCGAGCGCGGGAGCAGCGATGAACGTGGAACGACAGACGGTTAACCTGCGACTTGGAATGGTTCTGGAAATCGCGACAGTCATTGGAGCAATCTTTGGCGGCGTGACGGCAAACATTCTCAGCGGTGAAGTGTTGTCGCGCATCTTTGCCGCCCTTCTCCTCTTTGTCTCTTTCATGATGATTTGGAGAACGAGGTCTGACATCGACGCGGCCGCCCCTGTCATCAACGGCTCTTTCTCCTCCAGTTACAGGGATGAGGCAACCGATACGGTTGTGACGTACTCCGTTAAGCGCGTGCCGGTAGTTCTCGTGATCTCATTCATTGCGGGGAACATCTCCGGATTGCTCGGCGTCGGCGGTGGCATCTTTAAGGTCCCGGCGATGCACATGGTGGCGGGAATGCCCATGAAAGCCGCAACTGCAACGAGCAATTTCATGATCGGCGTCACAGCGGCTGCCAGCGCATTCATCTACTTTGCGCACGGTCATCTGAATCCCATGATCGTTTCCCCTGCTGTGCTCGGCGTTCTGGGGGGTTCGTTTCTTGGTGTCAGTGTGAATCGCCGCATCAAGGGATCGTTTCTTCCATGGATTTTTGCTGTTGTTCTGGTTCTTGTATCAATCTGGATGTTTTGGAGAACGCTTTGAACACCGATGGGTTGACAACCGGGAAAGATTCAGGCGCGCACCATCTTGTCGAGCGCTGGGTTGGACGGACACTTCGGTTCGGCGTCTGGACCAGCGCCGGTCTTATGGTCGCCGGACTCTTGCTCGCATGGCTTTCTGCCGGCTCTCTTCGCCTGCCAAGTGAGAATCCGCCTCCCGGCGAAGTCTTCCGGAGCTTGTTGGCCGGTTCTCTCGACCCCGTTACGCTGATGTTTGCAGGGTTATTGCTCTTGATGTTGACCCCCTTCCTTCGGGTCTTGACGGCAGCGGCGGGATTCGCGGCGGAAAAAGATCGGCGTTTCGTTGTCGTTGCGCTCGTTGTCTTCGCCATGCTGCTCGGTGAGCTTGTGTTCTCACTCCGGTAATCTATTACCGGGAGGTCCTTATCTACTCTCAATTCAAAAGGAAACAATGATTCTTTCCGACAAGAGAATTCTCGAGGAGGTGAACCACGGTACAATTGTGATCAAGCCGTTTCATCGAAAACACCTTGGCTCGAACAGCTACGACGTACACCTTGGCGAGTGGCTTGCGATGTACAAAGACGAGATTCTGGACTGCAGAAAACATAACAAGGTTCAGCACTTCAAAATCCCAGACGAGGGGATGCTCCTCGTCCCAGGCAGATTGTATCTCGGCGTGACGCAAGAATACACAGAGACCCACGCCCACGTTCCGTTTCTTGAAGGAAAGAGCAGCATCGGCCGGCTCGGCATCGACATCCACGCAACCGCCGGAAAAGGAGATGTTGGGTTCTGCAATACATGGACGCTCGAGATCTCAGTTCGGCATCCGGTTCGAATCTATACCGGCATGCCCATCGGGCAGTTGATCTACTTTGAAATCTCAGGCGATGTAGACGTTGCCTACAACAAGAAGCCGGGTGCGAAGTACAACAAGCGGACCGTGAAACCTGTTGAGTCAATGATGTGGAAAAATTTCAAATAGAAAGCGACCATCGCCTGTACCGTTGAGCGTTCATCATAGGCTGAAAGACTCTACAAATGAAATTCATCGATAAGTTGTTGAAGGTTCAACGCAAGAACCGGTCTCTTCTCTGCGTGGGTCTTGACACCGATCCGGCAAAACTGCCGCGCCACCTTGGCGTGTCTAGGAATGCCGTGCTGCGGTTCAATCGACAAATCATCGAAGCCACCAGCGATCTTGTCTGCGCTTACAAGCTGAATCTTGCATTCTACGAGGCCCTGGGTGAGCGGGGCTGGCACGTTCTCCAGGAAACGCTTGCCGTGATTCCATGCCATATCGTAACGATTGGAGATGGTAAGCGCGGAGACATTGGAAATACTGCAGAGCGGTACGCGAGCGCATTGTACGAAGAGCTCGCCTTCGATGCGGCCACGGTAAACCCGTACCTGGGATACGACTCCGTTGAGCCTTTCATCCGGAGCGATCGTCACTGTGCGTTTGTCCTGGCCCTGACGTCCAACGAGGGTTCCAATGATTTTCAACGACTCACAATCCATGGACGGCCGCTGTACGAGAAGGTCATCCAGACAACAGTGAAGTGGAACACCAAACAGAATATTGGACTTGTCGTTGGGGCAACCCATCCGGCCGAGCTGCAGCCAATCCGCGACATCGCGCCATCGATGCCAATTCTTATCCCGGGGATTGGTAAACAGGGGGGCGATCTTGAGTCCGCCGTGCGTTATGGCTGTGACAAGAACGGGCTGCTTGCCGTCATCAACGCCAGCCGCAGTGTTCTCTATGCCTCGTCCGGCAAAGACTTCGCAAACGCAGCAAGGGCCGAGGCTCAACATCTCCGCAATCAAATTCAAGAACTCCGCACTCAATTCTTTTCCTAGAGGGTTGTTGAAGAACCCCACCCCGAAAGGCGGGCGGTTTTCTTTTTCAGCATCCCGCTAACCCCCGCGGTCAAACATCTCTTGACTGCAAGACATAACCAGCTTCGTGCGACTCCCCGTGGGCAAGCACACACTCAATATTCACGAGCGATTTCTCCGTCACATCTGGAACCGGCAGTACGTCGAGCAGATGGCGCTCAAGACAACCGAGAATCAGGCGGTGCATGTCCTTGATGTGGGGAAGCTCAATACTGACAGCGGTCCGGATTTTCGCAATGCGGTGATTCGCATCGGCCAGGCGACATATCATGGTGACGTTGAGATTCACCGGACGGTTGCCGGTTGGCGCAATCATCAGCACTTCAATGATCCACGGTACAACAAGGTTATTCTTCATGTAGTCCTCGAGCGCGGATCCAATCAGGCACCCACGCTTGTCTCAAGCGGTCGCAACGTTCCGGTGCTCGTTCTGGAGCGGTTTCTTAGTGAGTCTATCCGTTCCCTTTGGCAAAAGACCATCCTTGACGATCGTGCCTTGCAGAGAAATCGCATCCGTTGTTCCGATCAAAACCAATCTGTGAGTCCAGAGCTTCTGAAGGATTGGATTCGACATCTTGGTGTCGAACGGCTCGAGCTGAAGCTGCGACGATTTGATGAGCGCTTAAGAGAGCTTGCCCAGGTTCGACTCCTTGCTGTCCATGACCAGCGTGGCCGTCGGAGCCGATGGCGCGTTCAGGGAAACCCGGACGATATACCGCCCCCCCATGCGGAGCTCCTGCTCAAGAACCTGGTGAATCGCGAATTCTGGGATCAGTTGTTGTACGAAGGCGTGATGGAATGTCTCGGATACAGCAAGAACCAGGAGCCTTTTCTTCGGCTCGCACGTGCGGTAACACTGCAAGAAGTTCGGGTACAGAAAATTGAAAGCAATGAAGAGGCTTTACAGGCTCTGCTCCTGGGGGCCGCGGGTTTACTCCCAAAACTAAAGACGGTGAAGGACAAGGAATCCAGAGTCTTTGTTCGTCACCTTACCAACGAATGGAGAATCCGAAAAAGCTTGTACCATTCTGCCATACTTCACCCCGCTGATTGGCAATTCTTTCCGACCCGACCCGTTAACTTCCCCACACTTAGAATTGCAGCCGCCACCTCTCTTGTTCGGACAATACTCTGCGATGATCTGTTCCGAAGGATCATCGAGGTCACGAAGGGTTCGGGAGACGGAACCTCTGAAATTCAATCTCTCCGTACCTTGCTTGCTGTCAGACCTCTCGCTTTTTGGACCAGTCACTATCGGTTTGAGCATGCATCGTCGAAACCCGTGCATTCTCTCGGTCCGGAACGAACGGACGCCGTTATTGCAAACGCCATCATTCCGCTTACCCTTCTTTACGCACGGATCTTCAAGGACAGGATCGTTCGAGAGGGGGCGCTCCGCCTCTTTGAATCAATGCCTCCGGCAGCGGATAACTCTATCACGCTGGCGATGCAGAGACAACTCTTGAAGGAGAGATTCCACCTCTCGTCAGTCAGCGCACAGCAGGGGGTGATCCAACTCTATAAATTCTATTGCCGTGAAGAGCGATGTGCCGAGTGCGATGTGGGAGTGGCTGTTTTCGGTGGAGGAGCGGGGCGCGTATAGTGTGGTTGTGCGTTCACATCAACCTGGATGAATTTTTCCAAAACGCCTATGTCTTCTGCTGTTTCTTCTTTGCCGCAGGGAACAACACGTTGTTGAGGATGAGCCGGTATCCGGGGGAATTCTTGTGGAGCGAGAGATCGGTCGGAGGATCGCCCACTGCATGCTGGTAATCTTCGGGGTCGTGCCCCGCGAACCAGGTGAAGGTACCGCGGCCGAAGTTTCCATGAATGTACTTCACTTCTTCCGTTCCTTCACGCTGAGCAAGAAGGGTCACCGAGCGCTTGATCAGGTCTTTCTTAAATCCCGTTGTCTGTCCCATGAATCCTTTGACGATGGAGACATGGTTCTGGGTCAGCATGGTTGGAACCGGGTCGTACTTAGCGGAAAACTCAAACAGCGTGAAATAATCCGTATTTGGATCGCGAATCGGCGGCGGCTCGCTGGTTGGAATATCGATATCTGAATATTCGTACCGCATCGGATTCATGTCCAGTCTGAAATTCTCGAACGCCAGCGTTCTGCTGAAGTCCAATTTCTTCTGTGCGTCAGGATCCGGTGGGTCGCCATCAAACATCACATCGCAGATGTCAACCCTCTCTGAAGCAAGAGCGATGTCATAGCTGTCCGTTGCAGAGCACATGGCGAACATGAAGCCGCCATTTCCAACAAAGTCCTTGATACTGCGGGCGATCGCTTTTTTCTCGTCAGAGACCTTCTTGAAACCCAGTCGTTTCGCTTCCTTTTCGTACAGAATCTGCTGATCAACATACCATTGCGCGAACCGGTAGTTCGCGTAGAACTTTCCGTATTGCCCGGTGAAGTCCTCGTGATGCAGATGAAGCCAATCGTACTCAGCCAGCTTCCCCGAGAGAACTTCCTCATCCCAAACTTTTGTGTAGGGTATCTCCGCGTATTCTAGGGCTAGCGTTACGGCATCATCCCACGGCTTGAAATTCGGCGGTGCATAGACGGCGATCCTTGGTGCTTTCTCGAGACGCACAACGTCCTTGTTGTTGTCCTCGCGTTGCACCTCTGCATAGATAGACGATGCATCGGCAACGCTTGCCGGCTCGAAGAGAACACCCCGGATTCTGCACTCTCGCGCTAGCACATCGCTGTAATCTACCATGAACGCTCCACCTCTGTAGTTGAGGAGCCAGTCGACTTCACCGTTGCGCTGAAGCACCCAGAACGCAATTCCGTACGCCTTCAGATGATCGGTCTGTTTCAGATCCATCGGTATCAGCAGCTTCGACTGCCCGACCGCCACGCTCCAGACTCCTGCCACCACCAGCAAAAGCAGTACCGTCCACAATCCACCTGCTAATTTCGTTTTTCGCATCGACTTTGTCTGTACCTGCATTACAGAGAATCTCCCCGCAAGAGTCGAATCCGTTTTCGCGCTTCTTCGACAAAAAGGGACGTAGGATAGTTTGCCAGCACATGTTCGTACGCTTCGATAGCTTTCTGCTTGTTCTTCAACCGATTTTCGTAGATTTCGCCGATGCGCATCTGTGCGTGATCGCGCAGAATGCTGGCCGGCATATCGTTTGTCACTGTCCGGAAGAGCGCAAGCGCATCATCAACGCGGTTGAGGAGCAGCTGCAGCTCCCCGATTCGCATTGTCGCATCATCCACGAGTGCTGTGGTTGGATATTGGGTTAGCACGGATTGAAAGCGTACGATTGCTTCGGAGTACTTTCGCTGCCGCACCATGAGGTCCGCCAGGGCAAATTCGGTCAGCGCAGCTTGTCCTGCGGCTTTGTTTTCCTGGATGAAATAGAGAAGCTGGAGGGCGTCGTTTGTCAGATCGTTGCTTGCATTGCCACTGATGCCTTGCAGCACGGCGCTCGCAGAGTCAAACCTTGCTTCGAAATAATTGAGTTCCGCCAGGCGAAAGAGAACCCGATCCCGGAATTGTTCCGGCGAGCCCTTCAAAAGGCGGTCGTATTCCGCACGCGTCCGTCCGAGGTCATTCCTTGCCGTCTGGACTTCAGCCAGGCTCAGTGCGGCTTCATACATCAGGTTCGAACCGAACGGCATGGTTCTGACTTTGTCGAACGCTGCAGCCGCCCCGCTGAGATCAAAGAAGCGGGTGAAGCGTATCGTGCCGATGCGAAACAGCGCCTGCATTGCTGTTTCCGTATTTGGATGGTCCATAATCAACGACTCGTACAGTGCCAAAGCTCCCTGAAACGTTGGCTGGGTTTCCGAGACGGTCGACCCTCGTCCAACACGAGATGAACGCTGATCCGGAGCCCGTGCCATGGTGTCGTTCTCCACGCTGAGCTCTTCAATCGCGCGAGCATAACCGAATCGGGCGAAGGGCACAATGGTGGCGGCAGCTTTTCCGTCGACGACTTCCCGGAACGCTTTTGCAGACGCCAGATATGCGTGTTCCTGTGCAGCTCGTTGCCCAAACTGGAAGAGTTCAGATCCATTCGCCTTTGTAAGGCGGTCAATGATGCGATACTGCTCCAGGGCCGCCTCATATTGCTTCCCCTCCATGAAAAGCCAGGCAAGAATTGAATACAACGGAACCTCTTCTGTGTTCCTCGCAACTTCGTCCCTGATGACGCCCAACGCGGCGCGACGCCCCTCCTCGCGGCCCGTGAACGATGATAACCGGGATTGAACGTACGTCGCTTGCTGAGGATTTGTGCGTACAATCTTGATATACTCGCGCGTTGCTGATTCGTACTGGTGCAGTGCTCCGTAGAGTGACGCGAGCTCTTCGACGAAGAGACCGTGATTTTTCGTGGCTTCGCGGCCTTCCACGTAAATCTCAATTGCCTTGTCGTACTGCCGGTGATCGACAAGCTGCGCAGCGATCAGGCGGTACAAGTTCGTATTCGTAGGGTTTTTCTTGATCACAACGTGCCAGATGGAATCGGCTGTCTGCGGCCGACCGGCCAGGTCATAGAGACCTCCAAGAATCGAGAGAAGGTTTTCGTCCGTTGGGTTGCCCCGGAGTTGTTGTCGAACAAGCTCCGTCGCCTTGTCGTATTGCTTCAGTTCCATGTACGATCGACGCAGGCCTTCGAGAATGACGAAGTTCTGCGGGTTGCTTTCAAGCAAAGACTCATAGATTGTGACTGCGCGGTCCCACGCACCTGATTGTTCAAAGCTCTGAGCTAATCGAAGCTTGGCGACGATATCGACTTGCTGCGCTCCCGCGAAAACAGCAATAGCGCAAAGACTCAGAATGATCTGAAGAAGTCGCCTTACAGCTTGGGCGAGCTTGGCATAGAGACATTGCATGGTGATCGTAGGGTTGTGACTCTCAACAACTTATCAAAAAACGCCGCCTTAATCAAATCGTACTCTCTTCTCCTCCCTTAACACCCGCGCCGATGCATTGCGTTCCTCGTCTGCCCTTCCGTGCATGCGCTCGTTTGCTTTGCCATGTGAATTTGCTTACCTTTTCTCAAGAGTATGGGCGCGCAAAAAAATATCGTCATCCTCGGATCCACGGGATCGATCGGAATGAACAGCCTGGAAGTGATCGGAGGTTTTCCGGATCGCTTTCGGGCAACATATCTGACGACCAACAAGAACATTGATCTGCTGCAAGAACAGATCGGTCGGTTTCGTCCGAAGGGCGTAGTGGTGTTGGATGAAGGCAAAGCTTCCGAATTGCGAAAACGTCTTGACGGCTCTGTCGAAGTCCTCTCCGGAGAGGCCAGCCTCGAGCAGGTGGTCACGCGCGACGACGTTGATGTTGTTATCAGTTCCCTTGTGGGATTTGCCGGGCTGAAACCTACCGTCGCGGCAATCCGGCACCGGAAGCGGATTGCTCTTGCCAACAAGGAAACGCTTGTTGTCGCCGGAAGTCTCATAACTTCACTTGTCCGCGAGTATGGGGTCGATCTTCTTCCTGTAGACAGTGAGCACAGTGCGATTTTTCAATGCCTCGTTGGGGAAGATCGTTCTCGCGTGACAAAACTGATCCTGACGGCATCAGGTGGACCATTTTTGAACATCCCTGCCGGTGATTTTTCGTCGCTGACGGTTGAGGAGGCGCTCAACCACCCAAAATGGAAGATGGGGAACAAGATCACCATCGATTCGGCAACCCTCATGAACAAGGGGCTGGAAGTCATTGAGGCGCACTGGTTGTTCGGCTTGCCCGGTGACCGGATCCAGGTGGTCATACACCCTCAATCAGTGATTCATTCGATGGTTGAATTTGTTGACGGCTCTGTGAAAGCTCAACTTGGCTTGCCCGACATGAAGCTGCCGATCCAGTACGCACTCTCCTACCCCGAGCGATGGCCGATGAACGGTGCCAGGGTTGACTTTCCTGCACTCCGGTCCTTGACTTTCTTTGAACCAGACCGGCACAAGTTCCGCTGCTTGGGACTTGCCTACGACGCGCTTTCGCTTGGCGGTACCGCTCCAGCCGTTCTCAATGCGGCAAATGAGGTCGCAGTGAACTCGTTCCTGGATCGAAAGATCTCTTTTGACAAAATCCCGACCGTCATTGAACGCGCGCTAACACTGCATAAGACCTCGTCCAACCCGGATCTGCAGGATATTATAGAGGCTGATCACCAAACTCGCGAGTTTGTAGGAACTCTTTTGCAGTAATTCCGGTATTACAGTAGGACATAGACGCCGGATTCTGTCCCGGAACCCTAACAATCGAGATATGCATGGAAGCTTTACCAACGGTTTTCTATTTCCTCGTCGTCATCGGTATCCTCGTGCTCGTCCACGAACTGGGCCATTTTCTTGCCGCCAAGTTCTTCGGTATGCGGGTGGATCGTTTTAGCATTGGATTTCCACCCCGGGCTTTCGGCAAGAAAATCGGAGACACCGACTACTGCGTCTCATGGGTTCCCATCGGCGGCTATGTGAAGATCGCCGGCATGGTGGATGAGAGCCTTGACACGGATTTTGTGAACGAAGAGCCGAAGCCCTGGGAATTTCGTTCAAAGCCGATCTGGCAAAGGATGATTGTGATTTGTGCCGGTGTCGTCATGAACATCTTCCTGGCAATTTTCATCTTCTGGGGAATCATTTTCTATCAGGGCAAGACCGTCAAACCGGTCACCGAGATCGGGTATGTAGTCCCGGAGAGCCCTGCAGCGAAAGCGGGCTTCCTGACGGGAGATGTGATTATTGACGTCAACGGGAAACGCGCGACACACTGGGAAGAAATCGAGAACTCGGTTTACTCAGATGCTCTTTCAGGCAATCTCGTGGTTACTATCCGGCGTGATGGTAAGTCGACCGTCGTAAATATTGTACAACCGTTGACGTCCGAGATTCTCGAGAGTGGTTTGGGTTTGCAGCCCGCGGGACTTGTTGCCCTGGTAACGAACGTCGAGACCGGCAAACCTGCCGACCAGGCCGGTCTGAAACCGGGAGACGTTCTTCTTGACCTCAACGGGCAAGACGTCTCGTTTCACTCGTTGCAGCAGTCTGTCAAACGTTACGCCGGAAAAGAGGTAACATTCAGGTGGAAACGAGAGGGGGAAACCAACGAGGCTCGTCTTACACCAAGTGCTGAAGGAAAGATTGGCGTCGGGTTTCTGCCAATGTATAACGGCCCGCTTGAGAACGTCCGCTACTCGCTGTTGGCTGCCCTTCCCGAGGGAATCAAGGATGCATGGAACATGAGCTGGATGAACCTGAAGAGCATTTACCAGATCTTCGCAGGACGTGTTTCGCTCTCCAAGTCGGTAGCCGGACCCATCATGATTGCCAAGATGGCGACCCGGTCCGCGGAAATGGGTGTCATTAATTTCCTCGGGTTTATGGCTTTGTTAAGCATGAATCTCGCGATTCTTAACCTTCTTCCTTTTCCCGCGCTGGATGGCGGTCACGCAGTGTTTCTTGTGTACGAGGCTATCTTTCGCAGGGAGATTCCCTCGAGAGTGAAGATTGCACTCCAACAGGTGGGATTCGTGCTTTTGCTTGTTTTTATGGCCTTCGTTCTGTATAATGACATCATCAAGTTCTAATCAGTCATCCCGTGTGACCAAGGTCACCCACGTTCAACCTCGCAGAACATAGATTTTGTACACACCCACATCAGGAGGGACGTCCAATGAAAAAATTCTTGGGGGGGGGAACAGTATTATCATGTTTCATCATTCCCCTCGCGTTAGCTTCGTTACTCACCGTATTCACCCCATCGGCATCGCATGCGCAGTGGGAAGTCGTTCTCAACATGCCGGATACGGATGTGTTGATGCTTTCGAACTATGTCGGCGTTGACAGAAAACTCAAGCCGGTTGCGGGCCAAAGCCTCACCATTATTGCTCCCAACGCCACACCCACCGAAGTGTACCTGGAAGCGACGGTTACGGGTGTAAACATCAAAGATCTCGCCAGTTGCAGCGGTGAGATCGCCTGGGCGAAGACCAAGAAATTCCTGGTGACAGGGCAGAAGACCCTTGGTGCAAACGATTTTACCGGCGGTGGCATCGGCATCGATCTCTCGAGGCAAAGCGGTTGTGTTGATGATCTTGCGAAAAAGGTTACTGAGGGTGTTGGATCGGCTCCTCCGGGCACCTATATCCTGACGCTCCGGCTCTTTGACAGCAACGGCAGAGGACTGGGATTGAAATCTCCGGCCGAGAAACGCATTGAAATCATCGCGGCGTCGGCTCGGGAGGTCAACCTCAACCTCATAAAGCCCGAAAACGGAGGGCAGATCTCCTCGTCAAATCCAATCTTCGAATTTGACGCTCAGAAGGAAGGAAAGATTTATGTGTACGAACACTCGAATTCAGGGCAGTCTTCTGAGGATGCTGTCCAGCCGGGTGGCTTGAAGTGTCTTGAGCTTGCCTACAACCTCAAAGGAATAAACCAGGTAACCTATCTGTATCCCGGCAACGCGGGTCGCCCTCTCCAGATCGGCAAGAAATATTCATGGTTCATCGAGGCTTCGCTGGCAACCGGCGGCGGTCAGTCAGAAACGCGCACAAGCGCGGTCTACTCATTCACGGTTTCTTCGAACGACCCGAACTACACCCGCCTTCTGGACGCTCTCACGAACGCCCCTGATCCGATCGGTTCAACTGTCTCGAATTTGCTCTCAAGTGGATATACACTTGCTTATTCAACTTCCAACTACATCAAGCTGAAGGCCGGAACTTCGAGCACTCGTCTTGAAATCTCCGATTTGCTTCAGAAGCTTGCTGAGTTGACTCAGAAAGGAACACAGGTCACCGTCTCCGTTGGAACCGAATAACTTTTCGTATAGAGGAACGCTCTTATGAATAAGCGATCATTTGTTCTCGTTGTCATTATTGCCGTTGCTGCGCTTCTCGCGGCTCCGGCATGGAATTTTCAGCAGGACAAGCGCGATATCTCGGCTCATATTATTAAGGTTGTACGAGATGTCGAGCGCAAATCGACAACCGGTTGGTCAAAAGCTGTCACGACAGACCAATTGAAGTCGGGACAAGAGGTGCGCACCGGTGAAAAATCCTTCGCAATGATTCTTTTTGCCGATCAGTCGAAGGTCGCCGTGCGTGAAAAATCGATCATCACGATCACCGGACAAATGCAGGGAAGGCAAATCGTAGACCGTGATGTGTACATCGAGAGAGGCCGCGTGTCGTTCGGTGTAAAAAAACAGCAAACCGAGCAATTTCGCTTTACCTCCCCCATTTCTGTGGCTTCCATTCGCGGAACGGAAGGCGGAACGGGATTCGATCCCGCTGTCGGTGAAGCTGACATTACGATCATTGTCGGAAGCGCCGAGTTCCGGAGTACAAGGTCCAACCAGTCTACGACTGTAGGAGCAGGAGAGACGGGAAGAGCAGACACCAGCGGAAATGTCGGTAAGGGTAGGGCCAACCAAAACGATCTCAACAACAACGATCCCAACTCGAACCTCAATCAGGGTGGAGGTGGTGGCGGCACAGGCGGAACCGGTGGCGGCACCGACAGCACGGGCACGCGACGCGATACGACCGGCACGGGGGGCGGACAACCGGCTGCCGCCAAGTTCACACTTTCGTTGCCGAGCGTGATGCTTACTTCGGGCCAGGGCGTCCGATTCCAGATCAGCCTTGTCAACAAACCAACAGAGATAACGCAAGGAGCACTCCGTTACAGAATCCAGGGAGACCCCACATTCAAGCAGGCCACCCTGAATGTCTCTGCAGACAACGCAACGGTTGACGTTCCAGGCGGTGAAGTGCGGGCTGGTGCGACGAAGACCTTTGAGTACTATATTACCATGCTCGGCGCAGACGGCAAATCATACACGTTCCCGGAAGACAGCCCGGAATCGAACCCTTATACATTGCCGGTCAAGCCGAGGACGGTTGAAATACTCGTACCTGTCAATGACCCCGGTGGCACGCTGAAGTACATTAAGATCTCCTATATAGAGTAGCGGTCACTCTCTTCGATGGCTCATTTAATGATCGGGTTGATTGCTTCTCGACGCTGTGTTTGATAAATTGGACAGCAGGTTTCAACACTGCCGTGTTGGAATCTGCTGTTCTTTCGTACACCGATTGTTCCCGACGATCCGAACAGGATTTGACCCTCTCCAACCATTCATCTTCAGATAGAGGATTCCCCATGAAGCGCACACTTCTGGTCTGCGGTTTCGTTCTCGGTCTATTGACCTTCGCTTTCGTTTCTGTACAGGCACAAGGCACGTCCGTCATCGTGCGCGCCAATGTACCTGTTGTCAACCAGAATCAACCGCTACCCATCAGCGTTGAATTCTCCCCGAGTGGGGGTGTTGAGCGTGTTGTTCTCAAGTACCGCGGTTTCGGCGAGAGCGAGTTCAAACAACTGGACATGCTCCTCGCCGGCAACAGCGCAACAACGACGCTTGGTGCTGAATTTGTCAACCCTCCGTATATCGAGTACTATATCCAAGCCGAACTTTCTGGCGGACGGACAGAAACGTACCCGCTTGAAAATCCACAGGTGAATCCTCTGAAAGCAACAATCAAACCCATCGATCCCAAGAACCTGGAAGCGCGCATGCTCAGCCCCGAGCAGGGTGAGACTGTCGCCTCGGAAGACCTTGTGATTGCTGTATCCTTGTTCTATGCTTCAGACAACGTCGAGACGAAGGCAACCAAGTTGTTTCTCAACGGCATCGATGTTACGTCAATGGCGATTTTCAGCGACGATGTCATTCTTTTCAGCCCCGCGAACTTCTCCCGCCCCCTCTCTCTTGGTGTGCAATTCATACGCGTTCAGTTGTACGACAAGAAGGGGGCACTGTATCACACGCTCGAATCAAATTTTAACCTCTCAACAGCATCGGCGATCGAGGCCACAGAAGAGCGCTTCCGGCTGGGCATCGACGGACAGGCCGAATATCGACGGGAAGATATCGGCACCACGGTAAGCACCTTTACGCGCGGCCAACTCCGCTTCAATGGCAACTACCGATCGTTGAATTTCGGCGCCAACATGCTGATGACCAACGAGGAAAAACCCGACCGCCAGCCCCAGAACCGACTGCTCGCGTACGCAGATCTTGACTTTCTGAAGGTTCAGTACGGCGATGCCTATCCAAAATTTCCAAGCTATATCGTCAGCGGTAAGCGTGTCCGCGGCGTCAGCGCAACCTTGTCTCTGAAATTCTTCAACGTCGATGTTTCCTACGGCGACATCACACGCAACCTCGACGGTTCTCCCCTGCTGAACTACACCGGAAAGGCTGATTCGTCGCTGAACTATCTGGTAGGTGGGAAGGTTGACTCGTCGGCGCTCAACACCCGCCCGGAAAATTCTCTCCAAACGACACCCGGCAAGTACGTCGTATTTAACTCCGGAACATTCACTCGCAACTTCCTTGCCATCCGGCCCAGTTTTGGTGCCGGCGAGAATTTCCAGTTGGGGTTCACGTACATGAAGTCTAAAGATGACGCTGGATCCATCCGGTACGGAATCCGCCCACAGGAGAATTTCGTTGGCGGAGCAGACATGATGATTGCGTTCGACAACCAGAAATTCCGGATCGACGCTCAAGCTTCGCTGAGCCTGATGAACAACAACATCGCCCGGGGGAATTTTTCTGATTATGACTATGACCTGTTGGCCGGGAAATTCGATCCAACTCTCACCCCGTCGGAGAAAGCTGATCGGCAGAAGCAGTCAGATGATATCAGAAAGATCGCCGATATTGCATCGAAGATTATCACGATCAACGAATATCTTACCCCCCTCAACCCTGTGGGTACGGGCTTGCCAGCCCTGGCCTACGAAGGCACGCTGACGATGAATTACTTCAACAACTTTATCAGGGCACAGTACTATCAGCGCGGTGCAACGTATACGTCGTTCGGCAATGAGTTCCTGCAGGCCGACGTCC
>Ga0208566_1000196_pt1 | contig 43844 bp, 37 predicted proteins | sample PL_2010_150m_FD_184159 | JGI IMG/M metagenome (GOLD analysis project Ga0208566, IMG submission 184159) | Freshwater microbial communities from Powell Lake, British Columbia, Canada to study Microbial Dark Matter (Phase II) - PL_2010_150m... | ecosystem: Environmental > Aquatic > Freshwater >...
ACGTACCAGGTCTTCCTCTGCCGGGGCGGGTCCCCGGACGGAGGGGGCCGGTGAAGGGGGTCTTCGTCACCGGCACAGGCACCGGCGTCGGGAAGACGGTAGTGTGCGGCCTGCTGGCCGGCTTCCTTCGGGCGCAAGGGATGCGGGTGACGACGCAGAAGTGGGTCGAGACGGGGGGGACGGACGGTCCGTCGGACGTCGATGTCCATCGCCGCCTGATGGGAGACCCCGGTCCTGAGCCGGAACCGCCGGCGGCGGACCGGAGCCCGTACCGGTTCTCGCTGCCTGCTTCCCCGCACCTTGCGGCGGCCCGCGAGGGGCGGCGGGTGGACCCGGCGATCCTCGAGGCGGCGTACCGCCGTCTCGAGGGAACCCACGACGCCGTGCTGGTCGAGGGGGCGGGCGGCTTTCTCGTTCCGCTCTCGGAGGAACTGCTGACCGGCGACTTCGTTGCGCGGATCGGCCTTCCCGTCCTCGTGGTCGCGGCGAACCGGCTCGGGTGCGTGAACGACGCGCTGCTCACCGCGGAGGCGGTGCGCCGCCGCGGGCTCCGCCTGCTGGGGCTCGTCTTCAACCGCCTTCCGGGCGACGGGGGCGGGACGCGAGCGGAGTCGCTTGCCGACAACCCGCGGATCGTTGCCGGGATTGCGCGGGCGCCCGTCCTGGGAGAGGTCCCCACGCTGACCGACCCGGCCCGCGGCGCGGAGGCGTTCGCCCCCGTGGGGCGGGCGTTTCTCGAACGGTGGAGGTCGACCTGATGGACCGGAAGAGCTGGCTCCTCAAGGACCTGCGGCACAGCTGGCATCCGTATACCCAGATGAGCACCCTTGCGTCGGAACCGCCGCTGCTGGTCGACCGCGCGGAGGGTCTCTTCCTCTTCGACGCGGAAGGGAACCGGTACTACGACGCGATCTCCAGCTGGTGGTGCGTCGTCCACGGGCACGGGCACCCGAAGATCCGGGAGGCGGTGACGCGGCAGATGGAGCGGCTGGACCACGTCCTGTTCGCCGGCGTCACCCACGAGCCCGCGGTGCGCCTGGCTTCGCGGCTCGCCGCGATCGCCCCGGAGGGGCTTTCCCGCGTCTTCTTCTCGGATAACGGATCGACGGCCGTGGAGGTGGCGCTCAAGATGTCGCTGCAGTGCCGGCGCAACCTCGGGTGTTCGGTGCGGACCGGGTTCGTCTGCCTCGATCACGGGTACCACGGGGACACCACCGGGTGCATGAGCGTCAGTGGCGTGGAGGCGTTCCTGCGGGCGTTCCGGCCGATCCTGTTCCCCGTCCGCCGGGTCCCCGCGCCGTACTGCTACCGGTGCCCCGTGGGAAAGACGTACCCGGAGTGCGGGGTCTGCTGCGTCGACGCCCTCGGCGACGCGCTGCGGGAAGGCGGCGATACGGTCACGGCGGTGATCCTGGAGCCGCTCCTGCTGGGCGCGGGCGGGATGATCGTCTATCCGCCGGAATACCTTTCCCGCGCGGCGGCCCTCGCGCGCGAGCACGGCGTCCACCTCATCCTCGACGAGGTGGCGACGGGGTTCGGGCGCACGGGGACGATGTTCGCCTGCGAGCAGGCCGGCGTCTCGCCGGATTTCCTCTGCCTTTCGAAGGGATTGACGGGCGGCACGATGCCGCTGGCCGCGACGCTCACCACCGCGGAGGTGTACAACTCCTTCCTCGGGAGCCCGGACAGCGGGAAGACGTTCTACCACGGCCACACGTACACGGCGAACCCGGTCGGCTGCGCCGCCGCGCTCGCCTCCCTCGACCTGTTCGAGGAGGGGAGACTCGTCGAGCGCGTGGCGCTTCTCGCCCCCCGCCTCGCGGAAGGGGTGCGGGAACTCGCCGGGCTGCCGCTGGTGGGGGACGTGCGCGGGATCGGGATGGTGGCGGCGCTCGAACTCGTTTCGGACAAGGAAACGAGGGAGCCCCTGCCGGGGACGGCGCCGGTTCTCCGCGAGATCCGTCTCGAGGGGATGCGCCGCGGGCTCTTCCTGCGCCCGCTCGGAAACGTGGTCTACCTGTTCCTCCCCCAGGCGGTCACTCGTGAAGCCCTCGACGATATCCTGGACCGTTTCTCCGGGACGCTGCGGCAGGTGCTGTCATGACGCGGGAGATGGAGGCGGCGAGAGGGTGGGTCCGGGATTGCACCTCCCTGTGCGTGCTGACCGGCGCCGGGGTGTCGGCGGAGAGCGGCGTTCCCACGTTCCGCGGACCGGAAGGGTTGTGGAGGCAGCGGGATCCGATGTCGCTGGCCACCCCGGAGGCGTTCGCGGAGGACCCGAAGGAGGTCTGGGAGTGGTACCAGTGGCGCAGGCAGAGGATCCGGGGCTGCGCGCCGAACCCGGGACACGCGGCCCTTGCCGCCGTGGAGGCGGCCAAGCCGGACTTCCTCCTCGTGACGCAGAACGTGGACGGCCTGCACCTGGCGGCGGGGTCGCGCCGGGTGGCGGAGATCCACGGGAGCATCTGGCGGGTCCGGTGCGCGGGGTGCGGAGCGGAGCGCGAGGAGCGGAGTGATTTCGCGGAACTTCCCCCGCGGTGCGCCGCGTGCGGGGGGCTGCTGCGCCCCGGGGTGGTCTGGTTCGGCGAGATGCTGCCCCGCGAGCCGTCCGATGCCGCGATGGAGATGCTTACCCGGTGCGAGGTGCTGATCGTCGCGGGCACCTCCGCGGTCGTCGCCCCCGCATCGGGGTACGCCGCCGTGGCGAAGCGCCGCGGCGCCCGGGTGATCGAGGTGAACCCCGACGAGACGCCGGTGAGCGGGATCTGCGACGCGACGTTCCGCGGGAGGTCGGGGGAAATTCTCCCCGTGCTGCTTGGCTGAATCCCTGGGCACTCGCGACACAGGCCACAGATGGATTTATACGGCGGAGGGTACGGCGGGAGAGAGTCTCTCTGAGGTGCAAGCGCTTTCAGGGGACACCCTTGATCTGATGGGGGACGAAGGGAAAGAGTGTCCCCTGCCCACAACCCACAAACCAGCCGAGGCCGGTGTTGGTTTTACCCCAGATCGTCGAACGGCCGCAGGCGGAACGTGACGCCGGGGATCGACCCGGCGAGCCGTCGCACCGCCTCGGTTTCGAGGCCGGGCAGGGCGACGGCGGTCGCGATCACTTCCGGCACGTGCTTCGGGGCCTCCCGGAGAAAATCGAGCAGGGCGGCGAACGACGACGCCCCATACCGGTTCGGGCAGATCCGGGCGTACGTTTCCGCGTCCGGCGCGTTGAGGGAGACGGAGAGGGCGTCCACCAGCCCCGAGAGCTCCGGCAATACGTTCCGGCCGTGGACGAGATTCCCCAGCCCGTCCGTATTGACGCGTACCCGCGCCCCGCGGCGCTTCATCTCCGCCGCGATCTCCTTCAGCTCCGAAAGGCGCAGCAACGGCTCCCCGAAGCCGCAGAAGACGATCTCGTCGAATTTCGTCGGGTCCCCGATCCCGGCGAGCGCCTCCGCAACGGTCGGTTCCCCGGGCAATTTCAGCAGGTGCCCCTTCACGTAGTAGTCGTGCCGCTTCGGACAGAAGGTGCAGGCGTTCGTGCACCGGTTCGTGATGTTCAGATAGAGGGAGTCGCGGATCCTGTAGGTGACCCGGACCTCCTCCTCGACGGGGATCCGGAAGAGGCGCAGCGCGTTGATCGTCGTCGTCCGCGCCACGTCCTCGACGCTGACCCCCTTGATCTCGGCGATCTTCGCCGCCACCAGCGGGATGTACGACGGCTCGTTCGGCTTCCCGCGGTACGGGACCGGCGCGAGGAACGGGCAATCCGTCTCGATCAGCAGGCGGTCCAGCGGCAACGCGTGCACCGCCTCGACCTGCTTCTCCGACCCCTTGTAGGTGATGGCCCCGGGGATGGAAACGAGAAAATTCATCGCGAGGGCCGCGCGCGCCATCGCGAGGTCCCCGGAGAAGCAGTGGATGATGCCGCCCACCTCGGCCGCGTTCTCCTCCGAAAGGATCGACAGCACCTCGTCGTGCGCGTCCCGGTCGTGGACGACCACGGGGAGGCCGCGGCGGCGGGCGAGGCGGATCTGCTCGCGGAAGGCGGCGCGCTGGGAGTCCCGGGGCGCCCGGTCGCGGTGGAAATCGAGCCCCGTTTCCCCGATCGCCACCACCTTGTCGCAACGGGAGAGCGCTTCGAGGCGGTCGAGGAGGGTGTCGGAGAGCCGCGCCGCGTCGTGCGGGTGCAGGCCGACGACGGCGTAGACCCCCGTGTGCCGGTGGGCGATCGATACGGCCCGCTCGCCGCTCTCCGGGTCGATGCCGACGGTGGCGACCCGGGTGACCCCCGCGTCGCGCGCACGGCGCACCACCGCCTCCTCCGCGTCGGAAAGCGGCGAAAGGTCCAGGTGCGCGTGGGTGTCGAAGAACATCCGGGAGGGCCTACGGAGGGCTCAAACTTCGATCTTGGGAAAAACGATGCACGCCTGCGGCAGGGTTGCCCCGGCCGCGAGCCCTCCCCACGCGCCTTCCCGGTCGATCCGCGCGTTTTCCACGGGTCCGCCTCCGGGAACGAGGGCTTCCCACAGCCTCTGCGCCGCGGTCGGGGTGAACGGGGCCATCAGCAGCGCGGCCACCCGGGACGCTTCGAGGGCGTTGTAGAGAACCGTTCCCAGCCGGGCGCGCATCGAAGGGTCTTTCGCCAGCGCCCACGGCTGCATCGACTGCACGTATTCGTTCCCCTTCGTCACGAGATCGAGGATCGCCCCGAGCGCTTTGTGGAGCGCCACCTCGTCCATCGCGGCCGCCACGGCGGGCACGACCTCGCGCCCGCAGTTCGCCAGGACCGCGTCCGCGGGTTCGGGGGGGGCCGGCGAAGGGACGACGCCGGCGAAATATTTCCCGAGCATCCCGAGCGACCGGTTCAGCAGGTTGCCCAGCTTGTCGGCGAGCTCCGAATTGGCGCGCTTGATCAGCTCCCTCTCCGAGAAGTCGCCGTCCAGCCCGAAGGAGACTTCGCGCAGCAGGAAGTAGCGGAACGCGTCCGCCCCGTATTTCCGGACCATCTCGTACGGGTCGATGACGTTCCCCAGCGACTTGCTCATCTTCTGCCCCTCGACGGTCCACCATCCGTGGGCGAATACGCCGAGCGGCGGCGCGATCCCGGCGGACATGAGAAACGCGGGCCAGTAGACGGCGTGGAAGCGGAGGATGTCCTTTCCCACCATGTGGATGTCGGCGGGCCAGAAGGTCCCGAACTCCGTCGTGGGCACCGGATACCCCAGCCCGGTGATGTAGTTGGTGAGGGCGTCGTACCAGACGTAGATCACGTGTCCCGGCGCTTCGGGCACGGGGATCCCCCAGGAGAGCGAGGTGCGGGAGACGGAGAGGTCGTTCAGCCCTCCCTCGACGAAGGCGACCACCTCGTTGCGGCGGCTCTCCGGCCGGATGAAGGACGGGTGGCTGCGGTAGTAGTCGAGGAGCGGCTCCTGGTACTTCGACAGGCGAAAAAAGTAGGAAGGTTCCTTCCGCTTCTCCACGGGGCGCCCGCACGTCGGGCAATTCCCGTCCGCGAGCTGCAGCTCCGTCCAGTACGCCTCGTCGGGGACGCAGTACCACCCCTCGTAGTCGCCCAGGTAGATGTCGCCGTTGGCGAGCGACTTGCGGAAGAGGTCCTGCACGGAAGCGTAGTGCCGCAGCGAAGTGGTGCGGATGAAGCCGGTGTTGCTGATCGTCAGCGCCGGGGTAAGGCCCTCGAAGTTGGTCACGACCTGGTCGGCGAGTTCGCGCGGGGAGAGACCTTTCGCCGCCGCGGTCTTCTGCACCTTCTCCCCGTGCTCGTCCGTTCCCGTGAGGAAGAAGACCCGTTTCCCGAGCATGCGGTTCCAGCGTGCGAGGGCGTCGCAGGCGATCGTCGTGTAGGCGTGCCCGATGTGGGGGACGTCGTTGACGTAGTAGATCGGGGTCGTGATGTAGAACGTCTCCTTCACGCCGTGCCCTCCTCGTCGCCGGTCAGCCGCGCGGTCATCTCCTCGGCGTCCTCGGGCTGCGCGGCAGTCGCCGGGGCGGGGGGAGACGCCTTGGGGGAGGCGCAGGTCCCGCACCCCTTCTGGCGCGTGTACGAATCGTGCTCGTAGATCAGGCAGCACATCAGCCGTCCGCAGACCCCGGAGAGTTTCGCCGGGTTGAGCGACAGCTTCTGGTCCTTCGCCATCTTGACCGTGATCGGCTCGAAGTCGATCAGGAAGGTCGCGCAGCAGAGCTCCTTGCCGCACGGGCCGACCCCGCCGACCGCGCGCGCCTCGTCCCGAACCCCGATCTGGCGCATCTCGATGCGCGTGCGAAGCTCGTGGGCCAGGTCCTTGACCAGTTCCCGGAAGTCGATCCGCCCGTCCGCCGTGAAGTAGAAGACCGCCTTGCTCCGGTCCAGGAGGTACTCGGCCCGTACGAGTTTCATCGGGAGCCCCCGCTCCGCGATGCGGGCGGTGCAGAACGCCTCCGCCTCGGATTCCCGGCGGGCGTTCTCCTGGTGGGACCGCATATCCTCCGCCGAGGCCGCCCGGAGGACCTTGCCGATGGGGGACTTATCGCCCTTCGGGGTGTGGCCGTCGATCCGGCGGATCACCTCGCCCAGAGACGCCCCCCGCTCCGTCTGCACGACGGCGTAGTCGCCCCGCTGCACGCCCACTCCCGTGCAGTCGAAGTGAAAGGTCTTGCAGACGCCACGAAGGCGGATGCCGGCGATGTCCATTCCCGATCCTCATCCCTTTCCGTGCATTCCGAAGAAAAACGCCTCCAGCATCAGCCGCTTCTGCTGCTGCGGAGGCATGCGGGAGATCGACAGGAGTTCCCGGAACGCCCCGTTCCACCCGTTCGCGGGGGGATGGACGGCCGCGGACGCGAGGGGCTCCCGCAGATCCTCGTTCATTATATCCGCTACGCCCCCGGAAGATAAGAGGGACAGATCCCGGACCAGCGAGAGCGGGGCGGCCATGCGTCCCGGGGTGTCCCCCTCCCCCTTCCAGCTCTCCGCGAGTTTCACCGCCCCCGCCGGGGAGAGTTCAGTGAGAAGCGCGAGCCACGTCTCCCGTTCTTCCGCGAGCTCCGGAAGGAGCGAAAGGGCGCGCCCCGGGCTTCCCCCGGAAACCCTGGCGGCAAGCAGGATGACGGGCCGGGGGTGCTCCCCCTCCACGTCGGGATGGCGGGAAAGAATATCCGCCACGTCGCCGGCGGCGAGGGGGAAGAAGGGGACTCTCTGGCACCGGGAGACGATCGTGGGCATCAGGACCGAGCTCCTGTGGGCGACGAGGATCAGGTGCGCGCCGGCCGGCGGCTCCTCGAGCGTCTTCAGGAGGGCGTTGGCCGCCTGCGGCGTCATCCGGTCGGCGGGGCAGAGGATCGCGACGCGGGGGCGGTCGGAGAACGCCTTGAGGGAGAGTTCCTCCCGCAGCGCGCGGATCTCGTCGATCTTGAGGAACGCTGTTTCCGGCGCGATGAAAAGGAAGTTCGGATGGGCGCCGGACGCGACCAGCCGGCAGTCGGGACACGATCCGCACGCCCCGTCCTCCCCCGGGATCCGGCAGAGGAGGGCGGCGGCGAACGCCCGGGCGGCCTTCTCCTTCCCCACGCCTTCCTCGCCGGAGAAGAGAAGCCCCTGGGGGACCGCGCCTGCGCCGAGGTACCGGCGCAGAAGGGCGATGGCCCGTTCCTGGCCGATGACCGCGGAGAAGGGCTCTACCATCCGAACCGCTGCGCCACCGTCCGAAGGACGCTTCGGGACACCTCTTCTTCCGAAGCGGCGCCGTCGATCCGGACGAACCGCTCGGAGTCGCGAACCGCGAGGTGGAGGTACCCCTCGCGCACGGCGCGGTGGAAGTCCAGCGACTCCCGCTCCAGCCGGTCCGCCGCGGAGCCGCGCCCCTTGATTCGGGCGAATCCCTCCTCGGGCGGCAGGTCGAACAAGAGCGTGAGGGTGGGGACGAGCCCCCCCGCGGCGAACCGGTTCAGCCGCTCTACCAGGGAAGCCTCGAGACCCCGCGCGTTCGCCTGGTACGCCGTCGTCGCGTCGCAGAAGCGGTCGCACAGGACGGCCCGGCCGGACAGGAGCGCCGGAAGGATGCGCCCGCGGACGTGCTGGGCCCGCGCCGCCTCGTAGAGGAGAAGCTCGGCTTCGGGGAAGACGGTTTCCTCGCGGGGGACGAGCACGAGCGCGCGAATCTCGTCCGAAAGGGGGGTGCCGCCGGGCTCGCGGGTGACGAGGTGAGGCACGCCTTTCGCTGTGAGGTGCGCGGAGAGACGGCGGATCTGGGTCGTCTTGCCTGAACCTTCAATGCCCTCGAACGTTACGAAGGGGGCGCTCAGCACTCGCTGAAGCCGCAGGAGCGGCACTTGAGGCACCCTTCCTGCCGTTCGACCTGGCTTCCGCAGTCGGGGCAGGCGCCGCGGGCGATCTCCTCCTCCCCGGCGGGATGGGTCGCCTTCTTCGTCTCGGGACGGGCGGTCTCGACGGCGGGTTTCGGGAAGCCGGGGAACATCGCCTCGAAGTTCTCGAGGTACCACTCGATCGCCTTCGACACGGCGTCGGCGCAGGAGAGGATCTTCCCTCCGCCGTTGCCGCCCCAGGAGGGGAGGTGGCAGGAGATCCCCTTCAACTGCTTGACGATCATCCCGGGTTGCACGCCGGACCGCAGCGCGAGGGAGGCGAGGCGCCCGATCGCTTCCGACTGCGACGCGGCGCATCCGCCGGCTTTTCCCATCTGGTTGAACACCTCGAAGATCCCCTTCTCGTCGCGGTTGATCGTGACGTAGAGCTTCCCGCAGCTGGTCTTGATCTCCTTCGTGACGCCGATCAGGGTGTCGGGTCGCGGGCGCGGGGTGACGAACGGCTCGGGCCCCGGGACCGGCGCCGCCTCCTTCTCCTGGGCTCCCGCCTTGGCGTTCACGCCGCCGATGTTCAGGACCTGCTCGTCGCGGCTCTTGTCCCGGTAGACGGTGACCCCCTTGCAGCCGAGGCGGAAGGCGAGGACGAACACCTTCCGGATGTCGTCGCGCGTGGCGTCGGACGGGAAGTTCACCGTCTTGGACACCGCGTTTTCGGTGTACTTCTGGAAGGCCGCCTGCATCCGCAGGTGGGCCTCCGGGGAGATGTCGTGCGCCGTGACGTAGACCCGGGCGACGTCCTCGGGGATCGACTCCATGTGCCGGAGCGTGCCCACTTTCGAAAGTTCGGTCATCCGTTCGACGGAGTAGAGCCCCCGGCGCCGCATCTCGGCGTCGAAGAGGGGGTGGACCTCCACGAGATGGTCGTTGTCCATGACGTTGCGGGTATAGGAGAGGGCGAAGATCGGCTCGATCCCGCTGGAGACGCCCGCGATGATGCTGATCGTCCCCGTGGGGGCGATCGTCGTGGTGGTCGCGTTGCGCCGCTTCGCTCCGCCCCGTTCCGGGAAGACGCTGACGTCGTAGTTCGGAAACGGGCCGCGCTCGCGGGCGAGGTTGCAGGAGGCGGCACCCGACTCCTCCTGTACGAAGCTCATCAGTTCCTGGGCGACCGCCAGCGCCTCGTCGGAGTCGTACGGGATCCCGAGCGCGATCAGCATGTCGGCGAACCCCATGACGCCGAGGCCGATCTTCCGGTTTCCGACGGTCATCTGCCGGATCTCGGCGAGGGGGTAGTTGTTCATGTCGATCACGTTGTCGAGGAACCGGACCGACGTGGCCACCGTGGCCTTCAGCTTGTCGTAGTCGATCCGGGTGTGCCCGTCCTGCGTCGTGATCATGTTCGCCAGGTTGATGGACCCCAGATTGCACGATTCGTACGGCAGCAGCGGCTGCTCTCCGCAATTTTCAATGTTTACGTAGGTTTGGCAGGGGTCGCCATCCAATTTGCCGCTGAAATGTCCCACGTAGAAATTGTGGAACTCATCGACCGTTCCGTTGTAGACGTCCTCGATGCCGTCTGGCACCACGGCGACGACCCGGTGGTTGTGCGTCACCGCCGCAGTCTTGAGTTCCTCAAACGTCTGGAACGCGAATGCGGTTCCAAGACGTTTCGACACGCCTTCCGCGGCGCAACGAGCTTCCCATTCCTTCTTGAGCGGGATCCGACTGCCCTCGAATTTGAGATCCAGGAGGCATCGGATCTGTTCCCGGTACCTGTCTTCCGCCTTGTTGAGATAGGCGGAGCGGACGCCGTCGGCGATCCGTTCCCGGATGCCGGAATCGCAGTTGTGCCGGGACACGAAACACGGATGCGAACAGAATGACTGCTCGCGCCGGCTCCAGGCGACGACAAACGTAGCTCCGCAATGCTCGCAAGTCCGCTCCACCATTACGGCGTTGTTGTCGAGGAAGGACGGAAGATCGGTCGCCGCGCGGCTTTCCTCCAGCTTCCTGACCGCGCGCGCGCGGATCGATTCCATGAATTCTTTGCGGTTCCGCGTCATGGCCGCCTTCACGGCCGCGCCGTGACGGGTGCGGAACTCCTCGTCAGTGAAGCGAGTTGTCGTGGCTGCCCCGATCTGCTTTTTCGTTCCTTCGCCGCGTTTGGCGCCGATGTGGTGCTTCTCACGCATTTCCTTCTGCCGGGCCGGGTCGTTCATCCAATTCTTTTCCGGGAACCGGCGCATCGGGTTCTTGTCCCCTTCGCGCTCCATGGCGTGGAGCCGGCGATGTTCCTCCCTCGACATGACAAGCAAGTTGGCGGGGTCGTTATTGAGACCGTTGTAATCAAGGTGGTGCACAACGCAATCGCGCTGGTTGATACTAGTCCCGGTCTGCCGGGGGGAATGGAAGTTTGCGATGAGCCGGTGCTCGGGATCCCAATTCCGACGGCCGGTGGAAGAGATCCACGAATACTCCTGGGCATTGCGGTTTACACGAGCTATCACCTTGTTGAATTGCGCAATTCGCCGCGTCATGATCCCCAGGCTGTCGCCGGGCAGCAGTTCCCGCGCCTGCCTGGTGCTTCCGTCGGAGAGGATGAACTTGTGGTTCTCCGTCGCTCTCACGAAATTGCCGTCGTCGAGCACAACTTTGAGGATTCGTTTGCCGCGCCCGGTGACGCGCGGATTCCGCATCATGCGGACCGTGACCTTCCCTTTGCCGTTGCGGCAGAATACCGGCACGTCCTTCTCTTCCTCGGCGAGCTGGCGGATGGGGACGGCCCCGCGACCGTCGGCGACGGCGACGAGGGTGTCCCCGGTGACGCACGGATTCGTAGATTCGATCGCGCCGAGCTTCGGTGTCGGGTTGTCCCGGTTGATCCGGTCGATGAAGATCATCCCCGGCTCGCCGTTCTTCCAGGAGGAGTCGACGATCCGTTCGAAGACATCGCGGGCCGGGAGGCGCCCGGTGACCTCCCGGGAGTGCGGGTTGACCAGGCTGTACTCCTCGCCGCCCTCGACCGCCTTCATGAACTCCTCGGTGAGCGCGACGGAGATGTTGAAGTTGTTGAGCCGGTTCGTCTGGCTCTTGCAGGTGATGAAGTCGAGGATGTCCGGGTGGTCGACCCGCAGGATCCCCATGTTGGCGCCGCGCCGCGTCCCGCCCTGCTTGATCGTCTCGGTGGCCGCGTCGAACACGGTCATGAAGGAGATCGGGCCGGAGGAGACCCCCTTCGTCGAGCGGACGACGTCGGCGTGGGGGCGCAGGCGGGAGAAGGAGAAGCCGGTCCCCCCTCCGCTCTTGTGGATGAGGGCGGTGTTCTTGACCGCCTCGAAGATCGACTCCATCGAGTCCTCCACCGGGAGGACGAAGCACGCCGACAGCTGCTGAAGCTCGCGGCCCGCGTTCATCAGCGTGGGGGAGTTCGGGAGGAAGTCCAGCCGGAGCATCATCACGTAGAACGCCTCCGCCCACCGGAGCACCATCTCGGGGAGGGCGCCGTAGTAGAGGCCTTCCGCCAGCGCGATGTTGTACGCCACGCGGCACGCCATCTCCTCGGGGGTTTCGAGCGGGTCCCCCTTCATCCCTTTTTTCAGGTAGCGGCGGTCGAGCACCGTTCGGGCGTTCTCCGAGACCGGCATGGGACCGTATTTCCGCAGGAGAGCCTCGGCCCACGCCTGCGGCGGATGATCGTGGAGCATCTTCCCGGCGGGGTGCGCGGGGGCGGCGTTCGGGCCGGCGGATGCTGGTGAGGTGATGGTTGCTGGGACGTTCAGATCCATTGATTCGCTCCGTTTCGTGGCCGGTGATATCTGGTCGGGGTAGCCTATCTTGTGGTTTGGTGGCACAGCGAATACAAGATATGGTGTTGGCCCCGGGCTGTCAAGAAAAAGCGGGGGAGAAAGAAACATTTCCCTAACTGCACGTTCCGGGGCCCGTTCCGAGACAATAAAACGGCGTGTTTGTCGGCGGCGGCTCCGCCGGCCCCTTCCGGTCGACACCAGCCACCGATGGATCTTTGCGACGTATGGTACGGCAGGAGAAGATCCCTTTAAGGCGCAGGCGCTCAGCCGCGGTCAGCGGGACACTCTTGGTTCAACCCCGGGGAGGAAGGGGAAGTGTGTCCCCCCCCAGCAGGGAAGGAGTGTCCTCCCGCCGCTCGGCATTTTTTCCTTGATTCCGGCACGATCGATGCTGTATGTATACAGTCGACATATTGGTAGTTGACTCCCCCGACTCTGTGATCAGCGACATCGAACAAGGGGTGGATGCGATGATGATGACGCGCAGGCGTACGCTTCGGTCTTTCCTCACGGCGATCTCCGCGGTGACGCTACTTCTCCTTCTCGCGGGCCCCGCCTCGGCGCTGGACAACGGGCAATGTTTCGACTGCCACGGCGACCAGGGGATCCTCGGCTGGTCTCCCGCGGAGAAGGCCTCCAACGTGACGCCGGGGGGGGCGAAGCAAGCGCCGCACGTCGCCGGGAATTTCCCCGGGATGTCCCTCTACGTCGACCCCGGGCTCTACAAGCAGTCCGTGCACGCGGACGTCTCCTGCACCGACTGCCACGCGGACATCAAGGACGTGCCGCACTCCGCGCGACTCAAGGACGTGGACTGCTCCGGCTGCCACTCCGAGGTTGCGGCCGCCTACGGGAAGAGCCGGCACGTTCTCACCTTCGGCAAGAATCCGATCGCGAACGCCCCCGCGTGCGTCGACTGCCACGGCGCGCACGCCGTCCCCAAGTCGTCCGTCTCCACCTCTCCCGTCTACTTCCGGAACATCGCCGCGACGTGCACCCGGTGCCACGGGGACAAGACGATCACCGACAACCGGAACATCGCCATCCCGGGAGCGGCGAAGCAGTACCAGCAGAGCATCCACAACCGGGCCATCGTCGACATGGGGCTGAACAAGTCCGCCTCCTGCATCGATTGCCACGGCGCCCACAACATGAAGGACCGGAGGGACCCCTCCTCGTCCATCAACAAGTCGAACCTGCCCGCGACGTGCGGGAGGTGCCACTTCGGCGTCTACGCCCTCTACAAGGACAGCGTGCACGGAACGGCCCTGGCGCGCGGCGTTCCCGACGCCCCCAACTGCGCTGATTGCCACGGCGAGCACGACATCCGCGCCGTCCGGGATCCGAACTCCCCCGTCTCGTCCGCCGCCATTTCCCAGAAGACGTGTCCCTCCTGCCACGCCGCCGAGAAGCTGGCCGCCCGGTACGGGGTGCCGGTCGACAAGGTGCGCGGGTACCAGCAGAGCTTCCACGGCCTCTCCGCGCGCCTGGGAGACAAGACCGTGGCGAACTGCGCGTCGTGCCACGGCGACCATGCGATCTACCCGTCGTCCGATCCGCGCTCCACCATCTACCCGAAGAACCTTCCCGTCACCTGCGGCAAATGCCACCCCGGCGCCACGGCGAACTTCGCCAGCGGGAACATCCACGTGGGCCCCGGCGGCACCGGGGGCAGGATCAAGTACTGGGTGGAGCAGTTCTACATCTGGATGATCGTCGTGGTGATCGGCGGCATGATCGTCCACAACGGGTTCGACTACTTCCGGAAGATGCAGGCGCTCTACCGCAAGCGGAAGAAATGGCAGCAGCCCGCGTACGAGCGGCTCAACCGCGCCGAGCGGATACAGCACATCCTGACCCTTACGACCTTCTTCACGCTGGTGATCACGGGGTTCGCCCTGAAGTTCAAATGGTCGATCCCGCTGATCTCCGACGAGGTCAACGTCGCGCTGCGGGGCGGAAGCCACCGGGTCGCCGCCGTCCTCATGATCGCTACCAGCGTCTACCACGTCTTCTACGCCCTCTTCACCGCCCGGGGCCGCGGCCAGGTCTTCCGGATGTTTCCCCGGTGGAAGGACGCGGAGGACATCGTGGGGACGATCCGGTACTACCTCGGCCTCGTGGACCACAAGCCGAAGTTCGACCGGTTCAGCTATGTGGAGAAGGCGGAGTACCTCGCGCTGGTGTGGGGGACGATCGTGATGGTCGTCACCGGCTTCCTGCTCTGGTTCCAGAACGAGGCGCTGCGGCACATCCCGATGTGGGGGCTGGACGTGGCCACGATCATCCACTACTACGAAGCGATCCTTGCCACCCTGGCCATCATCGTCTGGCACCTGTATTACGTGTTCGTGAACCCGGATTTCGCACCCATGTCGTTCACATGGATCGACGGGAAGCTCTCCCGGCACGACATGGAGCATGAACACGCCCTCGAGCTCGAAGAGATCGACGCGTTCGTGCGCCGCGGGGAGACTCCGCCGCCGGACGTCACCCGGATCGCCACCGAGGAGGATTAAGAGGATGATCCGCCACTATCTTGCCGCGGCCTTCGCCGCCGCCGCCCTGTTGTCGGCCGGGATTGCCTCCGGAGCCGCCCCGGGCGTGAGCGAGTGCATGGACTGCCACGGGGACAAGACGATCGAGATGTCGTTGCCCAACGGACAGACCATGTCGCTTTACGTCGACCTCCAGGCGTACCGTTCCTCGGTCCACGGGAAGGGCTCCTGCGTCACCTGCCACTCGGACGCGAAGGCGCCGCACGACAAGCTGAAGAAGGTCTCCTGCGGGAAGTGCCACGGGGACGCCGAGAAGTCGTACGGCATGAGCTCCCACGGGATACTACGGGCGAAGGGCGTCACGGACGTCCCCGCGTGCTACGACTGCCACGGGAAGCACGACATCCGGAAGCCGAAGGATCCCGCGGCGCGGACCTTCCGGCTCAACATCGTGGCGACCTGCCTGCGGTGCCACCAGGACCAGGCGATCGAGAAGAAGTACAACCTGCCGGACCAGAAGGCGATGGCGGCGTACGAGCAGAGCGTTCACGGATTGGCGTCGAAGAAGTCGGGGTTGACCGGAAGCGCGGTCTGCGTCGACTGTCACGGCAACCACGCCATCCTGCCGGGGGACCAGCCCCGGTCGGCCACCCACCGCCAGATGATCCCCACGATGTGCGGGAAGTGCCATCCGGGAATCCTCGAGAAGTATGAAAAGAGCGTCCACGGGAAAGGGATGCGCGCGGGGATCGCCGAATCGCCGGTGTGCACGGATTGCCACGGCGAGCACACGATTGCCCGGGTCAGCGACCCGTCGTCGTCCGTGAGTTCCCGGAACATCCCGAAGACGTGCTCGGGCTGCCACGACAAGGAGGGGATCTCCACGCGGTACGCCCTCCCCAAGAAGCGCTTCTCCTCCTACATGGCTTCGTTCCACGGGGTGGCCGTCGAGTACGGGATGACGAAAGCCGCCAACTGCTCCTCCTGCCACGGGGTGCACGAGATCCTGCCGTCTTCCGACCCGGCTTCCATGGTCAACAAGGCGAATCTCCCGAAGACGTGCGGGAAGTGCCACCCCAACGCGGGCCCCAACTTCGCGAAGGGCGACGTCCACGTGGAGATCTCCGCCAAGAAGTCGATGGGGGTCTTCGCCGTCCGGGTCTTCTACACGCTCTTCATCGGCGCCCTGGTAATCCTGTTCGTCCTGCACGTCAGCCTCGAGCTGTACGGCCGCTGGAACCGAAGGAAGGAAAAGCCGCCGGGCGGAAACGGGGGGCCGTCATGAGCCGGGCCGACCTCTCGGCAGGGAAAGTGATCCGGATGTCGCTTCTCTTCCGCATACAGCACCTCATCCTGACGGTGCTGCTCACGTTGCTGGCCATCACGGGGTTCGCCCTGATGTACCACGAGAACTCCCTGGCCCGGTGGATCATCGAGTTCGAGGGGGGCGTCCACAACCGGGGGATCGTACACCGGATCGCCGCCGTCCTGCTGCTGGCGAACCTCGTGTACCACGTCTTCTACATGCTCTTCTCCCGGGAAGGGAAGACGGAGCTGCGCCTGCTCTTCATCGTCCGGCAGGACATCAACGACTTCCTCCAGTCGCTCCGGTACAACCTCGGGATGTCGAAGGAGTACCCGCGCTTCGGGAAGTACGGGTACAAGGAGAAGTTCCAGTACTGGGGGGCGTCGGGGGGGATCATCCTCATCTCGATCACCGGCATGATGCTGTGGGCGGAAGGGTTTTCCATGCGCTTCTTCCCGAAGTTCATCCTTGACCTGGCCCTCATCATCCACGGGTACCAGGGGCTCCTGGGCTTTGTTCTGCTTTACCTGTGGCACATCTACAACGTCCACCTGCACCCCTCCTCCTTCCCGATGAACCCGTCGTGGATCACCGGGAAGGTGTCCGTGGAGTGGCTGCGCGAGGAACACCCCCTGGAATACGAAAAACTGAAAGAGGAAGGGCTGTTATGAGGAAGGTCGCATTCGCGGCGGTCCTGGTGTTGCTCGGGGGGGCGTTCCTCCCCGGGCTCGCGCGGGACGCCTCCGCCTCGATCTCGCTGGAGAAGTGCACCCTGTGCCACGGGAAGCCCGAGTTCCGCAAGTTGCTGGTGGACGGCCAGATCCGCGACCTGTTCGTCATCGGGGACACGCTGGCGGGGTCGGTGCACGCGAAGAAGGTGTGCACCGACTGCCATTTCGACGTGAGCGAGATCCCCCACCGGGAGCACCCCAAACGGGTGACCTGCACGCACTGCCATTACAAGGGGAACCACGAGGGGGCGCCCCAGTCCGACAACGTCCTCGCATACTTCGATTCGATCCACGGCCAGGCGATCGCCCGCGGGAACACGAAGGCGCCGCTGTGCCAGGATTGCCACGGCAACCACCGGATCCTCAAGGCGAAGGATCCCGGGTCGCGGGTCGCAAGGGTGAACGTCGCCGAGACGTGCGGCAAGTGCCACATGGAGATCTACGCCCAGTTCAAGGGGTCGATCCACGGGACGGCGCTCGCGAAGGGGATCGAGGAAGTGCCTTCCTGCACGGGGTGTCACGGGGAGCACCGGATCTACGCCCGCAAGGACCCCAAGTCGACCGTCTACTCGACCCACGTGTCGGAGCAGTGCTCGACGTGCCACGGCTCCATAAAGATCATGGGGAAGTTCGGCATCGAGACGGAGCAGGTGGCCACCTACAAGGAGTCGTTCCACGGCGTCGCGAACCAGTTCGGCTCCCGCACGGTGGCGAACTGCTCCTCCTGCCACGGGGTGCACGACATCCGGCCGCCGGACGATCCGCTCTCCATGGTGAACCCGAAGAACGTGCCGAAGACGTGCGGGAAATGCCACCCGGGCGCCAACCCGAACTTCGCGGTAGGGAAGATCCACGTCGACGCGAAGAACAAGGAGTCGGGGATCATCTACTGGACGGCGACGTTCTTCAAGTGGCTCACCATCGGCACCATGCTCGCCCTCGTCGCGCACATCTTCCTCGACATGTACGGAAGAACGCGGCGCCTGCGCGGGGAACGGTGATCCCGCGGAACAAAGCCAGGGGGGGACATTCCTGACAGTGGGGGACACTCCTTTTTCTATCGACGAGAAAACCAGGAGTGTCCCCCCTCATGGGAAGGAGTGTCCTCCCACTGCCGAGAAGATCGCTCCTCTCGAGGAACGGATCGGCAGTAAGAAATTATAGAGACCACGGAAAGTAAGGGAGCGATCAGTATGCCTGAGGACGACCGGAAGGATCCAACCAGGGACGCCGTCGAAAAAGAGATCGAGGCGGCGGTGAACGAGCAGGTTTCGGGGCTGCCCCCGGAACGTGCCGCCGCGCTGCGCGAGAAGATCCGCCTGCGCGTGCGGGAGGAGATCGAGCGCGATCTTCGGGCTCGGACCGTCTCGGATCGGAGGGAGGCGGCCCGCCTCGCGAAAGAGGCGCGGAAGAAGGAGAAGCACGCGGAGGAAGGGGACACGTACCTCCGGTTCAACCGGAACTTCCGCTTCCAGCACATGGTGATGTTCTCCTCGGTCATCCTCCTGATCATCACCGGGATGCCGCTGAAGTTCCCCAACTTCATCCTCTCGCGCTTCGTCATCAACTTCTGGGGCGGGATCCAGCACTCCACCATCGTCCACCGCATCGGTGCGGGGATGCTGATCTACTTCATGGTCCACCACTTCCTCTACACGATCCTGACGCGGGACGGCCGGCGCGACTTCGTTCTCCTTCTTCCGAAGCCCGCCGACGCGAAGGATATCGTGCACAACATCCGGCATTTCCTCGGCAAGGAGCCCGACAAGCCGCGTTTCGGGCGGTTCAGCTACATCGAGAAGTTCGACTACTGGGCGGTCTACTGGGGATGCATCATCATGATCGGGTCTGGGCTGTTCCTGTGGTTCGAGACGGACGTCCTCCGGTTCCTCCCGAAGTACGCCCTCGACGTGGCGCACGAGATGCACAGCGACGAGGCGATGCTTGCGACCCTCGCGATCGTCATCTGGCACTTCTACAACGTCCACTTCAATCCCGACCGGTTCCCCGGGACGCTGCTCTGGTGGCACGGCCGGATGTCCGAGCATGAGATGAAGGAAGAGCACCCCCTCGAGCTCGAGGAAATCCTGGCGCGGCGCGCCAAGGAATCGGCGGAGGTCACCAACCGATGAAGGAGAGACTCATGGGTTGGTGGAAGTCGATGGGGGGGAGCCGCCACCCCGTCGTGCTGGTCGTCGCGATCGTCATCGGGATTCTGATCGTCATCAACGGGGCCTTCTTCGTGTCGGCGTACTTCCCCGGCTCCTGCCGGGCGTGCCACTACATGGATCCGTACGTCGACCAGTGGAAGGCCTCCGCGCACGCGGACGTATCGTGCATCAAGTGCCACTCTTTCTCGCCCGTCTTCATCACGGTGACCACCATCAAGTATTGGACGGGGCTCTACAACCCGCGGCCGCGCGCCGACGTGAGGGACGCCAAGTGCCTGACGGACGGATGCCACGCGGGGCGGATCGAGAAGGGGAAGGCGAAGCTGGGGAATATCACCTTCGATCACCAGGAGCACATGACGAAGCTGAAGCGCGGCGAGAAGCTGCGGTGCACGAGCTGCCACTACGCGATCGTCCAGGGGGAGCACATCGTCAAGGGGTCGCACACCCAGGTCGACACCGGCGTCTGCTTCCTGTGCCACTTCAAGGGGGTCGGCGCGGGGCAGGCCCTGGGCGGGTGCCCGGGGTGCCACGGGACGCCCACGAAGGTCGTGGAGCACAGCGGTTTCATGTTTTCCCACGAATCGTACCTGAAGCTCGGCGTGCCGTGCAGGCAGTGCCACATCCGGGTGTCCGAGGGGGACGGGAAGGTCCAGGACGCCCATTGCTACGACTGCCACGTCGGGAGGCTCGAGAAGAAGGGCGACGTGCTGGCGATCCACCGGACCCACGTCACCTTCAAGGCGGTCCAGTGCTTCAAGTGCCACGAGAGGGTCCGGCACGGCCAGGTCGAGCTGGTGAAGACGTTCGAGGTCCAGTGCGACGGCTGCCACAAGCGGCTGCACACCTACCAGAAGGAGATGTACATGGGGGCGGGGGCGAAGGGGATCCCCGACACCCCGTCGCGGATGTTCTCTGCGCAGGTGTCGTGCAACGGTTGCCACACCCGGACCGTGGAGGTGAAGGAGTCCGGCGTGACGTACCCGGGGGAAAGCAAGCTCGCGGCGGAGCGGCAGAGCTGCGTCGCATGCCACGGGAAGCGGTACGACCTGATGCTCGACGACTGGGTCCGGGAATCCCGGAACCTGGTCGCCGACCTGGAACGGATCGTGGCGTCCGGGAAGGCGGCCGTCGGGACCGGGGCGACGACCGACAAGAAGCGTTCCCAGGCGCGGGCGCTCGTCGCGGACGCGCAGGCGAACCTCGACTTCCTGCGGGCCGGGCGCGGGGCGCACAACATCGAGTACGCCCTCAAGATCGTCCGGGTCGGCTTCGAGCAGGTGACCGCGGCGTTCCGGATGGCGGGAGCGGAAGGCGGGCCGCCGAAGCCGGCGATCCTCGCCTCGCCGTCGGCGTACTGCGCCACCTTGTGCCACTCCCGCGTGATGCCTTCGGACAAGGTGTTCTTCCGGGAGATGGAGCTCCAGTTCCCGCACGCCCTGCACGTGAAGGACGTGGGGATCGAGTGCGCGAAGTGCCACTCCCCCGAAAAGCACAAGATGCGCATCGTGACGAAGTCCGAGTGCATGAAATGCCACCACGAGAGCAAGGACATCGACTGCGGGCAATGCCACAAGGCGCAGAAGGCCCTCTACGAGGGGAAGGTGAAGGCGTACGGCGCGACGGCGGCGCCGGACGTGATGGCGGCCGCGGAAACGAAATGCATCGAGTGCCACGAACTGAAGAAGGGCGCGCAGACGGTTCTGACCGTCAAGGCGAAGTGCGAGGAGTGCCACGACGCGAAGTACGGGAAGATGCTCCTCGACTGGAAGCAGGAGATCACGAAGCAGGAGAGCGGCATCGCCGTCTCGCTCGAGGAGGCGAAGGAGTACGTCGTCCGCGCGAAGAAGGCCGGGAGGGACGTCTCGAAGGAGGAGGCGCTGGTCGGCCAGGCGGACGCGAACTACCAGGCGGTCTCCGCCGGCCGCGGGGTCCACAACTACAAGCTCAGCAGGGAGATGCTCCGGGCGGCCAAGTCCGACATCGACAAGGTGCTGGCGGCCAAGCGAAAAAAATAACCAGACCGATGAAAAACGCCCTGTGGGGAAACCCACGGGGCGTTTTTCATCGGCGCCCGCCCTGCGTCACCCACGATACAGGCCACAGATGGGTTTTCTCTGGGGGAGGTACGGCAGGGGAGAGGCACTGTAAGGTGCAGGCGCTTTCGGGGGACATTCCTGGTTTAACCCCGGGTGGAGGGAAGGAGTGTCCCACGCCCACAACCCACAATCACAAGGTGTCTCGGTTTACTCTTCCGTAAACGTTTCGTAGTCCTCGGCGTTCATCAGCCGCTCGAGCTCCTCGGGCTCCTCGATCTCGACCTCGATGATCCACCCCTTCCCGTACGGGTCGACGTTGATCACGGAGGGGTCGTCCCGGGTCGTTTCGTTCACGGCCCGGACCGTACCCGTGACGGGGGAGGAGAGCTCGATCACGGTCTTCTGGGATTCCAGCTCGCTGAACGTGTCTCCCGGCTCCAGGAACTTGCCGACCTCGCACATCGCGGCGGAGAGAATCTCCCCCAGCTGCTCCTGCCCGTAGTCGGAAACGCCGACGCGGGCGGTGGGTCCCATCTCGAGGACCCAGACGTGATCTTCGGAGAACTTCAGTCCGGTCTCATCCATAGGTTGCAGTGTACTTCGCCGCGGGAGGAAATTGTCAAGAAGGCATGTAAAGTTTTCGGATTATTTTCCGAGGACCGCCAGCGCCGTCTCGACGTGTCCCATCGGGGCGCTCACCTGGAAGCCGTTCACGCGGTCCGAAATCCGCTCGACGATCCCGCGGGCGATCTCGATCCCCGCCTTCCGGCCGTCCTCCCGGGTCCTGCACCGGGACATCCGTTCGAGGATCGCCTTCGGCACGACCACGCCGGGAACCTCGTTGTTCATGAACTCGGCGTTCTTGAAGCTGATCAGCGGCCACACCCCCGCGAGGACGGGGATCTTCCGCCGGTACGTCTCCACCCGGTCGAGGAACCGGAGCAGCGCCTCGGGATCGAACACCGGCTGGGTGATGGCGAACTCCGCCCCCGCGTCGATCTTCAGGAAGTACCGCTCGATCTCCCGATCCAGGTCCACCGCGCACGGGTTGGCGCCGACGCCGATGAACAGGCCCGTGGGCGGGTCAATCGGGTTGCCGCCGATGTCCAGCCCGCGGTTCAGGTTGGCCGCCACCTGCACCAGCCCGATCGAATCGACGTCGAAGACGCCGGTCACGTCGGGGTATTCCCCGAGCTTCGGCGGGTCCCCGGTGATGATGAGGAAGTTGGCGAGTTTCGCGGCGTATCCCCCCAGCAGGTCGGACTGCATCCCGATCAGGTTCCGGTCGCGGCAACAGTAGTGGAGGATCGGCTCGATCCCGACCTGCTGCAGGATCGTGAGGGCGGAGATCATCGGGGAGACCCGCGCGCTCGCCCGGGGGCCGTCGGGGATGTTGATCGCGTCGACGCCCGCCTCGGCGCACTTTCGCGCCCTGTCGAGCAGCGCGGTCATGTCGCTCGATTTCGGCGGGACGAGCTCTACCGACGTCACCTTCTCCCCCGCGCACATCTTCGCCGCGAGGCGGGACTTCCGCTCGGTCGGCACCGCATAGACCAGCGATTCCTGCCGGAGGAGCGGTTTCACCTCCACGCGCCGCTTTCCGGCGCGCAGCGGCTTCACGGCCCGGGCCGCCATCCGGATGTGCGCGGGCGTCGTCCCGCAGCACCCCCCCACGCCCCGGACCCCCAGTTCGATGAATTTCTTGGCGTACTCGGTGAAATATTCCGGGCTCGTCAGGTACATCACGCGCCCGCTGATCTCCCGGGGCATCCCCGCGTTCGGCATGACGACCACCGGTTTTCCGGTGTGGGGGAGGACGGCCTGGAGCGCGTCGAAGGTGCCGGAAGGGCCCGTGCCGCAGTTGATCCCGACGATGTCGACGTTGGGGTCGGTGGAAAGCGCCGACGCCATCGCCTCCGCGCGCACCCCCAGCGGGGTCTCGCCCCGGTCGTTGAGGACGAAGGAGGCGAGGACCGGCTTGCCGAACTCCCTCCCCACCCGCGCGGCGAGCTGGAGTTCGTTCAGGTTGGAGAAGGTCTCGAGGAGGAACAGGTCCACCCCCTCCGCCGCGAGCGCCTCCATCTGGGTCCGGAACGCCGCCTCGACCTCGGGGGCGAAGGCGTCGGGCATCCGCTGCCGGGACTCGGTGCACGGACCGACCGAGCCCGCGACGAAGACCTCGCTCCCCGCCGCCTCCCGCGCCAGCCGGACCCCGGCGCGGTTGATCTCCTCCGTCTTCTCCGCGAGGCCGTACGGCTTGAGGCGGATCGCGTTGGCGCCGAAGGTGTTCGTCTCGATCACCTCGGCCCCGGCCTCCACGTAGTCGCGGTGGATCTGGAGGATGAGTTTCGGGTTCGTGAGGCACAGCTCGTCGTAGCAGGTGTTGATGAACACCCCGCGGTCGTAGATCACCGTACCCACGGCGCCGTCGAAGATGAGCGGCGCCTTCTTCATGCGCGCTAGGAGGTCCAGGGCTACTCCAGTTCGTCGAACGAGGATTTCGGGGCGTAGCACATCGGGCAGACCCACCCCGGGGGAAGGTCGTCGAACGCCGTCCCCGGCGGAATCCCGTTCATCGGGTCCCCGGCCGCCGGATCGTAGATGTAGCCGCAGTTCGCGCAGATGTATTTCTTGATGGCGCGCCTCCTCTTCAGACCGCGAAATATTTCGCCTGGGGGTGGTGGACGACGATCGCCGAGGTGGTCTGCTCGGGCACCATCTCCATCGATTCCGTGAGCGTGACGCCGATCCGGCCCGGGTCGAGAAGCTCGAATACCCCCGTGTGCGCCGAGAGGTCCGGGCAGGAGGGGTACCCGAAGCCGTAGCGGGACCCCTGGTACTCCTGGACGACGTAGCCGGAGAAGACCGCAGGCCGTTCCCCGGAGATTCCGAGCTCGCGGCGCATCACCTCGTGCCAGTACTCGGCCAGGGCGTCGGTAACCTCGACCCCGAAGGCGTGGAGCATCAGGTAGTCGTGGTACCGGTCCGACGTGAAGAGCTCCTGCGTCGCCCGGGCCATCTCCTCCCCGATGGTCGCCACGAAGAAGCCGGCGACGTCCCCCCCCTCTTCCCGCGTCCGGAAATAGTCCGCGATGCACAGGTGCGGCGGGTTCTTCTGCCGGGGGAAGGGGAAATGCCACGAACGCCCGTCGTGCTCCACCACGAGGGTGTCCCCGTCCGCGAAGGCGCGGAACCAGCCGTAGGCGACTTTCGGCGCGAGGATGTTCTCCTCCACGCCGCGCCGCTTCAACGCTTCATACATGGGACGGACCTTCCCCCGCACCAGTTCCTCGTACGCCTCGGCGGTCATCTTCCCCCGGCGGTACCCCCACCGCCCGCGGAAGAGGGCCTGCTCGTTGACGTAGGGGAACAGCTCCTTCGGGTCGATCCCGGCGACGTGGCGGGGTCCGAGGAACGGCGCCGGAGGGACCGGGTTGTCCCGGGCGACGGCCGCTCCCCGGGGGCCGGGAACCATGGCCGGGGCGGTTCCGACCGCGTCGAAGACCGTGGACGAGAGGGTCCCCTCGTCGATCCGGCGCATCGCCGACAGGCCGGCGAACGCGTCGGCGCAATAGACCACCGGGCCCGGGTACCCGGGGACGCACTCCTGCGCCACGAACTTCTCCGTGAGGGCCGCCCCCCCGAGGAGGACGGGGGCGCGAAGCCCCGCGGCGGCGAACTGCGGCAGGTTCTCCCGCATCACGAGGGCGGATTTCACCAGCAGCCCCGACAGGCCGATCGCGTCGACCTGGAGCTCCCTCGCCTTTTCGATGATCGTCTCCGCCGGCACCTTGATCCCGAGGTTGAACACGCGGTACCCGTTGTTCGAGAGGATGATGTCCACCAGGTTCTTCCCGATGTCGTGCACGTCCCCCGCCACGGTGGCCAGCAGGATCCGGCGCCCCTCCTCGCGCTCCGCCTTCTCCATGAAGGGGGCGAGGGTGTCGACGGACCGCTTCATCACCTCGGCGGACTGGAGGACGAAGGGGAGGAGCATCTCGCCCCTCCCGAAAAGCTCCCCGACCTTGCGCATCGCCGGTACCAGCAGCTGGTTGATGATCGACGCCGCCGGACGGCGCGACAGGAGGATATGGAGAAGATCCTCCAGCCCTTCCTTGTCTCCTGCCACCACCTTTTCCGCCAGTTCCTCTTCCGGGGGAACCGCGGGGAGGTTCCCGTCCCCGTCGGACTCCTCCTTCACGGGCTTCGCGTCGGAGAAATGGCGGAGGAAGGCTTCGATGGGGGACTCCGCGCCGCTCCCCCGGCGGTCGTAAATCAGATTCAGGCAGATCTCCCGGTCGGCGTCGGAGATCTTCGACATCGGCAGGACCTTCGCCGCGTCGATGATCGCCGCGTCGAGCCCGGCCGCGATCGCCTCGTGCAGGAAGACGGAGTTCAGCACGCGGCGGGAGGCGGGGGAGAGGCCGAAGGAGATGTTGCTCACGCCGAGCAGGGTGAACACGCCGGGGAGCTCCTCCTTCACCCGCCGGATCGCCGCGAGGGTGTTCGCGGCGGCGTCGACGAGGGTCGCATCCCCCGATCCGATGGTGAAGGTGAGAACGTCGAAGAGGAGGTCCGAAGGGCGCAGCCCATACCGGTGCACGGCGAGGTCGTGGATCTCCCTCGCGGTCGCGACCTTCTCCTCGACCGTCAACGCCATCCCCTTCTCGTGGATGGTGAGGGCGATGACCGCCGCCCCGTACGTTTTCGCCAGCCGGCAGACGCGCTCGAGGTTCTTCCCGCCGTCTTCGAGGTTCACGGAGTTGACGAGGCATCTCCCCGGGTGGATCTTCAGGGCAGCCTCGATGCAGTCGGGGGTGGTCGAGTCGATCACCATCGGGATCTGGACCGACTGCGCGAAGAGCCGGACCATGGCTTCGATGTCCGCCTTCTCGTCCCTCCCCGCGTACGCTGTGCAAAGGTCCACGGCGTGGGCGCCGTCCTCCTGCTGCTCGAGGGCGACCCGCAGCGCTCCCGGGTAGTCGTCCGCGAGGAGAAGGTCCCGGAACCGCCTCGAGCCGTTCGCGTTGCACCGCTCCCCGATCAGGAACGGGGGAATCTCCTGGCGGATCTCCGCGGCCTGGTAAAGGCTGGAAAGCGACGGCTTCTCCACCACGGTCCGCGTCGCAGGGGCGACCCCGTCGAGCGCCTCGCGGAGTTTCCGGATGTGCTCCGGCGTCGTGCCGCAGCATCCGCCGACGATCGAGACCCCGTCGTCGCGGACGAAGGCGGACAGCTGCGCGGCGAACGCCTCGGGGGAAAGAGGGTAGTGGGTCTTCCCGTCGCGCACCTGCGGGATCCCGGCGTTGGGGATGCAGGAGACGCGGCCGCGATAGTGGCGGCAGAGGTAGCGGAGGTGGGAGGTCATCCCTTCGGGGCCGGTGGCGCAGTTCAGCCCGATCGAGAAGACGGGGAACGGCTCGATCGCGGCCAGGGCGGCGGCGACGTCTGTCCCCACCAGCATCGTCCCGGTATTCTCGATCGTGATCGAGACCATCACGGGGATGTCCCGCTTCATCCGCTCCAGCGTCCCGAAACAGGAGACCAGCGCGATCTTTATCTGCAGCAGGTCCTGGCACGTCTCGAGGATCAGGAGGTCGGCCCCGGCCTCGACGAGCGACCTCGCCTGTCCGGCGAAGGCGTCCGCCATCGGCTCGAAGGCGATGTGTCCCAGCGACGGGAGCTTCGTGGTGGGACCGATGGATCCGGCCACGTACGCGTGCCCCCCGTGCCGTCGGATCGCCTCCCGGGCGTTACCGACCGCCGCCCGGTTGATCTCCTCGACGCGGTCGGCCAGTCCGTACTCCGCGAGAACGATTTCGTTGGCGCCGAAGGTGTTCGTCTCGAGCACCGTCGCCCCCGCGGAGAGGAAGGAGGAGTGCCACTCCCGGATCACCTCCGGGGCGGAAACGTTGAGGAATTCGTTGCACCCGTCCCGTCCCTCCCAGGCGGACGCGGGGATCTCCATCCGCTGCAGGTTCGTCCCGCACGCCCCGTCGAAAAACAGGATGTTCCCGTCCCGGATCGCCATCGCTCTCCCCTCGGTAAGTGCTCAATCTTAGACCAGAAAACCGTTGCAGTCAAACGGGTTTTCTTTCCCCTTGACTTCGCGGATCCTTTCCTGCTAATTAGATAGCATCCGTGTATACCGTATACAATTCACAGCACTGATTTCACGGACCGGCATCAAGCGCAATCGATTGTGATTCCCGGTTCCGACCCGAAGTTTACGCATAACCATCGCGAAAGGAGGGTTTTTGCAGGCAACCGCGGGGGAACCGCCGCTGTTCCCTTGTCCCCCACCAACCGAAAGGAGGCAGGGACCATGGCACCGGTCGCAGAAAAAGCCGACGAAAGGAGAAGCGCAAACGTGTCCAACCTGAAGGCAAAGCTCTTGGAGAAGATTCTGGCCCACCGGCCGCGCACGACCAAGCTCGTCAAGGAGCAGGGGAAGATCGTGATCGACCAGGTGACCATCGACCAGTGCATCGGCGGCGCCCGCGACATCCGCTCTCTCGTGACCGACATTTCCTACCTCGACCCGCAGGAAGGGATCCGCTTCCGCGGCAAGACGATCCCCGAGACGTTCGCGGCGCTGCCGAAGGTGCCGGGATCCGAGTACCCCTACGTGGAAGGGTTCTGGTTCTTCCTGATGACGGGGGACGTGCCGACGAAAGAGGAAGCGCTCGCCGTCGCCGAGGATTTCAAGACCCGCGCCCGGGTTCCCCAGTACGTGTTCGACGTTCTCCGCGCGATGCCGCGCGACACGCACCCGATGACCATGTTCTCCGCCGCGATCCTGTCGATGCAGCGGGAGTCCCTCTTCGTGAAGCGGTACAACGAGGGGATGAAGAAGACCGAGTACTGGGACCCGATGTACGAGGACTGCACCAACATCATGGCGAAGCTCCCGGAGATCGCGGCCTACATCTACCGGATGAAGTTCAAGGGGGACAGCCCGATCGCATCCGACCCGAAGCTCGACCTGGGCGGTAACTTCGCCCACATGATGGGGTTCCCCAAGCCGTACGACGACGTGGCGCGGATGTACTTCATTCTCCACTCCGACCACGAGTCCGGCAACGTCTCCGCGCACGCGACGCACCTCGTCGCCTCGGCGCTCTCCGACGCCTACTACTCCCTGTCCGCCGGCATGAACGGGCTGGCGGGCCCGCTCCACGGCCTGGCGAACCAGGAAGTCCTCAGCTGGATCCAGGACGTCTTCAAGCAGCTGGGCGGGAAGCTCCCGACCGAGGAGGAGCTCAAGAAGTTCCTGTGGGACACGCTGAACAGCGGGAAGGTCATCCCGGGATACGGCCACGCGGTGCTCCGCAAGACCGACCCGCGGTACACCTCGCAGATGGAGTTCTGCCAGAAGAACCTGCCGGACTACCCGATGTTCAAGCTGGTCAACATGATCTACAAGCTCGCGCCGGACATCCTCCGGGAGCACGGGAAGGCGAAGAACCCGTGGCCGAACGTCGACGCGCAGTCGGGCGTCATCCAGTGGTACTACGGCCTCACCGAGTACGACTTCTACACCGTGCTCTTCGGCGTCGGCCGTGCGCTCGGGGTGCTTGCGAACATCACCTGGGACCGCGCGCTGGGGTACGCGCTCGAGCGTCCGAAGTCGGTCACGACCGCCATGCTCGAGAAGTGGGCCGCCGAAGGGGGCCGCAAGCTGGCGTAAGCGAACCCGCCGGAACCACGGAAACGGAAAGGGGGCCGAAAGGCCCCCTTTCTCTTTTGCATGTCTTTAGCGGTACACTCTTGCCAGGGGGGACATTCCTTGTTATTTCGGCGAGAGAACCAGGAGTGTCCTCCACTACTGGACAGAGTGTCCTGCGCCAGCCGCGGGGGCGCACCCCGAGCACGATCCGACGACGTGCAGATCGACGAGGGAAACGGCCGAGATCGTTTCCTCCTCCTCGAAGCGAACGCTCTCGAGGGTCGGGGGCAACGGGATGTCGAGCAGCGCGCTGCAGTGGAGGCAATGGAAGTGCGCGTGGGGAGTGTCCGCCGCGTCGAAGCGGGAGGAGCCCCCCTCGCTGGGACGGATCTCCCGCACGGCCCCCTGGTCCCGGAGGAAGTTCAGGTTCCTGTAGACGGTCCCGAGGCTGATGTTGGGAAGTACCCGGCGCGCATTCCGGTAGATCGCCTCGGCGGTCGGGTGATCGTGCGATCCCCTCAGGAGGTCGAGGATGACGCCCCGTTGACGGGTGTTCCTGGTCTTCTTCATATATATTCCTTTATCGATGGACTTCAGGAATGTATCCTATGTATACGAAAAAAAATTGTCAAGATGATTGAAACCGCGCGGCGAATCCGTTATATAGGGTTGTTGACGCAGATCGACCGTAGGAGGATTCCTTGATCGTTCCCGTGGAACTTGTGTTGCCTGTTATCCCTCTGACGGCGGGGGTTTTCGACACCCAGGTGTTGAAGCACGTCATGCTGGCGGGGCCCATCGTCAAGCTGGTCCTGGTGCTCCTGGTGGGGTTCTCCGTGGTCTCCTGGGCCATTATTTTTCTCAAGGTCCGGCTCTTCAGGGGGATCGAGCGGAACCAGGCGGGGTTCGCCCGCGCGTTCGCCGAGGGGAAAAGCCTGTCCGCGCTCTACGAGCAGGCCGAGAAGGGGGAGAAGTCCCCCCTCACCGAGGTATTCCGCGCCGGGTATCTCGAGCTGACCCGGATCCAGCGGGAGCGGGGCGAGGCGGCCCGCGGCGAGGCTTCTCCGGGAGGACGCACGTCTCCCTTTCCCGTCGAGAACGTCTACCGCACGATGTACAAGGCGACCAGCGAGCAGGTGGGGGGCATGGAGGAACTCCTTCCCTTCCTCGCCACTACGGGCAGCGCCACGCCGTTCATCGGCCTGTTCGGAACCGTGTGGGGGATCATGAACGCCTTCTCCGGCATCGCGACCACGGGAAACGCATCGCTGGCCACCGTGGCCCCCGGCATCGCCGAGGCCCTCGTCGCAACCGCGGCAGGGCTGGGCGCGGCCATCCCGTCCGTCATCGCCTACAACTATTTCCTGACCCGCATCCGGGGGATCCACACCCGGATCGACAGCTTCACCGCCGAATTCATCAACTTCCTCGAGCGCAAGGTCGACAAGGGATGACGCCATGGCGATGATGCGATCCGGCCGCGCCGGGGATCGAAGGGTCATGGCGGATATCAACGTCACACCGCTGGTCGACGTGATGCTCGTCCTCCTGATCATCTTCATGGTCACCGCCCCCATGCTCACCCAGGGGGTCGATGTGAACCTGCCGCAGGCGAGCGCGAAGGCGCTGCGCAGCGACGAGGAGCGCCTGATCATCACCGTCGACTCCAACAGCCGCGTTTTCGTGGGGAAGCAGCCCGTCGAGTTCAACCGCCTGGGGGGCGCCCTCCGGGAGATCGTCGCCCGGCGGACCGACCGTCAGGTGTATTTCCGCGCCGACCGCTCCGTCCCGTACGGGTTCGTGGTGAAGGTCATCGCGGAGGTCCGAAACTCCGGGATCGAAAAACTTGGCATGGTCACCGAACCGCTCGAGCGGTAAGGGCCCCAAAAGGCCGGCGGGCTCGCCGTTCTTCACGGAGCTCTCTCCGCCGCCGCTGCGGCCCCTGATCGCCCTCTCGGCGGCGGCCCACATGGCCCTGGTGATCGCGGCGTTGCTTGTTTCCCCCCTGTTCGGTACTCCTCTCCGCCTCGAGCCGGTGGCCGTGGTGGACCTGATCGGGGGCGGGGAATTCCGCCAGAAGGCGGAGAAGCCGCCCCTTCCGGCCGCCAGCGGGGACGAGAAGCCCGCCCCCCGGGACCGAACGGCTTCCGCGCGTCCCCCGGCGAAGCGGGGAAAACGGACGAAGGCCGCCTCCGACGACCTCGTCCCGCCGAAGCGTCCGGCCGCCGACGCTGCGTCGCTGAACGAGCGGCTCCGGAAGATGCGGGAGGCCCGCTCCGATTCGGAGGCGGTCCGGGAGGCGGTGGAGGAGCGCAGGAGCGAGGCGGCGGCCCGCGCGGCCGTGCGCAAGGTGGGAGAGCGCGTGGCGCACCGGATCGAATCCCCCCCACCCGCGCGGTCCAGCGGGCGCGAAACCGCGGGCGGCGGCGGCGGCCAGGGAACCGTGCGCGTTTCCCCGGAGCTTCTCGACTATTTCCGCCGGCTCGAGGAGAGGGTCCGGAGCAGCTGGGTCCTCCCCGGGACGCTGGTGCGCGACGCGGGGAAACTCGTGGTGGAAATGCGAATCGTGATCGAAAAGGACGGCCGCGTCTCCGAGGATCGGATCGGGCGGGGTTCCGGGAACCTCTTCTTCGACGAATCGGTGCAGCGCGCCATCCGGAAGGCGAGCCCTCTCCCGATTCCGCCGGAACAGCTGCGGGGCGGGGAGGATCATTACGAGGTGGGATTCCGGTTTCACGGGGGTGGACAGTGAAGAGATCGTCAGCCCGCATTTCTCACCAAGCTTCTACTGCGGCGGCGGATACAGGCATGTCTACTGCGTTGCGCTCGGTCGGGCTCCTCGACGTAGTGTCCACTACGCCTCCGGGGCCCTCTGGTCGCGCGCCTTGTATCCACGCCCGTCTCCACCGCCTCGCTACGAACCTTGGTGAGAAATGCGGGCTAGGCGCGGCGGCGGTTGCGTTTCTTCTCGCGCTGTCCCTGTTCCCCTCCCGGGCGCACTCCCTCCTCTACATCGACATCAACGCCCCCGGCGGGAAACGGATGCCGATCGCCGTGGCGGACTTCGTGGCGGGTCCGGGAGACCCCTCCCTCTCCCGCGCGATCCCGACGATCCTCTCCGCCGACCTCGTCCTCACCGACCTGTTCGACCTGGTCCCGCCGACCGCGCACATGGAGACGGTCACGGCGGCGCACTTCTCCGGCATGCCGCTGTCGTTCCCGGGATGGAAGATGATCGGCGCCGAGGCGGTGGTCATCGGCAAGGTCGAGACGCGGGGCGACCGGCTCTCGATCGAGATGCGTCTCTACGACGCCACGCAGGGTACGCTCCTGCTGGGGAAACGGTACACGGGCACCCCGGGCCAGCTCCGTTCCATCGTGCACCGGTTCGCCAACGAGATCGTGTACACCTTCACCGGGGTCCGGGGCGTTTTCGGGACCGAGATCGCGTTCACCGCCCGCTCGGGGAAATCCAGGGGGAAGGAACTCTACATCGTGGGGATGGACGGTCAGGATCTGCGCAAGGTGACCGGGAACCTTAGCTACAACCTCTTTCCCCGCTGGTCCCCCGATGGGCAATGGCTGGCCTACACCTCCTTCCGGACCGGCGTGCCCGTCGTCTTCCTGCGCAACGTCCTGACCGGTGCGGAGAAGGAGGTCATCCGGTTCGGAGGGTCGAAGGCCCCCGGGGGATTTTCGCCCGACGGGGTATGGCTCTACGCGGGCGTGAGCCAGGCAGGCAATTCCGATATCTACCGCGTCCGGGTCGTCGGAGGCGCCCTGGAAAGGATCGTTGAAGGATGGGGGCTCGAGGTTTCTCCCTCCCCGTCCCCCGACGGGCGGCAGATCGCCTTCGTCTCCGATCGCGGCGGTTCCCCGCAAATCTACGTGAAGACGATCGGCGTTGCGGGAGAGACCCGGATCTCCAACGGGGCAGGCTACGCCACATCGCCGTCCTGGTCTCCCGCAGGGGACCGGATCGCCTACACCGCCCGCTCCGGCGGACGGTTCATCGTGGCGACCGTCGCTCCCGACGGATCCGGGTACCGGGAAGTCGCATCCGTGACGGACGGCGACTGCGAAGACCCCTCCTTTTCCCCGGATGGCCGCTCCATGGTTTACACGTACAGGAAAAGGGACTATTCTGCTCTTATAGTCATTTCGACGGACGGCCGTAGACAAAGGACTCTCGTTTCCGGCCTGAGGGACGTGGGTTCACCCGCCTGGTCCCCCGGACGATAGGCTTCAGGGCGCTCAGGCGCATGGATGCATCCATAAAAAGGAGGGAACAGAATGAAGGGTACATTTTCCTGGAAATGGGCCGTGCTGGCGTTGTCGATCGCCGCATTGATGTCGGTGGGGTGCGCCAAGAAGCAGACGGTGAAGTCCGAAGGGACCGAGGCTCCTCCGTCGGCATCCGCTCCCGCCCCGATCACTGAAGCGCCCATGAAAGAGCCTCCTCCTCCCATGGCGACCGCCCCTGCGATGCCGCCCGCGGCGGCGCCCGGGGTCGCGGTCACCGAGGAGAAGATGTCGCAGTTCGACGACGTCCGGTTCGACTTCGACAAGTCGGAGGTGAAACCGGACGGACGCAAGACGTGCGGAGTCGTGGCCGACTACCTGAAGAGCCACCCCCAGGCGAAGATGCAGATCGAGGGACATTGCGACGATCGCGGCACCGCGGAGTACAACATGGCGCTGGGCGAGCGTCGCGCGACGGCCGTGATGAATTATCTCGTGTCCCTCGGCGTTCCGAAGGCGGCCCTCTCCACGGTCAGCTTCGGCAAGGAAAAGCCGCTGGATCCGGGTCACAACGAGGAGGCGTGGGGAAAGAACCGGCGCGCGCACTTCGTCCTGAAGTAAGGTGTACCGGGTGACGCGCAACGCGGTCGTTTTCCCGCTGATCGGGGCGATCGTCGTTTTCATGGCGGGGTGTGCGGTCATGGACACCGGCGCCTTCAACCGGCTCCAGGACGATATGGAGGGGCTGAAGAAGGAGATGGCGGTGCTCAAGACGGCGCCCCCGCCCGCACCCGTTTCCGCGGCGGGGCGCGCCGACGCGGGCGATATCCAGTCGATTCGCAAGAGCTTCGCGGACCTGAGCGCCGATTTCGACCGGATCCGGTCGGACCAGCTGGCCGCCACCACCCGGCTGGACGATGCGCGGGTCGAGATGCAGCGGATCACCGCCCGGCAGGACGAGCAGGACCGGGCGCTGCAGGAGATCCGGGGGAACGCCGACCGGATGAAGGAGATCGAAAAGCGCCTGGCGGCGCTCGAGGAGCGGATCGGCAAGCTCGCCGCCGTTCCGGCCGCGGCCCCCGTTCCGGAAACCCCTCGGGAATGGAGAAGCCCGGAAGAGATGTACGAGGTCGGCGTGGGACTGGTGAAGGGCGGAAACCCGAAGAAGGGCAGGGAGACGCTCTCCGACTTCGCGGTGAAGTACCCGAACCACAAGCTGGTCCCGAACGCGCTCTACTGGAAGGGCGAGGCGTTCTACGCGGAGAAGGACTACGAGAACGCCATCCTCGCGTTCCAGGACGTGGTGGACAAATACCCCAAGGGGGACAAGGCGCCCGACGCGATGTACAAGCAGGGGCTTTCCTTCCTCGCCTTGAAGGACAGCAAGAACGCCCGGATCGTGCTCGATCTCGTCCAGAAGAAGTATTCGAAGTCGAATGCGGCCGAGATGGCGAAGAAGAAACTCAGGGAGATCCGGTAGGAGCCCCGATCCCGGTGATTAAAAATTTCGTGCTCGACACGAACGTCCTTCTGCACGACCCCAACGCGCTTTTCCATTTCGAGGACAACCGGGTGATCGTCCCGATCACGGTCATCGAGGAACTCGATCACTTCAAAAAAGACCTGAACATGCTCGGGCGCAACGCCCGGACGGTCTCCAAGCACATCGACCGGCTGCGCGCATCCGGCAACCTCGGGGAGGGGGTTGCGCTGGAGCACGGAGGGGTCCTGCGCGTGGCGTTCGGGGGCGAGGGGGCGTCCCTGCTCCCCCGCGAACTGGAAGGCCGGGCCGTGGACAACCAGATCCTCGGGGTCGCCCTGTCCGCGCGGGCGCGGGAAAAGGACGTCCCGGTGGTCGTGGTCACCAAGGACACGAACCTGCGGATCAAGGCGGACGCCCTGGGGGTGACGGCACAGGATTACGAGAGCGACCGGGTCGACATCGAGGAACTGTACCGCGGATTCCGCGAGGTGGGCGTCGCCAAGGAGTTCATCGACGCCTTCTACGCGGCGGGGGAGTGCCTTCCGCCTTCGGACGCCCGGGACCTCCACCCGAACGAGTACGTCATCCTCCGCAACGCCGCCTCCCAGTCGTCGGCGCTCGGCCGGGTCGACGCGCTGCGCCGGAAACTCCGGCTCCTCGCACCGTTGAAGGACGACGTGTGGGGGGTCCGGGCGCGGAACAAGGAGCAGTCCTTCGCCCTCGACATCCTCCTGGACGACTCCGTCAAGCTCGTTACCCTCGCCGGGAAGGCGGGAACCGGGAAGACGCTCCTGGCGATCGCGGCCGGCTTGCGGAAAACCTCGGACGAAGAGGTGTACCAGCGCATGCTCGTTTCCCGCCCGGTCTTCCCGATGGGGAAGGACCTCGGGTTCCTCCCGGGCGACGTGGAGGAGAAGCTCAAGCCCTGGATGCAGCCGATCTTCGACAACGTGGAATACCTGTTCGGATTCAGCCGGAAGAAGCGCCAGGGCGGCGTACGGGGGTACCAGGAGCTGATCAACCTCGGGATCCTCGAGATCGAGCCGCTCACCTACATCCGCGGCCGTTCCATCCCGAACCAGTTCATCATCGTGGACGAGGCGCAGAACCTGTCTCCGCACGAGGTGAAGACGATCCTCACCCGCGCCGGGGAGAACAGCAAGGTGGTGCTGACGGGCGACCCGTACCAGATCGACAATCCCTTCGTGGACTCGGCGAGCAACGGCCTCTCCTGCACGGTGGAGAAGTTCAAGGGGGAGGCGATCGCGGGGCACGTTCTTCTCGTCAAGGGAGAGCGTTCCCCGCTTGCGGAGCTCGCCGCGAACATACTGTAGTGCGTATCCTCGGGATCGAGAGCTCCTGCGACGAGACCGCCGCCGCCGTCTACGACGACGCCTCGGGGTTGCTCTCCAACGTCGTTTCGTCCCAGGTCGCGGTCCACGGCGCGTACGGGGGCGTCGTCCCGGAACTCGCATCCCGCGAACATCTGAAATCGATCGTACCCGTGGTCGGGAAGGCGCTGTCCGACGCCGCCACAGGGCAGGGCGCGATCGACGGAATCGCGGTCACGGCAGGACCGGGGCTCATCGGGTCGCTCCTCGTGGGCCTCTGCTTCGCGAAGTCCCTCTCCTTCGCATGGGGGAAACCGCTCTACGGCGCGGATCACCTGGAAGCGCACGTCTACGCGGTCTTCCTCGAAAGCGACGTCCCCTTTCCCTACATCGCGCTGCTGGTATCGGGCGGCCACACGTCCCTGTTCCGCGTCGAAGGGTGGGGGGAGATGAACTTCCTGGGCGGGACGCGCGACGACGCTGCGGGGGAGGCGTTCGACAAGGCGGCGAAGATGATGGGGTTTCCGTATCCCGGCGGGGTTGCGGTCGATCGGGCCGGACGGCAGGGGGATCCGGCCCGCTTCCACTTCCCCCGGGCCCGGCTCTCCCGCGATTCGGCGGATTTCTCCTTCTCGGGCCTCAAGACGGCCCTGCGGACCTTTCTCGCCTCCCCGTCCGGTGCGGCTGCCCGGGTGGAAGACGTCGCCGCCTCCTTCCAGGAAGCGGTCGCCGACGTACTCGTGGGGAAGGCGATCGAAGCTGCGGAGCGCGAGCGGGTGCCGCGGCTGGTGCTGGCCGGCGGCGTCTCGGCGAACTCCCGCCTGCGGGAGCTCGCGGCGCAACGGGGATCCGCGGCGGGAATCGCCACGTTCCTCCCGTCGAAGGCGCTCTGCACCGACAACGCGGCGATGGTGGCGCTGCTCGGCGCGCGGCGTCTCTCGGCGGGGGTCTTCTCCGGACCGGAGCTGAGCGCCTATGCCGCCTCCCGCTTTGGCCGCTGAGTCGCCGCGGCGGACCCTCGCCGCCCTCGGCCTGTCGCCGCGCAAGTCGCTCGGGCAGAACTTTCTCACGGACCGGAATGTCGCCGCCAAGATCGTCGCCCTGGCGCGCTCTTTCCATCCGCCGTTCCTGGAGATCGGCCCCGGGCTCGGGGCGCTGACGGATCCTCTCGCCGAAGCGGGAGCGCCCGTCGTCGCCGTCGAGATCGACCGCGGCCTGGCGGCGTACCTTCGGGACCGGCTCGAAGGTACGGGCGTCGAGGTTCTCGAAGCGGACTTCCTCGCCGTTCCGGAGCAGGAGTGGCGGGTACGTTTCCCGGCGGGAGGGACGGTGGTCGGGAACCTTCCGTACTCGATCTCCTCCCCCGCCGTCCTGCGTCTGATCGAACTGCGGCACCTCTTCCCCCGGGCGATCCTGATGCTGCAGAGGGAGGTGGTGGACCGCCTGTGCGCCGGCCCGGGGGGGAAGGAGTACGGGATCCTCTCGGTCTACCTCGGCGTCCTGGCGGAGGCGCGCAGGGAGTTCGTCGTGCGACGCGCCTGCTTCCACCCCGCCCCGGACGTCGACTCCGCCGTGATGTCGGTACGCTTTGCCGGCGAAACTCCCGAGCCCCTGGTCGCGGCGTTGCGGACGGTCGTCCGGGCCGCCTTTGCGCACCGGAGGAAGACGCTGCGAAACGCCCCCGTCCCGTTCCTCCCGGGCGGATCGGGGCAGTGGAGCGAACTGCTCCAGGCCGCGGGGATCGATCCCGCGGGCCGGGCCGAGGAGGTGCCACCTCCCGCGTATCTCGCGCTCGCGAGGGCCTTCGCCGGAATCTAGTGGAAAATCGGCCGCTCCCCGCATACAATTGACCGGACATGACCGAACCGAAGATCCCCCGCTATATCGCGATCGAAGGACCGATCGGCGTCGGGAAATCGTCCCTGGCGAAGCTCCTCGCCCAGAAATACTCCTCCCGCCTCGTTCAGGAGGAGGTGGCGGGGAACCCGTTCCTCGAGCGTTTCTACGAGAACCCCCGGAAGTTCGCCTTCCAGACCCAGCTCTTCTTCCTCCTGTCGCGCTATCGGCAGCAAAGGGAGCTGGCCCAGGGGGATCTTTTCGAGGCCGGCCTGGTGTGCGACTACATCCTCGCCAAGGACAAGATCTTCGCCCTCATCAACCTCGAGGACGACGAGGTCTCCCTCTACGAGTCGATCTACAAGCTGCTCGTGTCCACGCTTCCGAAGCCGGACCTGGTCATCTACCTCCAGGCGCGTCCCGAGGTGCTCCTGTCCAGGGTCCGCAAGCGGGGGATCACCTACGAACGAAACATCTCCCTTGACTACCTGCGCACGCTGAGCGATGCTTATAACGAGTACTTTTTCCACTATAACGAGACCCCGCTCCTGGTGGTCAACACGAGCGAGATCGACTTTGTGGAGAGCCCCCGCGACCTTGAACATCTCGTAAGGGAAGTCAAGAGTGTGAAACGCGGGACGCAGCACTACATACCGCTGGGATCCAGGTAGTCCGGACCGAGACGGGATCGTAGAAGGGAGCGGCGGCGGTGCGGGGAGGTTCCGCCCTGCCGACGCCCGACGCGTAGCGACACGCGGCCTTCCGGATCCGGTCCGGGAGGCCGCATTTTTTTGGGGGAAGGGGGCGGGCGCGATGGCGGCTCGAAAGACCAACATCCTCGACCTTGCGCGGATGAAGGCCGAAGGGCAGAAGATCGTGATGATCACGGCGTACGACGCCCTGTTCGCGCGCATCTTCGACGACGTCGGGGTGGACGTCATCCTCGTCGGCGACTCGCTGGGGCAGGTGGTGCTCGGCTACTCCGACACCCTCAACGTGACGATGGAGGACATGGTGCGGCATACGGAGGCGGCGGCCCGCGGTCGGAAGCGCGCGTTCCTCGCGGCGGACATGCCGTTCCTCTCGTACCAGGCCAGCCCGTCGGAAGCGATCCGCAACGCCGGGCGGCTGCTCCAGGCAGGCGCGGAGGCGGTGAAACTCGAGGGGGGGCGCAACGCCGCGGAAACGATCCGGGCGATCGCGTCGGCGGACATCCCCGTGATGGGGCACATCGGGCTCACACCGCAGTCGGTTCACCGGATGGGCGGGTATCGCGTGCAGGGGAAGACCGACCCGCAGCGGGAGCGGCTGCTGGACGACGCCGCGGCGGTGCAGGAGGCGGGTGCGTTCTCGGTGGTGCTCGAGGGGATCCCCGCCGCGCTGGCCGCGGAGATCACCCGGACGCTTTCGATCCCGACGATCGGGATCGGCGCGGGTGCCGACTGCGACGGACAGGTGCTGGTGATGCAGGACCTGCTGGGGCTGTTCGACGAGTTCCGCCCGAAGTTCGTGAAGCGCTTCGGCGAATTGCGCAAGCCGGTGGAGGACGCGGTCGGGGCCTACGCCGCCGCGGTGCGCGACGGGTCGTTCCCCGGGAAGGAGCACTCGTTCTGATGGAGCGGATTCGTACTCCGTCGGCGATGCGGGCATGGGCCGACGCCCGCCGGGCGGAAGGGGCCCGGATCGGCCTGGTGCCGACGATGGGGTACCTGCACGAGGGGCACATGAGCCTCGTGAGTGTCGCGAAGGCGGCCGGGAGCGAAGTGGTCGCCGCGACGATCTTCGTCAACCCGATGCAGTTCGCGCCGGGCGAGGATTTCGAAAAGTACCCCAGGGACGAGGAGCGGGACCTGGCGATGCTCGAGGCGGCGGGAGTCGATGCGGTGTATCTCCCCGGCGTCGGGGAGATGTACCCGGAGGGGCACCAGACGTTCGTCGATGTGACCGGCGTCTCGCAGGGGCTGTGCGGCGCGGAGCGGCCCGGGCACTTTCGCGGCGTCGCCACGGTGGTGGCGAAGCTGTTCCTCGCGGCGAAGCCGCATGCGGCGGTTTTCGGAGAGAAGGATTGCCAGCAGCTGGCCGTGATCCGCGCGATGACGCGGGACCTCGACTTCGGCATCGAGATCATCGGGGCGCCGATCGTCCGGGAAGGGGACGGGCTGGCGATGAGTTCGCGCAACGCCTATCTTTCGGGGGAGGACCGGATCGCGGCCCGCTGCCTGTCCCGGGGTCTCTTCCGGGCGAAGGCGCTCTTCGACGCCGGCGAGCGGGACGCGGGCACCCTGGTCGGCGCGGCGCGGAAGGAGATCGAAACCGAACCGCGGGCGAAGATGGAGTACGCGGAGGGGCGGGATCCGGACACGCTCGCCCCGATTGCGGGCCGGGTCGAAGCCGTCACGATCCTGCTGGCGGCGAAGGTCGGGCCCGCGCGATTGATCGACAACATCACGCTTGGAAAAACGATCCCGGGGAGGGACGCATCATGATGAAGACCATGCTCAAGTGCAAGATCCATCGGGCGACGGTGACCGACGCCGTGCTCCACTACGAGGGGAGCGTGACGATCGACAAGACGCTGATGGACGCGGCGGGGCTCGTCGAATACGAGCAGGTGCACATATGGAACGTCGACAACGGGAACCGCTTCGTCACCTACGTCATCGACGGCGAGGCGGACTCCGGCGTGATCTGCCTGAACGGCGCCGCCGCCCGCCAGGTGAGCAAGGGCGACCTGGTGATCATCGCCGCCTTCTCCGCCTACGACGAAAAGGAGCTCGCGCAGTACCAGCCGGCTCTCGTCTACGTGGACGCGAAGAACCGGATCACGAGCGTGAAGAACAAGATCGAATCCGGGAGCCAGCGCCCCCGCGTCGCCGCGGTCTGACCCCGGAACCGGGACGTTCACAGAACTCCCACAGAAACGGGACTCCTGCACGCGCCGGGAGGGCAGGATGCCGCACACATGAAATCGGCGCCTGACCGGCCGCAGGGAGTCGTTTACGTCGCCTCGCGGCTGGCCGCGGAGGCCGGTGCGATCTTTACCCCCGGCGCCGTGGCTGTGGCCGACGGGAGCGTCCTGCTGGCGGGGCCGAAGGCTGACGTCCTCCGGGCCGCTCCGGCCGGCTTCCCCCGGATGGAGTTCCCCGGCGCCGCGATCGTGCCGGGACTGGTCAACGCGCACGTTCACCTCCAGATTCCGCGGTTCACCGACGAAGCGGGAATTCCGCTCCCGGTCCCCGCTTCGTTCATCGACTGGATCCTCCAGGTGATCGCCTGGAAGCGGAGTGCGGCCCCGGCCGCCTTTGCCGGAAATTTCGGGGCGGCGGCGGCCGAGGCGCTCTCCTTCGGGACCACGACGGTCGGGGAGATCGCCGGGCCGGAACTGTCCGCATATGACGGCTGCCCCCTGCGCGCGCGGGTCTTCGCGGAAGGGATCGGCTTCGCCCCGGCCGTCGCCTCCGAGGTCCTCGCCCTGGTCGGCGCGGCGATCGACCGGCTTGAGAGGATTTCCGTCGAAACCCCCCTTGTTCGCACGGGAGTCTCCCCCCACACGCTGTACACCGTCGGGGAAAATCTCCTTCGTTCCCTCGCGGGACTCGCCGTCGCAAGGAATCTTCCCGCCTGTCTCCATCTCGCGGAGTCGACGCCGGAGACGGCGTTCCTTTCCGATGGGGGAGGGGAGATCGCGTCGCGCCTGTACCCTGCGGTAGGGAAGGACGTTTCCTGGTTCCGCGGCCTCGGGCGTACGATCCCGTCGTACCTCGCGGAGACCGGCATTTTGCGGGAAGGGGTGGTGCTGGTGCATAATGTCCACCTCTCTCGCCCGGAGATCGACGCACTGCGAGCGGGCGGCGCCCGCTTCGTCCTTTGTCCGCGGAGCAACGCGGCACACGGGAACGGATCCCCGGACGTCACCCGTTTCGTGGACGCGAAGATCCCGTTCGCCCTGGGGACCGACAGTCTCGGCTCGGTGCCCGACCTGTCGCCGTGGGAGGAGATGCGGGCGGCCCGCTCACTGTACGAGGGGAAGAAGAAGGATCCCGCGCTGTGCCGGGAACTCTTCCGCGCCTGCACGGAGCATGGGGCCGCCGTCCTCGGTCTCCCCGGAGGGATTCTCGCCCCGGGTGCCCCTGCCGATTTCGCGATCGTTGACGACCCCGGCGGGATTGGCGATCGCTTCTTCAGGGAGCTGGTGGAGAAAACAGGCCGCGCAAACGTACGGTTTACAGTGGTTGCCGGGCGACCGTCGCACGCCGCCCGGTGAAGAGAGGATCCCGAGAAGGAATGGCCGGCAAGACCGAAAAGCCCGACAGCCCTCCCGTGAAGGTGGTCTCCACGAACCGCCGCGCGCGGCACGAGTACGAGATCCTCGAAACCTTCGAGTGCGGCCTGGCGCTCCAGGGGCACGAGGTGAAGTCGATCCGCGAGGGACGCGTCAACATCGCGGACGGGTTCGCCGCCTTCCGCGGGAGCGAGGCGTTCGTCGAGAACATGCACATCACTCCCTACTCCCACGGCGACGTGCGGGTCATCGACCCGCTCCGGGTCCGCAAGCTTCTCCTCAAGCGGAAGGAGATCGACTACCTCCTCGGGAAGGTCAAGGAACGGGGATTGTCCGTCATCCCCCTGAAGCTCTACTTCAAGGGGGCGCGGGTCAAGCTCGAGGTGGGCCTGGGCCGCGGAAAGAAACTCTACGACAAGCGGCACGACATCGCCGACCGGGACGCACGGCGCGACATCGAGCGCGCCACCCGGATCCGGGGCAAGCGCTCTGCCGGCAGGGAGTGACCCCGCTCAAGGGTCCGCCAAACTGCTATAATAGGGACTGAAAGGGGGCGAAACGGTTTCGACGGGGATGTCGATGCCCGTGGGTTGCGTGCCGAGGCCCTGCACCTCGTAAAAAGCGGGAAACCAATAGTCGCCAACGACTATCCGTTAGCTCAGGCGGCTTAAGCCGCCTGCCTCCGACCGTCGAATGCCCGTATAGGCGCGAAGGAGGTCACTCTTACGGGATAGCCTGACGCCTCCTCCCGGGGGGCCGAAGGCGAGCCTTCTCCCGGGATGGTCCGAAGGGAACCTTGCCGGCCAGGGTCCCCGGGGACGAGACCCAAACGACCGGAAACGCACGTAGTGGCCCTGGGTAAAGAATCTTCGGACGGGGGTTCGACTCCCCCCGCCTCCACCATCCTTCGCTCCTCACCGCAACCGTACTACCGAGGTTCGGAGCTACGGATGGCAAGCCAGTTTGAGTTTTCTCCGAGGATGGCGAATCCACCGTAGCTTCAGCGAAGGAGGAAAGCCAGCGAGAGCGAAGGATGACCCTACGTAGCTCGAGCGACCAAAATTTTTCTTGTCGAGCTCGAGCGAAGTAGGGCATTACCTTTGCAGACAGGGCCATCATCCTCTTCAATAAAGGATGATGGCCATGAAGTATGTATACCTTCTTCAGAGCATAGCCTACCCCGACAAGCGCTATGTGGGCCTTACAGGTGATTTGAAAAAGCGCCTGGCGGAACACAATTCCGGACGTTCCCCCCATACGTCTCGATACACACCATGGCAGGTAATCGTATCGGTACGTTTCGTGGACGATAACCGTGCGGTAAGGTTCGAGCGTTATCTTAAGATCGGATCCGGCCACGCGTTCGCATCGAAGCATTTCTGGTGAGGATACGGACCGGGAAACACATGAAGGATTGGGTGTAGGTTTGGGATGGGCCGGCCCCACTCCCAGACGAAATGCGCTCCCTGGGGTACCCCGCCACGAACAGCCCGAGGGGCAAGGCCCAGGCGGGCAACTCCCCCCGCCTCCACCAAGTTTTCACGACAGGATCGGCGCGAAATGCTGCTTCATGAGCCGGTCTCTTGCTCCTTCCGATATGACCACCAGCATCTGGTCTCCGGCCTGAAGCTGAAAGTCCGTGTCGGGGAGGTAGGTCCTGCCTTCGCGGAAGGCCGCGAGGATCTCGACCTGGCTGTCGAGTTCAGGGGGTGGATGGGACGAGATTCCCTTCCCGGCAAACGGGCTTCCCGCCCGGATCACACCGAGGAGCAGCTGCTTCCCCCCCGGCAAGGTCACCGGGATCCCCGATGCGAGAAGCCCCTTCAGCGTCGCTGCCTCCGTTCCGGCGGGAAGCGTTCCCGGCTGTTCGCCGGCCAGACGGAGGGCGGAGTTCAGGTGCTCCATCCGGTGGGCCGGTGAATCGGCCCTCCCGGGCACCTGCGCCTCGTAGAGACAGTGGTATTTCAGGGACCCGGAGAGGGCGACCTGGGTGATGTAGCTCAGTATCACGCTCAGGGCGGCAGCGACCCGTTGATGGCCTTCTGGATCCAGCCGTATCCGCCCCCCAGCACCTGGGGGAGCCAGAGGGCCAGAAGGCCGATCCCCAACCCGCCGATCGCCGGCTTGATAT
>Ga0208566_1000197_pt1 | contig 43815 bp, 48 predicted proteins | sample PL_2010_150m_FD_184159 | JGI IMG/M metagenome (GOLD analysis project Ga0208566, IMG submission 184159) | Freshwater microbial communities from Powell Lake, British Columbia, Canada to study Microbial Dark Matter (Phase II) - PL_2010_150m... | ecosystem: Environmental > Aquatic > Freshwater >...
AGTGCAACGGTTGCGTGACTGCCTGTAAACAAGAAAACGAGGTGCCCTGGGGCGTGAACCGGCGCCGCGTGGTGACGCTCAACGACGGCGTGCCCGGAGAGAAATCGATCTCGGTCGCCTGCATGCACTGTTCGGACGCGCCGTGCATGGCGGTGTGCCCGGTGGATTGCTTCTATCGCACCGATGAAGGCGTGGTGCTGCACGACAAGGACCTGTGCATCGGCTGCGGCTACTGCTTCTACGCCTGTCCGTTCGGCGCGCCGCAGTTTCCGCAGGCGGGTGCTTTCGGCATGCGCGGAAAAATGGACAAATGCACGTTCTGCGCCGGCGGGCCGGAGAAGGACAATTCCAAGGAAGAGTTCGCCAAGTACGGCTCCAACCGCCTGTCGCAGGGCAAACTCCCCGCCTGCGCCGAAATGTGTTCGACCAAGGCGTTGCTCGGAGGCGACGGCGATGTCGTCGCAGATATCTTCCGCGACCGTGCGTTGAAGCGTGGCAGGGGCGCGGAAGTGTGGGGCTGGAGCACGGCCTACGGCAAGCCGGACAAGCAGCCGGCAGCGAAAGGGGCGAAATCATGATCAGCCTAAGCAAGTTCCTTATCGTGGGTGCGGCCCTTGGCCTTGTGGCAGGTATCAGTGGCTGCGGAGAAAAAGAGCAGGTTATTGTGTACAAGCAGGGCAAGTACCAGGGCAAGCCCGATACCAGGCCTTGGGACAACGAGCCCGGAGCCAACACCACCTCCAAGTGGACCAAAGGCGACAAGAGCAGTTGGGAAAGCGCCCTCAAGTCGCGCAGCCAGAGCCAGAACGAATACGTGCGTATCGGCGACTAAGGAGGAATCATGCGAGCCAATTTTTCAGGCGTGCGGCAATTCTTCCTGGGGTTAGCGCTGTTGCTGCCGTTGTTCGGCGGGACGGCATGGGCCCAGGCGCAGGCACAGGCACAGGAAACCCAGGCGCAGCGCCAGCAGGTGCAGCCGGGCAACAACGCGCCGACCTGGCGCGAGGTGCGCTCGGGCAAGGAGGGTTACACCTCGGTCAAGGGGCGCGAGACCGGCGTTCTGATCCAGACCGAAGGCGAAACCTGGCGCCGGTTGCGCAACGGCCCGATCACCCAATACGGCGGCTGGCTGGTGGTGCTGGTGCTGATCGCCATGGCGGTGTTCTACAAGGTGCGCGGACCGATGGGCTTGCACGGTCCGCTGACCGGAAAATTGATCGAGCGCTTTTCCGGTTTCGAACGCATTGCGCACTGGAGCATGGCGATCAGCTTTTGCGTGCTTGCTGTAAGCGGCCTGACCATGCTGTTCGGCAAGCACGTGCTGCTGCCGGTGATCGGGCACACGCTGTTCAGTTGGCTGGCCGAGTTGGGGAAGACCCTGCACAATTTCGTCGGTCCGATATTCATATTCAGCATTGTGGTGTTCGTGATGAAGTTCATCGGCGACAATTGGCCGCGCGCCTACGACCTCACCTGGCTGGCGAAGGGCGGGGGCGTGATCGGCGATGAGGTTGTGCCGGCGGGCCGCTTCAATGCCGGGGAGAAGATCTGGTTCTGGGGCGGGGTGATCGGCCTGGGCACCGCGTCCAGCGTCAGCGGCCTGGTGCTCGATTTTCCCAACTTCGATCAGTCGCGCTCGCTGATGATGATCGCCAACATCGTTCATGTCATCTCCGCGGTATGGTTCATCGCCTGGTCGATTACGCATATCTATCTGGGCACCGTGGGAACGACCGGCGCCTACGAGGGCATGCGCAACGGTTACGTGGACGAGACCTGGGCGCGCGAGCACGCGCAATACTGGTACGAAGACGTCAAGGCCGGCAGGCGGGAGTTACCGTCGGGCGCGCCCGGAGGGGCTGCTGCCGCGAGCGCACCGCCACAGGTACAACATTGAGGAGGCTGAGATGAAAATCGGAAAATTGCTTGTCGCCGGCGCGCTGGCGTTTGCATTGAGCGCAGGGTTGGCAGAGGCCAAGATACCGGTCGCGCCGATGGACGACGCAGCCAAGGCGAAGGCAGAGGAAACAAAGGCCAAGGCTGCCGATGCCGCAAAGAAAGATGCGGAGTTGCTGGCCAAAGCCCAGGACCGCGTCGCCGAGCGCTATAAGAAAAGCCACGGCAAGGCTGCAGCGGCCAAAACGGCCAAGAAGTAGTCCGCCATGACACTGAGGAATCCGATCGTCGCGTTACCGGCTATTCTGTTCGCCGGAATAGTCGGTGGCTGCGCCACCATGGGCGATGGCGGTCCGCGCGCGACAGCACATCTGCAGCCGACGCGCGGCAACGGCGTCACCGGCGATGTGACCTTTACCCAGAAGGGCGACAAGGTCATCGTTTCGGCAAAGGTGTCGGGATTGAAACCGAATCAGGAACACGGTTTCCACGTGCACGACAAGGGCGACTGCAGTTCCGGCGACGGCATGAGCGCAGCCGGGCACTTCAACCCGAAGGGCAGCCCGCACGGCCATCAATCCACCCAGGCGCGCCACGCCGGCGACATGCCCAATCTGAAGGCCGACGCATATGGCAATGCCAGCATGAGCGCCGAACTGGATATCATCACGGTCAGTCCAGGGCCGACCAGCGTCATCGGCCGCGGCTTGATCGTGCACGCGCAGCCCGATGACTACAAGAGCCAGCCGGTGGGCAATGCCGGGGCGCGCATGGCGTGCGCCGTCATTCAGAATAGTTGAGCTGAGTCGGGATTTGGAAAGGGCGCTGCGGCGCCCTTTTTGCTTGTGGGATACTTGTGTAGGAGGGCGAAAACATGTCCAAGCAAAAATTCAGCGTCAGCCACTTGAAGGACAGTGAATTCAAGGCAGACGGCCTGCGCGCGTTTTTCGAGTACCGCGACCTCGGCGTCAAGGCGGCGACCCGCGGCAAAGCCGTGGCGCATGTCATCCGTGCGCGGCCCGGCGGAGAATTCGTCGGCAAGACCCATTGGCATGAAACCGAACTCCAGTTGGTCTATGTGCTCAAGGGCTGGATCAAGTTCGACTACGAAGGCGTGGGGGAGGTGCTGCTCGAGGCCGGCTCCTGCGCTTACCAGCCTCCCGGAATTCGACATCGGGAGCTGGGGCATTCGGACGATGTTGAGCTACTCGAAGTAGTGCTGCCCGGCGAATTCAAGACAGTCGAATTGCCGGATCACTGAGTCGTCAGACTCCCTGCACCAGCAGCATTTTCATATTCGCCGCGCCCTTGCGCGTCTTGATCGCGGCTTGGTATTCGGGCGAATTGTAAAAGGCTTTCCCTTTCTCCATCGACTCGAATTCCACCACCGTTATGCGCTGCGGCTTCCAGTCGCCTTCCAGCGTTTCGTACGCACCGCCGCGAATCAGGTAGCGCCCGCCGAATTTGGCAATCGCCGCCGGCGCCAGTTTCTTGTATTCCTCGAACTGCGCCGGATTGGTTACATCGATGTCGACTACAAGATAGGCTGCCATCGTTTCTCCTTAAGTTTCGGTTAAATAAGCAAGGTGTAAGCCAATCCCGCCGCGCCGCAAGCCATGATCACCGGGATGATGCCGGCTTTGTATCTGAACAAGGCGATGAACGCGACCAGGCCGGCGAGGGCGGCGAACCACTCGAAGCGGCCGCTGAAGCCGGCCGGCCAGAGCACATGCCAGGCAAAAAATACGGCGAGGTTTAGGATCACGCCGACCACGGCCGCGGTGATGCCGGTGAGCGGTGCGGTGAATTTGAGATCGCCGTGCGTGGCCTCGACCAGCGGCCCGCCGATGAGAATGAACAAATAGGACGGCAGGAAGGTGAAGAACGTGGCCACCGCGCCGCCTGCGATGCCGGCCCAGAGCGGGGACAGCGCGTCCGGACCAAAAATCTGCTTGGTCCAGGCGCCGACGAATCCTACATAGGTCACGATCATGATCAGCGGTCCCGGTGTGGTTTCGCCCAGCGCCAGGCCGTCGATCATTTGCGTCGGCGTGAGCCAGCCATAGGTTTCAACGCCGCCCTGGTAGACGTAAGGCAGGACCGCATAGGCGCCGCCAAAAGTGAGCAGCGCCGCCTTGGTGAAAAACCATCCGATCCGGGTCAGCGTTCCGTCCCAGCCGTTTACCGCGTAGAGCCAGGCGATCGCCACGGCCCAGAGCGCGAGCCCGGCGACGCTGACGCCGACGAAGCGCCGCCAGGCGAAGCGCGCATGCGCGGGCGTGGGCGTGTCGTCATCGATGATTGCCGCGCCGTAGCTTTTGCCGGCCGCACCATGACCGCCGCCGGTGACGAATTTAGACGGCGCCAGTCGACCGCCGGCGAAGCCGATGATGCCCGCCGCCAGCACGATGTAGGGAAACGGCACTTTGAACGCGAAGATGGCGATGAAGGCGGCGGCGCTGATCGCCCACAGCACGCCGTTCTTGAGCGCGCGCGAGCCGATGCGGTAGGCGGCGAATACGACGATGGCGGTGACCGCTGGCTTGATGCCATAGAGTATCCCGGCCACCAGCGGCACGTTGCCATAGACGAGGTACACCCAGGTCAGCCCCATCAGTATGAACATGGATGGCAGCACGAACAGCACGCCGGCGACAAGGCCGCCCAAAGTGCGGTGCATCATCCAGCCGATGTAGGTGGCGAGCTGCGTCGCCTCCGGGCCGGGGAGCAGCATGCAATAGTTGAGCGCGTGCAGGAAACGCTTCTCCGATATCCAGCGCCGTCGCTCCACCAGGTCCTGATGCATCATCGCGATCTGCCCGGTGGGGCCGCCGAAACTGACGAAGCCGAGCTTGAGCCAGTACCAGAAGGCCTCGCCCAGGCTCACTGGCGCCGGAGCTTCGTACTTGTCTTCGGTCACGATTTCCTCTTGAACAGATCGGCGTTGTGGGCCTCCGCCCGCGCCGCGCGGATCCAGGCGTAGTAGGCATCATAGATCATCATGCCCTGTTCGAGCATCGCATGGTCGTCAGAAAAGTTTACCGAAAGCCCGAGCGAAACTGCGAGCAGTCCCGGTGATTGCGGCGAGAGTTCGAGTTTGCCGGTGTCGGCGCCGCGCACGATCAACGCCAGATCGGCGAGCGCGGGATCGTCGAGTTTGAAGTCCGCGAGAAAGGCGTCGAAGCTGCATAGCGCGCCGCGGTGGGAAAACTGCACATCCGCTACGTCATAAGGAACCGCCTGCTCGGACTTCGCTACCGCAAGGACCTCGGTCGAAGGCACGTACAGGAATTCCGCGCACGGGTCGATAAACCGCCGGATCAGCCACGGACAGGCGATGCGATCGATCTTGGGACGCGCGCGCGTTATCCATTTCGACGGCTGATTTACCGCGGATGGAATCGGCAAAGACGGGTCCTTCGCCAAGGTCGGTCCGTTCGCGGCCATCCACGCCTCGATTCCGCCTTCGACGAAATAGGCGTTCACGCCGGCGGCGCGCAGTGCCGCGCAGGTGTTCTTGCTGATCTCGTGGCCGTGCACGCAGTACACCGCGACTTCGCGGTGCCGCGGCATGAATTTTATCCAGTCGTTCACTGTCGCGGGATCGCGCCAGGTGGCGCCCGCGATCATGCGTTTTTCCGCTGAAAAAGTCGGCAGGCGGCGTACGTCGAGCAGGAAAGGCGCGCTGGCGGAGCCGTGATGCTGGAGAAGTCGGGAAACGGAAATGCCGGGAGAAACGGTGTCCATGAATAGCCTCGCGAAATGAAGAATCGCAGAACTTGGACGGGACACCGTCTGACCGGGAGTCTGCAGTTCCCGATGCGGCGAATATACCGCTTCCGGCCGGGTCAGGCAAATTCGCTGAACGGGGTCAGGTCTTGCATTGACGCATTTGCGCTAATGCAAGACCTGACCCCTTGCCTTGCTGTTCGCGGAAAAGGCACGGGTAAAGCCAAGCACGCTGCCGCTGTCCGCCGCAACGTATCCGGGCAGCTTGCGTACCGCCTGCAGCATTGCGGGGCTGGCGATCGCCTCGCGCAGGCGCCGGATGGCGGGTTCCTGCGCAGCCTCGCTGCGGCAGGCGAGCAGATAGCGCTCGTGCTCCAGCGATTTGAACGCGAGTCCGTATTGCAGGGCGGCGGCTTTGACGCCGAAGCCGGCATCGGCCTTGCCAGCGGCGATGGTCGCGGCGACCGCAAGATGGGTAAATTCCTCGTTGGAATAGCCGCGCAGTGCCGGTCCATCGATGCCGGATTCCTGCAGCAACTGATCGAACAGGAGTCGCGTGCCGGAACCGCGCTGGCGATTGACCACGCGCAGTTTCCTTGTGGCCAAGTCGCGCAAATCGCGCACGCGCTTAGGGTTGCCCGGAGGCAGCATCAGGCCCTGCTCGCGCTCGATGAATCCGATCAGACGATGCTGCCGGGCCTTGAGCCAGCGCAGATAGGGCGCCAGCGCGCCTGGGTGTGTTCCGAGCGGAATGTGAAAGCCGGCCAGGTCGGCGTGACCGGCCGCGAACGAGGCGAGTGCTTCGAGGCTGCCCTTGAATTCAAGGTCCAGTTCCAGCCCGAACGCGGGAGCGATGCGTTCGCGCAGTTCGATCAGCGCCAGGTCGTGGCTGGCATGCAGGCACAGCCGCAACCGCTGGTCTGCCGCGGGCAGCGGTGGCGAAATTTCGATGGCACCGGCTTTACGCAGCAGCCGCACTTCGGCGCCGGCGGTCAGTCGCAGCAGTTGCTGTCCCGCAGGTGTCAGGCTGACGCCTTTGCCCCGCTGCATCGCTACCAGCGGCACGCCCAGCAGTGCCGATTGCGCATGCAAAAGACCCCAGCCGTGGCGATAGGACAGGCCGACCTGCGCCACCGCCGCGGCCAGGTTCGCGCCGCCGTCGATGGCGTTGAGCAGCGGCAGCAGGCGCGCGTCGAGCACGGCAGCGCCGGCGCCCGGCAGCTGCCATCGGATTGCTGGGACAAGTTTGACCATGTATGCAAAAAATAGCCTATTCTCGACGATATGGCAATAGGCGATAATCAAATCCGTGCATATATGTAATAAACAGCATAAAGGACGATTGTGAGTTCAATCAGGACATCAGGGGAACGGATGAAGTCGCTGTTGATCGGGACGCTATGCTTACTCGCGCTCGGCATGGCAGGCAGCCTGCGGGCGGAATCAGGCGACATCCGCATGTCGACGACAACCAGCACTGACAATTCCGGCCTGCTGCGCGCGATTCTGCCGGTGTTCGAAAGGAAATACGGTGTCAAGGTGCAGGTGATTCCCGTGGGCACGGGCAAGGCACTGAAACTGGCCGAGAACGGCGACGTGGATCTTACGCTGGTGCACGCGCGGGCGGCCGAGGACGCTTTCGTGGCTGCGGGCCATGGCGTTAACCGGCACGACGTCATGTACAACGATTTCGTGATCGTCGGTCCACCGGAGGACCCCGCGGGCATCCGCGGCACCAAAGACGTGGTCGACGCGATGCGCAGGCTCAAGCAGTCGGGCGCGCGCTTCGTATCGCGCGGCGATGATTCTGGCACACACAAGATGGAGCGCTCTTACTGGAAGCTGCTGGGCGCCGATCCCACGGGTCCCGCCTACCTGTCGGCGGGCCAGGGCATGGGCGAAGTGCTGACCATGAGCGCGAGCCTGCGCGCCTACACGCTTACCGACCGCGCCACCTACGCCGCCTATCGCAGCCGCACCGGACTGGACATTCTGGTCGAGGGTGACCCGCGCATGTTCAATCCATACGGCATTATTGCCGTCAACCCGAAGAAGTATCCGGGGGTCAACTACCGTGGCGCGATGACGTTGATCGATTGGATTACGTCGGCCGAAGGACAGAAGCTCATCGCCGATTTCAAGGTGGAAGGCGCACAGATGTTCTTCCCCAGCGCGGGCAAGTAGGGCGGGCGTGCCTTCCGCATTGCGTATGCTGTTTCGGTTCGCCGCCGCGCTGTGTCTGACGCTTGCGGCGCTGCCGCTGAATGCCGCCGAACTCAGACTGGCGGCGACGCATACGCTGCAGGATTCGGGCCTGCTGAATACGCTGATTCCCGCGTTCGAGGCCGTGTCTGGCATCAAGGTGCAGTTGGCCATTGGCGGCAGCGGACAGGTGATCAAGCTGGCGGCGAACGGCGACGTCGATGCAATCCTGTCGCATGTCAAAACGCAGGAAGAAAAGTTGGTCGCCTCGGGCGCAGGACTGAAGCGCCATGCCGTGGCCTTCAACGATTTCCTCATCGCCGGCCCGCCGCAGGATCCGGCGCGCATCCGCGGCACGCAGGACGCCGTGGCAGCCATGCAGAAACTTCAATCTGCCAAGGCACGCTTCATTTCCCGCGGCGACGAGTCGGGGACACATGTGAAAGAACGTGAGTTGTGGCGTGCCGCCGGCGTGGAACCGAAATGGGCGGGCTACTTGTCGGCCGGCGTGGGCATGGGCCAGGTATTGATGATGGCGGGCGAGATGCAGGCTTATACGCTCTGCGACCGCGCGACGTTTGCTGCATTTCGCAGCAGGACCGGAATGGAAATCCTGTCTGAAGGCGACGCGCGGCTGTACAACGAATACGGCGTCGTGGCGGTGAACCCGGCGCGCTTTCCCGGCGTTCAGGCTGCTGCCGCATCCAAGTTCGTCGCCTGGCTGACCTCGGCTGAGGCGCAACGGCTGATGACTGGTTTTCGCATCGGCGGGCAGCAGGTCTTTTTCGTGCCGGCGACGGCGCGCTAGATTTCCGATGGATATCCTCGCGTCGACGCGACAGGCATTCGCGCTGCTGCTCTCGGGCGATGCAGAAATCTGGACCATAGTCTGGATCTCCCTGCGCGTATCGCTTATCGCGCTCGCGGTCGCGACGCCACCGGCGGTTGTCCTCGGTTACGCGCTGGCGCAGCAGCGCTTTCCCGGCCGGCGCATCCTCGTCGTGTTGATTCAGGGATTGCTGTCGTTCCCGACGGTGGTGGTCGGCCTGATCCTGTACATCCTGCTCACGCGCCAGGGACCGCTCGGTTCGTGGCAGCTGCTGTTTACCCAGGAAGCGATGATCATGGGCCAGGCCGTGATCGCATTTCCGGTGCTGACTGCATTTGCCCTGGCGGCGGTGCAGGGCGCGGATCCGCGTGCGCACGAAACTGCGGTGAGTCTGGGCGCGTCGTCCTTGCGCGCCGCGCTGACCACGCTGCTGGAGGTTCGCTTTGCCGTGGTGGCGGGCGTATTCAACGGCTTCGGCCGGGTGATTTCCGAAGTCGGCTGCGCCATGATGATCGGCGGCAATATCGCCGGGGTCACGCGCAATATCCCGACCGCCATAGCGCTGGAGACGAGCAAGGGTGATTTCGCACAGGGCATCGCGCTCGGGGTGGTGCTGATGTTGTTCGCACTGAGCATCAGCGTCGCGCTGGGCATGCTGCAAGGCAGGGGCGGGCTCAAGTGAACGCACTGCTTGCGTTCCGGCAACTGCGCAAGACCTTCGGCGCGCGCACCCTGTTCGATCTCGGGCCGTTCACCATCGGCGAAGGGGAGGCCTACGTCATTACCGGCGACAACGGCTCGGGCAAGACCACGCTGCTGCGCATTTTGGCGGGACTCGAGCCGGGCGAGATTGCGGGCTTCGAGTTTTGCGGCGCGGCGCTGAACCACGACCGGCTGGCGGCGGAGGTGCGCCGCGATATCGTGCACGTCCACCAGCATCCCTATCTGTTTCACAGCACGGTGGCGCACAACGTCGGCTACGGGCTGGCGGCGCGACGCATTGGCGGGGCCGAGCGCCGGCGCCTGGTCGAGGCGGCCATCGCCTGGGCCGGCGTGGAACACCTGCGCCACGTGCCGCCGGCGAAACTCTCCGGCGGCGAGAAGCAGCGCGTGGCGCTGGCGCGAGCAAAAGTACTCAAGCCAAAATTGTTCCTGCTCGACGAGCCGACCGCCAATCTGGACGGCGAGGCGCGCACCCAGACCATCGCCCTGATCCGGCAGCTGGTGCAGGACGGGCGCAGTCTGCTCATCGCCTGCCACGATCGCCAGCTGATCGAACTTCCGGGCACGCGGCGCTTCCACCTGGATGAGGGCAAGCTGGCCGCAGTCTGATAACTGACCGAACAGCCCGGGTCGGGCGGCATAAGCTGTTAAAATATTCAGTCATATCCACAGCGCTGACCACGGTCGCGGGGCAGCCGGAGCGTATCGTCCGTAATGAAAATTTTCGGCTTTGCCGGCTGGTCCGGTGGCGGCAAAACCACGCTGATCGAGCAGGTGATCCCGCGCTTTGCGCGCACCGGCCTGAAGGTATCGCTGATCAAGCACGCACACGATCGCTTCGACGTCGACCAGCCGGGCAAGGATTCATTCCGCCATCGCGCCGCCGGCTGCAGCGAGGTCCTGGTCACTTCGGGCGAGCGCTGGGCATTGATGCACGAAATGCGCGGCGAAGACGAGGCGACGCTGGAGCAGCAAATCGCGCGCATGTCGCCCTGCGATCTGCTGCTGATCGAAGGCTACAAGCGCTATCCATTGCCCAAGCTGGAGATCTACCGCAAAGCCAACGGGAAACCGCTGCTGCATCCGCAGGACGAGCATATCGTGGCGCTCGCCACCGACACGCCTGTTCAATGCCCCTTGCCGCAGTTCGGCCTCGAGGACTACGATGGCATCGCCGCTTTCGTGCTGGATACGCTGGAGCTGAATCGCTAATGAAGCCGGACATGCTTTCCGTTGACGAGGCCCTGGCCCTGTTGCTTGCCGGCGCGACGCCGGTCGTGGAAACAGAGCAGCTGCCTACGCTCGCCGCCACCGGCCGCGTGCTGGCCGCGGCGCAACACTCGGGCTTCAGCGTGCCCTCGCTGGACAATACGTCGATGGATGGCTACGCGGTCTATGCCGCCGATTGCGCCTCCGGCGAGGCGCGCCTGCCTGTTTCGCAGCGCATCGCCGCCGGCAGCATGCCGCAGCCGCTTGCACGCGGGACGGCGGCGCGCATTTTCACCGGCGCGCCGATTCCGCCAGGCGCCGACGCGGTGGTGATGCAGGAGCAATGCGCGCAGGACGGCGATGCAGTCATCGTGAAGCACCGGCCCAGGTCCGGCGAATGGGTGCGGCGCGTGGGCGAGGACATCCACGGCGGCAGCGAAATCCTCGCGGCCGGGATGAAACTGCGGCCGCAGGATACCGGCCTCGCCGCTTCGGTCGGGATCGCGGCGCTGCCGCTGTATCGCCGGCTCAAGGTGGCGGTGTTCTTTACCGGCGATGAACTGGTGATGCCGGGCGAGCCGCTGCCGCCGGGCCGCATCTACAACTCCAATCGTTTCACCCTGAACGGCCTGCTGCAACTGTTCGGCTGCGACGTCACCGACTTTGGCATTGTCCCCGACCGGCTGGATGCGACGCGCGCGGTGCTGTGCGAGGCCGCCGCCGGCAACGATCTCATCGTCACTTCGGGCGGCGTGTCGGTGGGCGAGGAAGACCACATCAAGCCGGCGGTCGAGGCCGAGGGCAGGCTCGCCATGTGGAAAATCGCGGTCAAGCCGGGCAAGCCGCTGGCATTCGGCGAAGTCAATGCGGGCGCCGGCCGCAAGGCGCATTTCATCGGACTGCCAGGCAATCCGGTATCCAGTTTCGTCACCTTTCTGATTTTCGTGCGGCCTTTCATCCTGCGCTGCCAGGGCGCGAACCGGACGGAGCCGCTGGGCTATCCGCTGCGCGCCGATTTCGACTGGCCGAAGCCCGATTCCCGGCGTGAATTCTTGCGCGTAAAATTAAATCCAGCCGGCGGACTCGATCTATTCATGAATCAGAGCTCCGCCGTGCTGACTTCGGCGGTGTGGGCGGACGGCTTCATCGACAATCCGGCGAAACACCCGATCCGCCGCGGCGAGATGGTGAAATTTCTTCCTTTTTCGGAGCTGTTCCAATGAGCATCAGGATTCTCTACTTCGGCAGTCTGCGCGAGGAAATGGGCATACCCGGGGAGATGTTCGAACTGCCAGCGGAAGTCAAAGATGTAGCCAACCTGCGCGCGCGACTGATCGCGCGTGGCGGAGCATCCGCGGCGGCGTTCGACCGGAGCAAGGCGGTTCGCGTCGCGGTCAACCAGGATCTGGCGCGCAACAACACGCCGATCAAAGCGGATGACGAGATCGCCTTTTTTCCGCCGGTGACCGGGGGATAAAGTGCCGGTCCGGGTGCAGCAGGCGGACTTCGATATCGGCGCCGAAATTGCCGCGTTCCGCAGCGCCGACCCAGGCATCGGCGCTATCGCCAGTTTCATCGGACTGGTGCGCGACGTAAACGACGGTGAAACGGTTGCCGGCATGATGCTGGAGCACTATCCGGGCATGACCGAAAAAGCGCTCGCTGGCATAGTCGCCGAGGCGAAAAGTCGCTGGGACATCTTCGACGCGCTGGTGATCCATCGCGTCGGCGAATTGAAACCGCTGGATCAGATCGTACTGGTCGTGGTGAAAGGCGCGCACCGCGGCACCGCCTTCGCTGCGTGCGAGTTCATCATGGATTACCTGAAGACGCAGGCGCCGTTCTGGAAGAAGGAGCAGACGGCGCTGGGCGCGCGCTGGGTCGAGGCGCGTGCCTCGGACGACCAGGCAGCGGAGCGCTGGAGCCAGGGTTGATTGCCGCTGTGACCGACGCCGTGAATTCTGCCAGCCTAGTCGTGTACCGCCGGTCGCGCGTGCGCAGCGCAGGGAGCATTTTGCTATGACCGCCGCGGCTTTCGCCGCAGTGGGTATTGGCGCCGCGCTGGGCGCGTGGCTGCGCTGGGGACTGGGCAGCGTGCTCAACCCTGCGTTTCCAACGTTGCCCATCGGGACCCTGACAGCCAACCTGATCGGCGGCTATCTGATCGGCCTGGCCATCGCGTATTTTGCCGACAACGCGGCGGTTCCGGTCGAATGGCGGCTGTTCGTAGTTACCGGTTTCCTCGGCGCGCTGACGACCTTTTCCACGTTTTCCGCCGAGGCGGTGACGCTGTTGGTGCGCGCCCAGTATGCGTGGGCGGCCGGGCTGATCCTGTCGCACCTGGCGGGGTCCATCGTCATGACCCTGCTCGGATTTGCAACATTCAAATGGCTGCACGGATAGGAGGGAAGGCGATGCGCGGCGTATCTTTGCAATTCTTCGTTCCCGAGGGCGAAAAGCACCAGGGTGAGTTGATGTACGAGTGGCTGCTGGAGCAGGCAAAGACGCTCGGCATCCCCGGCGGCTCGGCGTTTCGTGCCGTGGCCGGCTACGGCCGCCACGGCGTGCTGCACGAGCAGACGTTTTTCGAACTCGCGGGCGAGCTTCCGGTCGAGGTCATTTTCATCACCTCCACCGAACTCGCGGATAAATTCCTGGCGCAATTGAAGCGCGACGGGCTCAATCTGTTCTACGCCAGGACCGAGGCCGAGTTCGGGATACTGGGCGGGGCCTGATTCCCGGCGCAGGGGGAAATCCACGTCGACTGTGGGACGAACCTGGCCGCGCGCGGCACGCTCATCATTGTGCGCGACCGGCAAGCGTTCCAAGCTTGCGCGGCTGTAATACTGCTGTCACAAAGCGGTCGTAGACTCACCTCCAATAACTTTTTTCAATCGTGGAGGTGAATCGATGAACATGTTCAAATCAGCAGGACGATCGGCCGGCGTACTCGCGTTGGCTGCGCTTGTTTTCGGCGGCCAGGCACTGGCGGCCGGCGAACTTACAGGGGCAGGCGCGACGTTTCCCGCGCCGGTCTACGCAAAATGGGCAGAGGCTTACCAGAAAGCCACGGGCGTGAAGATGAACTACCAGTCGATCGGCTCTGGCGGCGGGATCAAACAGATCACCGCAAGGACGGTCGATTTCGGCGCCTCCGACATGCCACTCAAACCGGCCGATCTGGAGAAGGACGGACTGTTTCAGTTCCCGACCGTGATCGGTGGTGTCGTGCCGGTGGTCAACGTACCTGGTATTAAACCAGGTGACCTGCATCTGACGGGCGCGCTGCTTGCCGATATCTATCTCGGCAAGGTGGCGAAATGGAACGACAAGGCGATTGCGGAACTGAATCCCAAGCTTGCGCTGCCCAATCAGGATATCGCCGTGGTGCGCCGTGCCGACGGCTCCGGCACGACATTCATATTCACCAATTATTTATCGAAAGTCAGCGCCGAGTGGAAGCAGAGAGTCGGCGAGGGTACGGCGGTGCAATGGCCCGTGGGCCTCGGTGGCAAGGGCAACGAGGGTGTAGCCGCGTTCGTGCAGCGGATCCCGGCCGCAATTGGTTACGTTGAGTATGCCTACGCCAAGCAGAACAAGCTCGCGTACGTACTGCTGCAAAATGCCGATGGCCAGTTCGTAGCTCCCGACGAAAAGGCGTTCAAGTCCGCCGCGGCCGGCGCAGATTGGACCAAGTCGGCGTTTGCGGAAATCCTGACCAACGAGCCCGGCAAGGAAAGTTGGCCGATCACCGGCGCGACGTTCATCCTCATGCACAAGCTTCAGGCCAAGCCGCAGCAGGGCACAGAGGTGATGAAATTCTTTGACTGGGCTTACGCCAATGGGGATAAAATGGCCTCGGAACTCGAATACGTACCTCTTCCGGACAGCCTTGTAAAGCTTATCAAAGCTTCCTGGGCGAGCAATGCCAAGGATTCCGCCGGCAAGGTCCTGTGGACGGGTAAGTAGCCCCCGGACCGACCCGCGCCGGCTGTCGCAGCCGGCGTGCTCGGTACGAGGCATCGATGAACGGCGCAAACGACGTAGCCACAATTCGAGCGGAAGAAGGCCGGTCATTGTCGATAGATTTATCACCGCGAAAGCGATCGTCTCGTCTTGGCGATTGGGTGTTCGGGAACATCGCGCGTACGCTTGCGTTCGCGGTACTTTTGGTCATGGCGGCTATCATCGCGTCCCTGGTCTGGGGCGCCTGGCCTGCGATCCAGAGGTTCGGTATCGGGTTTCTGTGGAGCAACGACTGGAATCCCCCCGCGCAGAAATTCGGGGCCCTGGTGCCAATCTACGGAACGCTGGTGACCTCCGCTGTCGCCCTGGTGATCGCGGTGCCCGTGAGCTTCGGCATTGCGATATTCCTCACCGAGTTGTCGCCCGTCTGGTTGCGCCGGTCGCTCGGCACAGCGATCGAACTGCTCGCAGGCATTCCGAGCATCGTATACGGTATGTGGGGACTGCTCGTCTTCGCGCCGATTCTCTCGGGATACGTGCAGCCGTTCCTCACGTCGACTCTTGGCGGCATTCCGGTCCTAGGACGGCTGTTTCACGGGCCACCCCTCGGCATAGGGCTGCTTTCCGCCGGTATCATACTTGCGATCATGATCATTCCGTTCATCGCTTCGGTGATGCGCGACGTGTTTGAGATCACGCCGCCGCTGCTCAAGGAGTCGGCTTATGCGCTCGGCGCCACCACCTGGGAAGTGGTCTGGCATGTGGTGCTGCCTTACACCAAGATAGGGGCCATCGGGGGAATCGTCCTCGGCCTCGGTCGCGCCCTGGGAGAGACGATGGCGGTGACCTTCGTCATAGGCAACAACAATTTTGTCGATACCGTGTCGCTTTACGCCCCCAGCAACAGCATCACTTCTGCACTGGCAAACGAATTCGCCGAAGCTGAGAGCCAGCTGTACACATCGTCGCTGATTGAGCTTGGTTTGATTCTTTTCTTCGTCAGCCTGCTGGTGCTGTCCGCGTCCAAACTGCTGCTTCTGCGGCTCAAGCGGTCCGAAGGCCAGGGTACCTAAAGGACGCCATGGACCTGCGCAGACAACGCAAGATCGTCAACGGGGCCGCCTTGGGACTTTCCCTCGTCGCAATGGTATTCGGACTGTTCTGGCTCTGCTGGATCCTGCTCACAGTGTTGCAGTTGGGCGTTTCCGGGCTATCGCTGGGTCTTTTTACGATGATGACGCCGGCGCCGCAGAGTGCCGGCGGCCTTGCCAATGCCATCGTCGGCAGTCTGATTACCGTCGGGCTGGCGACGCTGATCGGCACGCCAGTGGGCATTATGGCCGGGGTCTATCTAGGCGAATACGGCCACAACACCTGGCTCGGGAACGTCACGCGCTTCATCAACGATATCCTTCTTTCGGCGCCATCGATCATCATCGGCCTCTTCGTATACGCAGTGTACGTAGCGCCCAAGGGCTCTTTTTCGGGACTGGCCGGCGTATTTGCGCTGGCAATTCTCGTCATCCCGGTAGTCATACGCACTACCGAGAATATGCTTCTGCTGGTGCCGAGCACTCTTCGAGAAGCAGCATTCGCCCTCGGTGCACCGAGGTGGAAGGTGATCACCAGGGTGACTTTGCGCGCCAGCGGTGCCGGGATCCTCACCGGCGTGCTGCTCGCGATTGCCCGGATTTCCGGAGAGACGGCGCCGCTGCTGTTCACGGCGTTGTCCAATCAGTTCTGGAGCCTCGATCTCTCCGGGCCCATGGCTACACTCCCGGTCACGATCTTCAAGTTCGCGATGAGCCCCTACAAGGATTGGCAGGAGCTTGCGTGGGCGGGCGTATTGCTAATCACGCTCGGTGTGCTCGCGCTCGACATTCTGGCGCGCCTGTTGGTCAAGAACGAGGTCAAGTGATGATTCCATTCACCAACGCTTTGCGCCAGGAGCAGCAGACTGGCCCTGACGCCCCGCCGGCAAGACAACCAATAACGCACCTTACGATGAAACGCTTCAATTTTTACTATGGCGGGTTTCAAGCCTTAAAGAACATCAATCTCGACGTCTACAAATCCTGTGTCACCGCGTTCATCGGACCGTCTGGTTGCGGCAAGTCCACGCTGTTGCGAGCAATCAATCGAATGTACGACCTCTACCCCAATCAACGCGCCGAGGGTGAGGTGCTCTTGGACGGCATGAACGTCCTCGATCCGCACGCCGATATCATTGACCTGCGCGCGCGCGTCGGCATGGTGTTCCAGAAGCCGACGCCGTTTCCGATGTCAATCTACGAGAACATCGCGTTCGGCGTGCGCCTGCACGAACGACTGACGCGCGCGCAGATGGACGATCGCGTCGAATGGGCGTTGCACAAGGCGGCGTTGTGGGACGAGGCCAAGGATAAGCTGACGCAAAGCGGCATGAGCCTCTCCGGCGGCCAGCAGCAGCGCCTGTGCATCGCGCGCGGCATCGCCGTGCGTCCCGAGATTCTGCTTCTTGACGAACCCACGTCAGCACTGGATCCGATCTCAACCGCAAAAATAGAAGAATTGATCCACGATCTGAAGCAGGAATTCACCATTGTCATCGTCACCCACAACATGCAGCAGGCGGCGCGGGTGTCCGATTACACGGCTTACATGTATCTCGGCGAGCTGATTGAATTCGGCGATACTGACAATCTCTTTATCAAGCCGCAGAACAAGCAAACCGAAGACTACATCACCGGGCGTTTCGGTTAGACCGCCCAAGGAGTGCGAATATGCAGACCAGCGAACACCTTTCGAAACAGTACGACAGCGACCTCGATACGCTGCGTGCGCACGTCCTGCAGATGGGCGGTCTCGTCGAAGCGCAAATTCTTGCGGCCATCGACGGCTTTTCCACCGGGAACATGGAGCTGTTCGAGCGCGTGATCGAGACCGAGTTGCGCGTAAACGGCTACGAGGTGAGTATCGATACCGACTGCAGCCATATCATCGTCCGGCGGCAGCCGGCGGCAACTGATCTGCGCCTGATCATGGCCGTCAGCAAGACGGTGACGGATCTCGAGCGCATCGGTGACGAGGCGGAGAAAATCGCGCGCAGGTCCAAGCAGATACACGAACGCGACCGGCTCAAGGTGCAGCGCTTCGGGCAAATCCGGCACGTGGGGAACATCGCGGTGCAGATGCTGCGCCAGGCCCTGGACGCGTTTGCGCGCCTGGATGCGGAGCAGGCGGCGCAGGTAGTGCGCGAGGACATGACCATCGACGACGAATTCCGCTCGATCGTGCGCCAGTTGATCACATTCATGATGGAGGATCCGCGCACGATTTCCAGCGCCCTGGACGTTCTCTGGATCGCCAAGGCGATCGAGCGCATCGGCGACCATGCCAAGAACGTGGCCGAAAACGTGATCTACATCGTCAAGGGTACCGACGTGCGCCACACCCGCTTCGAGGATCTCGAGCGCGAGGCAAGAAGCTGAATGGCGTCCGGGCACGTGAGCGTCGGGTTGCAGGAGTGGGTATGGCAAGCTCGGTCCTGATCGTCGAGGATGAAGAGCCGATCCTGGAGCTGATCGCGGTCAACCTAGAGCATGCGGGGCAGAAGCCCTGGCGCGCCCGGTCGGTTGCCGAGGCCGAGAAGCTGATTAGGGCGGCGCTGCCGGATGTGGTGCTGCTCGACTGGATGCTTCCCGACCAATCGGGCCTGGCGTTCGCGCGCGACCTGCGCGCGGACCGGCGCACAAAGTCCATTCCGATCATCATGTTGACGGCGCGCGCCGATGAGCGGGACAAGGTTGCGGGGCTCGAAGCGGGCGCGGACGATTACATCACCAAGCCCTTTTCACCGAGAGAACTGGTCGCGCGCATCAAGGCGGTGCTGCGTCGCCGGGCGCCGGAATTGACCGATGACACTGTGGAGATATCGGGACTGCGCCTGGATCCGGTCGCCCACCGGATTTCGGGCGGCGGCCGCAAAATCGACCTGGGTCCGACCGAATTCCGGTTTCTGCATTTCTTCATGACGCATCCGGACCGGATCTATTCGCGCGCACAACTGCTGGACGAGGTCTGGGGCGACCATGTGTTCGTGGAGGAGCGCACCGTGGACGTACACATACGGCGGCTGCGCCAGGCGCTTTCGCCGTCAGGGCACGACCGGCTGATCCAAACCGTACGCGGCAGCGGTTACGGGTTCGGTCCCGGCGACTGAATCCCCGGCTCCCGTATGCGCCGGGCGAACGCACGCAAAAACAACCGTGCGATAATGTAAACGTCGTGTTCCCGGGGCGTATTCATTGAACAGCGTACTGGTTCGGATCCTCGCCGCCGCAGCCTGGCTGGCTATTCCGGCATTGATCGGGCGCATGGCAATCGGTGCGGACGCCGGATGGGCATTGTTCGCCGGGGGGCTGCTGATCCTGCTCGGATACCACGCGACGAACCTGCGTCGTCTGCTCGACTGGCTCGCGCGCAAGGATCCTGGCGATGTGCCGGAAGCGAGCGGGGTCTGGGATGACGCTTTCGCCCTGCTACATCGCCGCGAGCGGCGCCTTGCGCAGGAACGTCAACGCCTGGCACGCCTTGTCGTCCGCTATAGCCAGGCGGGGCGCGCCCTGCCGGACGGTGTGGTGATCCTGGATGGCGACGACCGGATCGTCTGGTGCAACAGCAAGGCCGAGGCGCGTTTCGGCATCGACGGCAACACCGACGTCGGCCAGCCGATCACGAACCTGGTCAGGCAGCCGGAGTTCGTCAAATACCTGGCAGCACGCGATTACACCGGTCCGGCGCAACTGAAGACCGGCAGAGGCGCGGCGCTGACGCTTTCGGTTCAGATCATTCCCTACGACGATGCGCAGAAGTTGCTGCTGGCGCGCGACATAACCCAGGCGGAGCGGCTGGAAACCATGCGGCGCGACTTCGTTGCCAACGTGTCGCACGAGCTGCGCACTCCGCTCACCGTGCTGATGGGCTTTCTCGAGACTGTGCGGGAGCTGAAGCTGGACCCGGACCGGGCGCGCAACTACATGGGCATGATGGCCGACCAGGCGAGCCGGATGCAGCACATTATCGACGACCTCCTCACGCTCTCGGCACTGGAAGTCGCGCCTCAGCCCCCTTGGGACCGGCAGGTTCCAATGAGGACAGTCCTCGCCAGCCTGTGTGCGGACGCGGAAGCACTATCCGGCGGGCGCCACCACATCAGCCTGGACGCACATGGCGATTGGGACCTCTTGGGCGCCGAAAGCGAGATCGCGAGCGCGCTAAGGAACCTGGTCACCAACGCCGTCCGCTACACGCCCGAAGGCGGCGAAATCCGGCTGATCTGGCGATCTTCAGATACCGGCGCGTCGTTTGCGGTCGAAGACAGCGGTGTCGGGATCGCGACTGAGCACATCCCGCGACTCACCGAGCGCTTCTACCGCGTGGACAGCGGCCGATCGCGGGAAACAGGAGGAACGGGCCTCGGGCTCGCCATCGTCAAGCACGCCCTCCTGCGCCATCAGGCCAGCTTGCAGATCGAGAGCGAACCGGGCAAGGGCAGCCGCTTTACGGCGAGTTTTCCGGCGCGGCGTATTGCTGCCGCTCATCCATCCACGGGCGTGGTCACCTGAGGGGCTTCCCTGACGCCCCAAGTGTCGCCATATCAGCACCTGTCCCAGGCTATTTTTCTGAATCAAGCCAACGCATTACACCGGCTGCCACGAGCGCGCCCGCTAATTGGGCCAGCACGAAAGCCGGCGCATCGGCTGGCCTGATTCCGGCGAATGTGTCGCTTGCGGTGCGCGCCAGAGTCACCGCTGGATTCGCAAATGACGTTGAAGCAGTAAACCAGTATGCGGCCGTGATATAGGCGCCGACCGCGGCCGCGATGGCAGGCAGGTTTTGGCGCGCGCTGCCAAGAATGACCAGCAGCAGGCCGAACGTTGCGACACCTTCTGCCCACCACAAGGCAGCGCCACTACGCTGATGCCGCGATGCGACGAACAGAAATTCGCCAAACATCGCGTGAGCTGCAACGACGCCCGCGAACGCCCCTGCAAGTTGAGCGCATGTATAGGCGATCGCTTCGCGCCAGCGCATCTGCTTATTCAACGCGACGACCAGAGTGACGACGGGATTAAAATGTGCGCCCGACACCGGACCAAATGCCACGATTAGCGCATAAAGCGAAGCGCCTGTAGCGATCGAATTGGCAAGCAGCGCGATCGCGACATTCCCCGCGGCGAGCCGTTCGCCCATGATGCCGGAGCCGATCACGGTCGCCAACAGTAGCGCCGTTCCCAGCGCCTCGGCAGCAATCCGCCGGCCCAATGTCACTGCGGCTTGCCGATTTCATCAAGTTTCTTCTGCAAACTCAATTTATCGAGTTTGCCCATCGGCAGGCTTGCAAGAATATTAATGCGCATGGATAAGTGGCGGAACGTGGCGGAGAACGCCTGACGCTTCTCCACGTCGGTGCCTTCTACCGCAGCGGGGTCCGTCAATCCCCAATGTGCTGACATCGGCTGCCCAGGCCACACTGGGCAAATTTCATTTGCCGCGTTGTCGCAGACGGTAAATACGAAATCCATTTTTGGGGCGTCGGGTGTGGCGAACTCGTCCCAACCCTTGCTGCGCAAACCTTCGATCGACAGACCCGAGCGCCGGATGCATTCCAAGGCGAACGGGTTCGGCTTGCCGGATGGATGGCTGCCGGCGCTGTAGCCCTTGAATTTGCCTCGGTTCACTGCAAGGTTATTGAGTATCGCCTCGGCCATAATGCTGCGTGCCGAGTTATGTGTGCACAAGAACAAGATATTCAACGCCCTATCCACTGCATCCATGACTTTGTCTCCGGATATTTTTCGATCATTCTGTACGCCTTGCGTTGCCCTACCAAAGCGCCGCCTTTCCTCTGACTCCCCGAACCCATCCGATTTCACAATGGTCGCTGAATACCAATCATGCTTTGAAAGCATCTATGAATTTTCTATCCGGAACTTGCGCAGAATTAGCTGTGCAGGGATTGCCGCCGCAGCGGAACCACCCGCGCCAGCACCGGAGATTCCGCCAACGGCGTCTCGTGCCACAGGTCTTCGCCCAGCACTTCGCTTTCCCGCCAGCCACCTCCCGGTTTCGCGCAAAGTCGACTAGCTCTCGATTTGGTCTATCGCCTTTCGACAAAGCGCGACGATGCGTCGGTACACAGTCTCGCGCTTCTTGCGTGAGATATATTGTGGGATCTCCTCCACCTTCTTGATGGTCTTTTTGCACGCAAGCAGTAAGTGCTTGGAGCCGGCGACGAGTTTTGGATTTCTTTGTATTGCGGAAATATCTTTGCGCGAAAGTATCTGCAACACCTTGTGCTGCGCGCCGGTGACCTTCACAGTTTTCATGTTTCCTTCCTCTGTCTTCGAACCGGCTACGGCCGCGATCCCGGATCGAAAGCGAAAATGCACGCAGCGCCTGACATTGCGAGCCCCAAGCACCCATTGTCGAAGTGACATAACCGGAAAAGCGATTGCACGGTGCGTACCGGAACTTATTCACAGATTCTGTGGATAAGCCTGTGCGCAACTACGTCGTGAACGCGTAAGGCGTCGATCGGCAAAGGCTTTTTTCATTGTGCTCAATGGATAATCAGACACGACTGATGTTACAAGACGATGACAATGATCACCGCTCGGGAGAGAGACTTGCATCGCCTGTAAACAGATCAGCCAGTCTTGATAAGAAAACGCCTCGCAACGTGCATCGATTCCGGCTCGGGCGCCTTCCCTGAGCTACGACAGGCCATAACCGCGGCGGTAAAGCAACCATCGGCCGTTGCCAGCGCGACGGTAGCGGCGATCATCGAGTAGTCCCACCACGTGAATGCACCACTCCTGTTCCGGATCGGCAAGCGCAAGTTCCTCCGCGTCGAACGCAGTCATGCCACGTTCTCCGTTCGTGTCGTGCAACTCGGCTACTGTCTCACCGTTTCTTGTAACCACTGCAAAGCCAACGCCCGGCGGTAGCCGCGTGGCGAGCGCGAGTGGCCGCCCAAGTTCGCCGGAATTGGTGCGCGCGCGGGGGACGATTGCGCCATGGTCGGAGTGCATTGCGCCGCGCGCGCCGCTGTCTGCCGTCGCGGTGGCGTCGTCGCGATCGTTTGTGTTCAACCGTACTGGGTTCATACCTTTCCTCATGTCATCGAACTTCGAAGGCTTTTTCACGCTCTGAATCCAACCGCGCCGACCGGCCCGCCCCGTCAGGCACCCCAACTATTTCCACCGCGGGCAAGTCTTAACAATGGGCGAGCGGGTCGAGTGCGTTCGACGGTGGCCTCATCGGACGACGCAGACGCGGGCCGTTGCGACGCCCACTCGTGGCGGGTTTTTGCAATGACCGCAGCTATGGTTTGTGCAACGTCAGGCGACCGTTCCATCCGATAGAAAAACGGCCACTGGATCTCTTGATCAATCATGATTAACTCCTCCAAAAAAACCGGTTATCGTGCCCGAGCAGTCCGGCGCGGGTCTGCCGCACAGGAGCCAAGATAGCCGCCGAACATGACAGGACGTTGACGGAGACGTGAATTGCCGGCGGGTACGCACCGATCACCGGCTTTTGTGCGACGTGGACGCGGTCGAATCGAACGAGGCGTTCGCGGCGCAGGCTTGCGTTGTCGCCAAGGACCTGAATTGCGAACCGGTGAAGAACATCCCCAACGGCGGGGCGGTCTCGCCGGGCCGTTCCATCGGCGCTACCGCGCTTGCCCGGGGCCCCGTGGGCATAAGAGCGCGGGAAGCGCGCCGCCTGGCCAACCGAAATGGCGATGCTCCTGAATTCCAATTGCAACAAAAACGTAGTCGCCCTGTAATCTTGGTTCCATATCATTTCGCGGACTGGGTCTGTACAGACCAAGTGCGAAAGTCCCAACTTGATATGGAGTCATGCAAATGCAGATGAAAGCGATTGTTTTGGCGGTGGCGAGCATCCTGGTACTCGCTGCTTGTGGTAACAGCAGCAACGACGTCGTTGCAGCGACCTCTGCTATACCACAGTTGACCGGCACCCTTTCCGACTCGGCGGTCAAAGGTGTCACCTACGCGGGCGCCAGCGGACCCAGCGGATCGACGGGGGCCAATGGAGAGTTCCAGTACGTTCCCGGCGATAAGGTCGGCTTCAAGATCGGCAACGTCTCCCTCGGTACGGTTGACATGGGCAATTCCGCCCTGGGAATGCAGAGCGGCAACCGTGTCGTTCGCCCCAAGGATCTGGCTGGAGTCACTGACGAGACCGACGTAAAGGCGCTCGCCGTCGCACAGGTGATTCAAACGGCTGCCGGAGCCGCGCCTGCCGACACCAAAATAGACGTCAGCGTCAATGCTTCCAAATTTGCATCGGTCGCTGCTGCAACAATCGACTCGCTGGACAAGGCGAAGACCGTACTGGCCGGCGCGGGACTTACCCCCACCGCGCTTGGCAACGTCGCTTCGCACCTGCTGTCGGCGCCAGCCCAGGTGAAATCCGTCGAGTTCACGCCGACCGCTGTCACCGGTCTGACCGCTGCCCAGCGTGGCGTCGCCTATACCACCTCCACGGTCAAGGTCAGTTATAGCGATAACACCACCAAGGAATTCCCCCTCTCCTATGTGAATCTGTTCAGCAACACCGACACCAACAAGACGGCGGATGGCGCGGCGGCCGCGTCGATCCGTGACAAGAACGGCACCATCCTGAAAGACGTCAATGGCAAGCCGTTTGTGCCACAAACGCCCGACGCCAACTCGCTCATGAATATCGGCGGCACACCCTATCTGGTGACCCACTTCGAATACGAGAACAAAGACAGCGCGGGCAACGACTGGTATGGCAAACTTCCCATGACCATGACGGTGTCCAAGCTCAGTCAAGGCGCCACAGACGGCAAGTTCACCGTGGCCTCCGTCAAGCAGGTCGACTTCTCTGCGGTGAACGGCCTGTGGATTCCCTGCGCCGGTGCCCGTTCGCCCTGGAACACGCACCTCGGCTCCGAGGAGTACGAACCGGATGCCCGCTGTGAAATCGACGGCACACTGGCAGCCTGCACGGGCATGGAATACACCAAACGCATGGCCGCTTTCCGCACCCTGTATGGCATTCCTAACGCCTCGCCCTATCAGTATGGCCTGGTGCCCGAGGTCACCGTTGCAGCCGACGGCAGCAGTACGGTCAAGAAGTGGCACACGCTGGGCCGGATATCCCGGGAGAAAGCACAGTTCTTCGGTGATTCCCGCACCGCTATCCAGGGCGACGACGGTACCTACACCTCGCTGACTATGTTCGTTGCCGACAAGGCAACGGACCTCTCTGCCGGCAGTATCTACGCCGCCAAGTGGAATCAGGTATCCCCCGCCGGCAGCGACGGCGGCAAAGCCACGCTGACCTGGATAAAGCTTGGTCAGTCCAAGCACGACGACATCAAGAAGGCCGTGGATGCCGGCGTCAAGTTTACCGACCTGTTCGATGTGGACACCTCCGGCACCACGCCGGCGGGCTACAAGCGCATCAAGGCCGGCCATGAGGTGGCGACGGTCGAGGATCTAAAGCTGAAGACAGGTGCCTTCGCCACTACCGGCGTGGACATCGCGACGCTGGCCGCCTTTCTCGAAACCCGCCGCTACGCCGCCTACATGGGCGCCACCACCGAATTCGAGAAATTCGAGGGTGTCGCCTACAACGCCAGGGACGGAAAGGCCTACGCGGCGATGACCCGGATGACCAACGGCATGGAGGACAAGTCCGCCGACGCCGTCAACGACATCCGCCTGAAAAAGAACTCTTCCGGAGCGGTCTACGAAATGACGCTGAAGCCGAATCAGATCGACAGCGCCGGCAATGCCATCGACAGCGATTTCGTACCGGTCACAATGGAGGCGCTGGTGGTTGGTGAAGACATAACCGCCGATGCCGAAGGCAATAAATCCAATCTGGAAAAGATCGCTAGCCCGGACAACTTGTTCTTTTCCGAGCGGATGCGCGTGCTGTTCATCGGCGAGGACACCAGCAATCACGTCAACAACTACCTCTGGGCCTATCACATCGACAGCAAGAAACTGGTGCGCATCCTGTCGCTCCCCATGGGCGCGGAATCCACCGGCCTGCAGGTAGTCGACAACATGAATGGCTTTGCCTACATCATGAGCAACTATCAGCATGCAGGTGATAGGAACAGCACGGCACAGGCGACCTTTGACAGCATCATCGGCGGCATCAACACGGACAAGGCGGAGGTGGGATATATCGCGGGCGTCCCGGCGATGCGCTAAGCCAGGCCGCGTCGATCGGTCCCACGCCGATTGACGCCGTCGAAGCCGCGGGCCTTCAACCCGCGGCTTTTATCGATCGGGTGGGTGTAACTGCGTCGCCTAGGCTATCGTGGGAGAAGGATTCAATTGCGTCCAGGCGCAGCCTGTGCGGCGGCGTCCGACGAACAATCGGTCAAGGGCAACTATGCCTGAAATGGCTGAAGCGCGTCCACTTCCGTACTGGGATGCACCCGGCCCGCTTAGGCGGTCGGACTCGTCGAGAAATTCGCCTTGAGCAGAGCCGGCAAGGTACGCGAAGCCAAGTCCAGGGTACCCAGATTGATCTCGATCAGTCGGTGCAGGGCGCTCTTGGCGTGGTAGTGGATGGAGTTGATCTCAACTCCAATGCCCTGCTCTGATCGATGCGCGACAAGGGCTTCCACTTCGAATGCCTGGTTGCCCTTCTCCGTCAACACACGCAGCCGGGTATGATCGCCAACCCTGATCTCGGCATTTCCGTTCAGTCCGACCAACGCCCCATGCACGGAGATGTCGATCAGCGTCACTTCATACACGCGTGGCAGGTGAATCAAAACCGCGTTTGCTCGATATGGAAACCTGGAACATAGCCGAACATCAGTTTGCATTTGGTCATCCCTCCAGAACCAGCGGGTGGCAACATGCTGCGCCCGGATGTTTACCGTTTCATGACGGAAGCGCGAATTCGGTGGTCTCGTCGAGCAGCGTTGATGGCAGGGGAAAACGATTTTAGTCCTTGCGCATGACGTCTTGATGAAACGCGGGCGCGCCATATTGCAGGCCACGGCGCGACGCTGGTCAGTCCCGAGGTCCGGAATGCGCGCTTGACGGACCGCTCACGCTGCGCGGCGTAGATGCGGCCGGGTCGAGCACATGCCGTCGTGCGCGAATGACGCGTGACTACAGCGCAGGTACAGCCAGAGCAACCAGCGCCCCGATAGCTGCGCCTGCAAGGACATCGCTAGGATAGTGCAAGCCGAGAACGACGCGGGAAAGGGCGACAAGCAGCGTGAACGGCACGAGTACCCAGGCAAGCGCAGGGAAACGGGAGACGGCGACGAGCGTGAATGCCACCGCGTGTAGCGTGTGTCCGGAGGGAAAGCTGAAGGCATCGAGCGGGTCGATCCCGGCCCGGATGTCGCCCAGAACCTGATAGGGACGCGGTCTGGTAGTTCTTGACTTGAGCAGTTTGTAAACCACGAGGCCGATCATGCCCGCGGCGAGCATTCGGAGGGCTATTTCCAACCCTGGTCGACCTTGCGTGACGCTCAGGACGAGCATCACCGCATACCAGAACACCCCGTCGCCGAGCCTGCTCACCAGCCGCAGCATAACGCGCACGGGAGCAACGCCGATGCCGGCGTTCAAACGGCGCGTCCAGCGCCGGTCCCATGCGAGCAGCGATTCGAGGGCGACGGCGCTAACGTGCATGGTGGTCCAGGCTAGTCCGTTGCGGCTACCACCTGCGCGCCATTCGCCAACCCTGCGAATTTGACTAGCGATCGCTCGATGTCGTCGAACGCCTTGCTCCAGCTCAGGTACTCGGCGGTTTGTCTCGCACGTTGGCGCAGTTTCTGTACTTGTTGCGGGGAACTGGCGAGACTCAGCGTGTGTCTGCGGAAGGCGATCTCGTCGTCGCACCGCGCCACCAGACCGTTGTGCCGGTGCACAATGTGCTCGCGTGCCGCGGCGTAATCGAACGCGACGACCGCCAGGCCGCTTGCCAGCGCCTCCAGCGTGACGTTGCCGAAGGTTTCGCTCAGACTCGGAAACACGAACATGTCGGCGGAGGCGTAGTGCGCCGCCAGGTCCTCGCCGGTGCGCATTCCGGCGAAATAAAAGTCCGAGTTTTCCGAGCGCAGGCTCATGCCCATGGGACCGTCCCCCACGATCACCACGCGCAGGTCCGGTCGATGCCGCAGAGCCGCGCGGATTGTTTCCACGAAAAGGCGTAGATTCTTCTCGGCGGCAAGACGGCCTACATATAGCGCAACCGGGGTGTCTTTTTCGCATTGCCACGAGCGACGCAACTCGGCGCTGCGCCTTTCCGGATTGAAGAGCTGCGTATCGATACCGCGGCCGACGACCGTCAGCCGCTTGAATCCAATGGCATGGAGACGGTCACGCATCTCGTGGGTTGGAACGAAGGTGCGATCGGTGTGGTTGTGCAGCGCTCGCAGGTAGCCGGCGACGAGACCGGAGATCCAACCGAAGCCGTAGTGGCGGCTGTAATCGTGAAAATTGGTGTGGAAGTCCGAGACAACCGGAATGCCTAGCTTGCGCGCGGCCAGAAGCGCGGACCAGCCGAGTGGACCTTCCGTGACCAAATGCACGACATCAGGGCGTCGCTTGCACCAAGCCTTGGTCAGCCGTCCCATCCTGGTAATGCCGAGTTGCAGTTCCGGGTATTTCGGGATCGGAAACCCGATGGTGAGCCGCTCTTCGAATCCGTTCAGTTTCGTTGCCGGCGACCCGCCGGCGTCAGAGACCTGCCGTGGCCGGATCAACTCGATCTGATGGCCGCGCGCGAGAAGTTCATCGACCATATGGCCGACGGTGCGCGCGACGCCGTTGATTTCAGGGCGGTAGGTTTCCGTTACGACCGCAATGCGGAGCGCTAGCCGGGCGTGGCACGGGAGCACAGTAGAGGGCACAGGACATCACTATGAACAAATCGGATGACAATTCGACTACATCTGTTTGAACTTTCAATGACAGCGATTCAGCCGGCCAGGACAATGATCCATACAACGGTCATACAAACCAGACTCAACATCACGGCTGCGCTGCCGATGTCCTTTGCAAGCTTGGCAAGTTCGTGGTTGTCGAGCGAGATGCGGTCAACCGCAGCCTCGATGGCGGAATTGAGCAGTTCGACGATCAACACCAGGAAGACGCTGGCCAGAAGGAGAGCGCGCCCGGTTGCAGCCGCAGGCAGCAGCACGGCCAGGGGAATCAGCACCGCGGCAAGCGCGACTTCCTGGCGAAATGCGTCTTCGCGGCGATACGCCGCACGCAGGCCGTTGATCGAATAGCCGAAGGCGTAGGTCAGGCGGCGAAGCCCGGTCTTTCCCTTGTGCGGACTCAGCATAATTTGGGAGCCCCTTCCTCCTGGCAACCGGCGGAACCAGCAGCGTGGCGATCCGGACACCGACCGATTATGTCTAACAAATGTTTCACTCCGGTGTCAGACACAGGCCTCACATCGAGGACACCCAGAATTGCGGCGAGGTTTCCCAATGACGCCTCAGGCGGGGTCCGGGGTGAGCTGCCGCTGGCGCAAGGGATTTCGGCGTGCGCATCTTTCGGTATCGCCAGAAACGCCAGGCGTGATCGTCGTTTATTCGAGCGAAGCGCCCGCTGTTTGGCGCAAGTCCCTATCGGCCGATATTAGAGCCTCGGTTTCAGCATCTACCAGCACCGTTCTACCTGCGTCCATGGACGTCGTCATTTCACGCAGCAGATAGCTTGCCACGTCTGCGCGAGATATTTTTCGTGCCGTTACGCCGGTTAGATCAGCGCTGATCCGGTAGCGTCCGGTACCCGGCCAGTTGGTCAGAAAACCAGGGCGGACTATCGTCCAATTGACAACTGAAGCGCGAACTAGCGTTTCCTGTCGGTCTTTGTCCGCATAGATTGACTTGAGCAACAAGGGCTGGATGATCCGATCATATAGCCAGCCTCCGTGACCGCGACTGTCCCCCGCGCCGATGCCGGTAACGCAGACGAGCCGGCGCACTCCCGCATGGCGCATCTCCGCGAGTGTTACTTCTGTTCCCCTGGAGAAAACATCGACTGGTGCGCGCGTCGGGCGAATTCCGATCGTGATGCAGATCGCATCCTGCCCCTTTACCGCTTCAGCTACCGCGGCACAATTTACAATGTCGCCGCCAACCAGGCGCAAATTTCGTCGGGAGAAACCGGCACCCAATGGATCCAGTACCAGTCCGGTAACATGATGTCCGTGTGCCAGGGCCTGCTCCGCCAAGTGCCGCCCGACACCTCGAGCCGCGCCGATGATTAGGATATTCATGAGGAAGGATCGTAATCGGACAAAATGACATCATCGTGACACTTATGTGACGGCGCGCGCTCTACCCGCGGAGGCAGGGTACGGTCCCACGCGAAGCTTGAAAACCGGCGATTCGGCCGCATTTGGTAGGCAATGAGACCAGGGAGCTTCCGATGCGCTTAGACAAACTCACCACCAAGTTCCAGCAGGCGCTCGCCGACGCGCAAAGCCTGGCTGTGGGCAACGACAATTCCTATATCGAGCCGGTGCATGTGCTGTCGGCGTTGATGGCGCAGGAGGACGGCGGTACCGCCTCGCTGTTCGCCCGCGCCGGAGTCAACCTCGCGCGCCTGCGCGACGCTCTCAAGGGCGCGATCGCCCGTCTGCCGAAAGTAGAGGGTCAGGGCGGCGAAGTATCGATTTCGCGCGAACTCAACAACCTGTTCAACCTGACGGACAAGGAAGCGCAGAAGCGCGGCGACCAGTTCATCGCGTCGGAAATGTTCGTGCTCGCGCTGGCCGAGGACAAAGGCGAGGCCGGCCGCCTGCTGAAGGAAGCCGGAGGCAGCAAGAAAGCGCTGGAGCAGGCGGTGACGGCACTGCGCGGCAGCGAAAACGTATCCAGCCCCGAGGCCGAGGGCAGCCGCGAGGCGCTCAAAAAATTCACCATGGACCTGACCGAGCGCGCCCGCCTGGGCAAACTCGACCCGGTGATCGGGCGCGACGACGAGATCCGCCGCGTGATCCAGATCCTGCAGCGGCGCACCAAGAACAATCCGGTGCTGATCGGCGAACCCGGCGTGGGCAAGACCGCCATCGTCGAAGGCCTGGCGCAGCGCATCGTCAACGGCGAGGTGCCGGAAACGCTGAAGAACAAGCGCGTGCTGTCGCTCGACATGGCGGCGCTGCTGGCCGGCACCAAGTACCGCGGCGAGTTCGAGGAGCGCCTTAAAGCGGTGCTGAAAGAGCTGTCGCAGGACGAAGGCCAGACCATCGTGTTCATCGACGAGCTGCACACCATGGTCGGCGCGGGCAAGACCGAAGGCTCGATGGATGCGGGCAACATGCTCAAACCCGCGCTCGCGCGCGGCGAGCTGCACTGCGTCGGCGCCACCACCCTGGACGAATACCGCAAGTATGTGGAGAAGGACGCGGCACTGGAGCGGCGTTTCCAGAAGGTGCTGGTGGGCGAACCAACGGTGGAGGACACCATCGCCATTCTGCGCGGGCTGCAGGAGAAATACGAAGTGCACCATGGCGTGGACATCACCGACCCGGCCATCGTCGCCGCGGCCGAGCTGTCGCATCGCTATATCACCGACCGGTTCCTGCCGGACAAGGCGATCGATCTGATCGACGAAGCGGCCTCGCGCATCAAAATGGAAATCGACTCCAAGCCCGAGGTCATGGACAAGCTCGACCGGCGCCTGATCCAGCTGAAAATCGAGCGCGAAGCGGTGAAGCGGGAGAAAGACGAAGCGTCGAAGAAGCGCCTGGGGCTGATCGAGGGCGAGATCGACAAGCTCGGGCGCGAATATGCCGACCTGGAAGAGATATGGAAGGCGGAAAAGGCCGAAGTGCAGGGCGCGCAGCACATCAAGGAAGAGCTGGAAAAACTCAAGCTCGAAATGGAAGCGGCGAAACGCAAGGGCGACTGGCAACGCATGTCGGAATTGCAGTACGGCAGCATTCCGCAGCTTGAGGCACAGCTGAAGAAGGAAGAGAAAGCCGGCGCCAAACCGCGCAAGGCGCGGCTGCTGCGCACCGAGGTCGGCGCCGAGGAAATCGCCGAGGTGGTGTCGCGCGCGACCGGCATACCGGTGTCGAAGATGATGCAGGGCGAGCGCGAGAAGCTGCTGCACATGGAGGAAAAACTGCACGAGCGCGTGGTCGGGCAGGACGAAGCCGTACGCCTGGTGTCCGACGCGATCAGAAGGTCGAGGGCCGGCCTCGCCGATCCGAACAAACCCTACGGTTCATTCCTGTTCCTCGGACCCACCGGCGTGGGCAAGACCGAACTGTGCAAGGCGCTGGCCGGATTCCTGTTCGATTCCGAGGATCACCTGATTCGCATCGACATGAGCGAATTTATGGAAAAGCACTCGGTCGCGCGGCTGATCGGTGCACCGCCGGGCTACGTCGGCTACGAAGAGGGCGGCCACCTCACCGAAGCGGTGCGGCGCAAGCCCTATTGCGTGATCCTGCTCGACGAGGTGGAGAAGGCGCATCCGGACGTGTTCAACGTGCTGCTGCAGGTCCTGGACGACGGGCGCATGACCGACGGCCACGGCCGCACCGTGGATTTCAAGAACACCGTGGTGGTGATGACCTCGAACCTCGGTTCGCAGATGATCCAGCAGATGACCGGCGACGACTACCAGGTGATCAAGCTCGCGGTGATGGGTGAAGTGCGCACGCAGTTCCGTCCCGAGTTCGTCAATCGCATCGACGAGATCGTGGTGTTCCACGCCCTGGACGAAAAGAACATCAAGAGCATCGCCAAGATCCAACTCGGGATCCTGTCCAAGCGCCTCGCGGGAATGGAGATCAAACTCGAAGTCGCCGACAGCGCCTTGGTGGAGATCGCCAAGGCCGGTTTCGACCCGGTGTACGGCGCGCGGCCGCTCAAGCGCGCGATTCAGTCGAGCATCGAGAATCCGTTGTCGAAGCGCATCCTCGAAGGCGAATTCGGCGCCAGGGACACGGTGAAAATCGCGGCCAAGGGCGGCGCGATCCAGTTTAGCAAGGGCTGAGGGCGGATTTCGCCGGCCTTGCCGAAACTGAAGGGACGCTCAAAACGTCTCTCCCTAAATTGCCTACGCGAGATTTCAGGTCCTGTTAGGTCCGACATTTAACCGTCGAAAGACCAACTAGCATCGTGGTGACCTGCCCGTCACCAAGACGTGAGACCGCCGATGAACAGTCCGTGGGGTATACTGTTCCAGAAACCTTCGCCGGAGTTCTGCCGTGAAGACACAGCTGATCACCATCGATCCCGAGATCCACAGCGGAACGCCCGTTTTCGCCGGCACGCGCGTCCCGGTCAAGTCGCTCTTCGCTCACCTTGAAGCCGGAGACTCGTTGGAGGTCTTCCTGGATGACTTTCCGTCCGTCAGTCGCGAACTGGCGGTAGCAGTGCTTGAGGAGGCGCGCGCCGCACTCATCCCTGATGCGTATCCTGCTTGACGAGGATCTCCCGCGTCGTCTCGCGGCAATGCTAGTTGGTCACGAGGTTTCCACCGTTCAGCGTAGCGGATGGACAGGCGTCAAGAACGGAAAGCTACTAGGACTCGCCGCCTCTGAGTTCGACGTGTTCCTGACCATGGACGGGAACCTAGAGTTCCAGCAGAACATTTCCACTTTGCCGATCGCTGTGCTTGTGATTGAGGCCGTAAGCAACCGGATGGAACACCTCGTACCGCTGCTGCCGGGCATACTGAGAGAACTCGGCCAGATTCCACCAAAGTCCCTGCGAAAGGTCGGCGCCTAACCGCGTGAAGAACGCGACTGTCCAACAGCGGCGCTTCGCTTGCTGTTGTCCGGCGGGTTATCGCAAACGATGAGCGGCCTTTTTCTTTTGCCGGTCGACCTACGCTCAAAGGGTCGGCTCGATTCGCTGAACCGAAATAGGCGGGCGTGCGCGGTGTGAACCAGGCGTCGTGGAATATCTGTGTCAACGGCCGGTTATGGCCTGGGCCGAGACCTTGACCTGCGGTTCTTCAATCGGCCTTGCCCAGCGGGCCGTTGAAGGATTTGTCCAGTTTTTCGTTCGCGCTGGCCAGCCGCCCCCCACGCGTGTCTTGACCATGATCGCTGGGGAAAGCGCCTCGCCGGAATGGAGATCAAACTCGAAGTCGCCGACAGCGTGTTTGCGGAGATCGCCAAGGCCGGTTTCGACCCGGTGTATGGCGCGCGTCCGCTGAAGCGCGCGGTACAGTCGAGCGAATCCGTTGTCGAAGCGCATCCTCGAAGGTGAAGTCGCCGCACGGGACACGGTGAAAATCGCGGCCGGGGGCGGCGTGATCCAGTTCAGCAAGGGCTGAGAACGAAGTAACGCCAGCTTGCGCTCGACTAGCCGGGATCGCGGGCCGAATTCGAAGCAAACAAGGCCGCAGCGGCCGGCGCCATGCCGGGGTTGGAGTGCCCGACTCCGGGAACGGTGATCAGTTGCCACGCGAACGGCACCTGCCTTTCCGCCGCGACCCTGCCGGCGGTTTGGATATAACGCTGGCCGCGCGCCAAGCGATGCGCTCCCTGCGCCATCGCTCCGGCTTGCCGCGGCAGATTGTGATGCGCCGCATCGTTGTCCTCTTCACCCAGCAGCACCGCCAGGGGCCGTGACAGCAGTGACGGCATATCGGCCTCGGTAAATGCCGTACGCCGCAGGCCAAAGGGGTAGTCGATATCGAACACCGGCATGGTGTAGCTGCCCGCGTTCGCGCTGATTGCAAACGCAATGCGTGGCGACCAGGCAAAGGTAGCCAAACGGTGCACCAGCTGCGCGCCCGCCGAATGGCCGTAGAGGTAGTAGCGCTCGCTGTTTGATCCCAGCGCCTCGCGCACGCGCAGGTAGATTTGATCGATCACCGGAAACAGCCATTGTGCGCGCTGGAGCAAGGTGCCGTCTGGCGACACCATGTTGCCGAAGTTGTAGTCGAGCGCATCGGGGTATTCGGCTGCGGAGAACTCGGGTGCTGCTACCGCAAACCCGAACCGGTCTGCCGAATCAGCCCAGGCATCGCGGTAGGCGTCGGCGTTTCTGCTCATGCCGTGCAGCACGATCACCGGCGGGGCCGATGGCACCAGAGCGCGAGGCCGGTACAACCAGAGCGGGATGTGCCGGGCCGGACCCGGCCGCGGGTCGGCGAATTCAATGCGGCTGGCCGAATCAAGTTGCACTGTCGCCGTCCCATAGAGGCACGACGCACTGGGCATGTTCGGCGCTTATGCCGCGAAATTCCTTAAGTACCTCCTGCATGCAGTCGATGAAGGCGGTGGCATTGCGACCCAGCGCCTGCCGCGTCTGGTGGATGTATCCGAAAAGGATCCAGCGTTCGGGCTCCAGGGGGCGCGCGGTCATGCCTCGCAAATCGACAGCACGCGCGCAAACGCGGTCGAGGATCGCAATGCCCGCGCCGTCGTGCGCCAGCTGGCAGGCCATCAGCGAGGACTGGGTCTCCACTGCGTATCGCGGCTTCTCGCCGCCGGAACCGAAAAAATCATCGACCTGTTCCCGCCACCGCTGGCCCGGCCAGAGTCCGAGCAGAGGTTCCTGCGCCAGGTCCGCCGCGGTCAGCCTGTCCTTGGCGGCCAAGCGGTGATGCTCGGGTAGGAACGCCTCGACCCGCACCCTGAACAAGGGGTAGTTGGTGATTTCCACCATCGAATGCGACACCGGCAGGGAAATCACGCCCAGGTCATACAGGCGTTCGCCGACGCGGCCTTCAATATCGGAACGGCTGCGAATGTCGACCGATATTCTGATGTCCGGGTAGCGGCGACGAAACAGGGCAATCGCCGGTGCGACCAGGCCCTGCCCGATGCGGGGCGCGGTGACCAGACGCAACTGGCCTTCCGATCGATGAAGTATGTCCGCGGCGATTTTGGGAATTTCGTCAAACCCCGCGAGGATGTGGCTCGCCTCGTGGTAGAAAGCTTCTCCCTGCGGCGTCAGCGTAAGGCGCCGGCGTGTACGGTGAAACAGCTGCAACCGGGTCTCGGCTTCGAGCATGGAAATGAGGCGGCTCGCCGCCGGCGCGCTCAAATTCATCGCCTTGGCCGCAGCTGCCAGGGAGCCTTCGCTGACAGTCAGGCGAAAGATGCGCAAAGCTCGAATATTCATGCGACAGATCCAGTATCACATACGGTTGTTTGATATGAATTATTCTATAACCATTCCAATTATCGCAAGCATTTGTCGACTAATTCACATTTACCGCAAGGTTGGGCTGTTTCATACTATTGCAGGCCAATCTGGAGGAGGAACACACATGAACTGGACGAGCATGATTTTGAAGGGAATTGTCGCGGCCTTGTTCGCGATTCTCGGGCCCATAGGCGCGGCGCATGCGAACAAGGCGGACGACACCCTCGTGGTCGCGCTGCAGCGAGGCATCCTGTCGGTCGATTACCATTACACGACCAAGCGCGAATACATCATCCTGTCGGAACTCACCGACGACGGCTTGTTCTACATCCATCCGGACACGCTCAAACCCGTGCCGCTTGCCGCCAAGTCCTTCAACTGGGTGGACGACGTGACGCTCGATGTCGACATCCGGCCGGGCATCAAGTTCCACGACGGCAGCGCGCTGACCGCAGACGACGTGGTCTACACGTACAAGTGGACGCTCAATCCGAAGAGCCAGACCAACCGCGGCAAGCAGTACGCCGAATGGCTGCAGGGTATCGAGAAGAAGGGGCCGATGTCGGTGCGCTTCAAGCTCAAGTACACCTATCCCCTGGCGCTGACCACACTCGGCCGCGGTATTCCGCTGCGCAAGAAGGGCGCTTTCGATGCGGACGTGGCCGCCGGCCGCATCCCCAACGGCCAGACCTTGAACGGCATCGGCCCCTACCGCCTGGTCAAGCTCGATCCCGGCAAGTCGACCATCGTCGAGCGCTTCGAGGGCTATTACAAGGACAGCCCCAAGGGCCGTCCGGCGATCAAGCGCATCGAGATGCGCGAGATTCCCGATTGGGGCACGCAACAGGCGGAACTCATCAGCGGCGGCGTGCAATGGATGTACGACGTGCCTACCGATGTGGCAACCAACATGGGTGAGTCCGGCCAGGCGACCTATCTGAACGGTCCGGACATGCGCATCGGCTTTCTGATACTCGATGCGGCTGGCTACACCGAGAAGGGTGGCCCCCTGACCAAGCTGCAGGTGCGGCGCGCGATCAATCACGCGATCAACCGAGAGTCCATAGTCAAGAATATCGTCAAGGGCGGTGCACAGGTCGTCCATACCGCCTGCCACCCCAACCAGTTCGGCTGTGTGCAGAACGTGATGAAGTATCCCTACGATCCGGCCAAGGCCAAGGCACTGCTTGCCGAGGCGGGTTATCCGGACGGCTTCCCGCTCGAGATCTGGGTCTATCGCGAGAAGGAGGCCGCCGAAGCGATACTTGCTGATCTGAACAAGGCCGGCATCAAAGCCAAGATGCGTTTTGTGCAGCTGACTTCCCTCGACAAGGCGCGCAAGGAGCACCAGATCGCCGCCTACTTCGGTACCTGGGGATCGGGCGGGCTGGCCGACGTCGAGGGCATGTCTAACCATTTCCTGCCCACGACCGATCGCAACATGAGCGGTGATACGCGGGTGGCGGAGTACATGATAGGCGGGCAGAAATTCCGCGACGAAGCCAAGCGGCTCGAGCTTTACACCAAGGGCGTTCAGCTGATCGCCGAGCAGGCCTACTGGGTGCCGCTGTATGCGTTCACCGTGAACTATCTGACGTCGAAGGATCTCGACTTCCCCGTGCCCAAGGACGGCTTGCCGCTGCTGTTCCAGGCAAAGTGGAAATGATCGCGTGCTGCGCTATGCGCTGAAGCGGCTGGTACTTGCGCTGCTGGTTGCGCTGTCGGTATCGGTCGCCACGTTCGCGCTGCTGAGCTTTGCCACCGACCCGGCGCGGGCGATCGCCGGCGAGGACGCGGACCCGCTGGTCATAGAGCAGATCCGCGAGCGCTATGGCCTGGACAGGCCGCTGCCGGTGCAATACGGGGCGTGGATCGGCGGCCTGGTGCGCGGCGACCTCGGCGAGAGCTATCACTGGAAGCGTCCGGTCTCCGAATTGATCGCCACGCATGCGCCGGTGACCATCAAGCTCGCGCTGATGAGCATATTCGTCACTATCGTGATCGCGCTGCCGCTGGGCATCATCGCCGCCTTGCGGCCCAATACGCTGATCGATCGGGCGGCCTTGTCGACCGCGGTGGCGGCGCAGGCGATCCCGAGCTTCTGGCTGGGCCTGATATTCATCATTCTGTTTGCGGTCAAGCTCAGGCTGTTTCCGGTTTCAGGTGATGGCACCACCTGGCACTTCGTGCTGCCATGCATCGTGCTCGGTGCGAGTTCCGTGCCCGCGGTCATGCGCCTCACGCGCACCGGGCTGCTCGAAGTGCTCGGGTCGGATTACATCCGCACTGCGCGCTCCAAGGGCTTTCGCGGCCTGCGGCTGCTGCTGCGGCACGCGCTGCGCAACGCGATGCTCCCCGTGGTCAGCGTGCTGGCGATCCAGCTCGGGCACAAGCTCGGCGGCTCGGTCATCGTCGAGTCCGTGTTCGCGATCAACGGCCTGGGACGGCTGGCGCTGCAGTCGATACTCGGCGGCGATATCCCCACGCTGCAGATGCTGGTGTTCGTGTTCGCGCTGACCTTCGTTCTGCTCACGCTGCTGTCCGACCTGCTAAACGGCTGGCTGGATCCGCGCTTGCGCCTGGGCTGAGCCATGACTTCCCCATCTACGCCCGCTGCTGCAGCCGCCGCGGACCATGCGTCCGGCGAGGCGAACGCGTTCACGCCCATGCAGGTGATGCGGCGGCGCATGCGCAGCCACAAGGGATTCCTGATCGGCGCAGGCATCCTGCTTGTGCTGATCCTGATCGCAGCGTTGGCGCCGTGGATCGCGCCTTACGACCCGCTCGAGACCAAGCTGGTCGCGCGCCTGCTACCGCCGGCTTGGGAGCAGGGCGGACGCTGGGAATACCTGCTGGGCACCGACCATCTCGGGCGCGACTATCTGAGCCGGCTGCTGTACGGGTCGCGCATCTCCCTGGCGATCGGTTTCGGCGCGGCCAGTCTCGGCTGCCTCATCGGCGTGACACTGGGCGTGTGCGCGGGCTATTTCGGCGGCCGCATCGACCAGGCGGTGAACTACATTCTCACCTGCCAGTTGGCGCTGCCGGGCCTGCTGCTGACCATGGCGCTGGTGTTCCTCATCGGCCCGTCGCTGCTGGTGGTGGTATGCGTTATCGGCGGCTTGCACTGGACCTACTATCTGGTGGTGACGCGCTCGGCGACGATGCAGATCCGCAGGCTCGACTACGTAACCGCCGCGCAGGCCATCGGCTCGACCCCGCTGCAGATCATCCTCTACGAAGTCCTGCCCAACGTGCGCAACCAGATCATTGTGATTTTCACGCTCGAGGTCGGCATCGCCATCCTCGCGGAGGCGGCGCTGTCCTTCCTCGGCGTGGGCATCCAGCCGCCCACTCCGTCCTGGGGTTTGATGATCGCCGAAGGCAAGACCGCGATGTTCTACCGGCCCTGGCTCGTCGTTCTGCCGGGACTGGCAATATTTTTGCTGGTGATCGCCACCAATCTCATGGGCGACGGTTTGCGCGATGTCACCGCGCCCGAGGGTAGAAATTGATGTCGCGCGAGAACCAGGCGGTCGGAGCACCTCCTGCGCTGCGCGTGGAGGGGCTGCACGTCGACATCGCCTTGCCCCACGGCACGCTGCACGCGGTGCGCAATCTGAGCTTTTCCCTGCCGCGCGGCGAAGCGCTGGGCATCGTCGGCGAGTCCGGTTCCGGAAAATCCATGACGGCCCTCGCGCTGATGGGGCTGCTGCCGCCCAACGCAAACCGGCGTGCCGGCGCGATGCAGGTCGGCGGGCGCGACCTGCTCGCCATGAGCGATAAGCAGATCGCGCAGGACATCGCCGGACGCCGGATGGCGATGGTGTTTCAGGAGCCGATGAATTCGCTCAATCCGGTGTACACGATCGGCCGGCAACTCACTGAGACCATGCTGCTGCATGGCGGCACGTCGCAGGCAGCCGCTACCGAACGCGCGATCTATCTGCTTGACAAGGTCGGCATCCCCGACGCGCACAGCCGGCTTCACCAGTATCCGCATCAACTCTCGGGCGGGCAGCGTCAGCGGGTAATGATCGCGATGGCCTTGATGAACGAGCCGGATCTGATCATTGCCGATGAGCCCACCACCGCTCTCGACGTGACGGTGCAGGCGCAGATTCTGCGGTTGCTTTCCGACCTGCAGCGCGAGTTCGGCATGGCGATGATCTTGATCACGCATGACCTCGGCATCGTATCGCGCACCGTCGACAGGATTGCGGTGATGTATGCGGGCGAACTGGTCGAAACCGGCAGCGTGCAGGACGTGCTGCGCGGTCCGCAGCACCCATATACACGGGGATTGCTCGATTGCGTGCCGGGCGCGAAGCGCGAAACGGGCCGCCGCCTGGGGAGCATTCCGGGGCTGGTGCCATCGCTGATCGGCGAGATCCGCGGCTGCGCGTTCGCCAACCGCTGCAGCAGGGCGGGCGAGGCCTGTTACACGGCGCCGCCGCCGCTCAACGCGACCGATGACGGCACGCACGCGTACCGCTGCGTATTGCCCGCCAGCTGGAGCAGGAGTTCGGCCGACATGCACCTTGGCGAATTGCGTGAAGCGGCGGCGGTGCAACAATCGACAACTGAGCAGAAGCCGCAGGCGGTGCTTTCGGCCAGGGAGGTGAGCTGCAGCTTCGTGGTGCAGCATTCGGTATTCGCCAAACCCAGGCGCCTGCATGCCGTTGACGGCGTGAGTCTGGAATTGATGCGCGGCGAGGTGCTGGCGCTGGTGGGTGAATCGGGCTGCGGCAAGACCACCCTGGCCAAGATCCTGCTGGGATTACTCACGGCCGACAGGGGGCAGATGCTGCTCGATGGCCGGGACCTGGCCGGAGTGCCCGCGCTCGAGCGCACGCGCCGCATCCAGCCGGTGTTCCAGGATCCGTATTCGTCGCTGAATCCGCGCAAGACCATCGGCGAAACCGTCATGCGCCCGCTGGAGATTCATCGCATCGGCACGCGCGCGCAGCAGCAGCGCCGCGCCGAAGAGATGCTCGACCTGGTGCAAATGCCGCTGCGCCTGTTTCACAGCTACCCCGGCCAGATTTCCGGCGGACAGCGCCAGCGCGTAGCGATCGCCCGCGCGCTGGTCACCGAGCCCGCCGTGCTGATCTGCGACGAGCCGACCTCGGCACTCGACGTATCGGTGCAATCGCAGATACTGAACCTGCTGTCCGATCTGCGCGATCAACTCGGGCTCACCTACCTGATCATCACCCACGACCTGAGCGTAGTCGAGCACATGGCGACCCGGGTCGCGGTGATGTACCTGGGCCAGATCGTCGAAATCAGCGACAAGGACGCGCTGTTCGCAGCGCGGCGCCATCCGTATACGCGCGCGTTGCTGCGCTCGCTGCTGAAAATGCTGCCCGGCGTGCCCGTGCCCGATCCCAGCGTGGGGAGCGGCTTCCCCAATCCGCTGGAAATTCCCGCGGGATGCCGGTTTCATCCGCGCTGTCCCGAGGCCGAACAGCGCTGCGGCCGCGAGCTGCCGGAGTTGGGGCCGGATCAGGTGCGCTGCCTGCTTTATGACGCAAGGAATCCAAGATGGACCAACGATCCAATTCCCGCATGAACCTTGCCGCGGTCAAGGCCCTGTTCACCCAGCGCAGTCTGTGGCAAACCTGGCTCGACATCGAAGCGGCGCTGGCAGAGGTCCAGGCCGAATTGGGCATCGTTCCTGCGGCCGCGGCACGGGAGATTCGGCGCAATGCCAACTTCGAGCACATCGATGCGCAAGGCCTCGGCGAGGATATGCAGCGCACGCGCGCGCCCATCGTGTCCCTGGTAAGGGCCCTGGCCAAGGCCTGCGAGGGCGATGCCGGCGGCTATGTGCACTGGGGTGCGACAACGCAAAACGTGATGCAGACCGGGCGTACCATGCTGATGCAGCGCGCTCATCGCGCAGTCATGATGCGCTTTGCCGATGTGTTGGAAAAGCTCGCCGGCCTGGCCGAGGAGGGCGCGGGCATGCTGATGGCAGGGCGCACCAATCAGCGCCACGCGCTGCCCATCACCTTCGGCTTCAAGGTGGCCGGCTGGATCGACGAAATGCTGCGCCATCGCGACCGGCTGGCGGGCGCCGAGCCGCGCCTGTTCCTGTCGCTGTGGGGCGGCGCCGTCGGCGCGATGCACGCCTTTGGCGAGCATGGTCCGGAAATCAACCTCAGGTTGTCGCGCCGGCTCGGCCTGCAGCCGATGGCGGTGCCTTCGCGCGCTGCGACAGATCAATTTGCCGAGTATGTGATGCTGCTCGCCATGCTGAGCGCAACTTGCACGAAGATCGCGCGCGAGCTCTACGCGTTGATGGCCGAAGAGTATGCGGAGGTATTCGAAGACCTGGGCGACGAGGTGGTTGGATCAAGCACCATGCCGCAAAAGGTCAATCCCAAAATCGCCGTGCAAGTGATCGCGCTCTCGGCGCGTCTGCGCAGCCAGGTGCCGCTCGCTCTGGAAGCGATGCAGCCCACGCGCGAAGGCGACGCGGCCAACAATCAGATGCTCGGCGCACTGATCGATACGGTATGCCCGCTGGCCTATGAACTCATTGCCACGATGGACGAATTACTCGGCTGCATCCGGCTGGCGCCGGAACGCATGCGTGCCAACCTCGATGCGTCGGGCGCGCTCATCGTGGCCGAGCACGCGATGATGGTGCTCGCACCCGCGATCGGCCGCACCCAGGCGCATGATCTCGTCCATCACGCCGTGGCCGAAGCCCTGCGCGACGGCCGCGACCTGGTCGACTTGCTGCTCGGGGATGCCATGGTGCGCGGCGCGATCGGGGAAGAGGCGGTGCGCGCGGCACTCGATCCGGCCGCCTATACCGGGCAGAGCGAAGCGATGGCGCGCGAACAGGCGGCATGCGCGCGGCAGGCAGTCGCCCGGATCCGTGCTGGCGGCTAGTTGCCGAAGTAATCTTTAGCCGTTTCCCAGGCCACCGTTTGCAGGAATTTTGCGGTTTCAGCGTCGATGTCGGCGGTATAGCTATTGCCCACCGGTGATTTCTTGTATATCGACGCGTAGGCAGTGGCGGCCGCGAGGTAAGTACCAATCTGGGTCGGGTGCCGCTTGTCGGTCTGGTAAAACTCCAGATCAGGTCGCTTGCCGATCGCTTTCGCAAATGCCAGTCCGGCGGGAATGACCAGCGCATCGTTGTCGTTCCCGGCAACCGTATATGCCTCGGCAAGCTGTGCCGTCATTTCTGGCTTGTCCTTGTAAGCCCACGTCATCATCAACGTCGGAATGGCGCCGTGCTTACGCACGATATCACTTTGTATTTTCGCGTATTCGTGAAATACGATTTTCAACTGCGGATGCACCGGACACTGGCTGCAGTCGGACATGATGACGGCGTCGAACAGCTTGTCCAATTTGTTGAACCTGACTTCATTGTCCCCGACAAACGAATACTTTCCAATGCCGTTCGGCCGGAAGTAGGACTCCATGTCGTGCCAATCCATACCCGATCCGCTGATGGTTACCGATGACGAGCGGTGCGACATTTTTGCGTCTGCGGCCCTGACCAGTCTACCGAGGTAGTTGTGCATGCTGTTGTTGTAGTAGAAGAAGCTGTTTCCAACCCAGAGGATGGATTTTGGCGGCTCGCCGCCGATATCGGTGCGTTTGGGTTTTGTTTGCGCGGCAAGTTGGCCGGAGAACGAAACCAGCAGAAGCAGGGAAAGGAGCGCTGCGGAAAAGGATTGGCGACGAAAGGTACTGAACACGGGTGGTCTCCTGGGAAATATGCACATACACATACAAATGATTGTTGCGGGATTTCAAATTTTAACAACATTGCGAAATCTTTGTTTCGCGGCAACGGCGATAAAATGGGCGTGGCACCTCTGTATAATGCGAAAGCGATTGTGCCAATTCCTAAACGAGGGGAATCAGACCATGTCCCGATCCAGCCGTTACCATTGGTTCAGTGCCGCGCTCGCCGCGGTCCTCTTGGGTGCCACGGGCTCGCACGCCCAGGACTTTCCCAACAAACCAATTCGCATCATCGTGCCCTACACGGCTGGCGGCTCATCCGATTTTGTCGCGCGCACCATCGCTACACGGCTGCAGGAAAATCTCAAAAGCCCGGTCGTGG
>Ga0208566_1000198_pt1 | contig 43769 bp, 46 predicted proteins | sample PL_2010_150m_FD_184159 | JGI IMG/M metagenome (GOLD analysis project Ga0208566, IMG submission 184159) | Freshwater microbial communities from Powell Lake, British Columbia, Canada to study Microbial Dark Matter (Phase II) - PL_2010_150m... | ecosystem: Environmental > Aquatic > Freshwater >...
TGGTAGCGGCAAGCAAGACTCGAACATCGGCAACACCTACCTGAATCTTGGCGTGGTTTTCAAGTTCGGGGCGGCGAAGCAGGTTGCTGCCGCAGGGGCGGAAACAGCGATGGCTGACATTGCGCCGGCTGAAGAGGAAGCCTTGCCGCCACTGTCAGAGCCGGCAATGGAGCAGGCCCCGGCTTTTGACAAAATCACGTTGAAGGCGGAAGTGCTGTTTGATTTCGATAGCAGCGTGCTCAAGCCGACAGGCAAAAAGATTCTTGATGCCGAAGTGCTCGATAAGATGAAAGCGCATCCTGAGGTCGAACTGGTGCTGATTACCGGCCATGCTGACCGGATCGGCGATGAACCCTATAACCAGCGCCTTTCCGAGCGCCGCGCCGAGGCCGTCAAGAAGCACCTGATGAGCCAAGGTATAACAGAAGGCCGCCTACACACCGTCGGCAAGGGCGAGAAAGAGCCTGTTGTCGACTGCAAGGGCGTGCGTGGCAAGAAGCTGATTGAGTGCCTACAGCCGAACCGTCGCGTGGTGGTGGAGGTTGAAGCGCAGACTCCGCCGCAAAAGTAACGGCCTGCTCCAAGCATCGCCGACTTTCGACGAGAAACATGCCGAAGACATGATGTTGCGGCAGCCTACTCCGCCACTCTTGTATTCATCCGAAATTGGGCGTATAAAATAACTGCGAGTTCGTATTACTAACCACATGGGGAGTGATTATCGAGGCTGCAATAAGTGATCAGCATTAAGTATCCAGCGCCGGGACACCGGCAGTCGATGGCCCATACACCGACACATAACGCCGCGCAATGCGGCGTTATTATTTTGGCCCAGGGTGCTTTCCCGCACGCAATGCAAATGCCATACATTGCGTGCTCGATGCTTCCATCACCTCCAGCTGAGGCTGCCGGCGGCTCTTGAACCCCATCGCTCGACATCCATATGGAAAGCTCGAATCCCAAGTGATGTAGTAATGGATACAATCCTGGCAAGGGGGCGCCACAGTTATCCCATCGTTTCCCGACAAAATTACACTCCCTCCGCGCGTGCATCGGGTACGTCAAAACAAAAATGGCAGTAGATTTCTCCACCGCCACTTTCATAACACATCGATTTTATTGGTCGGGGCGACAAGATTCGAACTTGCGACCCCCTGCACCCCATGCAGGTACGCTACCAGGCTGCGCTACGCCCCGACACTCACCAAACAAGCTCTCGCCTGCTTGCGAGGGATCGAATTATAGCGGAAATGGCTAGCCCTCGCCAGCCGAAGCCGGATAAAGGTCAGTGGCTGCTGCCGTGCAGCAGTTCAAGCACGCCCGCCAGTTCGGAACGCAGGTGTGCGAGGTCGAATCCAGCAGGCATGGCGGCAGGAAGTGCAGCAGCGGACACCGGCGCAGGTTCCACCCGTACGTCGCTGTCTTCCAGGCGGTTGCGTGCGCCGCTGATGGTGAAACCTTGCTCGTAGAGTAATTCGCGGATGCGGCGGATGAGCAGCACTTCATGATGCTGGTAATAGCGACGATTGCCACGCCGCTTGACCGGCTTGAGCTGGGTGAATTCCTGCTCCCAATAACGCAGCACATGCGGCTTGACACCGCACAACTCGCTGACTTCACCTATGGTGAAGTAGCGCTTGGCGGGAATCGGGGGGAGTTGGATCTTAGCGAGTATTTCCGCCATAAATTTCCTCTACCCGGGTCTTCAGCTTTTGACTGGCGTGGAAGGTCACCACGCGCCGCGCGGTAATGGGGATTTCCTCGCCGGTTTTTGGATTGCGGCCAGGGCGCTCGGATTTCTGGCGCAGCTCGAAATTACCGAAGCCGGAAAGCTTGACGCTTTCGCCCGTTTCCAGTGCGCCGCGAATTTCCTCGAAAAACGCCTCGACCATATCCTTGGCCTCGCGCTTGTTGAGGCCGACTTGTTCAAACAACATGTCGGCCAGATCAGCTTTAGTCAGTGTCATGCAAATCCCTTAACTACGTAAAACTGCGCCACATTGACGGTACATCGCAGCCGCCAGTTGCGCCATCGCCGCATCGGCTTCTTCGTCGGTCAAAGTCCTTTGAGTATCTTGCATAAGCACCAGAAATGCAAGACTTTTCTTGCCGGACTCGACCCCTTTGCCGCGATATTGATCGAATAGCGCAATCTCATCGACCACGCCCACCTGCTCCGCTAGCATGGCATCCAGCAACGCCTGCACGGAAACCGTCTCATCCACCACCACAGCAATGTCACGGCGGATGGGAGGGAATTTTGCCACCTCAGCAACCAACGGCAACGCCACATCCTGCAGCGCCGCCAATTCCAGCTCGAACAGCACGGCGCCACGCGGCAACTCATGATGCTGCTGCCAGCGCGGGTGCAGCACACCCAGCCAGCCGATGCTGCGGCCATCCAGCATCACCTGCGCCGATTGGCCGGGATGCAGGGCCGGATGCTGGGCTGCCTGGAAACGCGCACGCCCTGCGGTGATGCGCTCGATATCGGCTTTCACGTCAAAAAAGTCCACTTCGCGTGCCGGCTCGCCCCACTGCTCCGGCACTGCATCACCGTAGCACAGCCCGGCAAGCTTCGTGGTTTCAGCAAAGCCTGCGTTGTCGGCGCGGAACGTCGCGCCGACCTCGAACAGGCGCGCGCGCGCCTGTTTGCGATTGAGGTTGTACATCAAGGTGCCGAGCAGTCCGCCCCACAGGCTGGAGCGCATCACGCCCAGATTACTGGCAATGGGATTGCGCAGACGGATGGGATTCGGGTTGCCTTGCAGCTCGCGTTCCCAGCTTTCATCGACAAAACTGTAAGTGATGACTTCCTGATAGTCCGCCGCCACCAGAAGATGGCGCAACACGTCCGCGCCACGCCGCTCTTCGGTTGCCGGCAGCATGGAAATTTCAGCCTGCGGCAGCAGTGCAGGTATGGCATCGTAACCGTGAATGCGCGCCACTTCCTCGATCAGGTCTTCCTCAATGGCAAGGTCGAAGCGGTAGCTGGGCGGCGTTACCGTGAACACCGTATTGGAGACCGTAAACTCCAGCCGCAAGCGGCGCAGCAAAGCAGCAATTTCCGCCTCGCCCAGCGCAATGCCGAGCACGTCGGCAACGCGCTTGGCACGCAGCCGGATGGAAGGACGTGCCGGTAAAGCGGCAAGCGCTTCCGTCACCGGCCCGGCTGCGCCTCCGCAGATATCCAGTATCAGTTGCGTCGCGCGCTCCAGCGCGGTGTGCGTCGCGGCGAAATCCACGCCGCGCTCGAAGCGATAGGAAGAATCAGTGGAAAACCCCAGTCGGCGCGCCTTGCCGGCAATGGCTGCGGGGCTGAAGAAAGCGCTCTCCAGAAAGATATCGGCCGTGACATCGGATACCGCGCTGGCTTCACCGCCCATGATGCCGGCCAGCGCCAGCGGTCCATTATTATCGGCAATGACCAGCATATCCGGCTGCAATTCGACCACCTGCTGGTTGAGCAGCACCAGTTTTTCGCCCTGCCGCGCCAGGCGCACGCACACGTCACCGGTCAGCTTGGCGAAGTCAAAAGCATGCAGCGGCTGCCCCATTTCCAGCAAGACGTAATTGGTGACATCCACGATGGCGCCGAGACTGCGCAGGCCGCTGCGCTCCAGACGCCGTTTCACCCAGGCCGGGGTCGGCGCACCGGCATTGACGCCGCGCACGACACGTCCGCAGTAACGCGGACAGGCATCGACCGCTTCCACCACAACATTCTTGCGATCCTGCACTTTCACCGCGACGGCCTCGACAGCAGGCAACGTCAGCGCTGCATCGTTCAGCGCTGCAACCTCGCGCGCCACGCCGGCCAGGCTCAGGCAGTCGCTGCGATTGGGGGTGAGCTTGAGGGTAAACAACTGGTCATCAAGATCAAGATGGACGCGGATGTTCTGCCCGGCCGGCGTATCCGGCAGCAGTTCCATCAGGCCGGCGCTGTCTTCTGCCAGCCCCAGTTCCTTCTCGGAGCACATCATGCCGAAGGATTCCACGCCGCGCACCTTGGCCTGCTTGATGGTGAGGCCGGGCAGCGCCGCGCCAACCAGCGCGCAGGGAGCCTTCATGCCTATGCGCACGTTTTGCGCGCCGCAGACTATCTGCAGCGGGGCAGCTTGCCCGACATCCACGTGCAACACGTTGAGACGGTCAGCGTCCGGATGCTTCTCCATCGCCAGCACCGCTCCCACCACCACATGGCTGAATGGCGGCGCGACCGGCTCCAGCGCCTCCACTTCCAGCCCTGCCATGGTCAGGACATGCGCCAACTCCTGGCTCGAAAGAACCGGGTTAACCAGAGTGCGCAACCAGGATTCGGAAAATTTCATGAGGCGAACTGCTTGAGGAAGCGCAAATCATTTTCGAAAAACAGGCGCAAATCGTTCACGCCGTAACGCAGCATGGCGAGTCGCTCCACGCCCAGGCCAAAGGCGAAGCCGCGGTATTTCTCGCTGTCGATACCCACATGGCCCAGCACGTTGGGGTGCACCATGCCGCAACCACCGATCTCCAGCCAGCCGCCGTTCCAACTCATGTCCATCTCAGCCGATGGCTCGGTAAATGGGAAAAATGAGGGCCGAAAGCGCACCTGCAAGTCGTCGCGCTCGAAGAAACGCTGCAGGAAGTCCTGTACCACGCCCTTGAGGTTGGCAAAACTCACCTGCTCGTCCACCCACAGGCCTTCCACCTGATGGAACATGGGCGAATGGGTGGCATCGGAGTCCACACGATAGACGCGGCCCGGCGCGATGATGCGCAACGGCGGCTGGCGATTTTCCATGCAGCGCACCTGCACCGGCGAAGTATGGGTGCGCAGCACATGCGTCTCGTCCACATAGAAAGTGTCGTGCATGGCGCGCGCCGGATGGTCTTGTGGGATATTGAGCGCGGTAAAGTTGTAGAAATCGCTTTCGATCTCAGGCCCTTCCGCCACTTCGAAGCCGAGGGAGTGGAACAACTGTTCGATGTGCGCCAGCGTCCTCGACACCGGATGCAAGCCGCCCACACCTTTGCCGCGCCCCGGCAGCGTGACATCGATGGCTTCGGCGGACAACTTGTGCGCCTGCTCGGCGGCAAGTATGGCCTCACGGCGCGCGTTGATGGCCTCCTCCACCGCCTGCTTGACGCGGTTGATGGCGGCACCAACGGCCGGGCGTTCTTCGGCGGATAGCTTGCCGAGCTGTTTGAGCAGCTCCGTCAGCGCGCCGCTCTTGCCCAGATAAACGGCTTTGGCCTGTTCGAGGTCTGCCAGCGTCGCACAGGCGGCAAAGTCGCGCTGCGCATCCGGCAGGATATTTTCAAGGTTTTGCATGAGACTCGGTCATGATCGCAAAAAAAAGGAGGCCGCAAGCCTCCTTTTTCTACTGCTATCGATTAAGCAGCGCCGAGGCCTGCCTTGGCCATTTCGACAAACTTGGCAAATGCCGGCTTGTCGAATACGGCCAGGTCGGCCAGCACCTTGCGATCCACTTCTACGGACGACTTCTTCAGGCCGTTCATGAAACGGCTGTAGGTCAACCCGCACTCACGAGCACCCGCGTTGATACGGGCAATCCACAATACACGGAACTGGCGCTTGCGCTGACGGCGGTCACGGTAGGCATATTGCCCGGCCTTCATCACCGCTTCCTTGGCGATACGATAAACGTTCTTGCGGCGACCGCGATAACCCTTGGCCGCGTTCAGAACCTTCTTATGGCGCGCATGCGCGACGACCCCACGTTTGACTCTAGGCATGTTCGATCTCCTTAAGCGTAGGGCATCATGGCGCGTACGCGCTGGACGTCAGTTGGGCCGACAAGACACGTACCGCGCAGCTTGCGCTTTTGCTTGGTAGTCTTCTTGGTCAGGATATGGCGCAGGTGCGAGTGCGAACGCTTGACCTTGCCATTTCCCAGAAACTTGAAGCGCTTTTTGGCGCCGCTTTTGGTCTTCATCTTGGGCATTTTGTAACTCCTGGTTGGATTACTCAAACAAGCGATCGGGCATCCCAGAGCCGCGTCGCTATATGGGTTTGCTGCTGTGCTACTTTGGATTCTTATGGGGGCCGATCACCATGACCAACTGCCGCCCTTCCATTTTCGGGAACTGCTCAACCACGCCAAACTCTTCCAGATCTGCCGCAACCCGCTTCAGCAGGGCATGGCCTAACTCCTGATGGGTGATTTCGCGGCCGCGAAAACGCAAGGTAATCTTGGCCTTATCCCCTTCCTCCAGGAACCTGGTCAGGTTGCGTAACTTGACCATGTAGTCCCCTTCGTCCGTTCCCGGACGAAACTTCACTTCCTTAACCTGGATCTGCTTTTGCTTCAGTCGGGCTTCGTGCTGCTTCTTGCTTTCACGGTACTTGAACTTACCGTAATCCATCAAGCGGCACACCGGAGGCACTGCGGTTGGCGCAATCTCGACCAGATCAACTTCCGCCTCTTCGGCTCTGGTCATCGCGTCCTGCAAACTGACGATGCCGATCTGCTCGCCCTCCACCCCAATCAGCCGAATCTCGGGCGAGGTAATGTCACCATTGATTCGTGTCTCTTTATCCTGAGCTATAGCAAATTCTCCAAGTCAATAAAAAATAAACCGCGCTACCCCCGACTTTCGACCTCCGCCGCAAGCCTGTCGATCAAGGCCTGCAACGGCATGGAACCTAGGTCTTCGCCCTGACGGGTACGCACGGCCACCTGCCCACTTTGCATTTCCCGCTCACCTGCAATCAGCAGATATGGCAAACGCTGTAAGCTATGTTCCCGTATTTTATAGTTTATTTTCTCATTTCTCAAGTCCGATTGCACGCGGAAGCCATTTTTCTGCAATTCCGCCACTACGTTTTCCACGTAACCGGCCTGCGCATCGGTAATATTCATCGCTACCGCCTGCACCGGGGCCAGCCACATCGGAAACGCGCCGGCGTAGTGTTCAATAAGGATGCCGATGAAGCGCTCCATGCTGCCGACGATGGCGCGGTGCAGCATCACCGGCGGCTTGCGCGTGTTATCCTCGGCCGCATATTCCGCGCCCAGGCGCACCGGCAGGTTGAAATCGAGCTGTATGGTGCCGCACTGCCACAGCCGTCCCAGACTATCTTTCAGCGTAAACTCGACCTTGGGCCCGTAAAAAGCCCCTTCGCCCGGCTGCACTTCGTATTCCAGCTTGTTCTGCTGGAGCGCCGCGGCCAGTGCGGCTTCCGCCTTGTCCCAGGTTTCGTCGAAGCCGACGCGTTTTTCCGGGCGGGTGGACAGCTTGACCAGCACGTCGCTGAAGCCGAAGTCGCTGTAGACCTCGTACAGCATGACGATAAAATCCGACACTTCGGACTGTATCTGCTCTTCGGTACAGAAGATGTGCGCGTCGTCCTGGGTGAAGCCGCGCACCCGCATCAGGCCATGCAGCGCGCCGGACGGCTCGTTGCGATGGCAGGAACCGAATTCGGCCAGACGCAGCGGCAAATCGCGGTAGCTGTGCAGGCCGTGGTTGAAAATCTGGATATGGCCCGGGCAGTTCATCGGCTTCACCGCATAGTCGCGATTTTCCGAGGCAGTGGTGAACATGCCTTCGCGGTAGTTTTCCCAATGCCCGGATTTCTCCCACAGGCTGCGGTCCATCATCAGCGGCGTACGCACCTCCTGATAGCCATGCGCATTCAGCCTGGCACGGATGTATTGCTCCACCTGCTGCCACAGCGTCCAGCCGCGCGGATGCCAGAACACCATGCCTGGCGCTTCATCCTGCATGTGGAACAGATCGAGCTGCTTGCCGACCTTGCGGTGGTCGCGCTTGTCCGCCTCTTCCAGCATGTGCAGGTAGGCGTCGAGGTCTTCCTTCTTCGCCCATGCAGTACCGTAGATGCGCTGCAGCATCTCGTTCTTCTGGTCGCCGCGCCAGTAGGCACCAGCCAGCTTCATCAGCTTGAATACCTTGAGCTTCCCGGTGGACGGCACGTGCGGCCCGCGGCACAGGTCGGTGAATTCGCCCTCGGTATAAAGCGAGACATCCTCATGCTGCGGGATGGACTCGATAATCTCGGCCTTGTAGCGCTCGCCGATGCTCTTGAAGTAGGCAATCGCCTCGTCGCGCGGCAGCACCTTGCGCGTCACCGGGATATCGCGCTTGGCCAGTTCCGCCATGCGCTTCTCCATGGCCTCCAGGTCTTCCGGCGTGAACGGGCGCTTGTAGGCAAAATCGTAATAGAAACCGTTGTCGATCACCGGCCCGATGGTCACCTGCGCTTCCGGGAACAGCTCCTTCACCGCATAAGCCAGCAAGTGAGCGGTGGAATGACGGATGATTTCCAGGCCTTCGGCATCGCGCTCGGTGATAATGGCGAGATCGACATCCTCGCTCACCAGGTAGGAGGTATCGACCAGCGTGCCGTTAACCTTGCCGGCCAGCGCTGCGCGCGCCAGACCAGCGCCTATGCTGGCGGCAATCTCGGCGACGGTCAGCGGCGCATCAAACTTGCGCTCGGAGCCATCCGGCAAGCGGATAACGGGCATGGGCTTCCTCGGTATAAAACAACAAAAGCCGGCAAGCGGCTTTTGTACTAGTCTATTGGTAGGCGCGATTGGACTCGAACCAACGACCCCCACCATGTCAAGGTGGTGCTCTAACCAGCTGAGCTACGCGCCTAAAAGAGCTGCGAATTGTACTGCATCGAGCTGCCTGAAGCAAATCCGGGCGAAGCCGCTGTCATGAGTCGGTATAATAGCCCCCAGAGCCATGATCCAACCCACCGACACCTTCCCGCCCCTCGCCCACATTGTGCAAAACCTCGCCGAAAAAGGTTACTCAGTGGCACCCGACTTTCTGCCGGCGGGCGAAGTTGCCCAACTGCGGCAGGAAACTCTGGCGCTGGCACAACAAGGTGCGCTACACCGTGCCGGGGTCGGCAAAGGTAGGCTGTTGCAGGATGAAACTCGCGGCGACTTGGTGCGCTGGCTCGATGCGGATAACGCCAGCGACGCTCAGCGCGCTTATCTGCAACGGCTCGAAACGTTGCGCCAGGCGGTCAACCGCGACCTGTTCCTCGGCCTGTTCGATTTTGAAGGACATCTCGCGCTTTATCCACCCGGTGCGTTTTACCGCAAGCACCTCGACCAGTTTCAGGGCAACAACCAGCGCACGCTAAGCTGCATCCTTTACCTCAACCACGACTGGAAGGCACAGGATGGCGGCGAATTGCGCCTGCATCTGGACGACGACACCCATCTCGACATCCTGCCGCAGGGGGGCACGTTGGTGGCCTTCCTCTCCAGCCGCTTCCAGCATGAAGTGCTGCCCGCCAGCCGCCAGCGCGCCAGCATCACCGGCTGGTTCAAGACTCGCGACAAGCTCGCCGCCTGAATATCCCATGACCCAGCCACCTCACGACCTCAGCGCCATGTTCGACGCGCAATCGTTCCGCGAGCACGGCCATCGCCTGATCGATCTGCTCGCCGATCACCTAGCCGAAAATCTGGCGGGACAAGGCAAGGTGCTGGAATGGCGCGAGCCGATAGTGGAGGATGCGCGCTGGCAAGCCCCGCTGCCGCAGCAGCCGTCACTGACTGCGCAGGCGCTGCTGGAGAAGTTGGAACACGACATTCTGGCCGGCAGCCTGCATATCCACCACCCGCGCAACCTGGGCCATCAGGTGGCGCCGCCGCTACCGATGGCGGCATTGTGCGATCTGGTGGCAGCACTCACCAACCAGGCCATGGCGGTATATGAAACCGGCCCCACCGCCACCATGCTGGAACGGCAGGTGATCCGCTGGCTGACGGAGTTGATCGGCTGGAGCGGCGCGGAAGGCATACTGACCTCGGGCGGCGCGCAGGCCAACCTCACCGCGCTGCTGGCCGCACGCCAGAAAATGGCCGGGCACGACGCCTGGCGGCAAGGCATAGCTGCCGGCGCGCCACTGCGGCTGCTGGCTTGCGAGCATGCCCATTATTCGGTGAGCCGCGCCGCCGCCATCATGGGGCTGGGCACGGATGCCGTGGTCAGAGTGGCTGCGGATGGCCAGGGGCGCATGGATGTCGTGGCGCTGACGCAGGCGTATCGACAAACTGCTGCGGCAGGCGCACGCATCATCGCTGTGGTCGCTACCGCCGGCAGCACGCCCAGCGGCAGCATCGACCTGCTGGCCGAGATCGGCGCCTTCTGCCGCGAGCATAGCCTGTGGCTGCATGTGGACGGCGCGCATGGCGCCTCCGCCCTGCTCTCGCCGGTTTACCGCGACGCCCTGCGCGGCATCGAACTGGCCGATTCGGTGGTGTGGGATGGCCACAAGCTGCTCTACATGCCGGCCGCCGTGTCCGCCGTGATTTTCCGCGATCCGCAGCACAGCTACGCCGCCTTTGCGCAGGAAGCTTCCTACCTGTTCCAGGGCAAGGAAGCGCAGGAAGAAGCCTTCAACACCAGCTACCGCACGCTGGAATGCACCAAGCGCATGATGGGGCTCAAGCTGTGGGCGGCATTTTCGCTGTACGGTGTGGAAGCATTAGGCGGATTGGTAGAGCAGGTATTCGCTACCGCGCGCCTGCTGGCGGAAAAGTTATCCGCAGCAGAAGATTTCGAACTGCTGATGCCGCCGCAAACCAACATCGTCTGCTTCCGCTACGGCGCTGGAGATCAGTCAGCGCTGCGGAAAAAGCTGGTGCAAAGCGGCGCCTTTCACCTGACGCAGGTCAACCTGCATAGCGCAGTGTGGCTGCGCACCACGGTGATGAACCCGTTGACGGCGGAGAGCGATCTGGATGCGTTGATGGAAGCGATGCGCAAGAACGACTAGCCAAGTACAACTGTCTGAAGCGACCCATCCCGGCCTTACGTCAGCCCCATGACAAAAGGCCAAACCTTGCGGAATGGCCTTCAGTCGCCTACTAACAATCCCATGTCAGGCTGTAACGTTGATACGAGTGCCTACAGTTGATGAAGATGGTCTGGCTTGGGCCGGAGCAGCCTGGTTCTCGACTTCCCCCGCTTTTTTGCTGCCATCGTTGTCGCCATCAGCATCTCGCCCAGAGGTTACCCGTTGGGCATTCGCTGGTGGAATATGTGCTGGCACACTGGTTGCGCTGCCTATTGCCATTTGAGACTCCTTGCCATGAGAGGGGAATGCCCTCGAAAAATGACTCTAGATTCAGGCTTTAGTGCTAATGACCGAGCCTAAAGTCGATGAAGTCAGTGTGGATGCCTTTACGACTTCCGCAGCCTTGCCAGTTTCCCCTGCCTTTTCTACTTGCCCGGCTTTAGTGCCATCGTTGTCACCGTCAGCATCTTTGCGGGTCGTTACCTGCTGAGGGTTAACCGACGGAGGGCTAACCTGTTGGGGGATGTGCTGTGCAGCACCTGATACGCTATTGATCGCCATTTCGTTCTCCTGGTTGTAATTCTTAAGCCTTCTGATTAAGCAATACGCCTCGCTTCATTTGCTGATCGATGGCCTTGGAAATGGCAAGTGTCACTTCCGATGGAAATTGCCTAATCACTTCTCCAGTGCTGGAGTCCAGCATTTTGACCACATTCTGCTTGGTATCGCGATCAATACTGAATTGCACATTGGTATCGCTTTGCTTGAGCGACTTATTGATGTTATCAACCGCATGCTGCAAGTTCGCAGAGCTAAGGTTGACATCTACAGGCGGCTTCTGTTCCACAGCAATATGAGAAGCCCTAGCATTCGAGACAGGCACAGTAACGCGCGTGCCATCAGGGGCATTCCCCGATGGCATTGTACTGCTGGCTAAATTTTGAATATCCATGGTTAATTAACCCTGTTAAACCCATTCAGATAACTCTGGCCGGGGTGTCCCATAATTGACGCGATGCGATCTGGCAGAACGCACGCACAACCACATACTCGGTATCGGCATGTAGTGAATAAACTTTAGGGCTGGTTGTGAATATTTTTATTTTTTGCAGAACCGGCGACTTGATTTGGCTCGAGCACCAGGATGATTGGCAGCTTCTGGCTGGCAGCCACCCTAGCCTCTCTTACCTGGCATTAGTTTTCAGCGAAACTCCCCTTGCCATCTTTCCAGCCGATGCCGCATGCGCTTCACATGTCCGCCATGCCAGTAATACTTGTCGCACGAGGGGCAGATGAATGCCTGTTCGATGTCCGGCGGGAAATCCAACGGGGGCTCGGTTTCGATCAGCAGCGTGTTGCATAGCGAGCAGCGGCTAAAGGGATTGAATAGCCAGTTGACGCCGAGTTTCTGCGTGACTTCCCGCGCGCAAGCTTCAAGGCCGTTGCTTTCCAGCAACACCACCACACGCATGGCATGGCGGATTTCCAGCAAAGTGCGGTCACGGGTGAGCAGCAGGCGTTCTTCCTCCAGCGCGCGTTCGATCAGCAGGCGGTCGGCCGTGCCGTCCGGCTCCATCTCGACATCGTAGCCCGCAGTGCGCAGCCAGCGCGCCAACCCCTTGAGCATTTCATCGCAGAGGAGTTTCACGGCTTCCAAGGTGAGCTAAGCTCTCACCCCTTGTATATCTCGCGCCGGTGTCCGATGGCTATGGCCAGCACTAGCAGGCGCCCATCCTGGATTTCGCAGATCACACGAAAATCGCCGATGCGGTAACGCCACAGGCCGGCTTTGTTGGCCTTGAGCGGTTCGCCGAAGTGGCGGGGGTTCTTGCAGCCTTCTATGCGATCGTGAAGATAGTCGAGAATGCGATTGCGCACCGGTGGATCCAGCCGCATTAACTGGCTTTCGGCCACATCGGCAATTTCAACCGTCCAGGCCAAGCTCTTTTCTTATCCGGGCCAGCGGCTTGGAGGATTGCGATTGGGCGAGCGCAGCTTCAGCCAGTTCGGCGTCTTCAACGTCTTCCAGCATGCGTAGAATCGCCTCGCGCACCAAGTCGCTCTTGCTGCGCTGACGCAGCTTGGCAAGGGCATCTAACTGACTTTCCAGTTCACTTTCAAGCCTGACAGCCAACATGGCAGCCTCCTGTATGACAATGTATTACATATATTGCTTCTTACAGCGAGCAAAGTCAATAGCGCTTTCAGCACCAAGTATTGGAAAGATGCTTCTCCGCCCAGAACAGGGCGATCATGGTTTTGCCGTCGGTGATCTCGCCGCGGCGCATTGCTTCCATGGCATCTTCCAGCGTCAGGGTGAAGACTTCCAGGGATTCGTCGTGGTCACGGCCATGGTCGCCGGCCTGCAGGCCAGTGGCGAGGTAGACATGGATGATTTCGTCGGAGTAGCCAATGCAAGGATGCAGCACGGCCAGATAGCGCCACTCGCGCGCGGTGTAGCCAGTTTCTTCCAGCAGTTCGCGCTGGCCGGTGGCCAGCGCATCTTCGTTGGGGTCGATCTTGCCGGCGGGGAACTCGATGAAGGCCCGGCCGAGGGGGTAGCGGAACTGGCGCTCGAACACCAGGCGCCCGTCATCCAGCAGCGGCACCACCAGCACCGCACCGGGGTGCACGATGTATTCGCGCGCCGTCTCGCCGCCATTGGGCAGACGCACGGCGTCGCGTTTGACGTGCAGCAGGTTGCCGTGGAAAACGGTTTCGGAGGAAATTGGTGTTTCGGTCAGGTCGTCCTGTTTCATCTACGCCAGAGGTAACGATAGATAAAACCCGGAAAAGCGAACACCAGGAACATGCAGGTGGTAATGGCGTAGAACTCCCAGTGCTGCGGCGCCACCTGCCCCAGCACATTGCGCTCCACGGCAATAGCCAGTGCGCCCAGCGCGAAATACAGCGCCACCAGCTCGAACAAGCGCCAGGCGAACGGCTTCGGCTGGCGGCGCAAGGGGACAAGGTAAAACAGGCGCTCGGAAAGCCACGGCAGGTTGGCAGCCAGCAGCGCAAGCAGAATGAGTATGAGAGTGGCGGAGTTCAATCAGGCGCCTGTCAGGTGCTCAGGCACATTACTGCAGGCTGTGCTGCACAGCGTAGGCACACAATTCCATCATGCGTTGCGGCATCAGGCCAAGCGCCAGCACGGCCAGACCATTGACGCCCAATATCATGGCAACGTCCGGCTGCGGCGCGATTGGCGTGTTGTCCGTCGGCTCGTCGAAGTACATCAGCTTGATCACGCGCAGGTAGTAGAACGCACCTATCACCGCCATCAGCACGGCAAACACCACCGGCCAGACAAAGCCCGCCTGCAATGCCGCCTGCAGCACGGCAAACTTGGCGTAGAAGCCTATGGTCGGCGGCACGCCAGCCATGGAGAACATCAGCAGCAGCATGAGGAAAGCGTACCACGGGCTGCGTGTACTCAGCCCCTTGAAATCGACGAGTTCTTCCGCCTCAAAACCCTTGCGCGACAGCAGCAGGATCATGCCGAAGCCGCCCAGCGTCATCACCACGTAGGCCGAGACATAGAACATGGCCGAGGTGTAGCCGTTCATGCTGGCGCTCATGAAACCGAACAGCAGGAAACCGACGTGCGAGATGGTGGAATACGCCAGCATGCGCTTGATGTTGGTCTGGGCAATGGCGGTAATATTACCGATGGCAATCGACAGCACCGCCATGATCAGCAGCATGCCCTGCCAATCCACCGCCATTACCTGCAGGCCCTGCACTAGCAAGCGCATGACGAAGGCAAAAGCGGCAAACTTGGGCGCCGTGCCGATGAACAGCGTCACCGCCGTCGGCGCGCCGTGGTAGACGTCCGGCAGCCACATCTGGAACGGCACGGCACCGAGCTTGAAGGCCAGGCCGGCGACCACGAACACCAGGCCGAGGATCAGCACCGCGCGATCCGGCACGCCGTTGAGCAGCGCCGCACTGACCTGGCCGAGTTCAAGCCCGCCGGTGATGCCGTAGATCATCGACATGCCGTACAGCAGCATGCCGGAAGCCAGTGCCCCCAGCACGAAATATTTCATCGCCGCCTCGGTGGCGCGCGGATTGTCGCGATCCAGCGCGACCATGGAATACAGGCACAGCGAAAGCAGTTCCAGCCCCATGTAAAGCGTGAGGAAATGCTGGCCGGACACCATAACCATCATGCCCAGCATGGCGAACAGCGTCAGTACGAAGAACTCGCCGCGGAACATGCCGCGCAGCGCGATGTAACTGCGCGAATAGACCAAGCCTACCGACACGGCAAGGTAGATCATCAGCTTCAACACGTCCGACAACGGATCGTCCACGAACATGCCGCTGAAAGCGTAACCCACCGCCGGCGTATGGGTGTATACGGTGATCATGGCCGCGCCCAGCAGCGTGAACTGGGTGAGCACGTAGGTGACGTAGCGGGTGCGTTCACTGAGGAACAAGTCCGTCAGCAGTATCAGCATCGCCATGCCCAGCACGAACACTTCCGGCAAGGCGGCGTAAAGGTCGGAGAAAATCGCGTTATTCATATCGTTAGACTCTCAGCCATGCTGCATTCAAGCGAAGACGCGACGGAGAGCCGCAGACAGTCGACTGGCAAGGCATGAAAACGCAGTTTCAGAGCAGGCTCATGCCGCGTATAGCGGCGTGATGCCGGAACTACAACAAAGTATTCGCTTGAATGCAGCATGGTCATAGTCCGTCCGGCAGCTTGCTTTGAGCCAGGTGAGAAAGTAACTGGCCCACCGTGGCATGAGTCATTTCGGTCAGCGGCTGCGGATAAACACCGAACGCCAGCACCGCCGCTGCCAGTATCGCCAGTATGAGGAATTCGCGCTTGCTGAGATCCTGCAGCTTGGCCACGTGCTCGTTGGCGACATCGCCGAAATACACACGCTTGACCATCCACAGCGTATAAGCCGCGCCGAAGATAAGCGTGGTGGCGGCGAGGAAGGCATACCAGAAGTTGGCCTGTATCGCGCCCAGGATCACCAGAAACTCGCCGACGAAGCCGGAAGTGCCGGGCAAGCCGACATTGGCCATGGCGAACAGTACGGCAAAGGCGGCAAAGTTGGGCATGGTGTTGACCACGCCGCCATAATCGGCAATCTGGCGCGAGTGCATGCGCTCATACAGCACGCCGACGCACAGGAACAGCGCGCCGGAAACGAAACCGTGCGAGATCATCTGCACGATGCCGCCTTCCATGCCGAGCGGGTTGAAGATGAAGAAGCCCAGCGTGACGAAGCCCATGTGCGAGATCGACGAATAGGCAATCAGCTTCTTCATGTCCTGCTGCACCAGCGCGACAAAAGCGATGTAAACCACGGCGATGAGCGACAGCGTGATCATGAAGCCAGACAGATAATGCGCGGCATCCGGCGCAATCGGCATGGCGAAGCGCAGGAAGCCGTAGGCACCCAGCTTCAGCATGATCGCTGCCAGCACCACGGAGCCGCCGGTGGGCGCTTCCACGTGGGCGTCCGGCAGCCAGGTGTGCACCGGCCACATCGGAATCTTCACCGCAAACGCCATGAAGAAGGCCATAAAAATCAGCACCTGCACGTTCAGCGGCATCGCCAGCTGGTAGTAATCGACCAGTTCGAAACTGTTGGTCTGGTGGTAGAGGTAGATGAAAGCCACCAGCATCAGCAGGGAGCCCAGCAACGTGTAGAGGAAGAACTTGATGGTGGCATACACCCGGTTCTGCCCGCCCCACACGCCGATGACAATGAACATCGGGATCAGCATGGCTTCCCAGAACACGTAGAACAGGAGGCCATCAAGCGCGGAGAACACGCCTATCATGAGGCCGGACATGATGAGGAAGGCTGCCATGTACTGCGCCACCTTCTTCTGGATCACCTCCCAGCCGGCCAGCACCACGATCACCGTGGTGAAACTGGTGAGCAGGATCAGCAGCGCGGCGATGCCGTCGATGCCAAGGTGGTAATGAATATTGAACGCCGGAATCCAGTTGTAGCCTTCCTGGAACTGGAAGCCGCCGTCGCTGCGGTCAAAGCGTGTGAACAGCGGCAATGTCACCACAAAGCCGGCGATGCTGCCCAGCAGGGCCAGCCAGCGCGCGATAGGCGCGTTGCGGTCATCGCCGGTGGCAAGCACCAGTATGCCGGCAACGATGGGAACCCAGATGGAGAGGCTGAGAATGTTGGACTCGAACATTTAAGTTTTCATGAAAAAGGTGAGCAAAGCGAATACGCCGATAATCATGGCAAAAGCGTAGTGATAAATCAGGCCGGACTGCAAATGGCGGATCACCGCGGAAATGCGCCCTATCAGCCGTGCCGTGCCGTTGACCATGGTGCCGTCGATGATTTCCACATCGCCCCTCTGCCACAGGATCGTGCCCAGGGCACGGGCGCCGCCGGCGAAGAATTTCTCGTTGAAGGCGTCGAAGCCGTATTTGTTTTCGAGTACTGTATAGATCAGGCTGAAGCGCTGCTTGATCGCCGCCGGGATGTCCGGTCGCTTGAGGTAGAAGAAATACGACAAGCCCACACCGCAGGCGGCAAGCAGGAACGGCAGGCCGGTGAAGGCATGCAGGCCCATGGCGAACGCCCCGTGGAAATCGTGCGCCAGCTCGTGCATCACCGGATGCGCTTCGTGGTTGACGAAGATCACTCCCCGGAAAAACCTTCCCAATAACATCGGGCCTGCGGCGATGTAACCGACCAGCACCGAGGGAATGGCCAGCATCACCAGCGGCACGGTGACCACCCAGGGCGATTCGTGCGGCTTGTCGTGTGGGCCGAGGCCATGATGGTGAGCGCCGTGGTCGTCATGACTATGGTCATGCTTGGCCTCCATCCAGCGCTCCTTGCCGTGGAACACCAGGAAATACATGCGGAAAGAATAGAACGCCGTGACGAACACGCCTGCCAATACCGCGAAATACGCGAAGCCGCTGCCCGGGATGTGCGACAACTGCGCCGCCTCTATGATGGAATCCTTGGAATAGAAGCCGGAGAAGAACGGCGTGCCGATCAGCGCCAGCGATCCCACCAGCGAGGTGATCCAGGTGATCGGCATGTACTTGCGCAGGCCGCCCATGTTGCGGATGTCCTGATCGTGGTGCATGCCCATGATGACGGAGCCGGCGGCAAGGAACAGCAGCGCCTTGAAGAAGGCGTGCGTCATCAGATGGAAAATCGCCACCGAATACGCCGAGGCGCCCAGCGCCACGGTCATGTAGCCCAGTTGCGATAGCGTGGAATACGCCACCACGCGCTTGATGTCGTTCTGGACCATGCCGAGGAAACCCATGAACAGCGCGGTGATGGCGCCGATCACCATCACCGTCGACAGCGCGGTGGTGGAAAGTTCGAACAGCGGCGACATGCGCGCCACCATAAAGATACCGGCCGTCACCATGGTGGCGGCATGGATCAGCGCGGAAATCGGCGTCGGGCCTTCCATCGAATCCGGCAGCCAGACGTGCAGCGGCACCTGCGCCGACTTGCCCATGGCGCCGACGAACAGCAGCAGGCAGATCATCGTCATCAACTGCCAGGGGTGGCCGGGGAGCACTTCCACAGTGGCATCGGCGAATTGCGGCGCCACCGAAAACACCGCGGCGTAATCAAGACTGCCGAGGAAATACAGCACCATGCCGATGCCGAGCAGGAAACCGAAGTCGCCCACGCGGTTGACCAGAAACGCCTTCAGGTTGGCGTAGACGGCGGTCGGCCGGGTGTACCAGAAGCCGATCAGCAGGTAAGACACCAAGCCCACCGCCTCCCAGCCGAAGAATAATTGCAGGAAGTTGTTGGCCATCACCAGCATCAGCATGGCGAAGGTGAACAGCGCGATGTAGCTGAAGAATCGGCTGTAGCCGGGGTCTTCGCGCATGTAGCCTATGGTGTAGATATGCACCATCAGGGAAACGAAAGTCACCACCAGCATCATCAAGGCGGACAGCTTGTCGATCAAAAAGCCGATCTCGAACGTGGTGCCGCCGCTGGTGAGCCAGATATAGACCGGGCCATTGAACACATGGCCGGCCAGTACATCCCTGAACACGATGAGCGACAGCGCACAGGCTCCCGCCACGCCGGCACTGGTCAGCCAGTGTGCGGCGGCGCGCGGCAACCTGCGGCCGAACAGGCCGACCACCACTGCGGCAAACAGCGGCAGCAGGGGGATCAGCACGTAAATTTTCTGCATCGCGGTCATATCGTTGGCGCTTATCCCTTGAGACTGTTCAGGTCGTCGACGTTGATGGTGTTCAGGTTACGGAACAGCACCACCAGTATGGCCAGGCCTATGGCCGATTCCGCCGCCGCCACGGTGAGGATGAAGAACACGAATACCTGCCCTGCCATGTCGTTGAGGTAGTGCGAGAAGGCGATGAAGTTCATGTTCACCGCCAGCAGCATGAGTTCGATCGCCATCAGCAGGATGATGACGTTCTTGCGGTTGAGAAAAATGCCGATCACGCTGATGGCGAACAGCAACGAACCCAGAACCAGGTAATGCGAAAGTGTCACCATCAGGCAGTTCCCCCTTGTTCCGGCTGTGCTTGCTGTTCTTCTTCTGGCACTTCCTTCTCCGACGGCATGTTGACGATGCGCACGCGGTCTGCGCGCTTCACCTTCACCTGCTGCGCCGGGTCGATGTATTTGCTGTCCTTGCGCCGACGCAGAGTCAGCGCGATGGCGGCGACGATCGCCACCAGCAGGATCACTGCGGCAATTTCAAACGGGAACACATAGTCCGTATACAACAAGCGCCCCAGCTCCTGCGTGTTGCTGTAGCCGACCGGATGCGCCGGCGGCGCCGTCACACGGTCTGCGCCGAAGTGCTTGCCACCTAGCACCATCACCATTTCCAGCGCCATCAGCACGCCGACAAAGGCGGCCATCGGCAGATAATCCCAGAAGCCTTCGCGCAGCTTGTCCAGATTGATGTCCAGCATCATCACCACGAACAGGAACAACACCATCACCGCGCCGACATAGACCAGCACCAGCGCAATGGCGAGGAATTCGGCCTCCAGCAGCAGCCAGATGCCGGACGCGGTGAAAAACGCCAGCACCAGAAACAGCGCCGCATGCACCGGGTTGCGCGCAGTGATGACGCGCAGGCCAGCGAACAGCAGAACCGTCGCCAGGAAATAGAACACGATGTCTGGAAAGTTGATCATTTATCTATACTTTGCATCTGCGGCGCGGTCTGCGGCGATCTGCTGTTCGTGCTTGTCGCCCACCGCCAGCAGCATGGGTTTGGTGTACAGCAGGTCGCCGCGCTTCTCGCCGTGGTAGTCGAAAATGCGCGTTTCCACGATGGAATCGACCGGGCAGGACTCCTCGCAGAAGCCGCAGAATATACACTTGGTGAGGTCGATGTCATAGCGCGTGGTGCGGCGCGTACCGTCATAGCGCTGCTCCGATTCTATGGTGATCGCCAGCGCCGGGCACACGGCTTCGCACAGTTTGCAGGCGATGCACCGTTCCTCGCCGTTGGGATAGCGGCGCAACGCATGCAGGCCGCGGAAACGACCGGACTGCGGCGTGCGTTCTTCCGGGTACTGCACCGTGATCTTGCGCGCGAACAAATAGCGGCCGGTGAGCGCCATGCCCTTGAGCAGCTCCAGCAGCAGCAGGCTCTGGAACAGGTCTTTTATGCGATTGATCATTGCCGTGACCCCCTCAATGGAACAGATAAGCCAGCGGGGTTTGCATGAAGGCGCCGATCACCACGATCCACACCAGCGTCACCGGGATGAACACTTTCCAGCCCAGGCGCATGATCTGGTCATAGCGGTAGCGCGGGAAGGTAGCGCGGAACCACAAGAAGAAGAACAGCATGAACGCGATCTTGGCCAGCAGCCACAGGAAACTGTCCGGCAGGAACGGCAGCGGCGACAGCCAGCCACCGAGGAACATGACGGAGGCCAGCGTGGCAACCAGTATCATGTTGGCGTATTCGGCAAGGAAGAAGATCGCAAACGCCATGCCGGAATATTCAACATGGAAGCCGACGATTTCAGATTCGCCTTCCGCCACGTCGAACGGCGAGCGGTTAGTTTCCGCCACACCGGCAATGAAATACACCACGAACAGCGGGAACAGCGGCAACCAGTACCATTGCCAGAAGCCGCCGGCCTGCGCCTGCACGATCTTCACCAGATTGAGGCTGTTGGCCGCCATCAGCACGCCGACCAGGGCGAAACCCATGGCGATTTCGTAGGAAACGATCTGCGCCGCGGAACGCATGGCGCCGATGAAGGCATACTTGGAGTTGGACGCCCAGCCGGAAATGATGACGCCATACACGCCCATCGACGTGATCGCCATGATGTAGAGCAGGCTGGCGTCGATATTGGCCAGCACCAGATTCGGGTCGAATGGCACCACCGCCCACGCCGCCAGCGCCGGCGCAATAGAAAGCACGGGCGCCAGCACGAACAGGAACTTGTCGGACGCGCTGGGGATGATGATTTCCTTCATGAACAGCTTGAGGCCGTCGGCGATCGGCTGCAGCAGGCCGTAGTAGCCGACGCGGTTGGGCCCGATGCGCACCTGCATGTAGCCGATCACTTTGCGTTCGGCCAGCGTGAGGTAGGCCACGCCTATCATCAGCGGTGCCACGATGGCGATGATCTTGGCTAGATTCCACAGCAGCGGCCAGATTGGCTGAAACACCCCCCACATGGGCTCCCACAGCGGCCCCCACACCCATGCGAAGAAATGCAGAACTTGCGCTTCCATCACCCACGCTCCACGGTGATTTCACCGAACAGGTCGCCCAATGCCAGCGTTGCGGCACAAACCGGCACACGCACGCAGCCATCGGATACTTGGTCATCACGGCTGACAGGCAGTTGTACGCTGCCGCCGGACTGCGTCACCCGCACCGCGTCCCCTTCCTGCAGGCCGAGCTTGGCCAGCAGCGCCGCATTCATTGCTGCTGCAACCATGCGGCCGCCGGTTTTCTGCAGCGATGGCGCGCGCCGTACAATGGCATCGGACTGGTACAGCGGCACCTCGCCCACGCGTTGCAAGACGCCGGTCTTGAGTTCCACGTTGACGTCGACCAGATGGCGCAAATTGTTGTTGAGCCGGTTCCACACCACCTTCGATGGCTTTTCGCCGCCGAATATCTCGTTCTTGACCTGCTCGCTGCTGTCGTAAGCAAAACCCTCCAACTCAAGCAGGTTGCCCAGCACGCGCAGCACTTTCCATGCCGGGCGGCATTCGCCATGCGGCTTGACCGCAGCGGTAAAGCTCTGCACCCGACCTTCCATGCTCATGAAGGTGCCGGAAGTTTCGCTGAATGGCGCAATCGGCAGCAGCACATCGGCGTCACGCAGGGCCTCCGACTTGTAGGCGGTGAGCGCCACCACGCAGCCGGCCTCTGCCATGGCTCTGGCGGCCATTTGCGCATTGTGGCAATCCAGTTCCGGTTCGACGTTGACCAGCAGGTAAGCTTTGCGCGGCGATTCCAGCATGGTGCGCGCATTCAGCGCGCCAACCTTGGGCAGTACGCCGGCCAGATCCATGCCGACGCGGTTGGCGGCCTCGGACAACACACCGAAGGTGGCGCCGCACAGCGCGGCGATCGCCTCGGCCAGACTGTACATCTCGGCATAACGCGGATGATGCTGCGCCATATTGCCCAGAAATACGCCCACATGCGGGCTGATCAAGTCGTAATCCTTGCCCAGGCCGGCCAGGCTTTGCGCCATGGCCTGCGCGTTGTCCCGCACCTTGACGTCTTCCAGCAGGCGGCTGAGCGTTGGCGGCAGGCAAAGCGACAGGCGTTGCAGCCCGGACATGGCCTTGAGTATCTGCAGCAGCACGTTGATCATGTCGTTGGGGGAACAGATCGCCTTGTGCGCGACGCGCATCAGCGGGTCGTCATCCAGCGGGTTGACCAGCGACATTTCCATGCTGTTCATTTTCACCGCCTGACGCAGCCGGTGCGCCAGTAACGGGTGCTCGTTGCGCAGGTTGCTGCCAATGACCAGCACGCGGTCCATTTGCTGCACATCCGGAATATTGCAACCCATCCAAGGGGTGCCCTGAAAATGGCCGTCGAGGCGGAAATCGCTACGCCGCAGGCGATGGTCAACATTGCCGCAGCCCAAGCGCCGGGCAATCTTTTTGGCGAGAAAACCTTCTTCCATGGTGCTGTTGGGCGACACCAGCACTCCTATGGCATCGCCGCCATCGCGCTGCGCGGTCTCCTTGAGCCGGCTGGCGGCAAATTCGAGGGCGCTTTGCCAGTCGGTTTCCACCCATTGCTCGCCGCGCCGGATCATGGGCACCGTCAGGCGGTCTGCGCTGTTCAGGCCTTCATAAGAGAAGCGGTCACGGTCGGAAATCCAGCATTCGTTGATGCTGTCCTTGTCGCGCGGCAGCACACGCATCACGCGGTTATCCTTGACGTGCATTTCAATCTGGCTGCCCAGCGCATCATGCGGTGCAATGGATGGCCGACGCGCCAGTTCCCAGCCGCGCGCCGAATAACGGAACGGCTTGGAGGTGAGCGCCCCCACCGGGCACAGATCGATGATGTTGCCGGACAACTCGGAATCCACGCTTCTGTCGACGTAGGCGGATATCTCGGCATGCTCGCCGCGGCCGATCAGGCCCAGCTCCATCATGCCGCCGACTTCCTTGAGGAAGCGTACGCAGCGTGTGCACTGGATGCAGCGCGTCATGTCGGTGGACACCAGCGGGCCGAGGTTCTTGTTGAATACGACGCGCTTGTCTTCCGTGTAGCGCGAAGCCACGCCGCCGTAGCCCATGGCGATATCCTGCAGGTCGCACTCACCACCCTGGTCGCAAATCGGGCAATCCAGCGGATGGTTGATCAGCAGAAACTCCATCACGCTTTTCTGCGCCTCGATCGCAGCTTTTGAACGCGTGAAAATCTTCATGCCGTCCGATACCGGCGTGGCACAAGCCGGCAAAGGCTTGGCGAACCTTTCCACCTGCACCAGACACATGCGGCAGTTGGCCGCGACCGACAGTTTCTTGTGGTAGCAGAAGCGCGGAATGGCGATGCCCAACTTGTCGGCAGCCTCAATGATGGTGCTGCCGTGCTCCACCTCTACCGCTTTGCCGTCTATCTCGATATTCAGCATGTTATTTACCCGTCACCATACTGCGTCCATGCTGAATGTAGTACTCGAATTCAGGGCGAAAATGTTTGATGAAGCTCAGCACCGGTGTCGCCGCGGCGTCGCCCAGCGCGCATATGGTGCGGCCGGAAATGTTGTTGCTCACCGAGGTCAGCAGATCGAGGTCTTCCATGCGCCCCTTGCCTTCCGCAATGCGTTTTACCACGCGCCACAGCCAGCCGGTGCCTTCGCGGCAGGGGGTGCACTGCCCACAGGACTCCTCATGATAAAAATAGGACATACGCACCAGCGCCTTGACCATGTCGGTCGTTTCATCCAGCACGATGACCGAACCCGCGCCGAGGCTGGAATTGCCAACCTTGGCAAGGGAGTCATAATCCATTTTGCATTGCGTCATGATTTCAGCCGGCACCACCGCCGTGGAAGACCCCCCCGGAATCACCGCTTTCAGCTTGCGCCCCTGCCACACGCCGCCAGCCATTGCCAGCAAATCGGGGAACGGGGTGCCCATGTTGATTTCAAAATTGCCCGGCTTTGCCACGTGGCCGGACACGGAAAATATCTTGGTGCCTCCGGAGTTAGGCACTCCCAGTTCCAGGAAGCGCTGCCCGCCATGCTCCATGATAAATGGAATGGAAGCGTAGCTCTCGGTGTTGTTGACGTTAGTGGGCTTGCCGAACAGGCCGAAACTGGCCGGGAACGGCGGCTTGAAGCGCGGCTGGCCTTTTTTGCCCTCGATCGACTCGATCAGCGCGGTTTCCTCACCGCAGATGTAAGCGCCGTAGCCGTGATGGGCATGCAGGTTGAAGCTGAAACTGGTGCCGAACAGGTTGTCGCCCAGGAATCCCGCCGCACGCGCCTCATCCAGCGCCTGCTCGAAGAGTTCGTATTCCGCCCAGATTTCGCCGTGGATGTAGTTGTAGCCAACGCGAGCGCCCAGGGTATAGGCGGCAATGACCATGCCTTCGATCAGCTGATGCGGGTTGTGGCGCAGGATGTCGCGGTCCTTGAAGGTGCCGGGCTCGCCTTCATCACTATTGCACACCAGATACTTTTCGCCGTCGAAAAAACGCGGCATCAGGCTCCACTTCAAGCCGGTTGGAAAGCCCGCACCGCCGCGACCGCGCAAACCGCTGATCTTGACCTGGTTGATAATCTCCGCGGCCGGCACCTTTTGCGTGACGATACGCTTGAGTGTTTCATAACCGCCTATGCTGCGATAGGTATCCAGCGAAGCCGGATTGGGCAGGTGGAGAGTCCTGAAACAAACCTCATTCATTTCAGTCCCTCCAAAATTGCATCGATTTTTTCTGGGGTGAGATGTTCATGCATGTGCTTGTTGTTGATGTGCAGCAGAGGAGCCCCGCCGCAACTACCCATGCACTCGCCTTCCAGCAGCGTAAACTTGCCGTCCGGCGTGGTTTCGCCGCAATGCACGCCCAGGCGATTTTCCAGATGCTCCACAATGGACGCAGAATCCCGCAGCATGCAGGAGATGTTGGTGCATACCGTGATCTTGTGCCTGCCGACCGCTTCCAGATCGTACATGTTGTAGAACGTCGCCACCTCGAGGGCGGCAATGGCGGGAATGCCGAGGTAATCGGCGACGAATGCGACAGCCTCGTTGGATAGCCAGCCCAGTTCGTCCTGCGCAATACGCAAGGCAGACATCACCGCCGACTGACGGTGTTCGGCCGGGTACTTGGCAAGTTCCCGGTCTATCCTGGCGATGGACTCCTGGGACAGCATCAGCGATCAATCTCCCCAAAAACAATATCCTGCGTGCCTATGATGGCGACCAGGTCGGCTATCATGTGGCCGCGCGTCATTTCGTCCAGCGCCGCCAGATGCGGGAACCCCGGCGCGCGGATTTTCAGCCGGTAGGGCTTGTTAGCGCCGTCCGACACCAGATAGATGCCGAACTCGCCCTTGGGATGCTCGACGGCGGCATAGGCCTCGCCTGCCGGCACATGAAAGCCCTCGGTGAACAGCTTGAAGTGGTGGATCAAGGCTTCCATATCGTGCTTCATGCCCTCGCGGGCTGGCGGTGCGACCTTGTAATTGTCGGTAATAACCGGGCCGGGGTTGTTGCGCAGCCAGGCGATGCATTGCTGGATGATGCGGTTGGACTGGCGGAACTCTTCCATGCGCACCAGATAACGGTCGTAACAATCGCCATTGACGCCGATGGGGATGTCGAAATCGAGCCTGTCATACACTTCGTATGGCTGCTTCCTGCGCAAATCCCACTCCACGCCGGAGCCGCGCAGCATGGGCCCGGTCATGCCGAGCGCCAAAGCACGCTCCGGCGTCACTACGCCGATGCCCACCGTGCGCTGCTTCCAGATGCGGTTGTCGGTGAGCAGCGTTTCGTACTCGTCGACGTAGCCCGGAAAGCGGTTGGTGAAATCCTCGATGAAATCCAGCATTGAACCCTGCCGGTTCTCGTTCATGCGACGCACATCTTCAGCATCGTGTATCTTGGATGCCTCGTACTGCGGCATGCGATCCGGCAGGTCGCGGTACACGCCGCCAGGGCGGTAGTAGGCCGCGTGCATGCGCGCACCGGACACCGCCTCGTAGCAATCAAACAGGTCTTCGCGTTCGCGAAAAGCATACAGAAACACCGTCATGGCACCGACGTCCAGCGCATGCGCGCCCAGCCATAACAGGTGGTTGAGGATGCGGGTGATCTCGTCGAACATGACACGGATGTACTGGGCGCGCTCCGGCACCTCTATCCCCATCAGTTTCTCGATGGCCAGCACGTAGGCATGCTCGTTGGCCATCATCGACACGTAATCGAGTCTATCCATGTAGGGCAGGGCCTGCAGGAAAGTGCGGTGCTCCGCCAGCTTTTCCGTGGCGCGGTGCAGCAGGCCGATATGCGGGTCGGCGCGCTCGATGACTTCGCCGTCCAGTTCCAGCACCAGGCGCAACACGCCGTGCGCAGCAGGGTGCTGGGGACCAAAGTTCATGGTGTAGTTACGAATTTCGGCCATTTAGCAAACCACCCCGTCAGCAAAAACAGCAGTCACCACGTACCACAAACCATGAATTTCAGTGAAGGCTAACTTGCGCGAGCAAGTTAAGCCCGTAGGGCGGCCGGAGCTAAAGTTCATCGTGTAATTTCTGATCTCAGCCATGATGGAAGCCTTCGTCCCGAATAATTCTGGGGACGTTGTTGCGCAGTTCAATAGACACCGGCTGATAAATCACGCGCTGCTGGTCGAGGTCGTAACGCATTTCGACGTTGCCGATCACCGGAAAGTCTTTTCTAAAAGGATGGCCGACGAAACCATAGTCGGTAAGGATGCGCCGCAAATCCGGATGCCCCTCGAACATCAGGCCATAGAGATCGAACGCCTCGCGCTCGAACCAGTTGGCCACCGGCCAGATATCGACGACGGAAGCCAGCACCGGAAAGTCCTCATCTGCCACGAACACCCGCAGGCGCACGCGGTGATTCAGGCTGACCGACAGCAGGTGGTACACCACGGCAAAGCGCGCACCCTGCCAGGTACCTTCGCCGTAGTCGCTGTAATCCATGCCGCACAGGTCGATCAGTTGTTCAAACCTGAGATCGGCATGGTCGCGCAAGGTGGCGCATACCTGCAGCAGGTCGGCAGCCTTGGCCTCGATGGTCACTTCGCCCACATGCGTGACCGTGCCGGTCAGCTTGTCGCCAAGCACGGCTTGCAGTGAGGCGGTCAGTTTTTCCAGGCGGGTGGTCATCGGGCGATGGTATTGGTGCGCTTGATCTTGTTCTGCAACTGGATGAGGCCGTACAGCAATGCTTCCGCCGTGGGCGGGCAGCCGGGCACGTAGACATCCACCGGCACGATGCGGTCGCAGCCGCGCACCACCGAGTAGGAATAGTGGTAATAACCGCCGCCGTTGGCGCAGGAGCCCATGGAGATCACCCAGCGCGGTTCGGCCATCTGGTCATAGACTTTGCGCAGGGCCGGCGCCATTTTGTTGATCAGGGTGCCGGCCACTATCATCACGTCGGACTGGCGCGGGCTGGGGCGGAACACGATGCCGAAGCGGTCGAGGTCGTAGCGCGAAGCGCCGGCGTGCATCATCTCCACCGCGCAGCAAGCCAGACCGAAGGTCATCGGCCACATCGAGCCGGTGCGCGTGTAATTGATGACGGTATCGAGGGTGGTGGTGACGAAGCCTTTTTCCAGAATGCCCTCGATGCTCATGATCTTGCCCCGCGGGATTTCATATCGACGGCATTCACATCCCAATGGCACTCGCGGCCAGTCGCACCGCGCCCTGCGGGCGTGAACCTGCTTCCTGCCCGCACCGTTACTCCCATTCCAGCGCCCCTTTCATCCACTCATAGACGAAGCCCACCACGAGGATACCGAGGAACACCACCATGGCGACGAAGCCGAACATGCCGATTTCCGGCAACACCACAGCCCACGGGAAGAGGAAGGCGATTTCCAGATCGAACAGGATGAACAGAATGGCAACCAGATAGTAGCGCACGTCAAACTTCATGCGTGCGTCTTCGAAAGCTTCGAAGCCGCATTCGTAGGGGGAGAGCTTTTCGCTGTCGGGGCGGTTGGGGGCGACTACCTTGCCGAGTGCAATGGGCAGAACACCCACGGCCAAACCGACGAGGATGAACAACAAGATCGGAAAATAATTTTCCAGCACAGTTTAAAGCCCGGTTGCCTGCAAATTTTGTGGTGACGGATAGCGCAAGACTGACATGATTATCCCCGATAGCCGGACGGGCGGTCAACCTTGATTGCATCATGGCAGCCAATATACATCTTCCGTTAGCGTCCGCGTAATGCGCTGCTTTGCCTGATGCTCGCCGACGCAGGTGGCTGCAATTGCACAGCCTTTCCCAGCCGGTCAGCCTGCCAAGGAAACGTCCGCATCTTTTCAACCCCATGACAATCCGATACATTGAGCCCTCCAGCAATTTAAGGACTGGCCGTATGAGTGGAAGCGAAGTTGAGCAGCTGATCAAGAAAAAGCGCATCTACAGCATAGGCGGCACGCAGCCCGCCGACATGTTCAAGGCCTATGCGGCATGGCTGCCATTGGCGGAAGCCGGGGACGTCAAGGCGCAATACAACATTGGCTACTGCCTCAGTACGGGCAGAGGCGTAGACGTACATCGCAAACGCGCCGCCGAGTGGTTCATGCGGGCCGCCGAACAGGGAGATATGCTCGCGCATTACAGCCTCTTTCTGGCCTACAGGAACGGCGAAGGCATAGATAGGGATGAAGCCAAGGCAAGCGAGCACCTGCAGAAAGCGGCTGATCTTGGCGATGACCGCGCATTCTTCGAACTGGGGCGCAAACACTTCAAAATGGGCAACAAAGCAGGCGCTCTGCAGATGTTCACCAAGGCCAAGGAGGCTAAGCACCGGGATGCGGACAAGGGCATCGGCCTGATAAAGGCCACCATCGAATTTGGCAGGGGCACCAAGCTACGCACCATCGCCAACTCTAGCAAGACTTTCACCAGCCCCACGCTGACCTTCACCATAAAAAACAACTCCGACTCCAATCTGCTGTTCGGGTGCGACCTCAATTCCATTAATGAACGGGGCAATGTCATCAAGAAGAGCCTCGATATAGAGATGACACCCATAGGCGAGACGACTACCGGCTCCCTGGAAATGTTCCCGAACGTGAACATCCACGAAACCGTCGAGCTTTACCAATATCGCGTGAGCTATCACAGAACCAAACCCGACTGGATTACATTCCCGCTGGGCGAACCCATCGTGCTATGGACGCCGGAGGATGCCGCGAAATACCGAAACGCCTGCTTCGTGGTGACCGTATGCATGCACGACGAAACGGATCCGACTGTCGTGGCGTTTCGCCGCTTCCGTGACGAGGTGCTGGCCGAGTCCAAGCCAGGCCGCGTTTTATCAGAGGCGTATTACCGTCACGGCCCCGCCCTGGCAATCTGGGTTTGCAAGCACCCCGGCTTGCGTTCCGCGCTGCGCAAGATGTTCCGTATGGTTGCCAAGGTGCTGCTGGCGAAGGCATAGCTCATTGCTGGCTAGCCCCGGTGCCTATCGGTGGCGACATGGGAAGGCAAGGGCTGCATGTTCTTTGCGGCGAGCTTCTGGATCAGCCCGTCAATGCCGCCTTGTCGCATGACCGAGACAAACTGGGCACGGTAGTTGGCTAAGAAGCTCACGCCTTCGATGGTCACGTCATAAACCTTCCATTCGTCGCCACTCTTTTCCATGCTGAAATCCAACGAATCCGTGTCGTTGTTCGATTCCAGAATCTGCGTATTAACCGTGGTCTCGCGATCTTCCGGCTGCATAGGCAGCGGTTTGTATCTGATTGGTTGATTATGGTACATGGATAACGCCGAAGAGAAAGTGCGCGTTATCAACTTATGAAACTCGCTCAGAAATGCGTCCTGTTGCTCCTTGGTAGCATGGCCCCAGTCCTTGCCTAGGGCAATTCTTGACATGCGCTCCAAGTCGAAATGCGGCATGACTTTTTCTTCGACCAGATCGAAAATCTTCCGCATGTCACCGTTCTGTATATCGCTATCCTGCCTGATGAGTTCCAGCACTTCATTGGCGGTATTCTTCACCAGCGTGTCAGGTGCGATCGTCTCCGCTACGGCCATGCTGGAGGAAAAAACAAAGGCTGCCACGGCCAATATCGTCCCAGACGCTTTCATCCCGCTCTCCTTTATTGCTGCTCCGGCAGCACAAGTTGCAGACGAATAATCGTAAATTCAGCCAGTTACAAGTTTGCACATGCCACACGCTACTCGTCAAGCGGGTTTCGCCACCTAGGTCACTGCACCCCTTATCTTCTGTTTCACTTCAGCCCTTCGTCCCGGCTGGGCCTTGCCAAGTTTAGCCTTGCCCTGCTTGGTATTGTTCCGCCCAGATGTCGCACCGGCAGGTTTAGCATTGCCGTGCGTAGGCCCTCCCATACTCTTGCGGATGCCAAGGGCCACCTTGGAACCCTTAGCCACCTGGGGCTTCCTGGCGATCTCTTGTTTTCTGCCGATCGCGGCCTTGGATGAACTCAATCCAACCTTCCTCAATGCCGTCCTGCTACCATAGGCATGCGGGCTGGCCCCGCGGGTGACTTTCTGGGCTGACCCGGTTCGCACATCCACTTTAACCGTTCGGCCATGCATGCGGTCAGGCAATTTGGATTCCTTCGTCACCCCGGCACTTGCCTGGACGCCATTGGCGACCTCCTGTTTCTCGAGCTTGGCTTCCAGTATCGTCACATCGCTTTTAGCCGCAATCTCGGGTGAAATGCTTACCTCATTCATGGCGACAATCTCGGTGCCTGCAAGGCGGGTATCCCCGCGAGACGTATTGATTGCAATGCTGCTGGCTTCCGAGACCGGGTCATCAACCACGCCGGCAGATTTGTTCTCCTCGCCTGCATTCAGGGATGGTTTATCGTTAGCCCCGTCTTCATTACTCCCGGCCTTAGCGTCAATTTCTGCCGGTCCGCCGGCGCCCGCTTCTGCGGCCGTAGCCTGCGCTATCTGGGGGGGAGGCGACTCAGCCGGCAAATCGATACCGGCCGCCACCGCTTCTTCCTCAAGCACCTTCACATGCCCGATGGAGATGCGAAAATCCTTTTCCCACGTACCGTCTCCATCAACCTGCGTGCAGGCTGCAAGCGTGCCGGCGACATCGCGCTTGTTCCACCCCAGCCCTGCCAGCAAATCCACGGCAATGGCATCGGCCTCACGTAGTTGATCCGGCCTGATGCTTGCCAATATCATGCGGGAGCCAATGTATGAAGTAGCTGATGATGCCGCTGTTGTCGCGGCTGTTGTAGCCATGGACGCCGAAGTTGCATCCGCCAATACGGCAGAGCCGTGGAGGCCATGGAGAATGTTAGCCGCCGGGAAAAGTACGGTGACCAGCACCGACAACAAGATGCCTGGTGCTGAATTTTCATCATGATGGTGACCGATAACGTGCCCCATCTCGCGGGCCATCACGAAGGCCAGGGCCTGTTCGTCAAGATAGAGTTTCTGCACGCCGCGGAAAATCACCACCGTTCCGGTCGCGTTGGAGGCGCTGCCGTACTCCGCTTTTTCGGCAACCACGAACTCAAAGTGGCTGACGCGCCCGGTCAGGTCCGGGTAGGCGTCAAAGGCCGATTTGGCAAGGCGAGCACCCAGCAGCTGAACCTGCTGATCGAAGTCACTATTAAGCGAGCATTCCACACCGCCGCAGGGGGCACTGATGCCGGCCGCTGTGGCGAGATTTATGCGCATGGTCACATCCGAATAAACGTCGCTTACCGGGGCAGGCGTAGCCATCTGCAGCCGCCCCTGGGGCGACGTTGAACATGCGCTGAGCGCCACAATTACAAAAGCAAGGAGCAGGTGGTGTGCAGTAGGGAGCCGATTGCCAATCAGGACACGTACGCAACCGGGGAATTCGGCGCTATTCATTGCACGTCGGCCTGCATCATCGAGGCGCGCGCCTTCCGGGGATATTATCGTGGAACGTCTTGTGCCTTGGAAGGCGCTGCATCGCTAGCCTTATCCTGCGCCTTGCTCCCCGCCGCCGGCAACTGTGTCGATTTTTTCTGCATTTCGACCACACTGAGGTGCTTGTCGCGGTGGCTATTGAGGTATGCCAGAGTAAGGCTGGTCACGAAAAATACTGTGGCCATAACCGCGGTGGTACGGCTGAGAAAATTGGCGGACCCACTCGCGCCGAACAGGCTGCCGGAAGCGCCGCTTCCGAACGCTGCACCCATGTCCGCGCCTTTGCCGTGCTGCAGCAGCACCAGTCCAATCACACTCAGTGCCACCAATACATGAACAACCCAAACGATAGTTTCCATCAGACCTTTATCTCGATACTTTAGAATTTGCCGCGCGGCAGATTGCGATGAACTGCTCAGCAACCAGCGAAGCATTACCGACCAACGCCCCGTCAATGTCAGGCATGGATAGCAATTGTGCCGCATTTGCGACCCTTACGCTACCCCCGTGCAGGATTCGAATCCCGGCTGCGGCGCGCGCATCCAGGCTGGCGACACGCCTTCTGATAAAGGCATGTACCGCCTGAGCCTTATTTGGCGAGGCTCCCCTGCCGGTTCCAATCGCCCACACTGGCTCGTAGGCCAGCACTCCTTTTGCCAGACCCTCTGCACTGACCCGACTGAGCACCGCATCCAGTTGACGCGCCACTACCTCCTCGGTCATGCCGGCATCATGTTCTTCGCGGGTTTCGCCCAGGCATAAAATCGGCGTCATTCCGACTTTTATCGCCCCTTCAAATTTGGTCGCGATGACGGGGTCACTTTCATGGCAAAGCTCGCGCCGCTCATGGTGTCCGATAATGACATAGCTGCAGCCAAAATCCACCAGCATGTGCGGCGCCACCGAGCCGGTGAAAGCTCCCCCCTCAAACTGGTGCATGTTCTGCCCGCCCCAGGCGACATTGGTGCCCTGCAGAATGGCTTGCGCCTGGAACAGGTAAGGATGAGGGACACAGATGGCATAGTCTGCATTGCGGCAATCGCGCACGCCTTCCAGCACGGCCTCCAACAGTACCTTGTTGCTCGCAAGGCTGCCGTACATCTTCCAGTTGCCTACGACCAGCTTGCGCCTCATGGCGGTTCCAATCCCTTTGAGGCCGCGCATTTTACCCGCGAACGCCTGCAGGGTCAAAGCAAGGCCGTGCCATCAATCGCAGCGCCAGCTGGCCGCTGCAATACAGGGCTGGAGGAGGCTGCACCTCAACTCACCTTAACCCATAGCGGCTTTTGTGTCATGAGCGCCTGAACAGGCGGCACTTTGGCGTTTTTACAGATGTGTATACATCACTACGGCGATGTTGAGGGACAGAAAAATGATGAAACTGCCGGACATTACCGGATGCTGAATGACCCAGTTATCAACTTCCATATACATTTTTTCCATTGCGGAAGTGCGTTGTCGCATCGAATGCCATTGGTTTACCACAGCCTCTATTTTTGCCAGGGCATCAGGGTGGAAATGCAGCATCATGCCAACCGTCAGGCAAGCAGCGTTGCCGGCCACCAGCAGCCATTTAACGCTGGAGGCAATCCATAATTCCTTCATGTTCGGAGACGCCCCCCCGATCAGCAGGAGCAACCTTCTCTCCATGGTGTCGTTGAGCAACAGCACCAGCGCAATGAGCGCCCCAAGAATAATGACCGTTCCCAGCAGTTTTCGTTGCCTATACAGCGCAGGCTCAACATTTCTTGGTATTTCAGCGGCCTTGATCCCCCGGCGCGTCGAAACATAGCGGTTCGCATAGTCAATCAGGCGAAATACCGCAGGGTTCCGCAACAGGATGCCTATCCCGACAACGAGCGAAAACACGCTGCCTATCAGCAGGAAGATGATGAAAGCGTGCAACAAAAAGGGAAAAGAAAGAAAGTAAGCGCTTAACGTGTTCATCATGCCCCCTGGTCTGAATTTTATCGGCCTAGATTAGCGTTGCTATGCCTGCCGTGTCAAACATTCCTCGCGTGCAGATTTAGCGTCAGGGAATTTCCCAGTGCCGCAGCGTCAGCTGGGCCTTCTGTGTGCCGTTATAGTCATTGACCTGCAACTGGTAAACCGCGCGGATGCGCGATGGCAACAGTGCATCCTGGTTGAACAGGATCGCTTCGAATTGCCGGCCGTCCGCGTGCAGCCTGAGTTTGAGATGCCGTTCGCCCACCACGCGCTGCTCTGTCACACCGAACTCGCCATGAAAAACCGGGGCGGCGAACCCCTGTCCCCATACCTGGCAGTCCAGCGCTTGTGCCAGCTGCAGATTGGCTTCCGTCGCCGCCAGCACACCGTCGGTTTCGATGACCGCCTGCAGATCAGCCGGAGTCAGCAGGTCGCGCACCACCTGCTCAAAAACCGTCGAAAACCGCTCGAAATCGGCCTCGGAAATAGTCATCCCCGCCGCCATGGCGTGACCGCCGAAGCGTCGCAGCAATCCCTCGTGGCGCTTGGAAACGAGATCGAGTGCATCGCGCAGATGCAAGCCGGCGATGGAACGTCCCGACCCGCGCAATTCGCCGTTGCCGGCGGGCGCAAACGCGATCACCGGGCGATGGTATCTATCCTTCAGGCGTGAAGCCAGAATGCCGATCACGCCCTGATGCCAGCCGGCATCGAACATGCTGAGACTGAACCTGTCGCCAATGTCGACCTCATCCAGCGCCACCAGCGCGCCGTCGTGCATGTCCGCCTCGATACCGCGCCGTTCGCGGTTGAGTTCGTCCAGCCGCTGCGCCATGCGCGCCGCCTCATCCATATCATCCGACAGCAGGCAGGCGATGCCCAGCGACATATCCTCCAGCCTGCCGGCCGCGTTGAGGCGCGGCGCAACGGCAAAGCCGAGGTCGAACGCGGAAGTGCGGTTCATATCCCGGCCCGCGATTTTGAGCAGCGCATTGATGCCGGCACAGCCCTTGCCGGCGCGGATGCGTCGCAACCCATGCTCGACCAGAATGCGATTGTTGTCGTCCAGGCGCACCACATCGGCCACCGTGCCCAGCGCCACCAGATCCAGCAGCGCTGCCATACCCGGTTCGCTGCCGCCGTCAAAACACCCGCGCTTGCGCATTTCGGCGCGCAGCGCCAGCAGGACGTAGAACATCACGCCCACTCCGGCCAGGCTTTTGCTGGGAAAATCGCAGCCGTATTGATTAGGATTGACGATGCAGGCCGCGCGCGGCAACACATCGCCGGGCAGGTGGTGATCCGTCACCAGCACTTCGATGCCCAGCCGCAGCGCCTCCTCCACCCCTTCCACGCTGGCGATGCCGTTATCCACGGTGATGATGATGTCCGGCTGCATGCCGGCGGCCAAACGCACGATCTCCGGCGTCAGGCCGTAGCCGTAGTCAAAGCGATTGGGCACGAGAAAATCCACCGTTGCGCCGCAGGCGCGCAGGCCCCGCACAGCGACGGCGCAGGCAGTAGCGCCATCGCTGTCGTAGTCGGCGACGATGAGCAGGCGCTTGCCGCCGGCGATGGCATCGGCCAGCAGGCAGGCCATGGCGGCAGAATTTTGCAGCCGGTCGGGTGGCAGCAAATCCTCCAGCGCATATTCCAGTTGCTCCCGGCGCTCGATGCCACGGGCGGCAAATATCCGCGCCAGCACCGGATGTATGCCTGCGGCTACCAGCTGTGCTGCGGCCTGCGCAGGATAGTTGCGAACAATGATACTAGGCATCAAACAATGTCTCCCACGGTTTCGGTCGGTGCCAGAACTTCCACAAATCGTTGCGCTTCGTAATAAAACTCCGGACCTGATGCGGTGCCGCCAAATGCAAATGGATGCTCGCTACCTGGCCACGCTTCAGCGCTTCAAGCAACGGCGCAAACCAGCGCTGCTCCATGGCCTGCAACGCCTCACACCAATTGGCGGCATGCGCGCGCAAAGCCGGCTTTGCAAGATCACTCAGCACAATCAGGTGTGCCCCATGCGCCGGGCTCTGCTGCAGCCACTCCGCGGCAGAACATGGCAACCCATGCGCCCCGCCGCTGGTCTGCGCCAAGCCAAGCGTCAGCGCATCCTCTGCCCATACGGCGGCAAACATGGATGGCGCTGGCTTCAGCAGCGCACCCGCGCCCCATGGCCAGATGCTGTTGATTGGCAGTTCGCCGCGCTGCTCACGGGCAAGATTGACCGGATGGTCATGCAGCAGCATCTGCGCCTCGTTAAGCCGGCCATGCCACAACATCGCATCCGCCCCCTGCGGCAGCAAACGGTTGGCATCCTGCCCGACGACCTCGGCCAGCGGGTACGTTTGCAGCGCAGGCTGCCTGGCCAGGCGCAGATACCAGCGGTCGGCGCGGGGCGCGAAAAATTGCAGGCCATCGGCAGCAAAGTGCTGGTTAAGCGAGGCGATGAGCGCCTCGGCCTCATCCGTGCGGAGATCGAACGCATCAGCCACGACAAGACGATCACGCAGCAGATGGAAGTGTACCGGGTCGGCGCGCAGCCAGTATTCATCGCTTGGCGCCAGCCCGTCACCCAGGGCGGCAAACGGCGCTACCGGCCAGTCATGCTGCCGCGCCACGCCGAAAGTCTGGCATAGCCAGGCTTCGGCATCCGTCTCCGCAGTTTCCCGTCGCCCGGAAAACGCCAGCAACGACTCCAGTGCCGGCAGGCGCGGGACCGCGGCAGCCATTGGGGGGAATAGGCCGGTCACCAACAAGTGGCAGTGCAACAAAGGTTTCACTTTCATGACAGCGCCTGCGGGGTTAAGATTTGGCACTCACGATTGATAGAGAGCTTAACATCGATGGAACTCATACTTTGGCGCCATGCCGAAGCCGAGGACAGCCTGCCCGACATGGGACGCGTGCTCACCGCCAAAGGTCACAGGCAGGCGGAAAAAATGGCGGCCTGGCTGAAAACCCGCCTGCCGGATGACGCCCGTGTGCTGGTCAGCCCGGCAAAACGCACCCAGCAGACTGCAGCGGCATTGTCCAAAGATTTTACCACTGTAAAGGACATCAACACCGGCGCATCGGTGGACGAAGTGCTTACCGCCGCCGGCTGGCCTAATGCCGACGGCGCCGTGCTGATCGTCGGCCATCAGCCCACGCTGGGGGCTGTAGCCGCGCGCCTGCTGGCCGGACAGGATACCAGCTGGAGCGTGAAAAAAGGCGCTGTCTGGTGGTTGTCCGTGCGGCAAACTGAAGTCATTCTGCGCGCGGTCGTGTCACCCGACCTGCTGTGACATGAAAACCATCCTCATCGCCAACCCCAAGGGCGGCAGCGGCAAAACCACGCTGGCCACCAACCTCGCCGGTTATTTCGCCACCCGCGGCCGGCGCGTGCTGCTGGCCGATTTGGACCGCCAGCAGTCCGCGCTGCAATGGCTGGCGCGTCGGCCGCACAAGCTGCCGCTGATCCGCGGCCAGGATGCGCGCAAAAAGCCGGAGCAGGCGGAAAACGCCGAATGGCACGTCATGGATTCACCCGCCGGCCTGCATGGGGACAAGCTCACCGAGGCCATCAAGCGCGCCGACTGGGTGATCGTGCCGATCCAGCCATCGGCGTTCGACATCGGCGCGACCAGCGATTTTCTGGAAGTGCTGCGCGAAGAAAAAGCCATCCGCAGGCAGCGCGCCTTTGTCGCCATGGTCGGCATACGGGTGGACATGCGTACCCGTTCCGCCGCCACCCTGGCCAATTTCCTGCAGGATGCCGGCTTCCCGGTGCTCAGTTATCTGCGGGAAGCGCAGATCTACCGCGTGGCGGCGGAAAAAGGCGCCAGCCTGTTCGACATCACGCCAACACTGGTGGCGCGCGACCTGCAGCAATGGGCGCCGCTGTTGCACTGGTTGATGACCACAGACCGCGATGCCTGACGAAGTCGAGCTGAAGCTGCGCATAGACCCGGCGGATGCCGCGCGCCTGCGCCGCCATCCAGCAGTTCTGACTGCGCTGGATGGCAAGCCGGTGACGCGCAAACTCACCAGCATCTACTACGACACTCCCGATCTGCAATTGCTAGACGCCGGCGTTTCCTTGCGCGTGCGCCGCATGTCCGGCGGCTGGTTTCAGGCAGTCAAAGCCAAAGGCAAGGCGCTCGCCGGGCTGCACCAGCGCATGGAATGGGAAGACATCATCGCCGCCGGCCATCCCGACTTCAGCAAAATCATCGATCCGGCGCTGACCCGGATTTTCGACAACGACGCCCTACGCAATGCTTTGGCACCGATTTTCATCACCGAGGTGCGCCGCACCGAATGGCAGTTGGCAATGCCGGACGGCAGCCGCATCGAAATGGCGCTCGATCTGGGTCAGTTGCAGGTGCAAGGCAAAACCGAACCGATCAGCGAAGTCGAACTGGAACTCAAACACGGCGACGCCGGTCGGCTATTCGATCTGGCACTGGAACTGCAGGCCGGCATTCCGCTGCACATCGAAAACGTGAGCAAAGCCCAGCGCGGCTACATGCATTATCGGCCAGCCCCGCCGCCGGTGGTCAAGGCCAAAGTGGCGCCCCTAGACAAGACCATGCGCGCGGGCGAAGCTTTCCGCCGCATCGGCTGGGAATGCCTCGCCCAGTTGCAAGGCAATCAGGATATGGTGTTGCATGGCAGTGACCCGGAAGGCGTGCATCAGATGCGCGTTGCGCTGCGGCGGCTGCGCTCGGCCATGGGCGTGTTCCGCGCCGTGATCGACCGGCAGCAATGCGTAGGGCTGGCCGAAGAACTGCGCTGGATCGCCGCCGAACTCGGCAACGCGCGCGATCTGGACGTATTCCTCGGCGAAACGCTGCCACCGATATTCGTACAGCTAGCCCACCATCCCGGCCTGCTGGCGCTGCGCGACAAAGCGATAACAGCGCAAGCCAAGGCCTACGCCGCAGCGCGCGCCGCCATTCAATCGCAACGTTATCAGCGGCTGTTGCTCACGCTAGGCGCCTGGCTGGAAAGCGGCCAGGCCAGCCATGGCAATGCCAATGTCATGGAAGTCGCCGAAGCCATGCTGCGCAAGCGCAACAAGCAGCTGCGACGGCACGGGCGGCTGTTGCGCGAAGTCAACACCGAGGAACGCCACCTGGCGCGCATCGCCGGCAAAAAGCTGCGCTACGCCGCGGAATTTTTCACCTGCCTCTACCCGCAGGACAGGACGCGGCCCTTCCTGAATGGACTGGCGGGCCTGCAGGACGTGCTCGGCACCCTCAACGACATCGCCGTCACCGCAGTCCTCGTGCGCAAACTGGCGGGCCGCCGACCTACGCGCGAACTGGACGAAGCGCTGCACATCTTTTCCGGCTGGAACGGCTGCCACGCCATGCACAAATTGGCGCATATGGATGAAAGCTGGCAGGCGTTCGCCGCACAGAGGCCATTCTGGCACTAAACACATAAAAACAAAGGCCGCCGATTGCCCTGGCGGCCCGCAATTCACGAGCTGCAACCGCTTTAGTCGTCCCCGCCGTCATGGTGCCTCGACCAGCCACGATGCTGCCCGTTATCGTGGCGATAACCGGACTCCAGGGAGCTGACGTTGCTGCCGATCTCCGGTGCAATGGATACGCGGATATTGAGGGTGTCGCCCGGATCGTTGGGCATCACGGTGGTGTAATCGCGCCCGTTGTAGCGGTAGGTCACCTGATAGCCGCGGCTTACGGTCTGCCAGTTGTCCACGCTGGTGCAGTGCTCCACCGGATGTTCCTCATAGGACTGGGTGGGACGATTGTCGATACGGTCGCCAACCACCGCACCGGTCGCCGCGCCTATGGCCGCCGCCGCCACACGCCCCTTGCCTTTGCCCACCTGTCCGCCGAGCAAGCCGCCGGCCACGCCACCGATGATGGCGCCGGTGTACGAACGATCCGTGCTGGGGGATGAATAGGACATGTCGCGCGAGTAGTCGGTATGGCACTCCTGGCGCGGGCTATTGATGCGCTCGGTGCGCGGAGTGACGGATAGCACGCGGGCACTGTCATGGTAGGTGTCGTCGGCCGCTGCTGGCAGTGCAACGGAACCAGCCACCAGCACGGCCACACCGAATTTGTATATGTTCACGGTTATCTCCTGACGTTGTTGTGATGTTCTGGCCGCCTCGAAATCGTGGCGACTGATTCATTAACGCGGAGCTGTTGCAATCGGTTGACCGTCCGGTCGGTCAGCCGGCATAACGCAAAAACTGCCAGCAAATTGAATTTTTCGCGCAATCTCCTGACTAATTCGACAGGCACGCTATCTATATGAATTTAAATCAATGTTGTGAAAAAGGAGATTCATCATGCGCATCCCCAGTTACCTGCTGTTGCTGCTCGCCCTGCTAATGACAGGCGCGGCCTGTGCCGAGGAATTCAACAAGAACTGTTCCATGGGCATGGCGCTGGGGCAGGAGGTCAAGACCGACTGCTCGGTGCGCTGGGAATATGAGGGCAAAGTCTATTGCTTCTCCAGCAATGCATCGAAAGACATGTTCCTGATGAACAAGCAAGACAACCTGCGCAAAGCCAAGGCGTTCCAGGAAAAAATGGGGACGTCCGTCAAGGAGAAGGTGACAACCGTAGAGGCGCGGGAGATGATCCGGAAGTCGGGCCCGAACAACATCGCGGATTTCTCCGGCAAGGACCTGAGCTACCAGGATCTGAGCGGCCTTGACCTGCGCCATGCCAGGTTCGTCGACACCAACCTGTTCGGCGCCGACCTGAGAGGCGCCAACTTCAGCGGCGCAGACCTGACCGACGCCTATCTGAACCTGGCGCGCATCGAGAACACCAACTTCAGCCACGCCAACCTGACCAACGCCACCATGTTCCAGCCGATCTATGAGAAGAACATATTCAAGGGCGCAAAGCTGGTCAACGCCCGCATCATCGGCACCTTGGGTGCAGTGGACATGAGCGATGCCGATGTGCGCAACGGCCGCCTCGGGCTGGACATCGGCAACCAGCCGATGGGGCAGATGCGGCTGGATGCGGTGGGCGGCAACTTCGCCAACTCGAATTTTTCCGGCGCGGACATGAACCGCTCCAACCTGATCTTTTCCAACTTCACCAATGCCAACCTCAGCAACACCAACCTGTTCCGCGCCGATTTCAGCAAGGCGGATTTAACCGGCGCTGACCTGACCGGGGCCGATCTGGGCGAGGCCGTGCTCGACGGCACCATCCTCAAGGATGTGAAGGGACTGGATACGGTAAAAGGCATGGCAACCACCAAAGGCAAGTGCGCAGGGTGCAAATGACAAACCCGTTCACCCTCTGCTTCTGAAACGACCGGGCCAGACGACGGTCTGATCCGGCTGCTTTGTATCTGCGCCTGCGTTACTCCAGCGCCACCTTGAGTATCACCTTGCGGAGGTTTCCCGTGCTGACCAAAGGCGCGTGTGCATCCTCCGGGAAGAAGATGCAGAAAGCGTCGGGTGGCGTGGCAATCCAGCTTGCCGGGGCGTCGCGGAAGAACTGGATGTCCTGCTCGGCACTGTAATCGGCGACGGGCTCACGGCAGTCGCGCAGCGGCTTCCAGCCCATCTCGTCGGTGCCTGCCAGCACCAGCTGGATATCGATGTACTTGCGGTGGCGCTCCAGCCTGGCCTCCATGCGGCTGCGCCCGGCAACCACTTCCACAATGGCGAACAGGCGCTCACCTTCGATGGGGTAATGCCCTGCTGGCAGCGCTTGCAGATCAGTACCGCTCAAGAATTCGAAGGCACGCGGAAACAGAGGGTGCAGCGCGGCGTAGCGACCAGCGTTGGCAAGAATATCGAGGATCATGATGTTGATTATCGGAGTTGACTGACGCAGAGCAGAATACAGGATACAACCTAATATGTGCCAGAAACGGCCATTCGCGCTCATAAAATCCAGCACAATGACCAATCAGCTACTCCCCTCCTGCCCTGTCAGGCAAATATTGATGGCGCTCCTTGTATTTAAATAATATTATTTTCATAAGTGCCTTGCAGATTGGCTCACCACATCCGGTTTAAATGGACATGAAACGAACCAAACAAAATTCCACGCAATTACGACAGGAAGCCGAGGCGAACCCCACGCGCGCATCAGAGCCGGGAGCAACGCTGAAGCCGCGCACTGCCGAGGAACTGCTGCACGAACTCCAGGTACACGAGATCGAGCTGGAGATGCAGAACGAGGAATTGCGCCGTGCCCAAATCGCGCTGGAGGAATCCCGCGACCGCTACATGAGTCTCTACGAGTTCGTCCCGGTCGGTTATCTCACCCTCACCTGCGAGGGATTGATTTCGGAAGCAAACCTCGCCGCCGCCACGTTGCTGAGGTTAGACCGTAACAAGCTTGTGCAGCGCCGCTTTGCCAAATACGTTGCCCCCGATGCCAGCGATCGCTGGCATCGCCATTTTCTGAATGTACTGAAACACGACGACATGCTGCCTTGTGAGCTGGTGCTCCAGCATGACGACGGATCAAGCTTTCACGCCCTCCTGGAATGTCAGCGCGTAGCGAAGGACAACACAAATCCGTCAGTGCACATCGCGCTGATCGATGTCACCGAGCGCGATTTGACAGCGGATATTTTGCGTGCCAGTGAAGAACGCCTGAAGCTCGCCGTTGCGTCTGGCCAGGTCGGAATCTGGGAATATAACCTGCAAACCAATGAGCTGATCTGGGACGATAACATGTTCGCCCTCTACGGCGCGCGCCGGGGGGATTTCTCCGGGGCTTACGAAGCGTGGTCGGCACGATTGCACCCGGAGGACATGGCGGCAACCGAGGCGGCGCTGCAGGACGCCATTGCCGGCATCAAGGACTACGAGCCAGAGTTTCGCGTGATCTGGCCGGATGGGGAAGTGCATTACATCAAGGGGCACGCCCGGGTGATCAGGGATCCGGCCGGCAACCCCGTGCGTATGATCGGCACCAACTGGGACAATCGCGCGCATGCACAGATCCAGCAACAACTCCAATTGGCGCATGCCGCCATTAACAAAAGCAGCAGCGCTTTCTACAGAATAAGCCCGACAGGCATGGTGCTGGATGTCAATGACGCTGCCTGCCAGAGCATGGGGTATAGCCGGGAGGAACTGGTAGGCAGGTACGTCTGGGAATTTAACCCGGATTTTCCCGCCGAGGCTTGGACCCCCTTTTGGGAGAAACTCAGGAAAACCAGGGTAGTCAACGTCGAAACACGCCACCGGCGCAAGGATGGGACGACTTTTCCAGTCGAGGTGGTTGCTAATCTTTTTGACGCTGAAGATGAAGAATACGACTTTGTTTTCGTGCAGGACATCTCCAAACGCAAAGAGGCAGAAGACAAACTCAAGCGCCTCAATCAGGAGCTTGAGCAACGGGTGGAGGAACGCACCCGTGAAGTTATTGCAGCCAAGGAAGCAGCCGAATCCGCCAGCCGCGCGAAGAGTGAATTCCTGG
>Ga0208566_1000199_pt1 | contig 43750 bp, 41 predicted proteins | sample PL_2010_150m_FD_184159 | JGI IMG/M metagenome (GOLD analysis project Ga0208566, IMG submission 184159) | Freshwater microbial communities from Powell Lake, British Columbia, Canada to study Microbial Dark Matter (Phase II) - PL_2010_150m... | ecosystem: Environmental > Aquatic > Freshwater >...
GGAAAAAGACAAGAAACCCGGCTGGTGGGACAACATGATCGGGCCGGGCAAGCCGATCGACACCCAGCGTTTTTTCGTCATCGGCCTCAATAATCTGGGCGGCTGCCACGGTTCGACCGGGCCTTCCAGCATCAACCCGAAAACCGGCAAGCCGTTCGGCAAGGCTTTCCCGGTGGTGACGGTGGACGACTGGGTGGAAACCCAGGCGCGCCTCGCCGATTTCCTCGGGATCGAGCAGTTCGCTGCGGTGGTGGGCGGCAGCCTGGGCGGGATGCAGGCGCTGCAATGGAGTATTTCCCACCCCCAGCGGGTGCGCCATGCGCTGGTGATCGCCTCGGCACCCAAACTCACCGCGCAGAACATCGCCTTCAATGACGTGGCGCGCCAGGCCATCATCACCGACCCGGATTTTTACGGCGGCGATTTCTACGGGCATGGCGTGGTTCCCCGGCGCGGCTTGCGCATCGCGCGGATGTTGGGGCATATCACCTACCTGTCGGACGACGTGATGGGGGAGAAATTCGGGCGCATCCTCAAGAACGAAACCTTCCAGTTCGGCTACGATGTCGAATTCGAGATCGAATCCTACCTGCGCTACCAGGGCGACAAGTTTGCCGACAGCTTCGACGCCAACACCTATCTGCTGATGACCAAGGCACTCGATTATTTCGACCCCACCCATCACCACCGTTGCTCCTTGAGCCAGGCGCTGAAACCCGCCACGGCGGATTTCCTGGTGGTGTCGTTCACCAGCGACTGGCGTTTCGCGCCCGGCCGTTCGCGCGAGATCGTCAAGGCGCTGCTCGACAACGAGCGCAACGTCAGCTACGCGGAAATCACCGCCACCCACGGCCACGACGCCTTCCTGATGCCCGACCCGCACTATCACGAGGTGGTCAGAGCCTACATGAACAACGTCACGGAGACCGCAGCATGAGCGCCCGTCCCGAATTCGCCGCCATCGCCCAGTGGGTCACCCCCGGCGCCAGAGTGCTCGATCTCGGCTGCGGCGACGGCAAGCTGTTGCGTTACCTCAAGGAAGCGCGCCAGGCGCGCGGTTACGGCATCGAGATTTGCGACGCCAACCTGGTGGCGTGCATCAAGAACGGCGTGAACGTGATCCAGATGGATCTCGAAAGCGGGCTATCCGGCTTCGAGGCGCAATCCTTCGATTTCGTGATTTTGTCGCAGACCTTGCAGGCGATGAAGAATATCGAACAGCTGGTGAACGAGATGCTGCGCGTCGGCAAGCAATGCATCGTGACCCTGCCGAACTTCGGCTACTGGCGCCACCGCTTGCAGATTCTTGCCGGCAACATGCCGGTTTCCGAAGACCTGCCCTACCAGTGGTTCGACACGCCCAACATCCACCTCAGCACCTTCGACGACTTCGAGGTGTTCTGCCGCGAGCATGAGGTGCACATCCTCGAACGCAGTGCGATGCACAATGACCGGGTGGTGTCGTTGCTGCCCAACCTGTTCGGCAGCCTGGCGGTATATCGGCTGGCGGCCAACCCCTTATCCGCGCTGCCTGCGTCGGATTAGCACTCCGTCCGTCAGGCCAGGAACAGCCGGTACAGTCCCAGTACGCCGAAACCGCCGACCAGCAGGCCGGCGGCTAGGCGCACCTTGCGGTTTTGCATGAACTCCTTGAGCTGGCGGGCGAAGTAGCCCATTGCCAACAAGTTCGGCAGCGTGCCGAGGCCGAATGCCAGCATCAGCGCGCCGCCCCTGAATGCGCTGCCGCTCGCCATGGCGGAAATCAACATGCTGTAAACCAGTCCGCACGGCACCCAGCCCCACAGCGCGCCGAGCGCCAGCGCTTGCGGCACGCTGCGCACCGGCAACAGCTTGCGCGAAAAAGGTTGCAGGCGTTTCCAGATCGCGTCGCCCGCCCCTTCGAGGCGCAGCACGACGGAGGACAGTCCGGCGAGATACAGGCCGAGCGCCACCAGCAGCAGGTTAGCCAGCAGGTAAAGCGCCTGTTTCACCGGCAGGATGTCGGACAGCAGCAGGCTGCTCGCGCCCGCCGCGCCGGCGATGGCGCCGACCAGCATGTAGCTCGCGATGCGCCCGCTGCTGTAGGCCAGGTGGAAGCGCCATTGCGGCGCCTGGTTGGGCAGTTGCAGGCTGAGCGCGCCGACAATGCCGCCGCACATGCCGACGCAATGGGTGCCGCCGAGCAGGCCGACGAGAAAGACCGAGAAGATGCTGAGTTCCATTTAACCTAGAAACCTTAGTTGGACGGGATGGCTGTTCCATTCCAAGGAGTTGTCAGCCCTCTCCCACATACCCGACGGCCTTACGGTCTGGGTACAAGAGTGGGAGAGGGAACGATCGCCCTCTCTCCCTCTGGGAGAGAGTTGGAGAGAGGGTTGCCGCCACTTGTGCCCTTCAGGGTATGCGCCGCAAAAACCGTGCAATCTATCCCGTAGCGGACTCACTAAACGGGTGAAACGGAAAATCATGATGAGGTTTATGGGGATCACGCTGTTAAATATTCAGTTGAGCGGTCAACTGAGGTTTCTAGGTTAGGCTGCATTTTGACACAGGCGGGCGCTCGCTCAAAGCCGGGGTTTCGGGTAAGGTGGCGGCCTATGCGTATTCTCCAGTCCTCCGCGTCCCTGCGCCAGTCCCTGTGCAACCGGCGCATGTTGATCTGCATCTTCACCGGTTTCAGTTCCGGCCTGCCGCTGTATATCCTGATCAGCCTGCTGCCGGCCTGGCTGCGTTCCGAGCAGGTCGATCTCAAATCCATCGGCCTGTTCGCGCTGATCCAGTTGCCTTACACCTGGAAATTTATGTGGGCGCCGCTGCTCGACCGTTATGTCTGGCCGTTGCTGGGGCGGCGGCGCGGCTGGATGTTGTTGTCGCAGCTGGCGCTGCTGCTGTCGCTGCCGCTGTTCGGCTGGCTCGAGCCCAAACTGGATTTGTGGACGATTGCCTATCTGGCGGCGCTGGTGGCGTTCTTTTCCGCCTCGCAGGACATCGTGCTCGACGCCTATCGCCGCGAAATCCTGTTCGACGTGGAGTTAGGACTGGGCAACGCGATCCACGTCAACGCCTACCGCATCGCCGGGCTGATCCCCGGCTCGCTGTCGCTGATCCTCGCCGATCATCTGCCGTGGAGCAGCGTGTTCCTGATCACTGCGTTGTTCATGCTGCCCGGGATTGCGATGACCTGGCGCGTGAGCGAGCCCGAACTGGCCAAGGCAGCGCCGAAAACCCTGCGCCAGGCAGTGGTCGAACCCTTCCATGAATTCATCACGCGCGAGGGCTGGCGCGCCGCGCTGCTGATCCTCGCCTTCATCTTCTTCTACAAGCTCGGCGACAGCATGGCCACGGCGTTGGCCACGCCGTTCTATCTCGACATGGGCTTCAGCAAATCGGAAATCGGCCTGATCGCCAAGCACGCCGGCTTGTGGCCGAGCGTGTTCGGCGGGCTATTGGGCGGGATCTGGATGATCCGCCTGGGCATCAACCGCGCGCTGTGGCTCTTCGGCGTGGTGCAGGTGGTGTCGATTCTGGGTTTCGCCTGGCTGGCGCAGGTCGGTTACGACCCGCTGCTGCTTGCCGCGGTGATCAGTTTCGAGGCACTCGGCGTGGGACTGGGGACGACCGCCTTCGTCGCTTTCATCGCCCGCGCTACTCACCCGCTCTACACCGCCACCCAGTTCGCGCTGTTTACCAGCCTGGCGGCGGTGCCGCGCACTTTCGCCAATGCCGCCACCGGCTACCTGGTCGAAGCCTTCGGCTGGTCGGGTTTCTTCCTGCTGTGCAGCGTGCTGGCGGTGCCGGGGATGTTGCTGCTGGTGAAGGTGGCGCCGTGGCGGGAGACGGATGAGGACGCGCGCGTCGTGGGCAGCATGGCACCGGTTCAGAACGGCCAGCCGTAGTCGATAGTCAGCGGCGCATGGTCGGAAAAGCGGGTTTCCTTCCACACCGCGGCGTTTTTGGCGGTCGCGGCAATGGCCGGGGTGGCGATCTGGTAGTCGATGCGCCAGCCGACGTTGTTGGCCCACGCCTGGCCGCGGTTCGACCACCAGGTGTAGGCTTCCTCGGTGGTATCGGGATATAGCCGACGATACACGTCCACCCAGCCGAGGTCGGCGAAAACGTCGCTCAACCAGGCGCGTTCTTCGGGCAGGAAGCCGGAGTTCTTGCGGTTGCCCTTCCAGTTCTTGAGGTCGATTTCCTGGTGGGCGATGTTCCAGTCGCCGCACAGCACGATTTCACGGCCGCTGGCGATCAGTTCGCACAGATGGGGCAGGAAGCGCTCCATGAAGCTGAATTTGGCGGCCTGCCGTTCTTCGCCGCTGGAGCCGGAAGGCAGGTACAGCGAAACCACGCTCAAATTACCGAAATCGCAACGCAGGTAGCGTCCCTCGACGTCGATGTCGGCGATGCCCAACCCTTCGATCACCCGGTCGGGCGGACGGCGGGCGTATAGGCCCACACCGCTATAGCCTTTTTTCTCGGCGTAATGAAAATAGCCGTGCCAGCCGTCCGGTGCCGCCAGCGCAGGCGACAGGTCGGCAGCCTGGGCCTTGAGTTCCTGGACGCAGACCAGGTCGGCGTTTTGCGCCGCCAGCCAGGCGAAAAATCCTTTGCCGGCGGCGGAACGGATTCCGTTGGAATTCAGCGTTATAATGCGCATACGATTTTTTCCACGTTAGATTTTTCAGATGTCAGACTTCAAGCAGGATTTCATCCGTTTCGCCATCGCCAGCCAGGTGCTGTGTTTCGGCGAATTCAAGACCAAGGCCGGGCGCCTTAGCCCGTATTTCTTCAATACCGGCCTGTTTAACGATGGCGCGTCCCTGCGCCAATTGGGGCAATTTTACGCGAAAGCGATCCTCTCCGCCGGGTTGCAATTCGACATCCTGTTCGGCCCGGCTTACAAGGGCATTCCGCTGGTGGCGGCGGTCGCCATCGCGCTCTCCGAACAAGGCCACAACCTGCCGTTTGCTTTCAACCGCAAGGAAGCCAAGGACCACGGCGAAGGGGGTACGCTAGTCGGGGCGCCCTTGTCCGGGCGGGTGCTGATCGTGGACGATGTGATTTCGGCGGGGACTTCGGTGCGCGAATCGGTGGCGCTGATCCAGGCCAGCGGCGCCACGCCGTGCGGCGTGATGATCGCGCTCGACCGCCAGGAACGCGGCAGCGGCGAATTGTCGGCGGTGCAGGAAGTGACCCGGCATTACGCTTTGCCGGTGACCGGCATCGTCACTTTGGCGGACATCGTCGACTACTTGCAGGGCAAGCCGGAAATGGCCGAGAATTTGCAGGCGGTTTTGCGTTATCGGGAACAATATGGAATTTCGGGAGAATAAGATGCGCATGTTGATTGTAGTGGCGTTGTTGACGCTTGCCAGCCTCCCGGCGGGCGCCGGTACCATCAAGAAATGGGTGGACGAGCGCGGCGTGACCCATTACGGCGACACGATTCCGCCGCAATACGTGAATCAGGGCAGCACGGAAATGAGTCCGCAGGGGATTGTGGTCAAGAAGAACGAGCGCGCCATGACGCTGGAGGAACGCAAGGCGCTGGAGGAAGAACGGGTGCGCCAGCAGGAGGCGCAGCAAAAAGACATGGAGCAGCAACGCCGCGACAAGGCCTTGCTCAACACCTACACCAGCGAAAAGGAAATCGACCTGGCGCGCGACCGCAATATGCAGCAGGCCGAGGTGCAGACCAAGAGCGCCGAACTGCGCCTCAAGCAGGTCGACGAGCGTCTTGCTCGGCTGCGCAGGCAGGCCGAGGGCGCAAGCAAGTCGGGCAAGCCGGTTCCCGCCGACTTGCAGCAGGATATTGCCGACGCCGAGCGTGAAACCCAGCATTTGCGGGAAAGCATCCAGCAAAAAAAGAAGGACATGGATGCGATACGCCTCAAATTCGAAACGGATAAGCAGCGCTTTCGCGATTTAACACTAAAAAAATAAGCTAACATTCAATTTGCATTGACAAATATCAATTTGCGCATAAAATCCCATTTTAATGTGTAAGGTAAATTAAGTCCTGATAAAGGCTACCCCGTGCGAAAGGCGGGGGCGCAAAGTTCCAATCTACCGGGCATGCCCCACGATTGCGGAATTGCCGGGTAAGGTGGAGCGTGTTGGCGCTCCGGTAATCAACCGCCGATTCCGTGATGAACAATGCTGCCGAAAATTTCCGTTCTCCGCTGTGCCGGGCCGCTACGCCCATCCGCTTTTCCCCCGCCGTCCATCCCTTTGGTAATAACACTAGGCTCGAATAGAAATTCGGGTAGCGCTAGCGTTCGCCGTATGCGCCGGCTCGTTCAACGGTCGTTTCTAGGATAGTTCCAAGGAAAAAACACCATGAAAATCAACTTGCCGGTCACCCAACGTGAAATCCCTTTCCCCGCAGGGAAAATCCTGGTCTCAAAAACAGACTTGAAGGGGATTATTACCTATGCCAGCGATGCTTTTGTCGAACTCAGCGGCTATTCCCGCGAAGAGCTGATCGGCAAGAACCACAATCTGGTGCGTCACCCCGATATGCCGCCGCAGGCTTTCGCCTGGCTGTGGGATACCGTGAAAACCGGCCATCCGTGGCGCGGCATCGTCAAGAATCGCAGCAAGAGCGGCGATCATTACTGGGTGGATGCTTTCGTGGTACCGGTGCGCCAGGATGGGGCAACTATCGGCTACATGTCGGTGCGCTCGGCGCCTACACGCCAGCAGGTGAGCGAGGCCGAGGCGCTGTACCAGAAACTCAACCAAACCAAGGCGCCGATCAAGGCCGGCGGCAGCTTCCTGGGCAACCTGTCGGTCAAGGCGCGTTTGTTGCTGATCATGGGCTTCATGGCGCTGTTGTTGGCGGGGGGCGCGTTGGTCGGGGTGGGCGGCGTGTTCGTGACCAACAATTCGCTCAACGCGGCTTATCAGGAACACCTCAAGCCTTCCCTCGCCGTGGCCAAGATGGTGCAATTGATGGGCGACAACCGCGCCCAGATCATGCTCGCTTTGCAGCACAACCCGGATAATCCCTACGCCAAGATGCACGACCACCCGGTTTCCCTGCATCTCGACGCATCGCTCAAGAATCGCGAGTTGATCGAGCAGGCTCGCGCGGAATACCTGAAGCACCAGCTGAACGCCGAGGAAAAAGCCCTCGCCGATGCTTTCTTTGCGGCGCGCGACGCTTATTCTGCCGAGGGAACATCGCCCGCTCGTGCTGCGTTGCAAGCGGGAGAATACGACCAGGCCAACGTGCTGTTGCTGACCAAAATGAACCCGCTTTACAAGGAGGTGATGGGCAAGGCCGAGGCACTGCAGCAATACCTGGCGGCCTCCGGGGAAAAGGATTTCGCGGCATCCCAGACGCGCTTCGAGCTGATCCGCTTCGGCGGTATCGGCGGCACCTTGGCGGGCTTGCTGGTGGCGACAGTGCTGGGTGTGCTGCTGGTGCGTTCCATCGTGCGTCCGATCCAGGCCGCGATCGGCCATTTCGACCGCATTGCCGAGGGCAAGCTGACCAACGAGATCGATATTTCCGGGCGCGACGAAGTCGGCGTGCTGCTCAACGGCCTGGCCGGGATGCAAGTGCACCTCAAGGTCATGCTCGACGAGATCATGCTGTCGGCCAAGGCCATCGAGGGGGGGTGCCAGCAACTCAATTCGCAGATGTTCGAAGTGGTCGAGCATTCCGACCAGCAGCGCGACAAGGTGATGCAGGTCAGCGCCGCGATGGAGGAAGTCAGCCAGTCGGTATCGGAGGTGGCGGACAGCGCCGAACAAACCGCCAATGCGGCGGTCAGCTCGCAATCCATCGTTTCCGACAGCACCAGCCAGATGGCGAAAAGCATGGATGCCACCTCGCGGGTGGTGGAGGCGGTGCAGTCGTCGAGCACGACGATCACCGATCTCAACCAGGCGATTCAGCGTATCGGCGAAATTACCCAGACCATCAAGGACATTGCCGACCAGACCAATCTGCTGGCGCTCAATGCGGCCATCGAGGCGGCACGCGCCGGCGAACAGGGGCGCGGTTTCGCGGTGGTGGCGGACGAGGTGCGCAAGCTCGCCGAGCGCACCACCAACAGCACCGCCGACATCTCGCAAACGGTGCATGACATCCAGAATGCCACCCGCACCGCGGTGCAGTCGATGGATCAGGCGGTGAAGGAGGTCGAAGACGGCATCGGCCTGCTCAAGGCGAGCGGCAGCAGCCTGAATCAAATTACTTCGACCAGCAATCAGGTGACCGACATGTCGCAGCATATCGCCGCTGCCGCCAAGCAGCAGTCGGTGGCAACCGACGAGGTGGCACGCAACATGGAGCAAATCTCCTCGCTGATCGAGAACAATACCGACGCGGCGCAGCAGGCGTGGCGCGCCACCGAGGATTTGGCGAAAACTGCCGAAGAGTTGCGCGTATTGGTACGCTACTTCGAAGTGGTCAAAAAATAGCCTGCGTCTGGGCTAAGTTTCTAAAACCAAAACACCAGCAAGGACGAAGACCTCCAAGGAGGTTTTGCCAAGGGGGGAAATCTGAGTTTCAGTCCGCCAGTTTTTTCTTGAGGATCTCGTTGACCTGAGCCGGATTGGCCTTGCCCTTGCTGGCTTTCATGGTCTGGCCGACCAGGGCGTTGAAGGCTTTTTCCTTGCCGGATTGGAATTCGGCGACCATCCCGGGATTGGCTTTGATCACTTCGTCGACGATCTTTTCGATCGCCCCGCTGTCGGATACCTGCTTCAACCCTTTGGTCTCGATGATCGCATCGGCATCGCCTTCGCCCGCCCACATCGCGGCGAACACTTCCTTGGCGATCTTGCCGGAGATGGTGCCGTCCTGGATGCGCTGGAGCAGGCCGGCGAATTGGCCGCTCGCAATCGGGCTTTCGCTGATGTCCTTGCCGTCCCGGTTGAGCGTCGCGGAGAGGTCGCCGATGACCCAATTGGCGACCAGTTTTGCAGCATCTTTGGCCCGCGTAGCGACACCATCACTCTCTCCCGCTTGCGGGAGAGAGGTAGGAGAGAGGGCAACAGCTAATGTTTTAGCCGTTTCCTCGAAATAACTGCTCAAGTCCCGCGAGGCGGTCAGGATGGTGGCATCGTAAACCGGCAGGCCATAGTCGGCCACGAAACGGTCGCGTTTGGCTTGCGGCAGTTCCGGCAGGGTCACGCGCGCCGTTTCGATGAAGGTCTCGTCCACCACCAGCGGCAGCAGGTCGGGATCGGGGAAATAGCGGTAGTCGTTGGCCTCTTCCTTGGAGCGCATCGAGCGCGTCTCGTCGCGGTCGGGGTCGTACAGCCGGGTTTCCTGGATGATGCGGCCGCCGCTCTCGATGACGTCGATCTGGCGCTGCACTTCGTGGTCGATGGCTTTTTCGAGGAACTTGAAGGAGTTGAGGTTCTTGATTTCGCAGCGCGTGCCGAGTTGGTCCGTGCCTTTCGGGCGTACCGAGACGTTGGCGTCGCAGCGGAACGAGCCTTCCTGCATGTTGCCGTCGCAGATGCCGATCCAGCGCACCAGCGAATGCAGCGCTTTGGCATAGGCCACGGCTTCCGCGCTACTGCGCATGTCGGGCTCGGTGACGATTTCCAGCAAGGGCGTACCGGCGCGGTTAAGATCGATGCCGGTCATGCCGTGAAAATCTTCATGCAGCGACTTGCCGGCGTCTTCTTCGAGGTGGGCGCGGGTGATGCGGACTTCTTTTTCATAGGCCTGTCCTGAGCCTGTCGAAGGGGCCACCTGTACCCGCAGCGTTCCTCCTTCGGCCACGATCGGCAGTTCGAGCTGGCTGATCTGGTAGCCTTTGGGCAGGTCGGGGTAGAAATAGTTTTTGCGTTCGAACACCGATTTGCGGTTGATCCGAGCGTTGATGGCCAGCCCGAATTTAACCGCCTTTTCCGCCGCCGCCCGGTTGAATACCGGCAGCACGCCGGGCAAGGCGAGATCTACCGCACACGCCTGGGTGTTGGGCGCCGCGCCGTAGGCGATGGCCGCCCCGGAAAAAATCTTGGACTGGGTGCTGAGTTGGGCATGAGTTTCCAGCCCGATGACGATTTCCCATTGCATGGTAATTAACCTTTTATTTCAAATGCTGAATTCATTCTATTGAATCAGGCTGCGGCCACGATTGAAAAATGGATCGAATTAGGATGCTCGCCCGGCGCTTCGCTGCCCAGGCTGATGTAACCTTCTGCCGGCAAAGGCAGAGAATTGTCGAGAATTTTCTCTTTTCCCGACCCGGTGTAGACGAAAGTACCGTTAGTCGATTTGTCCACCACGAACATGCTTCCCGCTTTGTATTCGAAGTAGCCATGGTGGCGCGAGGCCGACTCTTGCTGTACCACCAGGTCGTTGGCTTGGTCCCGCCCGAAAGTGGCGATGCGTTTGCCCTGGCCCAGGGTTAGCTGTTTGTTGGCGTGTCCCATCCACAGCATGACTTTCTTTTCTGCCGACGACGATAGTTTCAATTCGCCGGGGAGCCGGGTTTTGTCGACATCGCTGTGGGCCGCGTCGAGGTTGCCGATCAGGTAGACCTCTTCCGTGGCGCTTGGCGGGAGGCGGGAGAGGCGGCAGGATTCTATCCCGCGCGGCAGGAAAGCCACCGTCTGTTTGGGAACCACCACTTCCCCGGCGGCAGCTACGCCGATCGCCTTCGCTACGAGGTCGGTCGCAGCGGCAACATCCTTTTCATTTTCCACGTTGGGCAAGTGAATAATGGCGGCCCTGATCAGCGGCACGCTTTCCTGGGGATCGAATACCTGTTGCAGCGTGGCCTGCGCGGCATCCAGCGCGGCTTGGCAATCGGCGAAATGGCAGACGATTTTCTCGCCCTTGGTGCCGATGACCTGACCATTCTTGTTGTGGGCCAAGGTCTTGATGAAATTGACCAGCAGCGCTGCCGCCCGGAACTTCTCGGGAAAGACCAGTTCCACCAGCAGAATTGTCAGAGGCTTATTGAGCATTTCGGCTACCCAGGTTGGATTGCTGCGGGTGATCTTACTGCGGCTGCCGCAGATGCCAGTCGGTCGCCTTCTGGTACAGGTGGGCGACATTAAGCATTTTCGCCTCGGCGAAATAGTCGCCGACGATTTGCAGGCCTACCGGCAATTGGTTGCTGCCGAAACCGCAGGGAATCGACATGCCGGGCAAGCCCGCCAGATTGACCGCGATCGTGTATATATCGGACAGGTACATCGAGACCGGGTCGTCGCTCTTCTCGCCGAGATTGAAAGCGGTGGTCGGCGTGGTCGGCCCCATGATCACGTCGCATTGCTGGAATGCCGCGCTGAAATCCTGCGCGATCAGGCGCCGCAGTTTTTGCGCCTTGAGGTAGTAGGCGTCGTAGTAACCGGCGGAGAGCACATAGGTGCCGATCATGATGCGCCGCTTCACCTCCGCGCCGAAGCCTTGCGCCCGGGTCTTGCTGTACATGTCGGCGAGGTCGCCGTATTCCGGCGCGCGATAGCCATAACGCACGCCGTCGTAGCGCGACAGGTTGCTGGAGGCTTCCGCCGGGGCCAGCACGTAATACACCGGGATCGCCAGTTGCGAATTGGGTAGTGAAATGTCCACGGTGACCGCGCCGAGCTTGCGGTATTCGGCAAGCGCGGCTTCCACCGCCTGCGCCACGTCGGCACTCAGGCCGGCGGCGAAATATTCCCTGGGCAGGCCGATGCGCAGGCCGGCGAGCGGTTGGTCCAGGTCGCGGGTGTAATCTTCTTTTTCGCGCTCCAGGCTGGTGGAGTCGCGCGGGTCGAAGCCGGTCATCAGGTTGAGCATCAGCGCGCAGTCCTCGGCGCTTTTCGCCATCGGCCCGCCCTGGTCGAGCGAGGAGGCAAAGGCGATCATGCCGTAGCGCGATACCGTGCCGTAAGTCGGCTTGATCCCGGAAATGCCGCACAAGGCTGCCGGCTGGCGGATCGAGCCGCCGGTATCGGTGCCGGTGGCCGCCGGCGCCAGCCGCGCCGCGACCGCCGCCGCCGAGCCGCCGGAACTGCCGCCAGGTACGGCGTTGGTGTTCCAGGGGTTTTTAACTTTGCCGAAATAAGAAGTTTCGTTGCTCGACCCCATGGCGAATTCGTCCATGTTGGTCTTGCCCAGATTGACCGCGCCGGCCCGGTTGAATTGTTCGATCACATGGGCGTCGTAGGGCGCGACGAAATTGGCGAGCATTTTCGAGCCGCAGGTGGTGGGCCAGCCTTGGGCGCAGAAGATGTCCTTCTGGGCGAAAGGAATGCCGGTCAGCGTACCGGCGCTGCCCGAAGCAAGCAGCGCGTCGGCGGCTTTGGCCTGCGCCAGGCTTTTTTCCTTATCCAGCGTCACGAAAGCGTTGAGGGTGGGGTTGAGGCGTTCGATACGGGCGAGAAACTCGCCGGTCAGTTCGACGCTGGAGATTTTTTTCGCCGCCAGTTGGGCGGAAAGTTCTTTGAGAGTGGCGTTTAGCATTTTTTCAGGGGCTAGGGGCTAGAGGCTAGAGGCTAGGAAGCCAGGGGGTTAAGCCCTTGGCCTCTAGTCTCCAGCCCCTCATTCAATAACTTTGGGTACCAGATACAGACCCGCTTCTGTTTGCGGCGCGACCGACTGATAGTCGCCGCGCCGGTCGGTTTCGCTTATGATGTCGGGACGCAGTCGCAGGACGACATCCTGGGCGTGCGCCATCGGGGCTATGCCGGTGGTGTCCACCGCCTGCATCTGTTCGACCAGTTCGAAAATGCCGGAAAGCTGGCGAAGATAATCCTCCGCTTCGTTTTCGCTTACTTCAATGCGCGCCAGGTAGGCAATACGCTTCACATCGGCAAGAGTCAATGACATAAAATAACCAACGATCACTATTAAAAAACATCCTTAAAATGGTATCATAATTCCTTTAATTGACGCAGCTTGTTGACAGGTTCTCAAAGCATGTTTGGATTTCTTCGCGGCTATTTTTCTACTGACCTCGCTATCGACCTCGGTACCGCAAACACACTGATTTACGTGCGCGGCAAAGGCATCGTCCTGGACGAACCTTCTGTTGTTGCCATTCGCCAGGAGGGCGGCCCGGCTTCCAAAAAGACCATACAGGCGGTCGGCAAGGAAGCCAAGGACATGATCGGGCGCACGCCGGGTTCGATTACCGCCATCCGTCCGATGAAGGACGGGGTGATCGCCGACTTCACCATCACCGAGCAGATGCTCAAGTATTTCATCAAGAAGATCCACGAGTCGCGCCTGCTGACGCCTGCGCCGCGCATCATCATCTGCGTGCCGTGCGGTTCCACCCAGGTGGAACGGCGCGCCATCCGCGAATCGGCGATCGGCGCCGGAGCGCGCCAGGTCTACCTGATCGAGGAGCCGATGGCGGCGGCGATCGGTGCCGACCTGCCGGTAGCCGAGGCGACCGGCTCGATGGTGGTAGACATCGGCGGCGGCACCACCGAGGTCGGCGTGATCTCGCTGGGCGGCGTGGTCTACGCTTCTTCGGTGCGCGTCGGCGGCGACAAATTCGACGAAGCAATCATCAATTACATCCGCCGCAACTACGGCATGTTGATCGGCGATGCCACCGCCGAGAACATCAAGAAGGAAATCGGCTCGGCCTTTCCCGGCTCGGAAGTGCGCGAGATGGAAGTCAAGGGGCGCAATCTGGCGGAAGGCATCCCGCGCAGCTTCACCATTTCCAGCAACGAAATCCTCGAAGCATTGACCGAGCCGCTGAATTCCATCGTCAGCGCGGTCAAGTCGGCGCTCGAGCAAACGCCGCCCGAACTCGGCGCGGACATCGCCGAGAAGGGCATGGTGTTGACCGGCGGCGGCGCATTGTTGCGCGATGTCGACCGTTTGTTGATGGAAGAAACCGGCTTGCCGGTGATCGTCGCCGACGATCCCCTGACCTGCGTGGTGCGCGGTTCCGGTCGTGCGCTCGAGGAAATGGACAAGCTGGGTACCGTCTTCACCAATGACTAAATTCAGCAGGTAGCCCGGATGGAACAAAGTGGAATCCGGGGCATCCCGCCGCGAGGCTGGATGACGGTGTTTGCTGCCCCCGGATTACGCTGTGCTAAATCCGGGCTACCTGCCCAGCACTAGATGGATCACCAATCCCCACCCTTTTTCAAGCGCGGCCCCAGCCCGCTGGCGCGCTTTGCTTTTTTTGCCTCCTTGTCGGTCGTCCTGATGGTGGCCGATGCCTACCAGAGCTATCTAGGGGTGTTGCGCCAAGCCGTCGCGGTGGTGGTCACCCCGTTGCAACGCCTTGCCAATTCGCCCTCGGTGCTGGGCGATCGAATCAGTGAATTTTTCATTTCGCAGGCCTTCCTGCAAAAGGAAAACAGCCGCCTGCAACAGCAGGAATTGCAGCACGCCGCCCAGCTACAGGGCTACCAGGCGATGCAGGCGGAGAATGCCTATCTGCGCAAGCTGCTCGAAGCCCGCAAGCAGTCCGACCAGACCTTGCTGATGACGGAAATTCTCTATGCCGGGCGCGATCCTTTTGCGCACAAGATCATTGTCGACAAAGGCACCACCCATGGCATCTCTGCCGGTCAGCCGGTGGTGGACGATGTCGGCGTGATCGGTCAGGTTACCCGGGCTTATCCTTTCAGCAGCGAAGTGACGCTGTTGACCGACAAGGATCAGGCGATTCCGATTGAAATCGTGCGCAACGGGATGCGCGCCATCGCCTTCGGTCAAGGGCAGGACGGTACGCTGGGATTGGCCTTCATGCCGATGAATGCGGACGTACAGCCGGGTGACACGGTGGTGACTTCGGGTATCGACGGCGTTTATCCGCCCGGCCTGCCGGTGGCGGTGGTGTCGAAGATCGAGCGCAACGCCGCCGTCGCGTTTGCGCGCATCGTGTGCACGCCCAGTGCCGGTGTCGGCTTGCACAAACAGGTGTTGATCGTGACCAGCGACCGGCGCAAGGAATACGAAGTCCAGGCAGCGCCGTTGCTGGCGGCGCCGGCGAAGGTGGAGACGGCCAAGGGCAAGGGAAAGCGGAAAGGCGAAAGTGCACGCCAATAACCACCAGGAATTGCTGAAACCAGCGAGTAGCCAGTTCATGGCGCTCACCTTGTTTGTCGGCCTGATGTTGAATCTGTTGCCGTGGAGCGGGGCGGCATTGCTGCTGCGCCCGGATTTCCTGGCGATTACCCTGCTGTTCTGGAGCATCCGCGAACCGCTACGGATGGGCATCGGCGTGGCGTGGGGGATGGGCTTGATGGTCGACGTCGCGGACGGCGTGCTGTTCGGCCAGAATGCGCTGGCGTATTCGCTGGCGGTATTTATCGCCCTCTTGCTGCATCGCCGCATTTTGATGTTCACGCCGTGGCAGCAGACCTTCTATGTGCTGTTGCTATTGCTGGCGCTGCAGGCGATGACGCTGCTGATCCGCCTTTCCACCGGGGTGGACTTCATTGGCATGGGCTATTTTGCCGCCAGTGTCAGCGGTGCGCTGCTGTGGCCGTTGCTGACGCTGTTGCTGCAATTGCCGCAGAAGGTCGAGCCGAAGCGTGACTAGGGTATGAACCAGCGTACCGAGCTGAAGAACCATCAGCAGGAACTCTATTACTTCAGTATCCGCCTGGCGATCGGCGGGGTCTTCGTGTTGGTGCTGTTCGGTTTTCTGGTGGCGCGTTTCGTCTATTTGCAGGTGGTCGAACACGAGCATTACGAGACGCTCGCTGAAAACAACCGGATTTCGATCATTCCGGTGGTGCCGAATCGCGGCTTGATTCTCGACCGTAACGGGGTGATCCTGGCGCACAACTATTCCGCCTACACCCTGGAAATCACCCCCAGCAAAGCGGGCGTCCTGGAAGAAACCATCAACGGCCTGGCCGAGATCATCGACATCGCGCCGCGCGACCGCAAGCGCTTCAAAAAACTGCTGGAAGAGAGCCGCAATTTCGAGAGTCTGCCGATTCGTTCGCGCCTGAACGATGTCGAAGTGGCCAAGTTCGCCGCCAACCGTTTTCGCTTTCCCGGCGTTGAGATCAAGGCGCGCCTGTTCCGCCACTATCCCAAGGCGGAATTGGCCTCGCACGCCATCGGCCATATCGGGCGCATCAACGACGCCGACCTCGAAGCCCTGGAAGAAAACGACGACATGGCGAACTACAAGGGCAGCGACCATATCGGCAAGCTGGGGGTCGAACAGAAATACGAAAAACACCTGCACGGCGAAACCGGCTTCCAGCAGGTTGAAACCGATGCCGGCGGGCGGGCGGTGCGGGTGCTGAGCCAGCGCCCGCCGATTTCCGGCAGCGATTTGTACCTGACGCTGGACAGCCGTCTGCAAGATGTCGCGGAAAAGGCCTTCGGCCAGTTTCGCGGGGCGCTGGTGGCGATCGAGCCGAAAACCGGCGAAGTGCTGGCCTTCGTCAGCAAGCCGGGCTTCGATCCCAACCTGTTTATCGACGGCATCGACCCGGTCAACTGGGATGCGCTGAACAATTCTCCCGACAAGCCGCTGAATAACCGCGCGCTGCGCGGCCAATATCCGCCCGGCTCGACCTTTAAGCCGTTCATGGCGCTGGCGGGGCTGGAACTGGGCAAACGCAGCCCTTCCTACACCATCTCGGATCCTGGTTATTTCACTTTACCCGGCAACAGCCACCGCTACCGCGACTGGAAAGTAGGCGGCCATGGTTCGGTGGATCTGCACAAATCCATCGTGATCTCCTGCGACACTTATTACTACGGGTTGGCCAACGATCTCGGGCCGGATAATATTTTCAATTTCATCGGGCGCTTCGGTTTCGGCAAAAAAACCGGCATCGACATCGAGGGCGAGGTCTCCGGCCTGTTGCCGTCGCGCGAATGGAAAATGAAGCGTTACAAGCAGAAATGGTACGCCGGCGACACCATCAGCGTCGGTATCGGACAGGGCTACAATCTCGCCACCCCGTTGCAACTGGCCTATGCCACCGCGATCCTGGCGAACAAGGGGGTGGCGGTGCAGCCGCACTTGGTGCGCAGCATCCTCGACAACAAGACCGGCCAGACCGCTACCATGCCGTTGCGGATTGCCGGCGGACAGCCGTTCAAGGAGGAAAACCTGGAACGGGTGCGGCTGGCGATGATCGACGTGACGCTGCCGGGCGGCACCGCATCGCGCGTCGGCGGCGGTGCGCCTTATCTGGTGGCAGGCAAGACCGGTACCGCACAGGTGATAGCGATCAAGCAAAACGAGAAATACGTGGAAAGCCGGGTGGCGGAACGCCATCGCGACCACGCGCTGTTCATCGCTTACGCGCCGGCCGACGACCCCAAAATTGCGTTGGCCATCATCGTCGAGAACGGCGGCCATGGCGGCTCGACCGCCGGGCCGGTGGCACGCCAGATACTCGATTATTACCTGCTCGGCAAGCTGCCCAAGGAGGTAGCGGTGACCGAGGAAGATGCCGCGGTCGAGGAGAGCGATCATGATTAGGCGTTTGTGGCTGCGTTTCGTGCAACACATCGACGTGCCGCTGCTGGCGGTGCTGCTGCCGCTGATGCTGGCAGGCCTGGCGGCGATTTACAGCGCCTCCGGGCAGGACCTCGGGATGGTGATGCGGCAAATGGTCAACATGTCGGTTGCCTTGTTGCTGATGTGGGCGGTCGCCAATGTGCCGCCGCAGCATCTGGCCCGCTTTGCCTTGCCGATGTACCTGCTGGGCCTGCTGTTGCTGGTGGGGGTTGCGCTGTTCGGCGAAGTCAGCCACGGTGCACGGCGCTGGCTGCATGTCGGGGTGACGCGGATACAGCCTTCCGAACTGATGAAACTCGCGATTCCGTTGATGCTGGCGTGGTTTCTGGAGCGGCGCGAAAAGACCCTCAATCTCAAAGATTTCGCCACCGCGGCGTTGATGTTGCTGCTGCCGGTGGGCTTGATTGTGAAACAACCCGACCTCGGCACCGCTATTTTGATCCTGGCGTCGGGCTTTTATGTGCTGTTCCTCGCCGGCTTGAGTTGGCGCATCATGCTGGCGCTGTTCCTGGCGGGGGTGGCGAGTGCGCCGGTGTTGTGGTCGGTACTGCACGATTACCAGCGCCAGCGCATCCTGACGCTGTTCGACCCGACCCAGGACCCGCTCGGTTCGGGTTACCATATCATCCAGTCGACCATCGCACTAGGTTCCGGTGGCTCCTTCGGCAAGGGCTGGTTCAAGGGCTCGCAGGCACATCTCGACTTTTTGCCGGAGCGCACCACCGATTTCATTTTCGCGGTATACGGGGAAGAATTCGGGCTGCTCGGCAATCTGCTGCTGCTGGTTTTATACTTGTTGGTCATCGGGCGCGGCATGATTATCGCGATCAAGGCACCGACCTTGTTCAGCCGGCTACTGGCGGGTAGCATCACGCTGACTTTTTTTACCTACGCCTTCGTCAACATGGGCATGGTCAGCGGCATCCTGCCGGTGGTCGGCGTGCCGCTGCCGTTGATCAGCTATGGCGGCACCTCGGTGGTGACCCTGTTGCTCGGCTTCGGGATGTTGATGAGCATTAATACGCACAGGAAACTGGTTCAGACATGAAAATCCCCTCACTCCACCTGGTCGCGGTCGGCGGTTTTTCCATTGCAGTACTGGCCGGCTGTGCCGGTGCGCCGCATCCGGCGCCGGTAATCGACCGCCAAGGGCCGCTCAGCACGCAGAAACCGGCTGCGCCGGAGCGCAGCGTAACGAAATTCGGCGGCGGCTATTACAAGGACGACGGGCCGGGGGACAATCCGCCGACGAACCTGGATGCCATTCCCGATGCGGTGCCGCGCCTGGAACCGTTGCACCGCTTTGCCAACCGGCCCTATGTCGCGCTCGGCCAGGCCTATACTCCCGACACCGAGTTGCGTTCCTACAAGGAAGTCGGCACGGCATCGTGGTACGGGCGGCGCTATCATGGGCAACGCACCTCCAGCGGCGAGTCTTACGATATGTACGGCATGACCGCGGCGCACCGCACCTTGCCGATACCTAGCTATGCCCGCGTGACCAACGTGGCGAGCAAGCGCTCGGTGGTAGTGCGTATCAACGACCGCGGGCCGTTCCATAGCGACCGGGTGATCGATGTTTCCTACACGGCGGCCTACAAGCTGGGGATGTTGCAGGGGGGCAGCACGCAGGTGGAAGTCGAGGCAATCGACCCGCGCGGCCAGTCTGCCGTTGTGTCGCCAGCGACGTTGCCGCGGCAGCCGGAGCCGCTTGCCGCAGCAGCGGCGCTGACGCCAGCAGCGCAAAATGGCGGAATTTACGTGCAGCTCGGCGCCTTCGGCGTGCAGGAGAATGCCGAGCAATTTCGCGGCAGGTTGAAGCTGGAACTGGCGCAACTTGCCGACAAGTTGCAGGTCGCGTCCGTGGACGGCATGTTCAAGGTGCGCACCGGCCCTTATTCCAGCCAGGCAGAAGCCAGCCAGGCTGCCGCCGAGATTCGCAAGGCGCTGAACATCAACGCAATGGTGATTTCCCGTTAGTGAGGTAACATTTGGCAATGCGTAATTTATTCCTGTTATTCGTCCTGTTGAGCCTACCGGCGCTTGCCGCCATTCCTCAACCGCCGCCGATACCGGCGGTCGCCGCACGCGGCTATATCCTGATCGATTTCAGCAGCGGGCAGACGCTGGCGCAACAGAACGCCGGCGAACGCATGGAACCGGCTTCGCTGACCAAGCTGATGACCGCTTACCTGACCTTTGCCGCGCTGCGCCAGAACCATATCAGCCTCAAGCAGACCCTGCCGGTATCCGAGCACGCCTGGCGCGCCGAGGGGTCGCGTATGTTCATCCAGCCTAACACGCCGGTGGTGGTGGAAGACCTGATCCGCGGCATGATCGTGCAATCCGGCAACGATGCCTGTATCGCGCTGGCCGAAGGGATAGCCGGCAGCGAAGAGACTTTCGTGGCACGGATGAACGAGCAGGCGCAGAAAATCGGCATGAAAAACACCCATTTCATGAACGTGACCGGTCTGCCCCACCCGCAGCACTACACCACTGCTGTCGATCTGAGCCTGCTGGCACGCGCGATCATCCGCGATTTTCCGGAGTATTACCCGTACTATTCGATCAAGGAATTCAAGTACAACAACATCAGCCAGCCGAATCGCAACCGCCTGTTGTGGCTCGACCCGACCGTGGACGGGGTGAAAACCGGCCATACCGAGAGCGCCGGTTTCTGCCTGATCGCATCCGGCAAACGCGACGCCCGCCGCTTGATCTCGGTGGTGCTGGGTACGGCGTCGGAAAGCGCGCGCGCATCGGAAAGCCAGAAGCTGCTGAATTACGGCTTCCAGTTTTTCGAGACCCATCGCCTCTATGAGAAAGGCCAGGCCGTGGCGACCCTGCCGGTGTGGAAAGGCAGCGAGAACCTGCTGAAAGCCGGCGCGGATCGGGATATTTACATCTCCTTGCCCAAGGGACAGTATCCCTTCCTGAAGGCGGTGATGGTCAGCAAGCAACCTTTGCTGGCGCCGTTGTCGGCCGGCCAGGCGGTCGGCGCGATCAAGCTGGCCATCGAAGACAAACCGCTTGCCGAATTTCCGCTGGTTGCGCTGGAAGAGGTGCCGGTCGCCAATATTTTCAAACGCAGCTGGGATGGCATCAAGCTGATGCTCAAATGATTTACCTGAACGGTCAATTTCTGCCGATCGAGGAGGCCCGGATTTCGGTGCTCGACCGCGGCTTTATCTTCGGCGACGGGGTCTACGAATACATTCCGGTGTATTCGCGCCACCCGTTCCGTCTCGCCGAACACTTGGCGCGCCTGCAATATAGCCTGGACGGTATCCGGCTAGCCAACCCGCATAGCGTAGCCGAATGGACGCAGCTGCTCGAAGAATTGGTCGAACGCAATCCCGGCGACGATCTGTCGCTCTACCTGCACATTACCCGCGGGGTGGCGCCGCGCGACCATCCCTTTCCCCAAGGGGTCGCGCCGACCGTGTTCATGATGGCCACGCCGCTGCCGCCGCCTCGGGCGGAATGGGTGGCCAACGGCGTTGCGGCGGTGACCGCAGCGGACAACCGCTGGTTGCGCTGCGACATCAAGGCGATTTCCTTATTGCCTAACGTGCTGCTGCGCCAACTGGCGGTGGATGCAGGGGCAGCGGAAACCGTCCTGTTGCGCGACGGTTTCTTGAGCGAAGGCACGGCCACCAGTATTTTCGTGGTGCGCGACGACAAACTGCTGGCGCCGCCGAAAGGTCCGCTGATCCTGCCCGGGATTACCTACGATGTGATGCTGGAATTGGCCGCCGCCAACGGTATCGCCAGCCAGGTGCGCGAAATCTCGGAATTCGAGATCCGCAGCGCGCAGGAATTGTGGCTAACGTCCTCGGCCAAGGAGGTGCTGGCGATTACCACGCTGGACGGGCGTCCGGTCGGCAGCGGCGAACCCGGCCCGGTATTCCGCAAGATGTATGGGCTGTATCAGACCTTTAAACGCGAGATCATGCGGACCAAGACATGAACGAAGAGACTTCGCTGCTCGAATTTCCCTGCGATTTTCCGATCAAGATCATGGGCGAAACCCAGGACGGTTTTGCCGATGCCATCCTCGCCCTGATCATCCGCCATGCCCCGGATTTCGATGCGGCGACCATGGAAATCCGCGCCAGCAAGGGCGGACGCTATCTATCGCTGACCTGCACCATACGCGCCACCTCGCAGCAGCAATTGGATGATATATACCGGGAGATTACCAGCCACCCGATGGTGGTGATGGCGCTTTAGGGTGATGCGTAATGGGTGATGTGGAATGGGAGGCCGGTGAAGTGCATGGAGAGCCATCCATCACCCATCACTCATCACTCATCACTCGCAATCTCGGGCTGGTCGAATATCACCCCACCTGGCAGGCCATGCGCGATTTCACCGCCCGGCGCGGCGCGGAAACCCCGGACGAATTGTGGCTGTTGCAGCACCCGCCGGTTTACACGCTGGGACTGGCCGGCAAGCCCGAACATTTGCTGCGCGACGGCGGCATTCCGCTGGTCAAGACCGATCGGGGCGGGCAGATTACTTACCACGGGCCGGGCCAGATAGTCGCATACTTGCTGCTCGACGTGCAGCGGCGCGACATCGGCGTGAAAGAACTGGTGCGGCGCATGGAGCAGGCGGTGATCGACCTGTTGGCGGAATACGGAGTCGTCGCCGAACGGCGCGAAAAAGCCCCGGGGGTTTACGTGAACGGCGCGAAAATCGCCGCACTCGGCCTGAAGGTAAAAAGCAGCGGCAGCTACCATGGGCTGGCACTCAACGTCGATATGGACTTGACCCCGTACGCGGCGATCAACCCCTGCGGCTACGCAGGGCTACAGGTCACGCAAACCCGCGATGTCGGGATCGACGACGATATTGCGGCGTTGACCGACAAGCTGGCGCAACATCTCAGCAACAATTTGCAAGCCACGGCCAAATAAGGGAGCAATCATGGCAGCCAAACCGGGTGAACGAAAGCTGCAAATCCTGCAAGTGCTCGCACAAATGCTGGAAAAGCCGCACCACGAAAAAATCACCACCGCCGCACTCGCCGCCCAGCTCGAGGTTTCCGAAGCGGCGCTGTACCGCCATTTTGCCAGCAAGGCGCAGATGTTCGAGGGGCTCATCGAATTCATCGAACACACGCTGTTCGGCCTGATCAACAAGATCAGCGTCGAGGAACAACTCGGCGTCAAGCAGGTCGAGGCGATCATGACTCTGTTGCTGGGCTTTGCCCAGAAGAACCCGGGCATGACGCGGGTGTTGATCGGCGATGCGCTGGTGCATGAAAACGAGCGGCTCCAGTCGCGCATCAACCAGCTGCATGACCGTATCGAAGCCACGTTGAAACAGTCGTTGCGCATCGCCGTCACTCAGGACGAATTGCCGGCGACGCTCGATGCCGCTGCCAAGGCCAACTTGTTGCTGGCATTTGTCGTCGGGCGTTGGCACCAGTTTGCCAAGAGCGGCTTCAAACGCGCGCCCAAGGAGTTTTGGGAAGCGCAGTGGCCGGGGATGCTGGCCTGAGTTCGGACTACAACTCGAATATTTCGCCGCGCATCAATCGCCGCAATGGCCGTCCGTGAACATGCTGGGCGATTTCCGCCAGCATTTCCTCTTCCCGTCCGCTTTCCATGTGGGCGATCAATACTTCCACCGGCTTTGCCAAACGTTGCAAACCGAGTGCCAGCAACGCGGGCGTCATGTGGCCGGACCTTTCGGCAATCGCGGCATGGGCGTTGAGGAAGGTGCATTCGATCATCAAGTGCTTCAGCTCGGGAAGGCGATCGAGGGCAGCCCAGAGGCGTTCGTCCAGCGTGGTGTCGCCGCTATACACAAAGGCGCCGGTGCCGCAGTCCATTTGATAGCCTACGCCCGGTACCGAATGGCGCGCCGGGAGCGGGGTGATCTGCCGAGTTCCGAGCGCCACCGGGGTGCCGACGACAATCGGCGAGTAGCGGAAATAGGGGGCGTCAGGGCTGGGAATGGCGCTGTAATCCGGCCACAGTCGCCCGTCGAACACGCATTCGCGCAGCGCGGTGATGGTTTCCGGCAAAGCGTGGACCGTGACCGGTTGGCTGCGGTATTCCGCGGCAGCGTCGATCAGCATCGGCAGCAGGGCGATATGGTCGAGGTGGGAATGGGTGAGGAAGATATGGTCGATGCGCACGATTTCGTCCAGCGCCAAGTCGCCTGCGCCGGAACCGGCGTCGATCAGGATGTCGTCGTCCACTTGCAGCGAAACGGTGCGGCGTTCGCCGCCGAGACCGCCGTCGCAGCCGAGGATGCGGATCTTCATGCGCACACCGGACAGGCCGGGTCCTTGACCAGGCGAATGTTGCGCCACACCATGCGCAGGCCGTCGAGCAGCAGCAGGCGCCCGGCCAGCGATTCGCCTACGCCGGCCAGCAGCTTGAGCGCTTCGGCGGCCTGTAGCGAACCGATGATGCCCACCAGCGGCGCAAACACGCCCAGCGTCGCGCAACGCTCGTCCTCCTGATCGGCGAACTCGGGAAACAGGCAGTGATAGCAGGGGCTGTCCGGCAGCCTGAAATCGAATACCGCCACTTGCCCGTCGAAGCGCACCGCCGCACCCGAGACCAGCGGTTTTTTCAGGCGTGCGCAGACCCGGTTGACGGCGTGGCGGGTGGCGAAATTGTCGCTGGCGTCGAGCACCACATCGGCGTCGGCCGCGAGCAAGGCCAGATCCTCTTCGGTCAGGCGTTTGTCGACCGCGGTTACCACAATTTCAGGATTGATTTCGGCCAGGGTTTGCGCGGCGGAAACGGCTTTATTCATGCCGATGCGCCGCGTGGAGTGGACGATCTGGCGTTGCAGGTTGGTGAGGTCGACGCTGTCGCCATCGCAGAGGGTGAGATTGCCGACCCCGGCGGAGGCCAGGTAGAGCGCGACCGGGGAACCGAGTCCGCCGGCGCCGACGACCAGCACGCGCGCGCGTAAAAACTTTTCCTGGCCCTCGATGCCGATTTGCGGCAGCAGGATATGGCGGCTATAGCGCAGGAGCTGCCCGTCGTTCATCGGGCGGCTAGCGGCTCTGGATAATTTGCAGCCCCTTTAGCAGGTTCAGCGCCTGATTCAGCTGGTAATCGTTTTTCGACACCAACTCCGGTGGTGTTCCCGGCTTGTCTTCGATGCTGGCGCCTGGTTTGCCATCCTTGGGCTTGGGTGCTGTCTTGGTGGGTGCAGGCAGCTTGATCGGCGAAGCATCCGGCTTGGTGTCCCCCTCCTTGTTGCCGTTGCTCAGGTGGCGGTCGAGGTCGGCTTCGCGCAGGTGCATACCCGGCTCCACGCCGCTGACGGTAGCTTCGTCCACGATGATGTCGGGGGTGATGCCCTTGGCCTGGATCGAGCGCCCGCTGGGGGTGAAGTAGCGTGCGGTAGTCAGCTTGATCGCGGTGTTGTTGCCGAGCGGCAGTACGGTTTGCACCGAACCCTTGCCGAAAGACTGGGTACCCATGATGATGGCGCGTTTGTGGTCTTGCAACGCACCGGCGACGATTTCCGAAGCGGAAGCCGAACCGCCGTTGACCAGAACGACCATCGGCACGCTCTTGACGCCGGCCGGCAGATTTTTCAGGAAGTCTTCTTTGCCCAGGCCATGCAGGTAATTCTGCTTGCTGGCGGTCAGACGCATCTTGGCGTCCTCGGTGCGTCCGTCGGTATAGGTGACCAGCGCGTCTTTAGGCAGGAAGGCGGCGGCCACGCCGACCGCACCGTTCAGCAGACCGCCCGGATCGTTGCGCAAGTCGAGCACCAGCCCCTTGAGCGGGTCCTTGCTCTGTTTGTAGAGATTTTCCACGGCTTTGGCGAGGTTTTCCCCGGTATGCTCCTGGAACTGGGTAACGCGGATATAGCCGTAGCCTTCTTCCGCCAGTTTCGATTTGACGCTTTGAATCTTGATCACGGCACGTGCCAGCGTGAAGGTCAGCGGCTTGCCTTCGCCCTTGCGCACCACAGTCAGGGTGATCTTGGTGCCGGGTTTGCCGCGCATCCGTTTGACCGCTTCGTTGAGCGACAGCCCTTTGACCGGGGTGTCGTCGAGCTTGATGATCAGGTCGCCGCTTTTCAGGCCGGCCTGGAATGCCGGGGTGTCTTCGATCGGCGACACGACCTTGACGAAGCCGTCTTCCATGCTGACTTCGATCCCCAGGCCGCCGAATTCCCCTTGCGTGCCGACTTGCAGGTCCTTGAAGGAATCGGCGTCGAGGTAGGCCGAGTGCGGGTCGAGGCCGGACAACATGCCGTTGATCGCTTCGGTGATGAGTTTTTTATCTTCCACCGGCTCGACATAATCGCTCTTGATCTTGCTGAAGACTTCGGTGAAAGCGCGCAATTCGTCGATGGGCAATGGCGCGGCGGCTCCGACAGTCTTGTCGGCAACCGCCGAAAAGTTCAGGCTGATCATGATGCCGGCCAAAGCGCCGAAGAGGATCAGTCCAATATGATGCAATTTGCCGCGCATTTCCATCTCCACAATGTTGCTATTTAAGGCTGACCCAAGTCAGCGGGTTGAACGGTTTGCTCTGATAACGAAGCTCGAAGTATAAACCGGATTCCGGGATTCCGCCGCTATTTCCCACGCTGGCGACGGTGTCGCCGGCCTTCACGTTTTCCCCGGCCTGCTTGTATAAAGTTTCGTTGTTACCGTACAAACTCATGAAGCTGCCGCCGTGGTCGATGATCACGATGTTGCCGAAACCGCGCAGCCAATCCGAGAAAACCACCTGCCCGCCGGCAACCGCCTTGACCGCCTGCCCGACCGCGGAACGGATGAAAAGTCCCTTCCAGGTGACGCCGCCATCTTCACGTGGACTGCCGAAACGACCGGCAAGTTCCCCCTTTATCGGCAAATGCAGCTTGCCCTTTAGCTGGCGGAACGGGCTGTCGGAATCGTCGGGCGCGGGAACGGCGCTGTTGAGTACCACCGCGGCGGGTTTCCGGCCGCGCGGCGGTTTAGCTTCTTTTACGGTTTTTGCTTCCTTCGCTGCTTTGGCCGCCGCCAACCGGCTCAATTTCTCGATTAACTGGGTCAAGCGTTTTTCGTCGTTTTGCAGTTTGCCGATTTCGTGGCGTTGGGCGGCGATCTTCTGGCTGAGTCGTGCCAGCAGCGCCTTGCGCGCGCCCTGCTCCTTTTCCAGCTGCTTCTTTTGCGCTGCCTGTTCGGCCTTGATGCGCGCCAGTTCGGCGGCTTTTTTCTTTTCGCTTTCGGTGAGTTCGTTGAGGTGCTTGAGATTGCCGCGCAGGCTGACAATCAGCGCGGCACGCGCGCGTGAAATGTCGGCGTAATAGCGCAGGTGGCGCACCAGCTGATTGGGATCTTGCTGACTGAGCAGGATTTCCAGGTAATCGTGCTGGCCGTGCAGATACAACTGGGTGAGCAGCTTGCCCAGTTGCGCCTGCTGCTCGGCAATGCTGGCCCTGGTCTTGCCGCTGTCCTGCTGCAGGCGGGAAACCTCGCCGTTGGCCTGCTGCTGCTGTTGCGACAGTTCGTAAAGTTTGCGGCTGGCGCCGCTGATGGCTTGTTCCGAATGCTTTAGCGCATCGCTGGTGTCGACCTTGGCGCCTTCGGCGCTTTCCACTTCCTGCTGCAGCGCCTTGATCCGGTCGCGCAGTTCGCTGAGTTCGCCTTTGGGCGTAGCGGCGGGCGCAGCCAATGCCGGCAGTGCGCAAAACACCGCCAGCAGGGCGCACCGCCTGAACATTGTGCTCAGTCGAACTCGATCAGCGAATTGCCGGTCATTTCCGGCGGTTGCGGCAGGCCCATCATTTTCAGCAGGCTGGGCGCCACGTCCTTGAGCGCGCCCCCTTCGGCCAGCTTCGCCGGGCGCCCCACGTAGAGGAACGGCACGTCGAAAGTGGTGTGGGCGGTGTGCGGCGCCCCGGTGATTTCGTCGAGCATCTTTTCGGCATTGCCATGGTCGGCGGTGATCAGTACTTCGCCGCCAAGCTCGCGCATCGCCGCCACGACCCGGCCGACGCATTCGTCCAGCACTTCGACCGCCTGAACGGCTGCGGAGATGATGCCGGTATGGCCGACCATGTCGCCGTTGGCGTAGTTGCACACGATGGCGTCGTACTTGCGGCTGCGGATGGCTTCCACCAGCTTGTCGGTGACTTCGCGGGCGCTCATTTCCGGTTGCAGGTCATAGGTGGCGACGTGCGGCGATTGCACCAGGATGCGCTCTTCGCCGGCAACCGGCGCTTCCACCCCGCCGTTAAAGAAGAAGGTGACGTGGGCGTATTTCTCCGTCTCGGCGATGCGCAACTGGTGCAGGCCGAGGCTGGAAATGAAGTCGCCGAAGCCGTTGTGCACGCTGTCGGGGGGGAAAGCCACCGGTACGTGAAAGTTCTTGTTGTAACCGGTCAGCGTGCAGTAGGTGGCAAGTTTGGGATAAACACTGCGCTCGAATTCGGCGAAATCCGGTTCGATAAAAGCTCGGGTGATTTCGCGCGCCCGGTCGGCGCGGAAGTTCATGAACACGATCACGTCGTCGTCCTGGATGCGTACCGGCTCGGCTCCGGGCGGCACGATCAGGGTCGGTTTGACGAATTCGTCGTTTTCGCCGCGCCCATAGGCGGCCTGCAAGCCTTGCAGCGCATCCGCCGCGGTGAATTCGGCCTGCCCCAGCGTCATCATGTCGTAGGCGACCTTGACCCGTTCCCAGCGCTTGTCGCGATCCATCACATAATAGCGCCCGCCGATCGAGGCGATGCGGCCGACGCCGAGCTGGGCGAATTTATCCTGGGCGCGCTGCAGGTAGGTTTCCGCCGATTGCGGCGGGGTATCGCGCCCGTCGAGGAAGGCGTGCAAATAGAGTTTTGCTATGCCGGCTTGCGCCGCCATGTCCAGCATCGCGTAGATGTGCGCTTCCTGGCTGTGCACCCCGCCGTCGGAGAGCAGGCCGAAGACGTGTAGTGCAGAATTCTTGGCTTTCGCGGTATTGACGGCCATGCTCAACGCGGTGTTGCTGAAAAATTCGCCGTTGGCGACCGCGCGGTTGATGCGCGTGAGTTCCTGGTATACCACGCGTCCCGCGCCGATATTCAGGTGGCCGACTTCCGAGTTGCCCATTTGGCCGTCGGGCAGGCCGACTGCGCCGGCGGAAGTGTGGATCAGGGTATGCGGGCAGGTTTGCCAGAGATGGTCCCAGTTGGGCTTGTTGGCAAGGGCGATGGCGTTGTCCGCACCGTTGGGACGGTAGCCGAAACCGTCGAGAATAACCAGCAATACAGGGGTAACCTTCATACAGGGTTTATCAGTTCAATCGTATCTAAAGTTGCTAATTTTATTATATTTTGATAAAACACGCATTATCTCTGAAATATGGTTGCAGGTTTGTGACCGAGACAGCGCAAGGTGGTTCAAATGGAATTCGAGCAAGTTGAGTTGATGGACAAGGACGAGCACATCGAACAGGCCTCGCGCGCCATGAAAGCCATGTCCCATCCGCTACGCCTGAAAATCCTCTGCGTGCTGGGCGATCAGGAGATCAGCGTGCAGGATATCGTCGACAGCGTCGGCACCTCGCAAAGCAACATTTCCCAGCATCTTGCCATCCTGCGCGACAAAGGCGTGCTGCGCACACGCAAGGATGCCAACCGGGTCTATTACCGCGTCGGCGACCCGCGCACCCTCAAGCTGATCGGCATGATGCGCGACGTATTTTGCGGGTTTGCCAAGTAATCCGCAAAACCCGGCTTTCCCGAATTCGCTGAAAATTCTAAATTCCAATAGTTGTTGATATTTGTCGGGATTATATATTAGAATTATCTAATATTACCGGGGGGCTATTGTGTTGCGTATCGTATTGATGGTTTTCGGGCTGTTGACCAGCCTGTCGTCGCAAGCCGGGCTGCCGTTCGCCACCGCCAAGGTGGAATTCCGCGAGGTCGATCAGACTTACGCGGTCGAGGCGCTGATCGAGGCGACCAAGCAGGCCACCGTGGCGGCGCAGATTTCCGGGCGGGTGGTGGAGCTCAAGTTCGATGTCGGCGATTACGTGCAAAAAGGCCAGGTGATCGCCCGCATCGACGAACGCGAGGCGAGCCAGGCGCTGGCCGGCAGCCAGGCGCAGGTGGCGCAGGCGCAGGCCGGCTTGCACAACGCCAAGGCGACTTACGAGCGCACCCGCCAACTGTTCGAACAGAAATTCGTCAGCCAGGCGGCGCTCGACAAAGCGCTGGCCGATTACAAGGCGGCCCAGGCGCAGACCCAGGCGACGCTGGCGGGTGCCGGGCAGGCCGCCACCGCGCGCGGCTACACCACCATCGTGGCGCCCTATAGCGGCGTAGTTTCCGCGCGCCTGATCGAGTTGGGCGAAATGGCCAGTCCCGGCAAACCGCTGCTGAGCGGTTTCGATCCCAAGGATTTGCGCGCCGTCGCCAATATCCCCCAATACAAGCTGGCCGAGATACGCCGCGCGCCGCAGGCGAAGGTGGAATTTCCCGCGCTCGGCAAGTGGGTGGACGCCGTTGCCGTCAATGTGCTGCCCTCTGCCGATGTCAAAACCCACATCACCCGGGTGCGCCTGGATTTGCCCGAAGACCTGCGCGAAGTCTATCCCGGCATGTTCGCCCGCGCCCATTTCACCGTGGGCCGGGTGAAAAAACTGCTGGTGCCGGCGGTGGCAGTGATGCGCCGCAGCGAGATTACCGCGGTGTATGCGCTGGACGACAAGGGCGGCATCGCCCTGCGCCAGGTGCGCCTGGGCGAACCGGCGGGCAAAGGCGAAATCGAAGTGCTGGCCGGCCTGACGCCGGGCGAGACGGTGGCGCTGGAGCCGGTCAAGGCAGGGATTGCCTTGATGGGTAAGCGGTAATGGGGGATGAGTAATGGGTAAAACGACGCAAGATCCATCACCCATCACCCCTTCCCCATCACCCGAAATGGGTATTTCCGGGCGTATCGCCAAAACCTTCCTGCAATCGCAGATGACCCCGTTGATCGCGCTGATCGCGCTGCTGCTCGGCCTGTTCGCCGTGGTCGTGACGCCGCGCGAAGAAGAGCCGCAAATCAACGTCACCATGGCCAACGTCTACATTCCCTTCCCCGGCGCCTCGGCCAAGGACGTCGAAAGCCTGGTGGCAACACCCGCCGAGCAGGTGCTGTCGCAGATTTCCGGGATCGAGCACGTCTATTCGGTATCGCGTCCCGGCATGGCGATCCTGACCGTGCAATACCTGGTCGGCCAGGATCGCACCCAGGCGCTGGTGCGCCTCTACGACACCATCCAGTCGCACCGCGACTGGCTTTCCCCCAACCTTGGCGTTGGCGAACCGCTCGTCAAACCGGTCGGGATCGACGACGTACCCATCGTCTCGCTGACTTTGTGGACCGCCGACCCGCAGCGCGGCGCCTTCGAATTGCAGCAGGTGGCCCATGCCGCCGAGATCGAGTTGAAACGCATCAAGGGTACCCGCGAAGTGACCACCATCGGCGGGCCGAACCGGGCGGTGCGGGTGATCATGGATGCCGAGCGCATGGCCGCGCACGGGATTTCGGCGCAGGACATCCGCGCCGCGCTGCAAGTGACCAATGCTTCCCAGCCGTCCGGCACGTTGGTGGCGGAAAACCGCGAATTGCTGGTGCAGACCGGCACCTTCCTGACTTCCGCCGCCGACGTGAAGCAACTGGTGGTGGGCGTTTACGAGGGTCGACCGGTGTTCGTCACCGACGTGGCGCGGGTGGAAGACGGCCCCGATCAACCGGTGCGCTACGTCTGGATCGGTAGCGGCCCGGCCAGGCAGGCCAAGAAATTGCCTGCCGGAGAATTCCCCGCGGTGACCCTGGCGGTGTCGAAAAAACCCGGCGAAAACGCGGTAGACGTAGCCGAGCGCCTAATCAAGCGGATTGAGCAATTGCACGGCAGCATCATTCCCGAGGGCATCAACGCCACGGTGACGCGCAACTACGGCGAAACCGCCAACGACAAGGCGCTGAAGCTGATCCAGAAGCTGTTTTTCGCCACTTCTGCGGTGGTGCTGCTGGTGCTGGCCGCGCTCGGCCGGCGCGAGGCGCTGATCGTCGGCGTGGCGGTGCTGCTGACGCTGGCGGCGACGCTGTTCGCCTCGTGGGCGTGGGGCTTCACGCTCAACCGGGTGTCGCTGTTCGCGCTGATCTTCTCGATCGGCATCCTGGTGGACGACGCTATCGTGGTGGTGGAGAACATCCACCGCCGTCGCGAACTGGACAAGCACAAGACCCTGCTGCAAATCATTCCCGAGGCGGTGGACGAAGTCGGCGGCCCGACCATCCTCGCCACCTTCACGGTGATCGCGGCGCTGTTGCCGATGGCTTTCGTCACCGGTCTGATGGGGCCGTACATGAGCCCGATCCCGATCAACGCCAGCATCGGGATGCTGATTTCGCTGGCGATCGCCTTCATCGTCACGCCCTGGCTGGCGCTCAAGCTGAGCAAGCACCAGCAGCACGACGAGGTTCATAGCGGAACGGACACGGAAAACCGCCTGTATCGCCTGTTCCACCAGCGTCTTACCCCCTTCCTCAACCGCGAAGCCGGCAAGGCCAACCGCAAGAAACTGTGGCTGGCGATACTCGGCATGATTTTCCTGGCGGTGTCGCTGGCGCTGTTCAAGATCGTGGTGCTGAAGATGCTGCCGTTCGACAACAAGTCGGAATTCCAGGTGGTGGTGGATATGCCCACCGGCACCCCGCTGGAGCAGACCGCGCGGGTGCTGCGCGAGATGGGCGCGCATCTCGCTAGCGTGCCGGAAGTGACCGATTACGAAGCCTACGCCGGTGCCGCTTCGCCGATCAATTTCAACGGCCTGGTGCGCCAGTATTACCTGCGCCGCGGTGCGGAAGTCGGTGACATCCAGGTCAACCTGGTCGATAAGCACCAGCGCGAGCGCAAGAGCCATGAGATCGCCTCCGCCGTGCGTCCCGCCATCGAGAAAATCGCCGCCGCCCACGGCGCCAAGGTCAAGGTGGTCGAAGTGCCGCCCGGCCCGCCGGTGATGTCGCCGATTGTAGCCGAGGTCTACGGGCCGGATTACGAAGGGCAGATCAAGGTGGCGAAACAGGTGCGCGAGGCTTTCGCCAAAACCGCCGACATCGTCGGCATCGACGACAGCGTCGAGGAAGATGCCGGCAAATACGTGTTGCGCGTGCTGCAAAGCAAGGCCGCCTTGATGGGCGTCGCGCAAAAAGATGTGGTGGAAGTGATGCGCATGGGTCTGTCCGGCGAGGACGTCACGCCGATACACGACGGCGAGGCCAAATTCGAGATCCCGGTGAAGGTGACCTTGGCGCCGGAACGCCAAAGCAGCCTGGACGAACTGCTCAAGCTCAACGTGCGTTCGCGCGACGGCACGCTGGTGCCGCTTTCCGAGTTGGTCGAGGTGACGCCGACCATGCGCGAAAAGACCATCTACCACAAGGATCTGCTGCCGGTGGTGTTCGTCGTCGGCGACATGGCCGGCAAGCTCGACAGCCCGCTGTACGGCATGTTCGGCATCCGCGCCAAAGTGGTCGGCCAGGAACTCGAAGAAGGCGGCAAACTCAACGACACCTTCATCAAGCAGCCGGACGACCACTACGCCGGCTACAGCGTGAAGTGGGACGGCGAGTGGCAGGTAACCTACGAAACCTTCCGCGACATGGGCATTGCCTATGCTGTCGGGCTGGTGCTGATCTACCTGCTGGTGGTGGCGCAATTCGGCTCTTATATAGTGCCGCTGATCATCATGGCGCCGATTCCGCTCACCATCATCGGCGTGATGCCCGGCCATGCCCTGCTCGGCAGCCAGTTCACCGCCACCAGCATGATCGGCATGATCGCGCTGGCCGGGATCATCGTGCGCAATTCGATCCTGCTGGTGGACTTCATCAACATGCAGGTGGCCGAGGGGATGGCCTTCCAGGAAGCGGTGATCCGCGCCGGCTCCACCCGCGCCAAGCCGATTGTGCTGACCGGGCTGGCCGCGATGCTGGGCGCGCTGTTCATCCTCGACGACCCGATTTTCAACGGGCTGGCGATTTCGCTGATTTTCGGCATCCTGGTCTCCACCCTGCTGACGCTGGTGGTGATCCCGGTGTTGTATTACGCGGCGAATTACCGCAAGCATGTGGATTAAGGATTAACCGCGGAGGACGCGGAGGACGCAGAGGTTTTCAGGTTTTACCTCCGCGTCCTCTGCGTCCTCCGCGGTGAACGTTTTTATTTATAACCAATGGAGAAAACTATGACCATCAACCGTATCGTTCGCATCGTCGCCGGCTTTTTCGTGCTGTTGTCGCTGGGCCTGGGCGTGCAAGCCAGCCCGCTGTTCGTCAACGCCAATTTCCTGTGGTTCACCGCCTTCGTCGGCGCCAACCTGTTCCAGAGCGGCTTCACCAACCTGTGTCCGCTGGTGACCATCCTCAAGGCGTTGGGCGTCAAGGAGGGCTGCGAAAGCTGCTGAAATTAAGCTAAACTGGCGCGCTATTGAAGTTACTCAAGGAGCAGGGCTTTGGATTTCGTACAAAATAACATCTGGATGATCATCGTGGCGATCCTCGCCGTCTACATGCTGGTGTGGCCGCCGATCAGCCGCCAGCTTTCCGGGATCAAGGAAGTTGGCACCATCGAAGCCATCCAACTGATCAACCACAAGGATGCGGTGATCCTCGACGTGCGCGAGGACAGCGAATACAACAGCGGCCACGTGCCGCATTCGCGCCATATCCCGTTGGGCTCGCTGGGCAAGCGCCATATCGAACTGGAGCGTTACAAGAACCGTCCGTTGGTGGTGGTCTGCCGTAGCGGCGCGCGTTCCGGCAGCGCCTGCGGGATGTTGAAGAAACTCGGTTTCGAGGAAGTGTATAACCTAGCGGGCGGCGTCGGTGCCTGGCAACAAGCCAACCTGCCTTTGGAGAAATGATATGCCTAACGTGACGATGTATTGCACCGCCGTTTGCCCGTACTGCGTCAATGCCGAGAAGCTGCTCAATCGCAAGGGTGTGACGCAGATCGACAAGATCCGCATTGACCTCGATCCCGCGCGCCAGGGCGAGATGATGCAGCGCACCGGTCGCCGCACCGTGCCGCAGATCTACATCGGCGATTTCCATGTCGGCGGTTTCGACGACCTCTCCGCGCTCGACCAGGAGGGCAAGCTCGACCCGTTGCTGGCGGAGTGAGCGGCGATGAACCTGGTCTGCCCGCGCTGTTTCGCCACCAACCGCGTTCCTTCGGAGCGCTTGGGGGATAACCCCAAGTGCGGCAAATGCGGCGCGTTCGTGCTCGATGGCGTCCCGCTGGAATTGAGCGCCGCCAGCTTCCCCGGCTTTATCCGCCACAACGAAATGCCGGTCGTGATCGATTTCTGGGCGCCGTGGTGCGGGCCGTGCAAGATGATGGCGCCGGTTTTCGTCCAAGTCGCCGCCCAGCTGAAAACCCGCTTCCGCTTCGCCAAGGTGAATACCGAGGTTGAGCAATTTCTCGCCCAGCAACACAATATCCGCAGCATCCCCACGCTGGCGCTGTTCAGCAACGGCGCGGAAATCGACCGGGTTGCCGGGGCGCTGGATGCGGCCAGCCTGAAAAACTGGCTGGAACGCCATTAAACCTAAGTCTGCCAAGCTGGCACCAATAAAGATTTACCGCAGAGGCGCTGAGGCGCAGAGAAAGGCATAGCTTCCCTGGTTTCCCCTTGCGTTGTTTCTCTCAGCGCCTCTGCGTCTCTGCGGTGAGGCTTTTAGGTTAAAATACCAGCTTTACTCCCCATTTCAGGAACGAAAAATGAGCGAAGAACAGCAACAACCGGTTTTCTCCATCGAGAAGATTTTCGTCAAGGACATTTCCGTCGAAGTCCCCAACGCCCCGGGGATTTTCCTGACGCGCGAAACGCCGCAGGTGGACGTGCAGATCCATACCCAGGGCGGCGTGGTGGACGAAGGCGTGTTCGAGGTGGTACTGACGGTGACGGTGACCGCGAAAGTCGAGGGCGAAAAAGTCATGTTCCTGGTGGAGGCCGCACAAGCCGGCGTATTCACGTTGCGCAACATTCCGCAACAGGATCTCGAACCGCTGCTCGGGATTACCTGCCCCAACATCCTGTTCCCCTACGCCCGCGAAGTGGTATCCGACCTGGTCAGCCGCGCCGGCTTTCCGCCGGTCATCCTCAGCCCGGTCAATTTCGAGGCGATGTACGCTCAAGGCCATGCGCAAGCGGATGAAAGCGCCGGCACTACCCACTAACAGTCATGGCGAGCACGTGCTCGCCATGACTGTTTCCCTCTCTCCTAACTCTCTCCCGCCAGCGGGAGAGAGGGACGTAGTCTCGCTACGCGAGTTTCACGTTAAACGCTTCAGTACGCTGTTACTGTCGGCGCTGGTGCTGCTGCCCGGCTGGGCGGCGGCGCTGGATTTCCGCTCGGTGACGGCGGAACGGGCCATCCTCTACGACGCGCCTTCGCTCCAGGCGAAAAAACTCTATGTCGCCGGCAAATATTTGCCGGTCGAAGTGCTGGTCAGCCTCGAAGCGTTTACCAAAGTGCGCGACAGTAGCGGCGATTTGTTCTGGATCGAAAAGAAGAACCTCGGCGAAGTCCGCACCGTGGTGGTGACCGCGCCCCGCGCCGAGATTCGCCAAGCACCCGACAAGAACGCGCCGCTGGTCTACCAGGCCGAGCGCAACGTGGCGCTGGAGCTGGTCGAGGCGACCCATAGCGGCTGGGCCAAGGTGCGCCACCGCGACGGCCAGGACGGCTACGTCGCCGTCTCGCAGGTGTGGGGTTTATGAAAATCGCCGTACTCGGCGCCGGGGCCTGGGGCACGGCGCTGGCGCTCAACCTTGCGCACAAGCATCCCGTCACGCTGTGGACGCGCAACGCCGCCCACCTCGCCGACCTCGCGGCGCAGCGCGCCAACCGGCGCTACCTGCCGGATTTCGCCTTCCCCGATTCCCTGCAACTCGACGCGAACCTGAACTCGGCCCTAGACGGCGCCGAATTGGCTTTAGTGGTGACGCCAACCGCCGGCCTGCGCCAGGCGTTGCGCGAGATCGCCGCCCGCGCTCCCGCCGTGCCGGTGGTGTGGGCTTGCAAAGGGTTCGAGGCCGGCACGGCCTGCCTGCCGCACCAGATCGCCGCCGAGGAACTCGCGCCCGGCGTCCCCGCCGGTGTGTTGTCCGGCCCGAGCTTCGCCAAGGAAGTGGCGCAGGGCCTGCCGGCCGCGCTTACTCTGGCCTGCGCCGACGCCGCTTTTGCCCACGATGCCGCCCGTGAACTGCACAGCGCCCGCCTGCGGGTTTACAGCAGTACCGACGTGGTCGGCGTGGAAACCGGCGGCGCGGTGAAAAACGTGATGGCCATCGCCGCCGGGATTTCCGACGGCATGGGCTACGGCCACAACGCACGCGCCGCGCTGATCACCCGCGGCCTGGCCGAAATCAGCCGGCTCGGCTATGCGCTCGGCGGACGCCCGGAAACCTTCATGGGCCTGACCGGGGTCGGCGACCTGATCCTCACCTGCACCGGCGACCTGTCGCGCAACCGCACCGTCGGTCTCAAGCTGGCCGAAGGCAAACAGCTTGCCGATGTCTTGAGCGAACTGGGTCATGTCGCCGAAGGCGTCAACACCGCCGCCGAAGTGCAACGCCTGGCGCAACGGGAAAACGTCGACATGCCGATCACCCAGGCCGTCTGCCGCGTGCTGTTCGACGGCCTGGCGCCGGGCAAGGCGGTGGAAGCCCTGCTCAACCGCGAACCGAAGGCGGAAAACGGCGTGTAGGAGCCCGCCCCGCGGGCGATTTTCGCGGGCATGGCTCGCTCCTACAGCCTGTCGTTACATGTTGCCGGCTGCCAACGCTGCATAAATCAACCCAACCGCCATTTTCCGGCTTGTAAAATGACCGCCGGTCAGTATAATTGCTCGATTAACTGACCGGAGTTCATTCAATCATGGCGCGTCCCTCCGCCGACCAGAAAACCCGCGAATTGCGCCGCGATGCCTTGCTCGATGCGGCGATGAAACTGTGGATGGCGCATCCCGAGCGCATCGTCAGCGTGGCCGAGGTGGCACAGGCTGCCGGCGTCGCCAAGGGTACTTTGTATCTGTATTTCACCAGCAAGGAAAACCTGCTGCTGGCGGCGCACGAGCGCCACGTCGCGGGGTTTTTCAGCGCCTTGATGGCGCGCGCGTCCCAAGCCGAGAGCATGGATGTCGATGACATGCTGGCGCTGACCCGCGCGCATATCGTCGAGGTGCCGCCCTTCCTGCCGCTGGCGATGCTGGTCGCCGGCCTGTTGCACAACGGCGCGACGCCCGAGGCCGCGGCGGCATTCGAGCAACGCATGGCGGAGCGTTTGCGCCTGGCCGGCGAGGCGCTTTGCCGTCATTTTCCGCTTCCCGACGCCGGTGCCAGCGTGCGCCTCTTGATGCAGTCCTACGGGCTGATCCTGGGGCTGTGGCAACTGCTGGGCAAGGGGCCGTGCGCGTGCGTCGAGAGCGCGGTCGCCGACCTGCTGCATCCCGATTACGACACCGAACTCGAAGCCGCGTTGCGCGCCTTGTGGCAGGGTGCTTTGCAAAACAAGGACGAATTCCATGCATAAATCATCTCTCCTGATACTTACCGTGTTCGCCGTTGCCGCTTGCAGCAAGGAAACGCCGTCGCCCGAGCCGGTCCGCCCGGTCAAAACCCAGCGCATCGCCTACGCCGCCGCGCCGGACAGCCTGCTGCTGGCCGGCGAAGTGCGCGCCCGTTTCGAGGCGCCGCTGGCGTTTCAAGTGGGCGGGCGGGTGGTCGAGCGTGCGGTCAATCTCGGCGAACTGGTGCGACGCGGACAGGTGTTGGGCCGGCTGGACGCAAGCGACTACCGGCTGGCCGAAGACGCGCAGAATGCCGCGCTGGCCGGTGCGCGCACCGAGTTGCAACTGGCGGAAGGCGATCTGGCGCGCTACCGCGCCTTGCGCGAGAAGGGCTTCATCTCCGCCGCCGAAATGGATCGCCACCAGGCCGTCGCCGACGGCGCGCGCGCACGGCGCGATGCCGCCGCCGCATCCCATGCCGAGCGCCGCCGCCAGACTGGCTACGCCACCCTCACCGCAGAAAGCGACGGGGTGGTGACCGCGTTGGATTTCAACGTCGGCCAGGTGGTCGCCGTGGGACAGCCGCTGTTGAAGATCGCCCGTCCGGGCGGACGCGAAATCGAGGTGGCGGTGCCGGAAAGCGAGTTGGCACGCTTTCGCGCCGCCACGGCTTTCCAGGTCAACCTCAATGCTATGCCCGGGCAGAATTATTCCGGCAAGCTGCGCGAATTGGCGGCGGCCGCCGATCCGGCGACGCGTGCCTATGCGGCGCGGATCGCTGTCGATGGCCTGCCGGAAAGCTTGGGGCTGAGCGCCACCGTGCGTCCGCTCGGTCGGGGCGGGCAAGTGGTGCGTCTGCCGCTGGCGGCGGTGGTCAGCCGCGACGGGACGGCGCGCGTGTGGAAGCTCGACCAGGCGACTTCCACGGTTCATGCAGCGACCGTCACCAGCGCCGGGGTGTCCGGCGACGACTGGCTGGTGTCCGGCGGTCTGGCACCCGGCGAACTGGTCGTCACGGCGGGCGCCAACCTGCTGCGCGAAGGGCAGCAGGTGCGCGTGGCGCAGGGAGCGCAGCCGTGAACCCGCGTTTCAACTTGACTGCGCTGGCCCTCCACCAGCGCGAACTGAGCTGGTTCTTTATCGCGCTGGTGGCGTTCGGCGGCGTGCTCGCCTATTTCCAGTTGGGCCAGCGCGAAGACCCGGATTTTGCCTTCCGCGCGATGGTAATCCGTACCCAGTGGCCGGGCGCGACGCCCGAACAGGTGGATCGCGAAGTCACCAGCCGGATCGAGAAAAAACTCCAGGAAGTCCCCTATTACAAGACCGCCACCAGTTTCTCGCGTGCCGGCGAATCGCTGACGATTCTGGAACTGCTCGATACTTCCCCCGCCAGGGAAGTGCCGCAGCTGTGGTACGAGGCGCGCAAGAAAGTCGGCGACATCCGCCATACCTTGCCGCCCGAGGCGATCGGGCCGTTCTTCAACGACGAATTCGGCGACGTCTACGGCACGGTGTTCGCCTTCAGCGGCGACGGCTTCAGCCTGGCGGAGCTGCGCAGCCACGTCGAGGCGGTGCGCCAGCGCCTGCTGCGCCTGCCGGACATCGCCAAGATCGACCTGATTGGGGTGCAGCCGGAGCAGATCAGCGTCACGCTGTCGCACCAGCGCCTGGCCCGCCTGGGGCTGTCGCCGCTCGCGGTGGCCGATGCGATCCAGGGGCAGAACATCGTGCAGGACGCCGGGCGCCTGCAAGCCGGGGATATTTCGGCGCCGCTACGGGTCAAGGGCGAACTGAAAAATCTCGACGAGCTCGCCGGCCTGCCGCTACGGGTCAACGGCAAAACCATCCGCCTGCGCGACGTGGCCGAGATCAGCCGCGGTTATGTCGATCCGCCGGAAACCGCGATGCGCTTCGCCGGCAAGCCCGCCATCGGCCTCGCCATCGCGATGAACACGCGCGGCGACGTGCTGCGCCTGGGTAATAATCTCCAGCGCGAAATGGCGGCGCTCAAGGCCGAGTTGCCGGTGGGGGTGGAATTCGCCAAGGTTTCCGACCAGCCCGCCGTGGTCAAGGACGCGGTGGGCGAATTCATGCGCTCCTTCCTCGAAGCCGTCGCCATCGTGCTGGCGGTGAGCTTCCTCAGCCTGGGCGCGCGCGCCGGGCTGGTGGTGGCGCTGACCATCCCGCTGGTGATCGCCGCCACCTTCCTGCTGATGCGCGAGTTTTCCATCGACCTCCACCGCATCTCCACCGGCGCGCTGATCATCTCGCTCGGCCTGTTGGTGGACGACGCGATGATCGCGGTGGAAATGATGGCGCGTAAACTGGAGGAAGGCTACGACCGCACCCGTGCCGCCGCCTTCGCCTACAGCGCCACCGCCTTCCCGATGCTCACCGGTACCTTGGTGACCACCGCCGGCTTCCTGCCGATCGCCACCGCCCAATCGACCACCGGGGAATACACCTTCAGCCTGTTCGCGGTGGTGACGCTGGCGCTACTGGTCTCCTGGGTGGCGGCGGTGATCGTTACCCCGCTGGCCGGCTACCACCTGCTCAAGGCGCATCCCGGCAGCAAGCACGAGGTATTCGGCTCGCCGTTCTACGCGCGCCTGCGCCGTCTGATCGAATGGTGTCTGCGCCACCGCAAGACGGTGATCGTCGGCACCTTCGCGTTGTTCGTGCTGGGCGCGGTCGGCATGTCTTTCACCGAAAAACAGTTCTTCCCTTCATCGAATCGCGGCGAATTGATGGTCGAGCTATGGCTGCCGGAAGGCGCCGCGATCCGCGCCACCGAGCGCGAAGCGGCGCGCCTGGAGGCGATCCTCGCCCAGGAAAGCGGGGTGGAAAGCTATGTCACCTACATCGGCTACGGCTCGCCGCGCTTTTTCCTGTCGCTCGACCAGCAGCTGTACCGCCCCAATTTCGCCCAGGTGGTGGTGCTGACCGGTAATCTCGAAGCGCGCGAACGCGTGATGGCGCGCCTGCGCAAGGTGTTCGCCGACGATTTCCCGGGCGTGCGCGGGCGCGTGCAACGCGTGCCGCTGGGGCCGCCGGTGAATTACCCGGTGGAATTCCGCGTGGTCGGCGACGATGTGCCGGCCATCAAGCGATACGCCGAGCAGGTCGCCGCGGTGATGCGCGGCGATGAACGCCTGCGCGACGTGCACACCAACTGGGGCAACCTCGCGCCGATGCTGAGCGTCGAGGTCGACCAGGATAGGGCGCGGGCGGCGGGCGTGAGTTCGCGCGACATCGCGCGCACCCTCTACGGGGTGGTCGAGGGGCTGCCGGTCGGGCAATTCCGCGAAAACGACCAGTTGATCGGCATCGTGCTGCGTTCCCCGGAAAGCGAACGCAACCGTCTCGACACGGTGGCCTCGGTGAACATCCCCAGCGCCAACGGCAACAGCGTGCCGCTGAGCCAGGTGGCGCGCGTCGTCGAAACGCTGGAAGAACCCATCATCTGGCGGCGCGGCCACGATCCCTTCCTCACCGTGCGGGCGGACATCGTCGACGGCGTGCAGGCGCCGGACGTATCCATGCGGCTCGACCGCCAGCTCGACCAGGTACGCGCCAAACTGCCGCCCGGCTACCGCATCGAAGTGGGCGGCGCGCAGGGCGAAAGCGCCGGCGCGCAGGATTCGATCAACGCCGGGATGCCGCTAATGCTGGGAGTGATCCTGGGTTTGCTGATGATCCAGCTCAAATCGCTGTCGCGCACGCTGATGGTGCTGATCACCGCGCCGCTCGGAATCATCGGCGTGGCGCTGGCGCTGCTGATGTTCCACCAGCCCTTCGGCTTCGTCGCGATGCTCGGCGTGATCGCGCTGGGCGGCATGATCATGCGCAACACCGTGATCCTGGTCGACCAGATCCGCCAGGACTGCGACGCCGGAATGCCGGTGTGGGTGGCGATCCGCGAATCCACCGTGCGCCGTTTCCGCCCGATCATGCTGACCGCCGCCGCCGCGATCCTGGCGATGATCCCGCTGACCCGCAGCATCCTGTGGGGGCCGATGGCGTATGTGATCATGGGCGGGCTGCTGATCGCCACGCTGCTGACCATCCTGTTCGTCCCGGCGCTGTATGCGGCGTGGTTCAGGGTGCGGGAGGAAGAAGCGTAATGGGCTGGCTGTTGCTTGATGCGCGGGCAGCCAGCGCAGGAGTCGAAAGGATTATTCTGCTAATGTCCATTTTCGCACCAGGCTGAATCCCACCGCCAGCAGCGTCGGGCCGATAAAGATACCGATGAAGCCGAAAGCCAGCACGCCGCCCATGACCCCGAGCAACACCAGCAGAAACGGCAGGCTGCTGCCGCGGCTGATCAGCAGGGGTTTTATGATGTTGTCCACGCTGCTGATGAGGAAGAATCCCCATATCAGCATGAAAATTCCCCACCCGGTTTCGCCCTGCTGGAACAGCCAGATTGCCGCGCCGCCCCAGATCAGGGGCGGCCCGACGGGTATCAGGGAGAACAGGAAAGTGGCGACGCCGAGCACCATGACTGCCGGCAAACCGGCGATGGCGAACCCGATGGTCGCCACGAAACCCTGTGCCAGCGCGGTTCCCAATAATCCATAAGTCACGCTGCGTACTGTGTTGTCGATGATGGCGAGCACATTCGCCGCATGAATCCCGGCCAGACGTTCCATTCCAATTCCAATCGAGCGCATCAATGCCTCGCCGTCGCGGTAAAAAAAGAAGCTGATGAAAGCGGCCAGCGTCATTTCCATGACGCCCTGCCCCAGCATGATTCCGCCGGCGAGCAGAAAGCTCCGGGCAGGTTCCAGCAAGCGTTTCGCCAAGGCAAGCATTTCCTCCCGGCTGCCGGCGATATTGCGCCAGTACTCCTCGATGGGCCCACCCACCAGCGGCAGCCCCGTCAGCCATGCCGGCGGCTCCAGCGCCCCGGCTGCCATGGCCTGCCGAAGCGCATCGTAAAAATCGCTGACGTTGTCGGCAAGGTTGTATGCCACCAGCGCCAGCGGCAGGATGACCAGCAGCGTTAACGAGAATGTCATGGTCAGCGCGGCCAGCCCTTGGCGGTTTTTGAGCTTGCGCAACAGCCAAACATACAGGGGCCAGGTCGAGACGCACACCACCGCAGCGAACAGCATGGCGGTCATGAAGGGTCTCAGCACCAGGAAGCAGCCCGCGACCAGAATGAACACGGCGGCAAGTTGGGCATAAATCTCGAATCGTTTTTCCATGGGTTCAGGTTTTATTGGCTGGGTAAATGGCATTACACATGGGGAGGCGGCCTCATGTCACTAAGATTTATAAAAACTTGGGCTGGGTCGTGCCGTGATGCGGGTATTGTTGCGCTGCGCGAGCTACAGCCTATGTAGGGCGGATGAGCGCAGCGTTATCCGCCGCATGGATGTCACATCTTTCATTCGGCGGATAACGGCCTTCGGCCTCATCCGCCCTACGCGAGCTGACTTCCTCCGACTGCGAGGCGGTGCAAAAGGGGAAACCCGCCGTGGTGCCAGCACCGCAGCTTGTAGGATGCGCTGAGGTACGAAGCGCATCGTTCGCGATTGATGCGCTTCCTTCGTCAGCACATCCTACGCGGGCTGCCCCCGCGATTGCGTGCATTCATTCATGACTTATTGATGACGGTATTCCGCGTTTCTGGCATAGATGCTGATAATTAAGTTACCCCCGGCAAAGCCGGGGGTTTATCTTTGTTAGCCCCTCAAAGGGGCAAAAACATGAAGCGCCTGAAGGCGCTGCCTCACATTCCTAGCTTGAGCTGATCGTAATGAGCGTCTTCTT
>Ga0208566_1000200_pt1 | contig 43704 bp, 29 predicted proteins | sample PL_2010_150m_FD_184159 | JGI IMG/M metagenome (GOLD analysis project Ga0208566, IMG submission 184159) | Freshwater microbial communities from Powell Lake, British Columbia, Canada to study Microbial Dark Matter (Phase II) - PL_2010_150m... | ecosystem: Environmental > Aquatic > Freshwater >...
CCTTCGCACTTTTCTCCAGGGCAGTAAATATCTCGTATCCTGCACGTGAGGAATAGGATTGCTCCAGACGGGTGCGGCTGGCGTTGCGATCGGCATCGGCACCGGGTTCAATAACCTGGGTAACCCGGATGAGGTAAACTGCGTTGGTGCCTTTGATCGGCTTGCTAACCTGGTTTACCGGGATAAAGGTCATCGCGGCTGTAACCTGCGGTTCCATACCTATACCGGTGATGGTATACGAAGTAAAATAGGCATTGGCAGCAGTCATTACGTTTGAGTTGAATTTGGGCGCAATGGCATCCAGCGAATTGGATGTTTGCAACTCCTTATTAGCCTGAGCAATAAGGTATTCAGCTTTTTTATCGTTACGGACACTGTTCTCGATCTGGGTGCGGACCTGTTCGATCGGGGCGGTTCCTTTTTCACGTACTTCCGTGAGCTTGGCCAGAACAAAGCGCGGGCCGTACTCTTTGAGGTCGGACAGGTCGCCTTTTTTGGCTTCAAAGGCCCAGCGAACCAATTCACGCGGATTATCCAAACCGGTGATGGCTGCATCGCCTTCATGCAGGTTGGAAGCCAAACGCTTGTTCATGTTTTCTTTCACGATCCCATCTTCAAATTTGGTTCCGTTATCGTAGGTAGAGGCAAACTTTGAAGCGATGTTGTAAATATCCTGATAGGTTTTATCGCTCGGAGTGATGGTGCGGTCGAGGATAGCAATCTGCACCTTTTTCGACCGGGCACTCTGATCAACGATTTTTATCACGTGAACGCCATAAGAAGTGCGAACGGTGAGCAGGTCGCCCTTGTTGCCGAAGAAGCAAGCCTTCGAAAATTCGGGGATGGCGATCATTTTATCCCAAGTAAACCAGCCGAGATCCCCGCCTTTATCTTTGGTGTCATCGGTACCATATTTGACAGCCAGGGCGGTAAAATCTTCTCCGCGATCGATCAGCCCCCTGATGCTGTCAGCTGTTTTCTGGGCGGCATCAAAATCGGAGTTGTTCACCGGGCGAATGAGGATATGACTGGCCTTAACGGAATCGGGAAGTTCCTTGATATCGGTGACTCTGGCCAGTTTCCAGGTTAAACCTTCCTGGTAGGGCCCGAAAACCATTCCTTTATCGGCAACCAGTGCCCATGCACGAATCGGCTCGGCAATATCCTTGCTTCCCAGGTAAGTTTCATTGAATTTAGTTTCGGAGGTAGCGGCCATATATTGCGCAGCATTTTCGATCCGTTCAAATTCCGGCTTCTCATCGTTGATCCATTTCGAAACGACATCTTTATCATTCTGTGAAGGAACAATATCCCACACTACATAGGCCAGGTCGCGCGATGATTCCTGCTGGAATTTTTCCTTGTTTTCATCATAATATTTCTGCACATCGGCATCCGTCACCTTAATCAGGCTGTCGGGGGTAGTGGCATAGCGCAGCGGAACAAAGTTGAGGTCGTATTTCCGGTTCGTCTCGACAAATTCAGCGTCAACCATTTTCCGGGTAACGTACATCCCTTTGGATATCAGCGTCTGATATTTGGTATATACGCGGTCCTTCATCAATTCCTTCTCATAATTAATCCAGGCCTGCCTCTGCTGGCCGGTAGGATCTTTATCCAGTGATTTCAGAAACTGCATCACGAGGTTACGGTCGAAGCCGCCGGTTTGTTTGTTCTGGAAGACGGGAGCCTGCTGGATCTGGGGATGGATATTCCGTCCCTGAACCATGTCGAACAGTTCATCCGGACTACAGGCAACGCCGAGTTCATCATATTCATCAGCATAAACAAATTCGTTCATGTAGCTGTTCCACACCTGATTACGGATGGAGGCATATGTTTGTTCGTCCAGATTGGTGATCCCGGAACTCCGCTTGTAATTTTCGATGCCTTGTTCCACTTTGACCTGGAATTCCTGATAACCGATGGATTTGCCATTGATTTCAGCAATTTCAGTGCGTTTCCTCTGCAATAATCCCGATCCGGAATTCAGGAAATCGCTTAGTATAAATGCCAAAAGAGACAGGCCGATAATAACTGCCAGGAGCACACCTGCTTTGTTTCTAAGTGTTTGTAATGTTGCCATGTTTATACCCTAAAAAAATCAGGCTACGAAGATAGTAAAAGTTATCAGTTGTCGGTTATCGATAAGGCGACTATGCTGATTTTTCTCCGGTTGCTGTTGGTGATGCGGAAGGTGAAGCCCGGAATTCGGATGGTTTCGTTGGTTTTGGGAAATGAGGGATGATAATGAAGGATAAGGCCTGCGAGGGTTTCGTATTCATCAGAGGCAGGCAGGTTGAATCCGTATGTTTCGTTGAGATAGTCGATCTCGAGCCGGCCTGAGAACAGATACTCTCCGTTGGCGGCTTTTTTCTCGGTCAGGGTGGGGTTATCGTGTTCGTCCTCGATCTCGCCGAAAATCTCTTCCAGGATATCTTCGGTAGTAACCACTCCCGATGTTCCGCCAAACTCATCGATCACGGCGGCAATATTTCCATGGTCACGCAGCAGTTTGGTAAGCAGGCGGTTGGCCGGCATGCTTTCAGGAACATTGGATATTTTCCGGATAATCTCATTGAGATGAAGCGGGTTCCGGAACAGGGAACTGTGATGGACATATCCGGTAATCCGGTCTATATCTTTCTCATACACCAAAATCCGGGAGTAGCCGGTTTCGATGAATTTCTGCCGGAGCTCTTCGATGGGTGTTTCTAACGGAACGGCGGCTATCTCCGTTCTGGGAATCATGCAATCGCGTATCCTGACCGAGGAAAATTCCAATGCATTGTGAAACAGTTTGATTTCCTCTTCCGTTCCTTCTTCGCCGCGATTATCATTAAGGTTTTCAAGAACAAGGTTATTGAGATCGACCTTGCTGAATACCATCTGGCGGAGTTGTTTGGACCCCGGTGATTTCAGGATCTTCCGGAGGAGGAAATCCGACAGGTTAACGGTGAACCAGGTAACCGGGAGCAGGAATATATACATGACTGCGAAAGGCACTGAAAATATACGGAGCATCTGGTTCGAGCGGATCCGGAAAATTGTTTTGGGCAGAAATTCAGCCGTAAACAGCACCATGGTAGTGGCTACCAGGGTTTGGATCAGAAGAATCCAGACATTACCATGAATAAAACGGCTGAGGATAGGCTCAAAGATTTCTGCTGCTTTAAATCCGAAAACAACCAGGCCCACATTCATTCCAACCAGGGAGGTGGCGATCACCAGTTCCATCCGGCCGGCCAGCCAGCCCACCAGGCTGCCGATCATGCCGCCCTGCTTGCGATCGAGTTCCACTCTCAGCTTATTCGAAGCCAGAAAGGCAATCTCCATGCCCGAAAAAAAGGCCATCAGGAGAAGCATGAACGCTATGGTTAACCAGGAGGACATAATGAGTTTCAGAGTTTCAGAGTTTCAGAGTTTCAGAGTTTCAGAGTTTCAGAGTTTCAGGGTTTCAGGGTTTCAGGTTGCTCACTGACAAACCTTCACAATACCTGAATCTGAAATTTCGGAATTCGGAATTCTAAATTCGAATCTATAAATTTTTACTTAATTGTTGCTTGTTGTTGGCCATCGGTACCAAAGTTTTCTTTGACTTTCATTTGACCGTGTGACCGGCGTATGCTGTATTTTGTGAAATTCTGGTCAGATTCGAATCCCGAATCGCCATAAGTGGTACCGCTTGGGGTGATGATGGTCACCGCCTGTTCGGACCATATCTTTTCATTGATTTCATCCCACCAGAGCTGATCGGTATGCAGCTCCTGGTCCTGGGTGAAATTCTTGATCACTACATCTTTACTGGCTTCGAATAGTTTCCGTTTGGTGTGGTAGATAGCGTATCCGGCCACGAGGGTTGATTCCACCTGCAGGGATTTATTATAGAAAGTAGCAACGAGTCCCTGGGGAAACTCGGTTTTAGGATCGAGGCTGTCGGCCACCTGAAAATCCTTCAGTTCGGGAGATACAATTTTTATCCTGACGAAGGCTGAATCGCTCACAATGATTTCGACATCAGTGGCATGTGCAGCCGGTATGGTATCCGGATTATCGAGTTTATTGATTTTTTCGATATCATTCCCGCATGAACAAATAAGGGTCATTCCCATAATCAGTGGAATGACCCTTACACCCGATCGGGCAGATAATCTCATCGGAATTATAATTTTTTCGACCGCACCTTTGTCGATTCATTAATCCAGCCACCAACGGTATAGTTATCTCCATCATGCATGGTGCGGAAAAACACCATTTCGTTGTTCGGGAAGTAATCTGAATAGGTGTTGATCAGGTTGTTGGCTTCATCGGCAATTTCAGGATCCACCGATTTAGCTTTGATAAATTTATCGACAGCTACCCAGAAAACGGTTGCCTGGTCCCATGGATCGCTGAAAACTTCCTGGCGTGCTGCAATATAAACCTGACCGATCAGCAGGTATGGTTTTCCCCAGTTCGGCCGGGCTTCAATGGCTTTAAGAGCCAGTGAGCGGGCCTTTTGGTAGTTTTTATATTTTGAATAATTCAGGGTCGCCAGCTCATAATACATATCAGCCAATTCTTCGGATTGCTGTCCGATATCGATCCCTTTCTGCAGGTATTCGGCGGCTTTGTCGCTCTCTTCGCGGCGATAGAACAAAATAGCAATGTTATGGGCTGCTTCGGCAGTAGGCTGGAGATCGAAGAGGGCCTCGGCAGATTCCGAGAAAATCCGGGAATCGGTGCAACCGGCTTTCTTGAGCTGTTTGGTTACCTTTTTCAGCCAATCGATGTCATCTTTCAGAGCTGCAAATTTAGCCGTGTATAATTTTTTCAGGGCTTCGCAAGTGGCTGCACCTGAATTGGTGAAAAAAATCTCCACCCCTTCCTTCGTCCTTTTAAAGTTTTCATCATCAGGGTTTAGCTTCAGGTTGGCGTCTACAATGTCCATCACGGTTTCATAGTCGGAGAGCACTTTCTCGGCATCTATGGCTCCGTCCTTAAATAATTGTTGGCTGGCCTGCATATAGATAAGAACAACGGCTGCAGAGGATTGTGATCCCATCAGGCGGATGGATTCACCGAGTATTTTATAACCTAACGGATAATCTTCCTTGCGGTACTCCTGCATGGCGATGCCTTTCAGTCCAAGGATATATCCCTTTGGTGCCCTGGCATCATTGCCGAAGTTGACAATACGGAGATCATAAACCCAAAGGAGTGAATCAACCAGAACAAATTGTTTCTTGGGATCTGTTTCCTCTTTGATTTTGTCTTCGAACATTTTTACCCCATGGATATAGAGGTTTTTCGAATACCGGGGGCAGATTTGTATTGCAAGTTTCCACCAGGGCATGGCGTCTTTGAAATTGCCTTGTTTGTAGAACTCCTGGTACAATGATTGGTATTTTGCGCAGGCGTCAGGGTCGCTGCCCATTTTGTCTGTATTTTGGGCCATCAGGCCTCCTGCCATCGCCATCCATCCAATTGCCAAAGCTAAAATTTTCGCTTTCATGATCAGTCCTCGTTTGTTAGTCGTACTTCCGTTTGATAAACCAATAATCGTGTAATGATAGTTGCAGTGTCAAAGACCCGAATGTTTCACGAATCAAATCGTTCTTGACGGTTCCCCGCTTACCCAGTTCCAGGATTATATTCAGGGTAGACCGGGTTGGGGGGGTTCCTCTCTGGGTCCTGTCCAGGATCGGAAACCCTGCCCCAAATGTTATGCCAAGTTCTGTAAGCTGCGATCCTCTAAGTTGCAGATAGGATTCGGAATAGCGGAAACCAGCGCGGTAGCGGATCCTCTGTAGAGGTCGGGTTAAAGAAAAAGCATTCGGAATAAATTCCAGGCCTACGATATAATCATGGCTGTTGGCCATGGAATCTTTGATACCCAGGAATTCAGACTCCGCCCAATTCTGGGTGCGATAATCAAATCCGGCGGTAAATTTATTTTTCTTGCCGAAGGTAAATCCCGATGCCCAGCCCATCGGCAGGATTACGGAGTTATTTGGATTTTCGGAATACACGAGAGTATCGGTCAATCCGGTACCATAGGAGATTAACGTGGTACGTGACTGAGCCTTCAGGTTGGATGTACCCTGGAAAGTTCCTCCAAGGGTAACGAAATAGTCTTTATTAAGGGGGATGTTAACCTGTGCACCGTAGCTGAGGTTCACATCGCCAATGATTGCTGCTTGTACCGAGCGGGTACTGAAGTAGAGTGAATCGGCCGGAATCACCAGGCTTCTTGAATGGCTGATCGGCCCGAAAAGATAAGAAAATGTTGCTCCCAGAGAGAGGTAAGGGATTGGTGATATGGAGCTGGATATAAAGAACTGGCTTACTCCGCCGCTGCCCTGGAAGTTGTAATTTATAGTGCCCATCACGGGATTGGATTCGGTGGCTGTCATGGAATATGCGACATTGCTTAAAGGGAGGATGCCCAAACTGGCTTTCCACCATTTGGTTACCGGAAAGCCCAGTGCCAGGTAGGAAAATCCCAGGTTATTAACTGTTTTCTGCAGATCGGTGGTTTGGAAATGGGTTATTTTTTCAAAGCCGCCAACTTCGAAAACAAAATTTAAAGTATCGATACCACTGAGGCTGGCCGGGTTCTGCAGGTTAAGATTGGTGCCCGATCGGAGGCCGCAGGAGAGGCCGCCCATAGCCTGGCTCCGGCCGGTCGACCGGTTAACCAGATCGCCGATCCCGAATCTCGAGTAGGGAGAGGTAGAAAGATTCTGTGCAGGCAGATTTTTCAGGCCTGGCAATAGCAGCAGTGCGATCAGCACCAGCCGCAAAATGTTCGTAAATCGTTTCTTCATGCTCATTTTCGGGATCACTTTAAGGCTTATTCCGAAAGTTGCGCAAAATAGCGTTCAATCCGTTTAAAACCAAGTTTTCCTCCACAAATATCGTGTTTTTTAACCGGCCCGACAAGTAAGGCGCATCGCCGCCGGTCATAATAACCTGTAAATCGTTGTATTTGTTTTTCAGCGAGTTGATTGAGTTGTCAATCTCGTAGATTAAACCGTTCACTACACCGGCGAGTATGGCTTCACGGGTGTTTTTACCGATCAGCGGGACCTCTTCGGAAGGCTCTATCTCAGGCAGGCTGAATGTTTGCTGATGAAGAGCGGAGAATCTCATCCGCAGCCCGGGGGAAATATTGCCACCGGCAAAAAAACCTTTGTCTGTAATCAGGTCGATGGTCAAGGCGGTCCCTGCATCAATGGCAACAATATTCCGGCCCGGAAATAAATCTGCCGCACCCGCCGCCGCCGCTATCCGGTCTTTGCCCAGGGTTTCGGGAGTTTCGTACCCTATTTTGATAGGCAAAGGAACCAGGTGTGTCAGTTCATGGTATAGTATGTTCTTTCCCCTGATTAAATCCGGGAGCCAAACTGGCACTCCGCGGACCGGGCATATCAAAAAGGAACGAATCTCCGGATATCGGTTTAGCAGGGAAACAATCGCTTCGGCCGACCACCCGGGATGGGTTTCAACAATCACAAGACGGGCTTCATTGTATACAGCCGTCTTAATCAGCGTATTACCTGCATCGATAACGAAGTTCATAATGGGTGCAAAGATAGGAAAATTATAGATGTGGAGGAGATGTTGGTGGACGGGTGTCGGGTGTAATGGGTTTAGCTTATCTGGCATAATTATTGCGAAGTAATAAAGTTATAATCAACATACTGAACCATGGATAGACCTGTTTTAAAAGAAATTTTTGGTATCGCATTTCTTGCAGCATTGTTTTTTATTTCAGGCTGCGATAAGCAGACGGCACATGAAACCGGGGTCCTTGAGGGTGTAATTTCCATCGGGCCGCTTTGTCCTGTTGAGAAGATCCCTCCAGATCCGGGTTGTCTGCCAACTGCTGAGACGTATAAGGCTTATCCTGTTGGTGTTTGGACGTCAAATGGAAGCAGAAAAATTGCACAAATAAATCCGGCATTGGATGGCTCATTCAGCACAGAGCTGGCTCCGGGAAATTACCTGGTTCTCCTTGAAAAGGAACAGAATAATATTGGTGGCAGCAACCTGCCTGCCGGAGTATCGATCATTTCAGGGGGCACAACTTTACTTAATATTAATATCGATACCGGTATACGGTAAATTCAGATCTCAACATTTGTCATCCCTGCGAAAGGCCTGCCCTCGCGAAAGCGGGGGCGAAAAACCTCTTCACGCTGCACTGATTCCCCTTGTCATCCCCGCGAAAGCGGCGACCTCTTCACGCTGCACTGAGTTATCTTCCTTGCGCCTTGAGCCTTTTAACTACTCTTCCCGGCTTCGCCCCGGTGTGTTCGCCATCCTTCAGCACCTGAGTGCCGTTGACGAAAACATGGACCATTCCTGTTGAGAATTGCTGCGGGTTGGTGAAAGTCGCATGGTCAGCAACCTTGGCGGGATCAAAAACGACCACATCGGCATAAAATCCGGGAGATAGTTTTCCGCGGCGATCCAGGCGAAAATTTTCAGCCGGCAGGGAAGAGAGCCGCCTGACGGCTTCTTCCAGCGTGATCACCTGTTCATCCCTAACATATTTCCCGAGCACCCGCGCGAAGTTGCCGTAAGCACGCGGGTGAAGGTTATATTTCAGGAAAACCCCTTCGGGTGACTGCGATTCCGAGTCGGAGCAGAAACTTACATATGGAAGACGGATCTGCTTTTTAACGTTTTCCTCGGACATCAAGAAGTAAACTGCGCCGACATCGTGACCATTCTGAGCTACCAGGTCCATCATTGTTTCGATCGGATGGGTTTTGCGGGATGCGGCAATCTCCGTGAGTGTCATTCCGATATATTTTTTCAGGGAATCGTTGGAGAATCCAACCAACAGGATGTTATCAGGTGATCCGGCCAGGTCATAGAAGTTTTCCCAGTTTTCACCCGGCTAACTGATCTCTTCCATCAGCCGTGCACGGATGACCGGATCCCGGTTTCCCGTGAAATCGTAATCATTTCATTAATGGCTTTCATGAATTTGTCGCCTTCGCTGCGGAGATGGCTAATATACAAACCGTCATATTCCGCAGCCACCTTGGCGAGTTCGATCAGTTCATCGGTTTTGGCATAAAAAGCAGGAGCGTAGATCAATGAGGAGGCTAAGCCAACTGTTCCCTCCTCCATGGCCTGCCGCACCAGTTGCTTCATCCGGTTCAGCTCATCCGGAGTCGGTGGCCGCGATGGTATCGCCGGCGATGGCGATATCCCCGATTTTCAGCGGCAATCCAGATCCATCGTAAAGTGTGCCGTTTCGCAGGATGATATCATAGGTTGTGCGGGGCTGGCAGAATACCAGGGCAAGTGGGAGGAGAAGGGTTGTGAGGCGGGACATGGTTGGAGATTATCGGTTATCAGTTATCGGTTATTAGTTGTCGGTTTTGTAACAATTTTACTAATTATGAATCAAATTGATTAAAAATGTCCTAAATTGTTTTGCTGAAATATATATCTGCTTAATAATGAGTAATATATTAGAAATAAGCGGTGTCACCAAAACTTTCGGCAGTCATGTTGCGGTGGATAACCTGTCGCTGGCCGTGCCGGAAGGCAGCATTTACGGTTTTATAGGGCCCAACGGCAGCGGTAAAACCACCACCATCCGGATGATCATGAATATCCTCTATCCCGATAACGGTTCCATCCGGATTTTCGGCGCGCAGCAAACCGGAAGCAACATCGGAAGGATCGGTTATTTGCCTGAAGAGCGCGGCAGAGAAAATGTGTGATTTCATTTTCATGATTTACCAGGGCAGGAAGGTGCTGGATGGCACGCTGCTGCCGGGAACCGATTCGCAGAAAATACTTGAACAGGTAATTGCTAAAACCCGGATAACCCGGTTTGAAAGGACCTCACCCTCCCTGGAGGATATTTTTATCCGCATTGCCCGTCCCGAAAAAAACCACAGCCATGAATAAAACTCTAGTCATAGCCAAACGCGAATACCGGGCCGCGGTCCGTACCAAAGGATTCCTGGTTACCCTGCTGCTTCTCCCTGTTTTTATGGGAGGCAGCCTGCTCGTCATGGCGTTGACGAAGGATAAGGTCGATCTGACCGATAAGCGGATTGCCGTGGTCGATCAATCGGGCATAATGGGTGAGAATCTGAAAAAACGGGCGGAGCTTCGCAATGAACTGGATCTCAAGGATACCGTGACCGGGGAAAAGAAATACCCGGCCTATTTTATCGATCTGGTGGCACCAGATACTGTTGATCCCAACGGGCAGAAACTGCGGCTTTCCGATCAGGTCCGGAATAAAGAAACCGATGCCTTCATCCAGATCGGGCCGGATATCATCCATCCGGTTCCCGGAAATGAAAAATCACGCATCTTTTATTTTTCAGAGAATTCCCTGATGGATGAAACCAAAAACTGGATCGGGTCTGTGCTCAATGAGAAGATCAGGGAAATCAGGGTGTCTGAGCTCGGGATCGAACAGGAAAAAGTGGGGGACCTGTTCTATTGGATCAATCTGGAGGGCATGGGCCTGGTCAAAATGGATACCCGGACAGGAAATATTCAGGATGCCCGGAAACCCAATATACTTGAGACTATTATGGTTCCATATATACTGATGTTCCTGATGTTTATGACCCTGCTGATGTCGGCTGTACCGCTGCTCAACGCGGTTATGGAGGAGAAAAGTGAACGGATCGCCGAAGTCCTGCTGGGATCGGTGAGCCCAACCCAGTTCATGATGGGAAAGGTGATCGGGGGACTGGCGGTTTCGCTCACCACCACCGGCATCTATATCCTCGGTGCCATTTTAACCATCAATTATCTCGATGTTGGAGAGGTTATCCCGTATTCAGTCGTTCCCTGGTTCTTTGTTTATTTGATACTGAATATCATAATGGTAGGGTGTATAATGGCCGCCCTGGGCTCCACCTGCAATGATTCGAAGGATGCACAGGCCATCCAGGTAACGATCCCGGTTTGGCAGCCCATTGCAGGTTTGGCCGGCATCCTGATTTTTACCCTGATATCCATCTGGGCCGGCGGCCGGATCTTTCGCTCCTGCATCATCATGCATGGCAAAAGGCCTAAATTAGGCACTTTGCTGAGGCAGATGCTGAAGGGGTGAGGAAGAACGTGAAGCGTGGGATATTTACTTTACCGTATAGACGGTCACTTAAATGTAGCTGGCTAAAGATATTGTTTTGACTGAGAAGCAAGTTGGAAAATGCAGATGGTTGTTCTGGTTGCTCATTCCTTTATTAAAATGGTCCTGAACGGTGGATGATTGACCTCAGCAACAAGAATCAGGTAGGCCCCGGGCGACAGGCCGGAAATGTCAAATGAAAACTCAACATGGTGCACCGACCGGAGAAGCATACCCTGCATGGAATAGATTTTTACCTCCGCGGGCTGTGACAGTCCGGAGAGGTTCAGGATTCCGCCGGTGGGATTGGGGTATACTCTGATAGGGTCCATCCGGATTTCCTGATGCGAGGTTGCGGTGGAATGGTAGAAATAGTAATCCTTGCCGTCGAGCAGGTAAGATTTGGCTTCACCGTCCCAATAATACCAGATTTCCCGTGCAAGGTCGCCGTCGGTATCGAACGACCGGATAACCCATGATTTCTTTTTACCCATGAGGCCAGGCCTTCTTTGCATCCAGCCGGTCAGCGTTTCCAGAACCAGCCGGCCGTCAGGATCATAAACCCATTCCGTTCGGAGATATTCCGTTAATCCGCCCGTGCCCTTGCTGATCACAGACAAAACTGGTTTGTCAATCTGGTTGTACTTCAGATCTTCTTTATAAATTGCCGTCCAGCGGGTCGCAGAAGTTTTCAAGAAATCGGTTGTCAGGATACGGTTACCGGCTGTATCAAAAACATGCTCAATTTTATGTCTATTATCCTCCTTCCAGTCGTAATTTTTACCGGTCAGGGTCCATCTAAAAGAGGCATACTCGGTTGTTATCTCCAGAGAATCGTAATACCATTCCGTTTTAGTCAGGTTGACCCAATCCCTGACTGCTTCGTCCCACTGCTGACGGAGTTCCTGCGTCTTCCTTCCATTGTCTTCAAACGAATAAATCATCTTTTCAATAGGGTGCCAGGTTTTGAGGGTGGGGTCCCAGACATAAGCAATACTGGATGTTGTGCGTCCCGCGTCATCATAGCCAAACTCCTGCCCTATCCCGGGGATCCACTCTTTTTCCTCGGTACTCCAGCTGCTGAATGTGCTCGAGACTCTATTCCCGCAGTCATCATAACCGCTCTCCGTTCGAGTCCTCTCTACCCATCCAACCGTATGTCCCCACCAGACAAATCCGCCTGACGATACCTGGTTGCCCTTCTCGTCATAACCGTATTCATATCTTCCTGGGCAAACGGCGCACTCTTCAACAGGGAACATCCATCCGTCCCATCGCCTCGTGTTCATGTCCCAGAGATAGATCGAGTGGGAGGTCCTTTGGCCGGCACCATTGTATTCGTCCGCGATCCTGACGCCATTAACCGAATCCCCACCGGGCTGGTAATAATAAGTCACGATGGAGTCGAGCAGTTTTTGCGCCCCAAGGTTTCCGATAATAAGAAACCCACAAACAAAAAGAAGGCTATACTTTCTGATGGCTCGGGCGGGTTCCATGGTGATAATTTTGGGTTGTTAGCCCAAAGTTACAAAAAATCGAAAAAACACCTACATGTTAAAATGCGTAGAGATGGATGATCATCCGTCTCTACAGCCCTAAACCCTTTTCAAAATGTCAAGCGCCCCCTTAACTTCCTTAATTCCCTCAAAGCTCATGGTGAGTTTCCCGCCAGTTTCTTTCATCCGGCAGGATTTCGGGTTTTTCTGGACAAATTGAAGTACCCGGGAGAATTCGGGCGACTGGTAGTATGGAGAATTCTGATTGCTGACGAAGTAGCATACCATACGGTTGTTTTTCAACTGAATCCGCTCGATGCCGGTTTCCCGGGCAACCCAGCGGAGCCTGACCACATTCAACAGTTCAACCGTTTGAGGCGGCATCTCGCCGAACCGGTCAACCAATTGACTGGCAAAAGATTCCAGCGATTGCTCATTAACGGTCTCATCCAACTCCCGGTATAACCTCACCCGCTCGCGCGTACTTTCAATATACTCCTCAGGAAAGAGAACCTCCAGGTCGGAATCCACGGTCGTATCCTGGACTGCCGCCGTCCGCCGTCCCCGTACCCTAGAAAATCCGGCAGTTGAATTGCTCCCCTCTCCCGCGAGTGGAGCGAGCGCGGGAGAGGGGCCGGGGGAGAGGTGGATCGCGGGAGTTGGCTCGCTGTCCACCGGCTGCGAAAGATAGTCTGCTTCTTGTAATTCCAGCATCGCTTCGGTCAAAATTTTCTGGTAGGTCTCAAACCCGATATCGGCAATGAACCCGCTTTGTTCGGCGCCGAGCAGGTTGCCGGCTCCGCGGATATCAAGATCCTGCAGGGCAATGTTAAACCCGCTGCCAAGTTCACTGAAGTCGGCCACGGCCTTGAGCCGCCGGCGCGCATCGGACGTGAGCAGGTGCAGCGGCGGGGCTATCAGGTAGCAAAAAGCACGCTTGTTCGAACGGCCCACACGTCCCCGCATCTGGTGCAGGTCGCTCAGACCGAAATGGTGCGCATTATTGATGATGATGGTGTTGGCATTCGGAATGTCCAACCCGTTTTCGATGATGGAAGTAGCGATCAGGATGTCATAGTCGCCATTGATAAAGCCAAGCATCCTTTCTTCAAGAATATGCCCCTCCATCTGGCCATGGACTATAACCGTGCGGGCTTTTGGCACAACCCGGTTCACCATGGCTTCAACTTCGCTGATATTTTGTACCCGGTTGTGAATGATAAAAACCTGGCCATCACGGCTGAGCTCATAATCAATTACATCGCGGACCCATTCTTCGTTCAGGGTGAATAATTCAGTGATGATCGGATGCCGGTTGGGTGGGGGAGTATTTATAATCGACAGGTCGCGGGCGCCCATCATGCTGAACTGCAGGGTTCTTGGAATCGGTGTGGCGGTGAGGGTAAGGGTGTCTACACTCAGTTTCATCTGCCGCAATTTCTCTTTGACAGCAACCCCGAATTTCTGTTCCTCATCAATGATCAGTAAACCCAGATCTTTGAATTTCAGGTTCTTGCCAATCAATTTGTGGGTGCCGATCAGGATATCTATTTTACCTTCCTCCAGTTCCTTTAATACCCGGTTCTGATCTTTTGCACTGCGCAACCGGCTGATATACTCAACTTTGGCCGGGAATTCCATTAACCGCTCGCGAAAGGTTTTATAATGCTGCAGCGCCAGGATGGTGGTAGGTACCAAAACCGCTACCTGCTTTGAATCGGTCACGGCTTTAAAAGCTGCCCGTATGGCAACCTCTGTTTTACCAAAACCAACATCACCGCAAACCAGCCGTTCCATCGGATTTTCCGATTCCATATCAGCCTTTACATCAGCGGTGGCCTTATACTGGTCCGGAGTATCCTCATAGATGAACGAAGCTTCCAGTTCATGCTGCAGGTAAGAATCTGGCGTGAAAGCAAACCCTTCGGCGGATTTTCTTTTGGCATAGAGTTCAATCAACTCCCTGGCGATATCCTTGATCTTCGATTTGGCGCGGGCTTTCAGTGCCTGCCAGCTGCCGGAACCGAGCTTGTGCACCTTGGGACTCTCCCCTTCGCGGCCTTTATATTTTGATATGCGGTGGAGCGAATGGATGCTCACATACAACACATCCTGATCGCGGTAAACCAACCTCACTGCTTCCTGGCGCTTACCATTGATTTCCACCGTTTCCAAACCTCCGAACTGGCCGATACCATGATCCACATGTACCACATAATCACCCGGATGCAGATCGGTAAGCTCCTGCATATTGAGCGCTTCTTTCTTGCCGAATGAAGTCCTTACCTTGAACTTGTGATATCGTTCAAAAATCTGATGATCAGTAAATAACGCAATCCTCAGATCATGATCATAAAACCCCTCATGCAGCGCCGTGCCGATCCCCTCGAATCCCTTTTGCTCCCCCTCTTCCGGGTCCAATATCGCTTTTAACCTTTCTAATTGCTTCGGATTATCCGACAATAGAAAAGTTTTGTATCCATCCACCTTATTGACTGAGATCTTCTCCTTTAGCAATTCGAAATTCTTATTGAAAGCCGGTTGTGGGGAGGTATTAAAGAAGAGGCTTTCAACCGGCGGAAAGAAATGGTTATGTCCGAATTCCACTAACTGAACTTTGGCAATCCGGTTAAGCAGCTCCGAAACATCAACCAGCTTTTTGCGAAACTGTGTGGGATCGAGCATGCCTTCTTCCTCGTCGAAGGTGACAGCTTCGCTCAGGCGCCGCAGATCATCCGTTGCGCTGATGTCGATCCCTTGCAGTATGTTCTCCATACGGCTGATGCAGAAGGCAAGATCGCGCGACCATACCTGGCTGTTATCCGGGAGGAATTCGAAAAGGGTCTGAATAGCCGTATCGGTGAGCTGGTCGCTCAGGTTGGGTATAATAGATACACGCTCGAGCTTGTTGCTCGACAGTTGTGTTTCGACATCGAAGCTGCGAATGGATTCTACTTCATCTCCTATAAAATCGATCCGGTACGGGTTCTCTGCCGAATAGGAAAATACGTCGATGATTCCCCCGCGAACGGCATACTGGCCCGGTTCCCAAACGAAATCAGACCGCTGAAAACCATATTCCTGCAGCAGGTCCGTCATAAAATCCATATCGATTTTCTCTCCCGGCTTAACATTCAAGGTATGGGCCTGAAGTTCCTTTCTGGATACCACACGCTCCAGCAAGGCCTCCGGATAGGTTATGATCAGTGGTTTTACGTTTGGCGTCGCGAGCTTGTTGAGCACCTCCGTACGCATCAGAACATTATCTTTATCAATCTGTTGCATCCGAATGGCCCGTTTATAGGTGGACGGGAAAAAATAGACATGATCGTCGCCGAGCAGGTGGGCAAGGTCGTTATGGAAGTAGGCAGCCTCTTCGCGTTCAGCGAGTATGATTAACCTGGATTGACGATGCAGGGGTGCCAGGGCAGCCAGCAGAACTGCCGCGCTCGAACCGGTTAATCCATTGAGATGTAAGGTTTTTTCTTTCTCCGAGACAAAAAAATCCCGCATCCGCGGGAGATTCGGATGTTTTGACCAAAGCGAAATCAGGTCAGTGTTCTTCATAAGAAGTTGCAAAGATAGAAGAAAAGGCTCAAGGCGCAAGGCTCAAGTAAGGCGCAAGATACAAGACACAAAAGTATTAATGAGCTCATCACTAACACTGATTTTTGCGTTCTTCATCTGTGTGATCAGTGCCATCAGTGGATAGTTCTCTTTGTAGTTTATTTTGGTTAAAAAGCCTATTTTCATAGATTAATTTTTTCTTGAATGAAACATCTGATAGTAAGTATTGTCAGCATTCTGTTTATTTACGGCTATGTTGCCGGGCAGGAGCTGTGTGTTGGTAATTACTGGACCGAAGCTCAGGGCAAGGCGCATTTGGATAGTGTGCTCAGCCAGGTCAGGACTAAAGCTCAATGGAAAGCACGGTCGAAAGCGATCCGCCGGCAGGTTTTAACAGGAACAGGCTTATCTGATTTACAAAAAAAACGGTCTGTTCCCCTTTTAAAAACCGGGAAGGTCCATGAGCGCGACGGATACCGGGTGACCAATTTGGCCATCGAGTGCACGCCTGGTTCCTGGATTACCGGAAACCTGTATGAACCCGTTGGACAAGCTGGCCCATTTGCCGGTATCCTTTGTCCGCATGGTCATTGGTCAGATCCATCGGATTACGGCCGTTACCGGCCCGATATGCAGAAGCGTTGTGCGGTGCTGTGCCGGATGGGAGCGGTAGTTTTTGCCTATGATATGGTCGGGTATGGTGACAATAAACAGGTTCCCAAACATGAAGATCCGCTTGCACTGCAAATACAGACCCGCAATAGCATACGGGTGGTGGATTACCTGGTGAACCGGCCGGATGTGGACCCCAAACGGATTGCCATGACGGGTGCTTCCGGCGGAGGAACTCAGTCATTCATTTTAACCGCGATTGATGACCGGATTGCTGTATCAGTCCCTTGTGTGCAGGTTTCGGCCCATTTTTTCGGAGGATGTGTTTGCGAAAGCGGGATGCCTATTCATAAAAACGGTTCTTTCCAAACGAATAACGTGGAAATTGCCGCACTTGCGGCTCCGCGGCCCATGCTCCTTATCTCCGATGGGGCCGACTGGACCAAAAATACTCCGGTGGTGGAATTTCCCTTCATCCGGATGATATATAAACTCTATGGCTGTGAAAGCCGGGTGGAGAATGCCCATTTTGCTGACGAAAAACATGATTATGGATTCAACAAGCGGCAGGCGGCATACCGGTTTCTGGCTAAGCATCTGAAGCTGAATGCGGATCCGATGCTGACTGGGGAAGAATGGGTTAAGATATTGACAACTGACGATTTACGTATGACGGATTGACTATAGAAGGTCGAGGCCTGCCTTGGCGGGGATGACAGGGGATGTGCTTGAAGAATAAGTTTATAGATTCGAATTTAGAGCTCTGAATTCCGAAGTACAAGATTCAGGTAATTATGAAGTTGCGTAAGTCCATCTGGCTAAGATGATACAGTCTTAAAGTCTTATAGCCTTTAAGGTTTATGAGTAAATCATTTTACGATACTATACTTCACAATACTTGAATCTCAAACCTCAGAATTCGGAACTCTAAATTGGAATCTCTAAATTCTTACTTCTTCCTTCCTTACTGAACCACCACTTTCTGTACCTTAACTCCCTTCCCATTATTAACGGTCAGGAAATAAAATCCTTTCGATAGTTTATTGTCAATGGTTTCCTGATAGTTAACAACATTGGCAATTGTATTCTGATAAATAACCTGGCCCTGGATATTCGTCAGGGTGATTACAAGATCAGAAGCCACCACATTGGAAATTTCAACCGTGAAGGCACCCGAAGTTGGGTTTGGATACACGCTGAATGAAGCAACCAGGCTTTTTTGGTCGACACCGGCTGCTACTCCGCCATTATAGATGTTATTGAGAACATTCCAGTAGCGAACGGTATATTTCCGGTTCGGACCGCCATTTGGATATTCAGAGGTATTCCAGTCACCGTTGATGCGGTATTTGTATTCGATCACCTGACCAACCGGCATTCCTTCGAGGGTAATGGTATAAATCCCATCGGCTTCAGGATCAGTCAGATGAGCCGAGCCTGACCAGTTGTTGAAAGAACCCGATACATCAACAAAATCAGTTCCCGGTTTGAATTCGCCGCTGGCGATATGTCTGGTCATGTCAACATTGAAAGTAACGGGGGCCTGGGTAGGGCCGCCGGATGCATTGATATTAATACCGATCATGTTCACTTTGCCGGAATTGTACCAGTTGCCTCCAACTGCCTGATACATATAAGTATAGTTATCAGCGGAGTTGTCCATATCCCAACCGATCGACATACCGTTTGTGCCATCGGCATCGCCTTCTGCTACACCCCAGAACCGCACGCATGCAATATAGGTGCCTGGCTCCAGGAATTCGGTTTCGCCGTCTTTTTGCATATCCAGGGTTACATAGGTGCCGCGCTGCTCCAGTGTGGCATCTATAACATCACTGAGGATCAATTCGACAAACCCGTCAACGCCCATATCTTTCTGAAGAACATATTGGAAAGTTGGGGTTTGAGCAATGGTCACTCCGGAGATATAAGCGGTTATAGAGTTGATTTCGCAAGGCTGGTAAACATCATAAAATACACCAACCATGTCGCCGGCATTAGCGCCGCCAACCCAGCCGCCTGTGTTGCTTCCTGCTTCTGCAGTAAAGTCGGCACGATGGAAGAGGGTGTCGGTAACTGTAAAGCCCTGCTTGGTTGAGTTGTTCACGGGAACCTCTTCGTTGTTGTCGGAAATAGCAGTGAAATTAAATTGATAGTCACCATAATCGTTGGCCAGGAAAACTGAATTTACAGTTGCTGTATCCCGTTCCAGCGACCAGATGGTTGATCCATTCGAAACATCCTGGAAAGCCTGTGTGCCGTTCCGGAGAACTGTCATCTGAAGTTTGGTATTTTCCTGATCGGCATTACCGTTGTTCAGGAAAGCACCTTTAAACGTGTAGTCACCGATATTTCCGGCGACAGTGGAAGCCATTCCCATCTGGGAAAGCGGCCAGTAGTTAATGTGGCCGATGCCGGTATCAAAACCGCCATTGAAATCTGACCAGTAATCAGCAAGAATCAGGTCATTGTTAAAGGCTTCTGCAAGTTCCAGGTCATCAATCATCCAGTAGTAGTGAGTGTTGCCTGATATGGAAAATTTAATCTGAACATTGGCCATACCTGCAGCAACATCAGTAATATTAAATTCGACATTCTGATAGCGGGCGTCAGCTACCCGGTTATTACCCACACCAAACTCGCAATCATAAGCGGCCCAGTGAACACCACCGTCATTGGTAACGAGCATCTGCATTATTGTAGTACCGCAGCAGAGACGGAAAAGTTGTTTGAATTTAACGGTTACTGAAGTTTTTGATGAGCAATCGATTGGCGGTGTAATAATGAAGGTATTCATTGGATTGGAGGTACCAATACCATCGCGCCGGTTATATTCGTCGGCTGGAACTACAATATAGCCATCCAAAGGAGTCTTGAAATTTTTGGAAGGGCCTGACCATGTGCAACACCCGCCGAGGGTATCATAGGGAGATCTCCACATCCAAAAGTTACCCAGATCGGTTAGGTCGGTAATAACCCATCCTGTGGGCGGGGCCCAAACTTTGGTAATTGGATCACCCCAGTTAAAAGTGGTTGACCAAAATACATCACCACTTCCCTTTAATGAAGTGTTGAGTTGGTTTGTTTGAGCCGGATCATCTTTAAACGGAACCGGGATCCCCTGGTTGGCAACCTGTCCGTAAGTGATCCAGCACAATGCAAGTGCAGCAATCGAAAGTGTAAATTTCTTCATAGTAATTGTTTTAAATGATGTGATTATTTGTTTGTTAAAAGTACAATTTTTTTATTTCCGATAGATCATCTGATCCAATATCCCAGATTAACAAACAGAATTGGCCTTTTACTTGTGTTTGAGCCCATCAGCGTAATTTCAACCGGACCTATCGGACTTGAATATCCGTAGGTTAATCCTATGCCGGCCAGATTTGCTGTGGCATCGCGGAATTGGCTGAATGAATTGAACGATTTGCCGACGTTGATTTTCAAGGTAAGATAATGATTGGTGCGTATACGGTATTGAATATCTGTCCTCAGGATATGGGCATGGTTCGATGCGCGTTCCATGTAGTCCATTCCGGCAAACGGAATAAAGTTCTTGTTATAATAGCCAAGTCCGCCAATATAAGAGCGGTAGGGATAGGGGATCGAATCACCAAAGGCAAAAGTTGCAATCACCGACGGCTGCAGGCTCAGTTTTGGAGAGAGCTCGAATGCCCGCCGGTATCTGAAATCAAAAATCAAGGCAGGAATGTGGCCATCATTCTCCGTGATATGGTTGACTTCCTTTATCATCAGCTCCGCCTTCTCACCCTTGGTAGGATAGGGTATTTTATTGAAATTATCCTTCTTAAACTGAATATAAAAATTAACCATTTTCGAGTTGACGGACTGTATTTGCCAGTTGCCGATATTCGGGGTAATCCAGGCGATTTCACCCTGCATACCCAATGTTACTGCGAACTGGTTGCGATAGGTGGTTCGCATAACGAAATCCAGCATCCCGTCGCGGTATATTTCACTGCTGATCTTCCGGTTATCTTGGTATTCATAGGCCCTAAGCCGGCTAAATTCACCAATCAAACCGTACTGCTGCCTTTTTCGGAACAGAAAAAAGTAAGATGCATTGAGATTCGGATTTTCGCCCAGATTAAGGTCAACGCCCAGTTGATCTCCCGGTTTCAGAAGGTTACGGAAATCAGCCCGGGCAAGCAAAGATGCATTGAACAAATTGTCGAAATGGAGGCCAACATGTATCAGGTTTTGTTCTTTCTCTTCAGCCCTTACGGTAAGACGGACCCCATCAGTAACGGGATCAAGCTGGTAGGTGATTTTGGTAAATTCATTCGTTCCATAAGCCCTCTGCATGGCGCGGAAAATTTCGTCTGCCTTGAGCCAGGCCGGAAAAGGGAGATTCATCTTTGATTGAACGAAATCCGGATTAACCTTTTTTAATCCGGTAAAGGCCATTTCCCTGACAAATACAGAGTCCACCTTGGGTAAGGGAATCACCCGGGCGTCATGGCTGTTTGAATCGGTATTCAGTTTGTCAGCCAGTTTCTTGAGTGTAATCCATTGTGCCCGGGCATATCTCTCCCCGGTCCGGATGATCGAATCGGCCAGTCCAAAGGTTAATGTACTCGCTCCGGGAGTATGTGGACGGATAAGAACATCACATAGAAGCCTGTTGCGGGAATTGATGTCTTCCCGGGTTAACGAGCTGATTTGTTTAAGGATTGTGATGACTGATCGGAGTTCGGTTTTTTTGTAAAGCTCTCTTTGAACATCTATCCCGATAATGATGTCGGCTCCCATTTTTTTGAGGTGATCGGCAGGGAAATTATTAATGAATCCACCATCTATGAGCAAAATACCATTTACCTCAACGGGTGTGAATACAGTTGGTATAGCCATACTGGCGCGCAAAGCATCGTGCAGGTTGCCGCTGGTTAGTACCACCTCCTGTCCGGTAACCACATCAGCGCCAATGCACAGGAATGGCCTCGGCAACTGGCTGAAAAGCTTGATTTTATAAGCCGGCCAGGCGAGACCGGCCAGCATATTAGTAATATTCGTGCCAGCAACCAGGCCGGTCGGCAGTTGTAGTTTTCCCCTGTTGATCGGGAAATCATAAAAATATTTCTCGAGTTGCTCCTTATATTCAAAAGTCAGGTCGTTCCGGGGAACCTCATCGGCCAACATGGATTCCCAGTCCATGTCCTTAACTATTTTCTCCATCTCCGCAGCGGTATAACCCATGGCAAACATCCCTCCGACGATGGAACCCATGCTTGTTCCAGCCACATAATCGATCGGAATGCCAACTTCCTCCAATACCTTGATCACACCAATATGCGCCAGTCCGGCTGCTCCTCCGCCGCTCAGTACCAATCCTACCTTGGGACGCGATTGTCCCATTAACCCACAAGGCACAAAAATAAAGGCACAAGGCACAAGGCTCAGGGCAAAAAACAGAAGGCGCATGGCACAAGGCGCAAGGCACAAGGGAAGGGAGAACGTGAAAGGTTTAAAGGGTTTAAGAGGAAGTAGTGCCATCGGGATATGGTTTATGACGGGATAAAGATACCGTAAAAATCCTACTTTTGACCTGTGAATCTCTGTGTTTCTCAATGTTCTCTGTGTCTCCGTGGTTTTTTGTACACTTTCTTTTACTGCTGAATAGTTATCAAATTTGATAAGAATATAAAAATTATTTACGAATGAAGAGTTTTATAAATAGCTTGATAATCATACTGATAACCAGTCTGGCAGCTTTTACCCAAAACCGTGAAACCTTCTTCAAGACAATCCCGGCTGTCGATGAATCGACCCCCGAATGGGCCCGGCTGATGTATAGCCCGAATCCGAATATCAAACAGGTGGATTTTGAGTACGAAAAATATTTCGAAAACCATCCGATGGAGAAAACTATCCATACACAGAACTATAAGCACTGGCGGCGACAGGTCGACCGGTTTATCAATTCAGATGGCTATATTATATTACCTGATGCCGGTGAGGAGGAGGTTTTTCTGAAAAAACTGGAACAACGATCGAAACTCAAATCCGGATCTGCCGGCACCTGGCGGCAAATCGGCCCTTTTACCACTTTCGCCAACGGGGATCTGCCCGACCTTGAAGTATCGTGGCAAGCCAACGTGTATTGTTTCGACCAATCGGATTCAAGGCCCGATATCCTTTTTGCCGGCACTGAGTCCGGCGGGTTGTTTAAATCGGACAACAAGGGGCTGAACTGGAGATTGGTTACGGCTTCCGTTCCGGTTTCCACCATCAGCGATGTAAAAATTTCAGCACTCAATCCTGACGTCGTTTTCTTTGCCGCCAACAATAGGATTTACAAAACCAGCAATGGAGGAGAAACCTGGAGTGAGGTTTTTCTGATCGGGGATGAGGCATTTCAGATGCTGATTCATCCAACCAACCCGGATATTGTTTTCTGCGCGGCCAACAATGGCCTCTATCGTTCGATCGACAGCGGTGCTGTTTGGACAAAAATCTTTTCTCAAAAATGCTGGGATATTAAATTTCATCCGCTGAATACCACGGTTGTTTACCTTGCGAAGGACAATCCCACAGCAAAAAAATGTGAATTCTGGAAGTCGAACGATGCCGGGGCCACATTCACCATCCGCGAAAACGGATGGTATGTTCCAACCACCCTTGCCAGCGCAACCGATATTGGAGCCAAAATTGGTATAACCCCGGCATCCCCAGAACTCGTTTATGTAGCACTGATCGGCGAAAGCAAGGCCGGCGACAATGGCTGGATCGGACTCTATAAAAGCACCGATGGCGGCGAGAACTGGGTGAATCCTGATCTGCCGGATGGCGGCCCTTATACAGCCGGGCATCCAAATCCCGCTTCCATTAATCCTGATGGAACAGGTTTTCACCAGGGATTCTATGATTTTTCATTAGGGGTATCGCAAAGTGATCCTGCCAGACTCTGGCTGGGTACCATTAATTTTTTGAAAAGCAGCAACGGCGGCGCCTCCTGGACCCGCATCGGTTCCTATAATGCACAGCAGGATATCGGTTGGGTGCATCCTGATATTCAAGACCTTCATGTCAGGGGAAATGAGATTTTTCTTTGTACCGATGGAGGAATCAGTTATTCAACCGATGAACTTCGCACGCATGAAGCCCGGAATTACGGTCTGGCCGGCTCCGATTACTGGGGTTTTGGACAGGGCTGGAATGAAGACGTCTTAGTGGGTGGACGTTATCACAATGGAAATAGCGGGTATTACCAGACCTACGGAACCGGTAATACCATACGCCTGGGTGGTGCCGAAGCATCAACGGGCTATGTGAATCCCATGGAGAACCGCAAAACCTATTTTTCGGATATCAGTTCGGCGCTCCTTCCCAAAGTGATCGATGACCCGGTCATCTATTTTCAGAAACTTGGGAAATATCCACTCGAAAACTATACTGAATCTTATTCGAGTGAGATTGAATGGGATCCCCGCTATGCCGGCCATTTATACCTTGGCGAAGGCGGCAAGATCTGGAAATCGACTAATGGAGGCGGATATTTCGAAGCCTTGTTCAGCTTCGGAACCGGCAAGGTGCTCGAGATCGAAGTTTCCCGCAGTAACCCAAAAGTAATCTATTGTGTGTATCAACCCAAGGGCGGTTACTGGGATCCCTGCAGCATCCGGAAAACCATCGATGGCGGAAAAACCTGGACCTCTACAACAGCGGTCCCGACAAACGACCGGTGGAGGATGGAGATTACCCTGAACCCGGAAAACGAAAATGAATTATGGGTGATCAGCCTGAATGGTTATAATGGCCGGAAGGTCTTTCGAACAATCGATGGCGGTACTACCTGGGAACCAAAGAATTCCAGTCTGCTGGACGATGAAAAGACACTGGATATCCAGTTCCAGGGCGGTACAGACGGAGTCGTCTATCTGGCCACTGCTACCGGAGCCTATTATTATGATCCCGCCACTTCTGCCTGGGTTGAATTTATGACCGATCTTCCCGTGTGGACTCGTGTTATGGAGATGAAGCCTTTCTATGCGGCCGGCAAAATCCGCATGGCCACCGGTGGCCGGGGCATCTGGGAAACAGATTTGGCAGAACCCTTCAGGCCATTGGCCCAGCCGATGACCCAGTCGGATATAATATATAATAGCAACGATACGGTTCAATTTGAGAGTTACTCCATAGTACGGAATGATGGGGCACAATGGTTATGGTCATTCAGTCCGGCACCCCTTTATGTAAGCTCAACTACAGTGCGCAACCCGAAAGTGGTTTTCGGTGCCAAGGGCAGTTTTGATGTGACACTTACCGTCACGGATTCCGAAAACCGGACCAGCTCTAAAACCGTTCCTTCCATGGTGACCATTATCGATCCTGCGGGTCCTGATGCGTTCGCCGGACAAGCGCTGGAATGCAAACTCAGCGGTGAATTTGCCGTTACGGAAGACCTTGCCCTCAACACCAATATCCTCACGATTACCGCCTGGGTTAAGCCAGATGGCATCCAGCCGGATTATACCGGCATCGTTATGAATAACGGAACCGGCGCCGGGATAAATTTCCGCGGAGGCAACAACACGCTGGGCTATCACTGGCCGGGAGGATACTGGGGGTGGGACAGTAAGCTGAATGTTCCTTCCGGTCGCTGGTCGCATGTTGCCCTGGTGGCTAATGCGTCATCCATGACGCTGTATGTTAACGGGATCCCTTCGAAACACACATCCACTCTGCAAAAGACTGATATCGCAACCATGGATATCGGGAGCTATATGGGTTGGACCGATCGTAATTTCAAGGGGATGATCGATGAGGTTTGCATCTGGAAACGGGCGCTGACCCAGGAGGAAATCCGGGAACATGCTCATCTGACCAAAGAAAACCTGAAACCTGATCCCGACTTTATCGCCTATTATCAGTTCAACGAACCCGGTGGAAATCTGTTCAACCGGATGGGCAGCGGCATGGGTAGCCTGATGGGCGCGCCGCAAAAGGTGGAATCATCGGCACCGGTAGGAACGGGAGCCAGTTGTCGGTTACCGGTTATCAGTTCTGGGAATTTCGATTTCACGGGTACCGGCTTATTGCTGACTTTCCCGGCCGGAGGAGCTCTATATCCCGGCGAGATGGTGGTTACCCGGCTCCAAAACCTTCCGGTTATAATGCCTAATGCCAATCCTAATATCGGATGTTACTGGTTGTTAAATGCTTATGGAAGCGATCATTTTACCCCGGTATCCGAAATGCGGTTCGCTCCCTTTACCGGCGAACCCTCTGATACCATTATCGCCTCTCCTGCCCATGCAAACCTGTTCCTGAGGCGGATCGGCGAAACCACCAATACCTGGGAAACCTTATGCGGTGCCACTTCGGTCACTCCGGGCCCCACAGGCTCCTTCCGATATACCTCTTCGTGCACCGTAAGTATCAATGGCTCACTCTTCCTGGCCAGCGATAATATAAATATTCCGCTATTAAAAAGAACCACCAGCGGTATTGGCGATGTCAGGGACCCCGGAGAATCCTTTGTACACGTCTATCCAAACCCGGTATCGCCGGAATCAGATATCCGGTTTGAATATCCCGGCACCGGACCCATCCGGATTAAACTATTTGATTCCACCGGTAAACTATTGAAGGATATCCGCACAAACGGCCCATGCATCGAAATCATCCCTGCCACCGGCCTTCCCTCAGGGATATGCTTCTACACCGTTCAATCAGATACAAAAATGCGCAGCGGCCGGGTGGTGATCCTATAGTTAATCTCGCCGAAGCACTTGTCATCCCCGCGAAGGCGGGGACCCCGTCACGCTAGCAGAATCTTCACATTCTTTTCGTTCTTCACGTCCTCACGTCTGTATCATTTCTTCGAGCCTCTCCACCATACTCCTGCTGCCCACGTAAAACGGACTGCGCTGATGGAGCGAATCGGGTTTCAGGTCGAGAATGCGGGTGTAGCCATCAGAGGCTTTGCCGCCGGCCTGCTCAGCAATAAAAGCGATCGGATTGCATTCATAGGCCAGTCTGAGCTTGCCGTTCGGTGAACTTGCCGTTGAGGGATAAATGAATATCCCTCCTTTTAACAGATTCCGATGGAAATCAGCCACTAGTGAGCCGATATATCTGGATGTATAAGGTCTTTGGGTTTCGGGATCCATCTCCTGGCAATACTTAATGTACTTCTTAATCCCATCGGGGAAATTGATGTAATGGCCTTCGTTAACTGAATAGATGGATCCGAATTCAGGAGTCCGGATATCCGGGTGCGACAAACAGAACTCACCGATCGAAGGATCCAGGGTAAATCCGTTGACCCCTTTTCCGGTAGTATATACGAGCATGGTTGAAGAGCCATAAATGATATAGCCTGCAGCTACCATGCGTGTACCTTCCTGCAGAAAGTCATCTGGCCGCGCGTAGTGGCCCCGCGGGGAAATCCTGCGGTAAACAGAAAAAATGGTTCCAACCGATACGTTTACATCAATATTTGATGATCCATCGAGAGGATCCATCAGGAAAATATACTTGCCATCACGGGATAAATCATCCTCAAAGGTTATGATCTCCTGATTCTCCTCCGTCACGATACCGCATACCTCGCCGCTGGCTTGCAAAGCTGAGATAAATGTTTCATCAGCAAATACATCGAGCTTTTTCTGATCCTCACCCTGAACATTCATATTCCCGGATGTTCCGAGAATATCAACCAGCCCGGCTTTATTGATCTTCTTGTTCACGATTTTTGCCGCGATTCCAAAATGGCTGAGCAGGCGCGACAGTTCGCCCTTGGCATAAGGGAAATCAGTCTGCCGTTGAATGATGAATTCATTGAGGGTGATGATGGAATACCTTTTCATGGATAGTTTTTTTTAAAGTTGCCAACTTTTCTTTAAGTTGGCAACTTTAAGTTGGAAAATGATCGTACATAAATTTGGCGGGGGTATCCTTAAAACTCCTGAAGCAGTCAGGCAGATGCTGAACATTCTGCAAACGGGTCCATTACCGGCCGTGGTGGTTGTATCTGCTCTGAACAAGATGACGAATGCCTTTGAAAGTGTGGCAAGGGCGTGGTTTAATCATGAGAATACTGAACCCGGCATGCAATTGATCCGCGGTTATCATTTTGATTTGGCTTGCCGTCTTTTCTCCGACCCGGATGGATCGTGGTCGCGCTATATGAAGCCGATGTTTTCGGAAATCCAGGGGATACTCATGGAGGAGCCCGGCGCCTCCTTCGATAAGGCTTACGATCATATTGTCTGTTACGGAGAGCTGCTTTCGACAGCCTTATTGCGCACATTTTTTGAGGAAAACGGATTGGAACATCGCTATCTGGATGCCAGACAGGTGGTTAAAACCGATGAAATTTTCCGTGATGCCGGAATCAAATGGGATGAAACGCGGGATTTAATCCAGCGTGAGAGGGACCTTGCCGAAGAGGATTCCTTTGATGCACATGATGGTTACCTGATACTGACTCAGGGATTTATCGGAAGCACTGCACATGGTGAGTCGGTAACTCTTGGCCGCGAGGGCTCAGATTTTACAGCAGCGATTTTTGCTTACTGCCTGGATGCCCGGGAGGCCTGGATATGGAAGGATGTCCCGGGTATATTGAATGCGGATCCTGCTGAATTTGCCGATACCGTGAAACTGGATGAGATGAATTATCTCGAGGCGATTGAGTTGGCTTATTTCGGTGCCAAGGTTATCCACCCCAAAACAATCAAACCTCTTCAGAATAAGGCGATTCCTTTATGGGTAAGGGATTTCTGGCACCCTGAAGGTACCGGCACCCGTATTTATGACCTCAAAATCATTCCTCCCACCGGTCCGGTGTTCATCAGTAAAAAGAACCAGCTCTTGATTTCATTCCAACCCAGGGACTTCTCATTTATCGTGGAGGACATGATATCCGAGATCTTCGCGCAATTATCGAAATACAGGATCAAGGTAAACCTGATGCAGCACGGGGCAATCAGCTTTTCCATCTGTGTAACCGCGGATATGGATCGTGTCAACAGTTTGATACAGGCCATGTTGCCTCGCTTTCGGATTCTTTACAATAGTGACCTCGAGTTGGTGACCATCAGAAGGTATACTGATGAGGCAATTGAACGGATGACTGCCGGTCGCCGGATACTCATTCAGCAGCTCAGCCGGAAGACTGCCCGTTTTGTTTTGGCTTAGCGGTCAAATTCCACTGAATCACATTCTTATTGAATTCATTGGTTTGGATGGTATCAGGCACTTTCCCAGGCTCCCGGATTTATATCATTGGAAGTAAGCCAGGCAGTCGGTTTTCTTTTGCCTTTTATCGGAAAGGATGCGGATGATGATTTCATCTCCGATTTCCTCCAACTCATCCCATAGGGTATGGATTGCATCATAATCCCCTTTGTCAGAAACTTTTCCAATAACCATAAAACCACAATTGATTTTTTTATGGACGTTATCGGAATCGCCATCCACAAAGTTGAAGTCGTATCCTTCCAGGATGATGGCGGGGTAGTTTACTCCGGACCGCATCCCGGTAAGCATTTCTTCCAGCTCGAAGCGGAAGAAATGTTTTTCCTCCGGGGTATGCTTTATCGCGGTATGCGAAGCTGCAAGTGTAATGGCCCCCTAGCACTTCGGACATGATTACTAATAAAAATGTGTAATTATGTCAATGCAAAAACGAAAATTTACAAAGGAACAGAAGCTTCAAATCATCGATGAGGCCTCTTTGCAGGGAGTTCAGGCTACGTTGGACAAGCACGGGCTCTATCCCACGACCTACTATTCGTGGAAGAAAAAGTTCGAAACGATGGGTGAAGCGGGCTTCCGACATGGAATGACACCGGAGCACCTTAAAGAGATCAAACGCCTGGAAAAGGAAAATGAACAACTTAAGCTGCTACTGGCAGAAAAAGAACTGGAGGGTCGGCTTAAGGACGAGCTGTTAAAAAAGAAATATGCCTGGGCGAGAAAAGGGAAATAGCGGGTCGATACATCAGTTTGGGACTGAAACGGGACCAGGTACTTACGGTGACCGGAATCAGTGTTCATCAATATTATTACCGGCCCAACGGTAGGCGCCCAGGCAGAAAGCGAACGGAAACAGTTATTAAAGAGCTTGAAAACGTGAGGGTTGAAGTTCCGAATCAAGAGGTGGTTGAAGAGATCAAATCGATTCAATCGGATCCCGATACGGACTATGGGTATCGGAAAATGTACTTCGCCCTGATGATGCTTGGCTACTATATTAACCATAAAAAAGTGTACCGGCTGATGCAAGAAAGTGGTTTACTGAAGGAACGATATAAGCGGATCGGGAAGACTTTTGCCAAGTACCGGATCGTAATCCCGGAGGGTCCGTTGGAAGTCTTAGAGATGGATATCAAGCTCGTATGGGTCGTTCGGGAAAGGCGGCACGCTTATATTCTAACGGTTATCGATACGTTTACCCGGGCCGTGCTGTACCGGGGATTAGGATTTACAATGAAATCGGCTCAGGTTCAAAGAGCCTGGGAATACATCATCATTCATCACCTGCAGCCGGCGGATATGTTGTGGAAAAAGATTCACATTGAAATCCGCAACGACAATGGCCCTCAGTTTTCATCAAAAGTAATCCGGCAATTTTTCGAGCAAAATTATTTGAATCAAGTGTTTACGCATCCGTATACCCCTCAGGAAAATGGCCACATTGAGAGCTTTCACAGCATCCTCTCAAAAGCAATTGGAAACCAGGTTTTCTGGGATCTGCCGGAGTTAGAGACATTCCTGATCCTGTTTTATGAAAAGTACAACAACCATCGCATACACGCTTCCATTGCAAACCTGTCTCCAAGATTATTCTGGAATCTTTGGGAAGAGGGTAAAATATCACGTACCGTATTGAAAAACAAGAAGGTGAGATTTAAACTTTTGATACCATACCAACAACTATCGGGGAAAATGAACCTGAGGGAAGTTCCTTGCTTAAATTCTTCTGAGTTCGATACTCAGAAGAATTTACTAAAAGAAGTGTCCGGGCCCGAAGCACTTCAACAACCTTCGGTTCAAAAATCACCTTCAGTTGTTCCTTGCTGATACAACAATATGAAAACTTTTTTTACTTTTACTATCGAAATAAAAATTGTCCGATTTATAGGGGGCTAAACCAATCCCCTCTCTTCTTACAATTTGTGTCCTTCTCGGAACAAATTGAAAAAGCGGCAAAACCACCCGGAAGGATTATTAATGATGAAAATCTTTGTTTCGTTTGAATACAGTGATTATCCCATACTCTTCATTGTAATGCAATGACTTACATTAAATCCAAGGTAAAAATCATGCTTAGTCACATGGTTGCAATTATTCTGATTACAACAATAATGTACTCTTGTGCTAAGCAAAACCTGCCCCCTATGCCGGAATTGTCATCATTTCCATCTGCAGGAGACACTAGCATTTTGTTCAACTTTTCTGCTGCTGGTTCTTCAGATGATCGTGATTACGAAATCGGATTGACTTATCGCTGGGACTTTGAAGGAGACGGCGCTTGGGATACCGAGTATACGAAGGGCAATGCCATTGCACATAAATATGATGAGTCCGGAATATACAATGTGCGGGTAGAGGTTCAAGACCTCGATGGCTTGACCGGTGTGGCAACCGATACCATTGAAGTGTTTCGTATTAACACGGATATCGACACACTTGAGGATACACGTGACGGCAAACGCTATCGGATTGTCCAAATCCACGGGCAATGGTGGATGGCGGAAAACCTAAGGTACGGTTTGGAAATACCCACAGATCGGGAACAGACCGATAACGATACCGTGGAAATGTACCGAAATCCTTACGGCCCAGACACGAGTGGAGGTGTTTATAGATGGCTCGAAGTTATGAATTACCAAACGACTAATCCACAGGGTATTTGCCCTGACGGTTGGCATATACCGAATTCTATTGAATGGAAATCTCTTTTTTCTCCCTATACCAGGACATACCTGTTTCAATACTATCGAAAGAACGGACATTCCAACCTAAACCTGGATCTTCACACCAGGGGAACACGATTTTCTGATTTCTTTTTATGGAACAGGCCTGATGAGTACACTTCATGGGGGTTTTGGTCATCAACGTCCAATTGGTCAATGGAATACAGGCGGGTATTTCCAGAAATATGCACTTTTTCAGGCAGGCTGATGGATTTAAGTGTTAACGGGTCAGATTTCGAGTCCAACGAAGGAAGAACTTATCTTTCTGTGAGATGCATTAAAACCAAAACGGATTAGACTTTGCTCATGAGATTAGCACGTTTCTTATTGTTAGTAATAGTTGTTGGAATCATTTCCTGCACATCGGATATTGATCTGTCTCAACCATCACAGCCGATACCAGTAGTATATTTCAGAATGAATCCCGAGGATCAAACCTTGTATCTTACCGTAACAAAGACATTTTCCGGAAACGACAATGCATTTGATATGGCCAAGGATACAGATAAACTATTTTATTCCACCTTGGATATCCGTTTAGAGTCCTGGATTGATGAATATAAGGTGACCGAAATCCGATTTGAGCCGGTTGACCGTCACCAATTACCCGGATCATTTTCTGAGAAACCTGGATATTGCTTCAAAGCCCAAGCCGCATTTGATCAAAATAGCCCCGATATAACTCATTTTAGATTAATCATAAAGGCACCGGGACTAACCTCCCCGGCTTATGCAATGATAGCTAATATCGGACCACCGATCATCCAATCCAGATACGATAAACAGGTATCTCTATATCCCGGAAGTTATAAGATCGGGATCGCACCAGGGCCTGGAACGGCTTATTGCGACCTTTGGTGCGTTTTTCGATATCAGCAATATGAAGGAGAATGGTCAAATCATTCTGATACCTTCCTTGTCAGAAGAGATTTACGATTTGAAACAGGACGAACAGATTTTCTCTACCCTGAGCTCTTCTTTAATCAAATTGCAGCCAATATTAAACCGGTCAGCGACACTATTGTCAGGAAATTCATCTCGCTCGACCTGATCATGTACGCCAGCGATCTGTATTTCAGGGATTATGTCGACACCTATGTAAATGCCGGAGATCTTGATTTACCTCCAAAAGGTAATGCTATAAATGGTTTGGGGCTGTTCACCATGGTCCGAACTGCAACCAAGGATAACATGAAGTTCGACCGGATCACTTTCGATTCCCTTTGCCTGGGGCAGTACACGAAACAGCTGGGGTTTGTGAGGTGGTAAACGGCAAGGTAGAGTTATTACACTTCTTTATATTCATTTAAAACCAATGAGAATATTTAGATCGTCCGCTTTTGCAGATCCAAAGAAAGCAATACCTCGTTTTCTAATGAATCTTACTGGTATACGATAACAGTATGGAGTTTCACTCCCTTTCTTCCGGTTGGTATGCTCCCCATTTTGCATCAAAGCCTGAGAAGGCGTAGAGGGTTTCCAGGTCGTCTGCATAAATTAGGCCATCGTTATGAAGACCTGCTATTTCGGAAGCCAGTTCTCTCTTGTGGTCTTCAAAATCTTTCTGAAAATCAATCAATGTGCAAGTTGAGTGTTCCATGGTCGTTTGTTTTAAAATTTTCTGCTTGCATTCAGCCGAAAGACTGATCTGTCAAAGAGGAATTGGAATACCGGAACACAGCGAGGATATGCCGGGAAAATCCTTGCAGAATCACAAGTGAAGGTTGTTTCTTAGCGGAATAATTTCGAACACACGGCCAGTTTTATGGAACAGCAGGCAAGCACACCGATTTAGATTTTCGAAAGAGTTTGAATTCAGAAAAGAACGCAAGAGGGGAATCGTATTTAGAAAATGCCAGCACTTCTCTTGAGTTAAACCAGACTTTAATTCAAGGTATTAAAATGATTGCAGGGGAGGTTAGGGAATTTTCGAATTAAAAAGGATTGGGGAAAGCTGTTAAGTCGATTTCGATTATACATAATTCCATTCTCTTAAATAAGGGAACAAAAGAACATGATATTTATGGAGATTTTTCGGGAACCTAGTTTACGCGAATATCATTATGAACCAAAACTATATTAAAAGGCTAATAAATTTCCGCAGGGCCAATATTTTGATATTTGATAACCCAAATTAAAAAACCCGCAAAAGGCTAAGATCTTTGCGGGTGGTGGTTGGATGAGGGGGAAACGTTATGTTAAGCACCCAAAACACATCGTGTCAGGCTTAAAATAGCTACTAAAGTAGGAATAAGAAAAGGCCACTACAATGATTTACGCATGGGTTTAGTTTTTGGCAGATAATCAGACGGCAACAAAACCTTTATTTGAACCGAATTATCCAAGTTTGTCCAAGTTATTGATCCTTTGTGAATCCAATAATTACCCAACTGGTCAAATGTCAAATCGCCGTTAATAATCCGAAGGGTTGAAATCCAGTCGTCTCTAAGATCATACGTCTTTTTAAAATCCTTAAAAACAAGTACGAAGGTATCAGTTGTTAGTGTTTTCTCTCCGACTTTCTGACCATCTTTAACTTGATCCATCAGAATCTTGTAGTCTTCAAAAGGGAAATAATACAGAAACCCGGATTCGCCAGATTCAGGATACCAACTGAAAATGCTGTCCATCTGGGTCAATTTAACTTTTGCCATCGCAGTTCCAAGTTTCTCGGTTTCCTTCAAATCAGTATACCCCTGATATGCCTTTCTAAGAGCGTAACGGTTCTCGTCCAAGTTTTTCTGATACAAAGACGATAGAAAATGCCGGAGGCTACCTTTAAACTCAGCCTCACGATTAATTCTAAACGCAATTGCGTTTAAAGGCATGACATCGGTTAAGTCCTTGAACAGAGCACTTCCGGCGTATGCGTAGTAAGCCCCTTGAACCGAGTTTTTATTCGGATTTTTATTCTCGACAAATTTGAAATAATCCAGATAGTAAGTGATACGATAACCCAAATGGCGGTTAATAATCTCCAACGGTTGTTTTGCATTCGTAGTTAAAATGTCCCCATCAAAATAGAATGACAATGCTTTAGGATTTTGAAGAATGCACTTGGATTCGTAAGAGTCTCCGAGGAAATTCTCCTTGAACAGTTTATAAGCCCAGTCCCAGTCAGGTTTTTTGCCAACAATCACCACCTCATTTAATAAATTAGTCTTTTCAGCAACGATCACGTTCAGCACTACCTGTTTGCCTGCTTCAATAGTAATTCGTTGAGAATATGGCGGGTAAAGGAGGTGCCTGAACATTAATGTGTAATCACCAGGAGGAAGCTTATCAAGATGATACTCACCTGATTGATTTGTTGTGGTTCCAAAAGTTGTTGAAGTAATAAATATGGTAAGGTTAATAACAGGCTGGCCTTTTACGGAATCCGTTACTATTCCCTTGACAGAGCCTGACTGTGAAAACACGCCTATAGTTGCCAGATACAGGACAACACTGATGGAAATTATAACTTTTCTCATAATGGTTGGTCGAGTATCGGTTAAATTGTCATTCGGTAAAGCAGTCGATAAAAGGGATAGACTTTGGTATCATATAGAAAGTAAACAACGTTGTCATATACCCGAACATTTGAGATGTTGGGGAATTCCGGAATCTCAATGGTCCGATCAATTTTGCCGGTTTCTAAGTTTATTTCTTTCAAATATTGTTTATTATCTGACCTATAACGGAAGAAGGCATAAGCTCTTCCTGCCCTTTCATCAAACAGAATAGTCTGTGTAAAATTTTTAACATCAACATCCACAAAGGAAAATCGGAATACCAATCCAGCAGTAATCGTAGTATTTTGGAAACTTATTGGAACTCGTCTTATACTATTTAAATCAGAATCAAATACATCGAAGTGGTCACTAAAAAAATCGAAAACAAATAATTCATTACCTTTTCTGAATAATGGGGCACTGACATTTTTGCTAAAGTCGGTATTAGGCGGAGCAATTGCATTTAAATAGCCCGAAACATAACGGTCGGGGCCTTTTTTATCTTGTACAAATTTTATGGGGATTCCCTCGATAGCTCCTCTGCCGAAATACCATGTATAGTTTCCTGTCATCGTTGCAACCTGAAAAACGAGTTTTCCCTCCATTTCACATTTGATTGGAAGTATTCGGCCAATAAAATCTGCATACGGGGTGTCAAAACCAAAGGAAAGTTTATCTGAATTGAAAAAAATTTCATGAGCACAGCTTTTGTCAAGAAAGTTGACTTGACTAGTGAAATCGCGAATAAGGTATTCTGTCTGTGCAGTCATAATTTCGGGAATTTTAATTTTTTTACCAGCTCCCTTGACAGTCATATGACTGAGTGTATCACCGTTTAGATTAGCAAGATAAATACGTTGATCTCTCGGATTCCGGTAGGGACAGGCAAAAAGAATGATCCGGTCGTTATCGATTTCGTAATCTATAACTTGAAGTGTATCACCCCTGATGACTTTTGATATTTTCTCAGCTCTGATGGTGACTTCATCAATTAATTGGATTTCTGGTTCCAGTAGAATCTTAATGTCCTTCTCTCCATTTTTTTCAACCTGATAACTGCCAATGCTGTAGCCGACATAGCTGAAATATAGAACCGAGGGGATGCGTGCCAGGTTCAGAGAAAACTCACCAGTCTGATTAGTGGTTCCACCACTGGAGGTTCCTACTATGCTAATGTTGACATTAGAAAGTGGTTGTCCGGTTGTTGCATCCATAACAGATCCGGATACAGAATATTTACGATTCTGAGCAGGCAGGGAAGAATGGAAAGCAATAAGAACGCAAATTCCAAAAGCTCTTATGTACATCTTAAGTTCTTTCATAAAACGGGTTTTTAAGCATCCCAGTAACATATCCAGAAATGGCATTTCTTTTTAAATCAGGTTTGTGTTTAGGGCCGAACAGGAGTGAAGTCGAAAGATATCTGATTTGAAATTGATTCAGAAGGAATGGTAATCCCTTATAAGAGTCTGAAGTGACCTCAAAAGAGGTCATCGCTTCAAAAAGGAATCCGAGGAGAATTCCAGCGCAATTCCTTTAACGGATTCATCAAAGATACCATTGTCGTAAACCAGGTTTCCATTGACAAAGGTGTGGGTAACCCTGGATCTGAGGTAAGTATCCTGCAGGGGCGACCATCCGCATTTATAATATATATTATAGGGGTTCACGGTCCAGGGATCATCCGGATCTACCAGAACCAGGTCGGCAAAGTACCCTTCACGGATATATCCGCGATTGCGAAGCCGGAACAAATCAGCCGGGGTGTGGCACATTTTTTCCACGATTTTTTCCACCGGGATCAGGTTTTTATGATGGAATTCAAGCATCAGAGGCAAGGAATGCTGAACCATAGGAGCACCTGAAGGTGTTTTTGTATAGATATTATCCTTTTCTGCCAGCGTATGCGGGGCATGGTCAGTCGCAATTACGTCGATGCGATCGTCGATTAGTGCCTGAATCAGCGCATCTTTGTCTTCTTCTGATTTTATGGCCGGATTCCATTTAATCAGAGTTCCTTTATCTGCATAATCCTGGTCATCGAACCACAGGTGATGGACACAAACTTCGGAAGTGATCAGTTTGTCCTTTACGGGTCCCGGTTTTTCGAGCAATGACAGTTCTTTGGCGGTTGAGAGGTGAATCAGGTGAAGATGGGTACCATGGCGTCGGGCAAGTTCAACAGCGAAGGAGCTGGATTTATAGCAGGCTTCGGTTGATCTGATCAATGGATGGTACTCCATTGGGATATCATCCCCGAATTGTTTTCGGTAAACCTCAAGATTCTGCCGGATAATACCTTCATCTTCAGCATGTACAGCGATCGGCAGTTTCCGGATCCGAAAAATTCCGTCGAGAGCCATTGGATCATCAACAAGCATATTTCCGGTTGATGCCCCCAAAAATACTTTGATACCGCAGGTAAGTTGGGTGTCAATCGTCTGTAATTCAGCCAGGTTATCATTGGTTGCTCCAATATAGAAGGCGAAATTAGCCAGGCTTTTACCCGAAGCCAGTTCGATTTTTTCATTCAGGAGTTTCCTGGTGGTGGTTTGGGGAATGGTATTTGGCATATCCATGAAAGAAGTGACCCCGCCAGCTATTGCTGCTTTTGATTCGGTATAGAAATCTCCTTTATGGGTAAGGCCCGGATCGCGGAAATGTACCTGGTCATCTATAACGCCAGGAATCAGCCACTTACCATTCGCATCAATAATTTGGGTATCTTTTGTGGTTGCCGGGACGGAAGATGCCGGATACATTTTTGTTATGAACTGGTCATGGATGGCCACATGGCCCCGGGTCCGGATGCCTTCGTTAACGATAAGGGCATTGGTTATCAGATAATTGCTCATGCTAGATGCTGATGTGTTTATTGTATCTGGCACGCAGGCTGCTGATTTTCATACGGATTACTCCCATCACGGCTTCGCTCATTATTCCGCCGCTCATTTTGGAGGATCCCAATTCACGGTTAATAAAGATGATTGGCACCTCAACGATTTTAAATCCGAGTTTCCAGGCTTTGAATTTCATTTCTATTTGAAACCCATAACCTTTCATCCTGATCCGGTTAAGGTTGAGGGTTTCGAGGAGTTTGTGTGACATACACACGAAACCAGCAGTTGAATCACGGATATCCATACGGGTGACCATCCTGACGTAATGGGATGCGTAATAGGATAACAGGAGACGGCCAATGGGCCAGTTAACGATTGCGACTCCTTTTTTATAGCGGCTGCCAATGGCCATATCGGCCTGGCTGTTTTTGCAAGCCTCATAAATTGGGATCAGGTCGTTGGGATTATGCGAGAAATCTGCATCCATCTCGAACACGTATTGATACTGATGATTAAGCGCCCACCTGAATCCGGTGATATAGGCTGTTCCCAATCCTTGTTTCCCCGGTCGTTCGATGAGAAACAATTTTTCAGGATACTCCTTCATCAGGGATTTTACGATCAGTGCGGTTTGGTCAGGAGAATTATCGTCGATAACGAGAACATGGAACACTTTTGTAAGGCTAAATATAATGGTAAGCAGGTTACGGATATTCTCAGCTTCCTGGTAAGTTGGTATGATGATGAGGGTATCAGGCACGGGGTTAAAGTTTTTCGGGTTACTTTTTGCAGGATTTCAGTTGTACGAAGATAGTAGATTTTGGTTTAAAAGTAGACTGGGTTGGGCAATTGATGAAATGAATCAAAAAATATAGATCTGACAATAAGGTTTTTACCGGAAATTATAAAAAAACTTCGGTGACTTGTTTGTGGAATGGGAGTATAGGCGTATATTTGCATTCCAATTTTGGTGGATATGTTCTTTAAACGGTCGGTAGATGTGGAAAAAAAAGTTAGTTGAAAGTTTGGATGTTGATTTTTTCCCTCTATCTTTGCACCGCTTTTAGAAAAAGATAGTTCTTTGAAAAGATTGAAGAGTAACAAAGGTCAGGTAAAGAAGAAGTCAATTCTTTTTTTATTGATAATGATGAATCTTGAGCAATGATTTTACAATTACAACGAAGAGTTTGATCCTGGCTCAGGATGAACGCTAGCGGTAGGCTTAACACATGCAAGTCGAGGGGCAGCACAGGTAGCAATACCAGGTGGCGACCGGCGCACGGGTGAGTAACGCGTATGCAACCTACCTATAACTGGAGAATAGCCCTCGGAAACGGGGATTAATGTTCCATAATGTTCAGAAACCGCATGGTTTTTGGACTAAAGCTCAGGCGGTTATAGATGGGCATGCGTGACATTAGCTAGTTGGTGAGGTAACTGCTCACCAAGGCTACGATGTCTAGGGGGTCTTAAAGGATGATCCCCCACACTGGTACTGAGACACGGACCAGACTCCTACGGGAGGCAGCAGTGAGGAATATTGGTCAATGGGCGCAAGCCTGAACCAGCCAAGCCGCGTGCAGGATGAAGGCCCTATGGGTTGTAAACTGCTTTTATACGGGAAGAACCCCCCGACGTGTCGGGGACTGACGGTACCGTACGAATAAGCATCGGCTAACTCCGTGCCAGCAGCCGCGGTAATACGGAGGATGCAAGCGTTATCCGGATTTATTAGGTATAAAGGGTGCGTAGGCGGACCTGTTAGTCAGTGGTGAAATACTACGGCTTAACCGTAGAACTGCCATTGATACTGCAGGTCTTGAGTACAGTTGAGGTAGGCGGAATGTGTGGTGTAGCGGTGAAATGCTTAGATATCACACAGAACACCGATTGCGAAGGCAGCTTACTAAGTTGTAACTGACGCTGATGCACGAAAGCATGGGGAGCAAACAGGATTAGATACCCTGGTAGTCCATGCCGTAAACGATGATCACTCGCTGTATGTCCATTAGGATATGTGGCTGAGCTAACGCATTAAGTGATCCACCTGGGGAGTACGGCGGCAACGCTGAAACTCAAAGGAATTGACGGGGGCCCGCACAAGCGGAGGAACATGTGGTTTAATTCGATGATACGCGAGGAACCTTACCTGGGTTTAAATGCAGGACGCAAGTCACGTGAAAGCGAGACCCTCCTTCGGGACGGACTGCAAGGTGCTGCATGGTTGTCGTCAGCTCGTGCCGTGAGGTGTCGGGTTAAGTCCCATAACGAGCGCAACCCTCATCGTTAGTTACCAGCGGGTAATGCCGGGGACTCTAACGAGACTGCCACCGTAAGGTGAGAGGAAGGTGGGGATGACGTCAAATCAGCACGGCCCTTATATCCAGGGCTACACACGTGTTACAATGGCCAGTACAAAGGGCAGCTACCTGGTAACAGGATGCTAATCTCGAAAACTGGTCTCAGTTCGGATCGAAGTCTGCAACTCGACTTCGTGAAGTTGGATTCGCTAGTAATCGCGCATCAGCAATGGCGCGGTGAATACGTTCCCGGGCCTTGTACACACCGCCCGTCAAGCCATGGAAGCCGGGGGTACCTAAAGTCTGTAACCGAAAGGAGCGGCCTAGGGTAAAACTGGTGACTGGGGCTAAGTCGTAACAAGGTAGCCGTACCGGAAGGTGCGGCTGGAACACCTCCTTTCTAGAGAAAGATTCATCAACCCTTTTTGGGTATATCTTTACCGACCTTTACTCTTCATTTTTTATATAACCCAGAGCATAAGAGCTACGAGCTCTTTTTATCAGTCCCGTAGCTCAGTTGGTTAGAGCACTACACTGATAATGTAGGGGTCCGCAGTTCAAATCTGCGCGGGACTACAGAATTATTGGGGGGATTAGCTCAGCTGGCTAGAGCACCTGCTTTGCACGCAGGGGGTCAACGGTTCGAATCCGTTATTCTCCACGAATTGGGTGTGGGTTTGAGTTTGTGTGTGTGTGTGTGGATAAAAAAGTTCTGGGTAAATGGTTACTATGGTATTGGATCTGGTTCGAATCCGGATGTAACCACCATTTCGGGAAACCGGAATAAGTTCTTTGACATATTGTAAGAAAATTCTAATTTAAAGGTAATAACTGAGATTACTCAGTGCCAAGAAAGTAAGTAAGAGCGTATGGTGGATGCCTTGGCTCTCAGAGGCGAAGAAGGACGTGATAAGCTGCGATAAGTCACGGGAAGTTGCAAATAAGCTGTGATCCGTGAATGTCCGAATGGGGCAACCCAATACCGTGCGAACGGTATTATCCCGACTCGTCGGGAAGCTAACCCGGGGAACTGAAACATCTAAGTACCCGGAGGAAAATAAAACAATAGTGATTCCCCAAGTAGAGGCGATCGAACGGGGAAGAGCCTAAACCGCAACAGTTTCGGCTGTGGCGGGGTTGTAGGACTGCTATCTGGAATCAATCTTCAAGTGGAACCTACTGGAAAGTTGGACCACAGAGGGTGAAAGTCCTGTACACGTACAAAGACTGATTCCTTGCAGTATCCTAAGTAGGGCGGGGCACGTGAAACCCTGTCTGAATCTGCCAGGACCATCTGGTAAGGCTAAATACTCCTGAGAGACCGATAGTGAACTAGTACCGTGAGGGAAAGGTGAAAAGAACCTCGAACAGAGGAGTGAAATAGTACCTGAAATCATGCGCTTACAAACGGTCGGAGTCTCGATTTATCGGGATGACGGCGTGCCTTTTGCATAATGAGCCTACGAGTTACCGTTACTAGCAAGGTTAAGTATTTAAGATACGGAGCCGAAGCGAAAGCAAGTCTTAATAGGGCGTCTAGTTAGTAGCGGTAGACGCGAAACTTTTGTGATCTACCCATGGTCAGGTTGAAGTCCCGGTAACACGGGATGGAGGACCGAACTAATAAACGTTGAAAAGTTTTTGGATGAACTGTGGGTAGGGGTGAAAGGCCAATCAAACTGAGAAATAGCTCGTACTCCCCGAAATGCATTTAGGTGCAGCCTCGTGGTTTAGTCTGATAGAGGTAGAGCTACTGATAGGGCTAGAGGGCTTCACCGCCTATCAAACCCTGACAAACTCCGAATGCTATCAGATATACACGGGAGTGAGGCGTTGGGTGCTAAGGTCCAGCGCCGAGAGGGAAAGAACCCAGACCATCAGCTAAGGTCCCCAAATGTATGCTAAGTTGTGGACTGAACGAGGTGCGGTTGCATTGACAGCTAGGATGTTGGCTTGGAAGCAGCCATTCATTTAAAGAGTGCGTAACAGCTCACTAGTCGAGCGACTGTGCATGGATAATAATCGGGCATCAAGCATGCTACCGAAGCTATGGATCCCAATTTATTGGGGTGGTAGGGGAGCATTCCAGTCTGCGTCGAAGGTGGATCGTAAGGTCTGCTGGAGCGTCTGGAAAAGCAAATGTAGGCATAAGTAACGATAAGGCAGGTGGGAAACCTGCCCGCCAATAGACTAAGGTTTCCTGATCAACGCTAATCGGATCAGGGTTAGTCGGGTCCTAAGGCGAACCCGAGAGGGGTAGTCGATGGATAACGGGTTAATATTCCCGTACTTACATATACTGCGATGGGATGACGAAGTCGCGTAAGGTCCGCGTACTGACGGAATAGTACGTTAAAGGGCATAGGCTATGAGACCGGTAGGCAAATCCGCCGGTTGAGCTGAAACCCGACAGTACCGTGAGCCTTCGGGCAAGCGGATAGTGACTCCAAGCATACTTCCAAGAAAACTCTCTAAGCTTCAGGTATATGTAACCCGTACCGCAAACCGACACAGGTAGTCAAGTAGAGTATACTAAGGCGCTCGAGTGATCCGTGGCTAAGGAACTAGGCAAATTAGACCTGTAACTTCGGGAGAAAGGTCGCCTCCAAGCAATTGGAGGCCGCAGTGAAATGGTCCAGGCGACTGTTTAGCAAAAACACAGGGCTATGCGAAATCGAAAGATGAGGTATATGGCCTGACACCTGCCCGGTGCTGGAAGGTTAAAAGGGGATGTCATGGCGCAAGCCGGCAGCATTGAATTGAAGCCCCAGTAAACGGCGGCCGTAACTATAACGGTCCTAAGGTAGCGAAATTCCTTGTCGGGTAAGTTCCGACCTGCACGAATGGTGTAACGATCTGGACGCTGTCTCAGCCACGAGCTCGGTGAAATTGTAGTTCCGGTGAAGATGCCGGGTACCCGCAACGGGACGGAAAGACCCCGTGAACCTTTACTGCAACTTAACATTGATTTTGGGTAAATGATGTGTAGGATAGGTGGGAGATTATGAAGCGGCGTCGCTAGGTGTCGTGGAATCAACCTTGAAATACCACCCTTCATTTATCTGGAATCTAATCCCTAACAGGAGACAATGTTTGGTGGGTAGTTTGACTGGGGTGGTCGCCTCCAAAAGAGTAACGGAGGCTCCCAAAGGTGCCCTCAGCATGATTGGTAACCATGCGTAGAGTGTAATGACATAAGGGCGCTTGACTGTGAGACTGACAAGTCGATCAGGTAGGAAACTAGGGCATAGTGATCCGGTGGTTCCGTATGGAAGGGCCATCGCTCAAAGGATAAAAGGTACTCCGGGGATAACAGGCTGATCGCTCCCAAGAGCTCATATCG
>Ga0208566_1000201_pt1 | contig 43633 bp, 42 predicted proteins | sample PL_2010_150m_FD_184159 | JGI IMG/M metagenome (GOLD analysis project Ga0208566, IMG submission 184159) | Freshwater microbial communities from Powell Lake, British Columbia, Canada to study Microbial Dark Matter (Phase II) - PL_2010_150m... | ecosystem: Environmental > Aquatic > Freshwater >...
GGTTGAAGCGGAGGGAGCACTCGATTTGTGGAAGATCGCCATCAAGCCGGGCAAGCCGCTGGCGTTTGGACGGGTCGGTGCGGCGGCCTTCATCGGTCTGCCGGGCAATCCCGTTTCCAGCTTCGTCACCTTCGTCATGCTGGTGCGGCCTTTCATCCTCAAGGCGCAGGGAGCTTCGACGGTGATGCCGCGCGTGCAGAAATTGCGTGCCGATTTCGAGTCCAAGGGCGACCCGCGCCGCGAGTTCCTGCGGGCCCGCGTCAACACCGAGGGCGGACTGGACTTGTTTGCCAATCAGAGTTCGGGCGTGCTGACCTCCTGCGTCTGGGCCGACGGGTTGATCGACAATCCGCCCCGGCAGGCGATCAGCCGTGGCGATACGGTGCGTTTCCTGCCATTTTCCGAACTGCTATAGTTATCGGATGAACATCAAAGTCCTGTTTTTTGCCGGCCTGCGCGAGGCGCTGGGTGTGGGCTCCGAGTCGCTGGCTTTGCCGGCCGGGGTCGGCACCGTCGGCGTTTTGCGCGATCATCTTGCCGCCCGCGGCGAGCCGTGGTCGGCGCTGGCGACGACGAAGAATCTGCGCGCGGCGGTGAATCAGCAGATGGTCGGACCGGATGCAGCGGTAAAGCCCGGCGACGAAGTCGCCTTCTTTCCGCCTGTCACCGGAGGCTGACATGTCGGTGAGCGTGCAGGAAGCGGATTTCGATGCCGGCGCCGAGATCGCCGCGCTTTCGGCCGGGCGCGACGACGTCGGCGCGGTGGCGAGTTTCGTCGGCCTGGTTCGTGCAGACAAGTCGTCGGACGCCGCGGCTGTGCAGGCGATGACGCTGGAGCATTACCCCGGCATGACGGAGAAGGCGCTCGATGCCATCGTCGCCGAGGCGCGCGGGCGCTGGGACATCTTCGGGGCGCGGGTGATCCACCGTGTCGGCCGCCTGCTGCCCGGGGATCGCATCGTGCTGGTGGCGGTGGTTTCGGCGCATCGCGGCGAAGCCTTTGCCGCCTGCGAGTTCATCATGGATTACCTGAAGACGCGGGCGCCGTTCTGGAAGAAGGAAGAGACCACCGACGGCGGGCGTTGGGTCGATGCCCGAGAGACCGACGACCACGCCGCCGGGCGGTGGCAAACGGGTAAGGATTGAGAGTACCGAAGCCCGGCGCGCCGCTCGTCCGGGCAACCCGGCGCGATTCACTGCTATTGTTTATTGGTCTTCATAAGAGCGGCAGGCACCGAAAGGAAAGCCTTCTTGAGGACGGCATCCGATATCCGGATGGGGAACGCAATCTTCATTTGTTCGACACATGCTTCCGCCAGCAAAGCTGCATGTAACGCCAACATGACGGAGTTCCTGCTCCATCGATGATGATGTTATTTCCAGGTCGATTGATCCGCTATAGAAGCCACGACGCTCATGTTTCGCAAGATGGCCGATCCCGGTTGCCAGACTGTGTGCCTTTATCTGATAGGCATATCCCGCCTGTAAGTCGATGTCGAAAGCGCAAACATCCGTGACACCTCCCGCCCCGCCAAAATACTTTTCAAAAGCAACCTCGATCCAGTGACTTCCTGGAGCAATCCTGCTGGTGTTGCCAAACATTTCTGATATCTTCGGACGCAATCCATCCACGGCCTGGAATCGGCAACTTTCCATATAGACGAAGTAAAACCTGGAATAGCAATTGAAAATCGAGACCTCCTTGTCAGGCCGCTCATCTCCAGGGTAAGCCACAAAGTTACTGCACGCTGCCAGTCCGCAACTGATAGCCGCGATAGCTAGACGAACTCTTGCGCAATGAAGTTTCATGTCGAAACTGACGCTGATCTGCCAAAGGTAATATCAATCTAACTTAATTTGCCGATGGCAGGTTAGGGGCTTGGATTCGGCCGATGGCATCGCGAAGGTCGATGCCTCTTTAGCCCACGCAAATACCCTTCGACCAAGCCGACGCGGAACGGCCGGAAACTGGGTGGAGTGGCTGCAGGCCATGCATCCGTCGGAACGCCGGAATAAGTCTGAAGCACTAATTCCCGGTTTGAATTTCAGCGTTTCTTGATGGCGGGCAGCAGTCGGCCCGATTCCGCGTTGGTTGTCGAATGAAAAAACGGCTGACCGCTTGCGCGGCCAGCCGTCTGTTTGGCAAAGCCCTGCTTACTTGCGCTTGCCGCCGGCAGCGGCTTTTTTGACTGTCTCTCCGGCGCTGCTCATGGCGGCAGTCGACGCTTTCGTAATCTGCTCGAAAGCCGCGTTGGCGGTCGCGATCGCCTGCTGGAACGATGCCATCATGTTGGGTGTTTGCCCGGGCAGGCTCTTCATGAAGGTCTGCATCGATTCGGTCATGTCCTGACTGCCGGACGCCAGTTGCTCGGTCACCAGGCGGGCGAACTCGGCACGCGCGGCGTTGCTGATTTCCGCGATCTGTTGCGCCGCGGCGACCATGCGCTGGGTGGTGTCCTGCGCGTACTGGGTGCGCAAGGCCATCATCGCCTGCGGATCGCGGGCGCCGGTCTGTGCCTTGGCGTTCTCGACGCCGCTCTGAAACATTTCTTTCGCCAGTTCGGTTTGCAGCGCCATGATGCGTTGAGAATTCTCGATCGAAAGCTGTGCCATGCGCATCGCGGCTTCCATGTTCTTGCGGGGCAACTCGCTGAATTGTTCCATCTTGCCTGCCATGATATTTCTCCTGTGATTTACGAAGCAAAAGCAATTTACCACCAAAGGCTTACGGGACCCTGATTCATGTCAATAGCCCCACGGATTTTGGGCTTGTTCCGGATCGCCAAGTGAACGATACTGAACGCAAGTTGTTCTCACCTGAAAGGATGAGTCATGAAGATTCTAGGCATGGTTCTGGTTCTGCTGGTGGCGCTGGAACACATCTACTTTCTCTATCTCGAGATGTTTCTCTGGACCAGGCCGAAGGGGCTCAAGACCTTCGGCAACACGGCCGAGCACGCCGAGGCGTCGAAGGTGCTCGCGGCCAATCAGGGGCTTTACAACGGCTTTCTCGCGGCCGGATTGCTCTGGGGACTGATCTATCCGAATGCAGTTGCCGGGGTTCATGTCCAGATGTTTTTTCTCGCTTGCGTGGTCGTCGCCGGCATTTACGGCGGCCTCACGGTGAAGATGCGAATCATGTACTTGCAGGCCGGCCCGGCACTGCTGGGGCTGTTGGCATTGCTGCTGGCTTAGCCGATTTTCAGGAGAGACGCGATGGCTACTCCCAGTACCAAGTGGCAGGAACGCGTTGCTGCCGACGAAGCCGGGCGGCATGCCGGCTATGCGCGCGATTTCGAGAAGATCCAGGCGCTGAAGTCGGCGAAATTCGGCAAGGGTCGCGCCTTGCACCGCAAACAGCAGCTTGGCCTGCACGGCACATTCGAGGTCTTGCCCGGCCTTCCCGGACATGCCCGGCACGGACTGTTTGCCGAACCGGCAAGCTACGAGGCCTGGGTCCGGCTGTCCAATGGCGGCACCGATAACCAGGCTGATCGCAAGCCCGATGTGCGCGGATTCGCCATCAAGATTCGCGGCGTTAGCGGTCCCGGTGCGCTCGGCTCAGGCCCTGCCGGCTGCCAGGATTTTCTGCTGATCAACCATCCGGCCTTTGCCTTTGCCGGCGCCGACGAATTCGTCGGCCTGGTAAAAAGCCTGACCAGGGGGCCGGGCGCACTGCTCGGCTACCTGATTTCGCGCTACGGTTTCCTCGGTGCGCTGGGCATGATGAAGCGCTTCGCCAGGACTTTCAACGCGCCCTTTACGGGATTTGCCACCCAGCCTTTCTATTCGGCGGCACCGGTTGCCTGCGGCCCCTATGCGGTGCGGGTGCGCCTGCAGCCGGCCAGCGACGAGGTGAAGCCGGGAGCCTCGGCGGATTGGGCGGGGGATTTCCACGCCCGCCTGGAACACGGGCCGTTGCGTTTCGAACTGCAACTGCAATTCTTCGTCGACGAAGCGCGCACGCCGATCGAGGACGCCTCGGTCGATTGGCCGGAGGACGTCGCGCCATACATCACGGTGGGAGTGCTTGTCCTGGTGGCGCAGGATGCGCAGAGTGAGGCGGGACAGGCGCTGGCGGCGGCCATCGAATCCGCGGCCTTCGATCCGTGGAGTGCGCTGATGGCCCATCGCCCCCTGGGCGAAGTCATGCGCGCCCGAAAAGTGGTGTACTTCCAGAGCCAGAGCGGACGACGCTAGACGCGGCGTCAGGGCCGGGCATTGAAATCAGCCCGGCAATCCCCATGTTGTGCCCAATGACAATCTTTTCGGGCACATACCATGCGCTTTGACAAATTTACGACCAAGTTCCAGCAGGCTGTTTCCGACGCCCAGAGTCTGGCGGTGGGCAACGACCAGCAGTTCATCGAGCCCCAGCACCTGTTGCTGGCCCTGCTCAATCAGGAGGACGGCGGCACGTCGTCCTTGCTGGGGCGCGCCGGAGTCAATCTCGGCGGCTTGAAGGCGGCGCTGGGCAAAGCCATGGATCGCCTGCCCAAGGTCGAAGGCCACGGCGGCGAGGTCAGCATCGGTCGTGACCTGACCAACCTGCTCAACATCACCGACAAGGAAGCGCAGAAGGCCGGCGACCAGTTCATCGCCTCGGAGATGTTCCTGCTGGCCTTGACCCAGGACAAGGGCGAAACCGGGCGCCTGCTCAAGGAAGCCGGGCTGAATCGCAAGGCGCTGGAAGATGCCGTCAAGGCGGTGCGCGGCGGCGAGAACGTCGGTTCGCAGGATGCCGAAGGCCAGCGCGAGGCGCTGAACAAGTATTGCCTCGACCTCACCGAGCGCGCACGCCTCGGCAAGCTCGACCCGGTGATCGGCCGCGACGACGAGATTCGCCGCACTATCCAGATCCTGCAACGGCGTACCAAGAACAATCCGGTGCTGATCGGCGAACCCGGCGTCGGCAAGACCGCCATCGTCGAAGGACTGGCGCAGCGTATCGTCAATGGCGAGGTGCCGGAGACGCTGAAGGGCAAGCGCGTGCTGGTGCTCGACATGGCCGGACTGCTGGCGGGCGCCAAGTATCGCGGCGAATTCGAGGAGCGCCTGAAGGCGGTGCTCAAGGAAGTGGCGCAGGACCAGGGTCGCATCATCCTGTTCATAGACGAGATGCACACCATGGTCGGCGCCGGCAAGGCTGAAGGCGCCATCGACGCCGGCAACATGCTGAAGCCCGCCCTGGCGCGCGGCGAACTGCATTGCATTGGCGCCACCACGCTGAATGAATACCGCAAGTACATCGAGAAGGATGCGGCGCTGGAGAGGCGCTTCCAGAAGGTGCAGGTGGACGAGCCCTCGGTCGAAGCGACCATCGCCATCCTGCGCGGCCTGCAGGAGAAATACGAAGTGCATCACGGGGTAGATATCACCGATCCGGCCATTGTCGCCGCGGCCGAACTGAGCCACCGCTACATCACCGATCGCTTCCTTCCGGACAAGGCCATCGACCTGATCGACGAGGCGGCGGCGCGCATCAAGATGGAAATCGATTCCAAGCCGGAAGTCATGGACAAGCTCGAGCGTCGCCTGATCCAGTTGAAGATCGAGAGCGAAGCGGTGAAGAAGGAGAAGGACGAGTCTTCGAAGAGGCGCCTGCTGTTGATCAAGGACGAGATCGCCAAGCTCGAGCGCGAGTACTCCAACCTGGACGAAATCTGGCGTGCCGAAAAGGCGCAGTTGCAGGGCTCCACCCACATCAAGGAAGAGATCGAGAAACTGCGCATCCAGATGGCGGAGTTGCAGCGCCAGGGCGCGTTCGACAAACTCGCCGAACTGCAATACGGCACGTTGCCAAAGCTCGAAGCACAACTGAAGGCGGCCGACCTGGCTAACGAGAAAGTTTCCGAAGGAACGCACAGCGCTGGCGCTGGCGACACGGCGAAGCATCGACTGTTGCGCACCCAGGTCGGGGCCGAGGAAATCGCCGAGGTGGTCTCGCGCGCCACCGGCATTCCGGTGAGCAAGATGATGCAGGGTGAACGCGAGAAGTTGCTGCACATGGAAGACAAGCTGCACAGCCGCGTGGTCGGCCAGGACGAGGCGGTGCGGCTGGTATCGGATGCCATCCGCCGCTCTCGTGCCGGGCTGTCGGAAGAGAGCCGGCCCTATGGTTCCTTCCTGTTCCTCGGCCCCACGGGCGTGGGCAAGACAGAGCTGTGCAAGGCGCTGGCGGAATTTCTCTTCGATGCCGAGGATCACCTGATCCGCATCGACATGAGCGAGTTCATGGAAAAGCATTCCGTGGCGCGGTTGATCGGCGCGCCGCCGGGCTACGTCGGCTACGAAGAAGGCGGCCACCTGACCGAACAGGTACGCAGAAAACCCTACTCGGTGATCCTCTTCGATGAAGTGGAAAAGGCCCACCCGGACGTGTTCAACGTCCTGCTGCAGGTGCTCGACGACGGGCGCATGACGGACGGTCAGGGGCGTACCGTGGACTTCAAGAACACGGTGATCGTGATGACATCCAACCTCGGCAGCCAGATGATCCAGCAGATGTCCGGCTCGGACTATCAGGTGGTCAAAATGGCGGTGATGGGCGAGGTGAAAACGCATTTCCGTCCCGAGTTCGTGAACCGCATCGACGAGATCGTGGTGTTTCACGCGCTGGACGAAAAGAACATCGCCGGTATCGCCCGCATCCAGTTGAAATATCTGGAAAAGCGCATGGCGAAACTGGACATGACGCTGGAGGTTTCCGACGCGGCGGTGGCGCTGATCGCCGAGGCCGGCTTCGATCCGGTGTTTGGTGCGCGGCCGCTGAAACGCGCGATTCAGGAGCGCATCGAGAACCCGCTGTCGAGGCTGATCCTCGAAGGCAAGTTCGGACCGAAGGACAGTGTCAAGGTGGGTGCCAGCAAGGGACAACTGACGTTCGGGAAGGCAACAATCTAACCAGTTTTATTAAAAATATGGTTATACTGGGTGGGTCGAAACAGGGAGCCCCTCATGTTGAGCGTCGGAATCTTTGAAGCCAAGGCCCAGTTGTCGCAACTTGTCGAGCGTGTCGCGCAGGGCGAGGAAGTGCTGGTGACGCGTCACGGCAAACCCGTGGCGCGTCTGGTAGCGCCCGAGGTATCGTCCGACGCGTCCGCGATTGCAGGCTGGACGGCCGAGTTGCGGGCGTTTCGGCGTGGCGTCGATCGCGGCGCCAAGTTTGGCAAAGGCGCGGGCAGCACTGCGGCCGAACTGATCGCGGCGGGGCGTCGGTGAGTCGCCCGTGAGTGCCAGGCCGTCTCTGGTGATTGATTGTTCAGCGGCGATTCCCTGGTTTCTGGATGATGAGGCAAACGCGTGGAGCGAAGGCTTGCTCGATGCGCTGCCGCGCTATTCTCTCCATGTGCCGTCCCTTTGGCACCTCGAATTTTCCAATGTCCTGCTCACCGCCCAAAGACGCAAGCGCATCAATGCCCGGGATGCCAAGGGACTGTTGGCACGCGCTTCACGCCTGCCGCTGGTAACCGACAGCCGCGTGGTGCCACTGGTCGAAATTGCCGGCCTGGCGGATTCAAATGGGATCACGACTTACGATGCTGCCTATCTTGAACTTGCGACGCGCTTGAACTGCCCGCTGGCGACGCAAGACAAAGCCTTGGCGAAAGCGGCGAGGCGCCTTGGATTTTTTTACGCGTAACAGCTTCGGCTCGCGGTATTTGGCATCGACATGGCTTGAAATCTGCGAATCTCTGGCGTAGTATAACAATTGTTATAACTTCACCGGAGCGCGCCATGCACATCCTCAAACTCACCCAGATCGGCAATTCTGTCGGCGTCATTCTGCCCAAGGAGGTGCTCGCCAACCTGAAACTGGAGAAGGGCGAGTCGATATATTTCACTGAAACTCCCGACGGCTACGCCATCACTCCCCACGATCCGGCATTCGAGCAGCAGATGGTCGAAGCGCAGCGGATCATGAAGAAGCGCCGCAACGCTTTGCACGAACTGGCCAAGTGAGGCGCTCGTGAGCGATTGGGTGTGGATTCTGCGCCGCGTCATCATTGCGGCACACGGCGAACAGTTGGCCGAACACGGCGGCGCTGGCGGCATTCGCGATGCCGGGCTGCTTGAGTCGGCACTGGCGCGGGCGCAAAACCTGGCCGCCTATGGCGATCCGGATGTCGCGGCTCTGGCCGCCGCTTACGGTTTCGGCATTGTGCGCAACCATCCGTTTGTCGATGGCAACAAGCGCGCGGCGCTGATTGCGACCGAATTGTTTCTTGTCCTCAATGGCTACGAACTCGTGGCTGGCGATGCCAATTGCGTCCTGACCGTGCTTGCCCTCGCCGCCGGCGAACTCGACGAAGCCGAGTTTGCCGGCTGGCTGCGTACGCATCTGGTAAAGCGAAAAAAGTGAACGTCGCCAACGATTCCGCTACCACGCTGGCCGCCTTCGTCGCATGGTGCGGCGAGCACATTCGCGGCGATGAAAAGGGCGAGGCGCAACTCTTTCTCGACCATCTCTTTCGCGCCTTCGGTCATGCCGGATTGAAGGAGGCCGGCGCGGTCTGCGAGGACCGCGTCAAGAAGGATGGTGGTGGCACGGCGTTCGCCGATCTGGTGTGGAAGCCCGTCGTGCTGGTCGAGATGAAAAAGCGCGGTGCCGATCTTTCCAGGCACTACCGCCAGGCTTTCGACTATTGGACACGCCTCGTGCCTGGCCGGCCGCGCTACGTCGTGCTGTGCAATTTCGACGAATTCTGGATCTACGATTTCGAAACGCAGATGGATGCGCCGGTCGATACCGTGGCGCTGGCCGATCTGCCGCAACGCTGGGGGCCGCTGGCCTTCCTCGGCGCCGTGCCGTCAGCGCCGACTTTCGGCAACAGGCACGAGGAAGTTACGCGCCAGGCCGCCGACCTGCTTGCCGAGGTTTTTAACTGTCTGGTGGTACGCGGTATTGACCGCGACACCGCGCAGCGATTCGCCCTGCAGGCACTGATGTGCCTGTTCGCCGAGGACATCGGCCTGCTCGAAAAGTATTTCTTCGCCCGTTTGCTCGATGAATGCAAGACCGGCGCGCAGGCCTACGACCTGATCGGCGGCCTGTTCGTCGAGATGAACACGCCGGGCAAGACGCAGGGCGGCCGTTTCAAGGGCGTCGACTACTTCAACGGCGGCCTGTTCCGCGAGCCGGCTCGCATTGAACTCGCCAGCGACGAACTGAACCTGCTGAAGAATGCGGCGCGTTCCGACTGGAGCAAGGTGCGCCCCGAAATTTTCGGCGCCATCTTCGAGCACTCGCTGGGCAAGGAAACTCGCCACGCCTATGGCGCCCATTTCACCAGTCCCGTCGACATCATGAAGATCGTCGGCCCCAGCATCGTAGAGCCGTGGCGCGAGCAGATCGAGAGTGCGAAGACGCTAAAGCGGCTGGAAGCGCGCATCTACGAACGCATCGGCGAGTTCGCCAGTCGCAACGCCGCGCAGCGGCCCTTCGGCTTCGTCACAGCGCGCAACTTTTACGGCATGGACATCCAGCCCTTCGCCGTCGAGTTGGCCAAGGTCACCATGATGCTGGCGCACAAACTCGCCATCGACGAACTGCACGTCACCGAGAACGCCCTGCCGCTGGATAACCTCGATGCCAATTTCCTTATTGGCGACGCGCTGATCGCGCCGGATGGAACCCGCACGGCATGGCCGAAAGCCGACGTCATCATCGGCAATCCGCCCTTCCTCGGCGCGAAAGGCTCAAGCCCGAGCGCGGCGCCGACTACGTCAATGCCGTGCGCAAGCTCTACCCCGAAGTGCCGGGCATGGCCGACTACTGCGTGTATTGGTTCCGCCGTGCCCACGACCACCTGCCGCCCTGCACGGCGGCCGATCCGGTGGCCGGCCGCGCCGGTCTGGTCGGCACCCAGAACATCCGCAACAACGCCTCGCGCATCGGCGGACTCGACGTCATTTGCGCCGACGGCACGCTGATCGAAGCCGTGGAAAACCAGCCGTGGAGCGGCGAGGCCAATGTCCATGTCTCGATCGCCAACTGGGTGCGGACGCAGGACGAAGCCCTGCTGCCGAAGATGCGGCGTCTGTGGTTCAAGAGCGCCCAGCGCGGCGCCAAGGATTTCGACCTCGACTGCCGCGAGGCGGTGAAGATCAATTCGGCGCTGGCCGATGGGGTGGATGTGAGCGGCGCGGCCGTGCTGTCGTGCAACGCCGGGTACTGCTATACCGGCCAATACCCGCGCCACAAGGGTTTCATGCTGACTACCGATCAGGCAAGTAGGCTGCTGGTCGACTCTGCCAATGCTGCCGTAGTGCGCCCCTTTTTGGTTGGCGACGAGTTGCTGAGTACCGGCCGCCCCGAGCGCTCCGTCATCGATTTTCAAACGCGAACGATCATTGAAGCGAAGGCCTTTGATCTGCCGTTCGCCTGGGTGCAACGCGAAGTGTTGCCACATGTTCAGGCTCTGGCCGACGTGGAACGCGACAAGACTGGCAAGCCCACGGGACAAGACCAGAACTGGCTACAAACGTGGTGGCAACACTTTCGGTCGCGCCCCGAACTGATCGGCAAGATTTCCCGCCTGCCGCGCTATCTCGTTTGCTCGCGCGTTACCAAGCGGCCGATCTTCGCCTTCGTCGCCTCGGCCATCCGCCCCGGCGACGCGCTTTCCTGCTTCACCTTCGCCGACGACTACAGCTTCGGCATCCTGCAATCCTCCGCCCACTGGCAATGGTTCATCGCCAAGTGTTCGAAGCTGAAAAGCGATTTCCGCTACACCCCAGAATCCGTCTTCGATACCTTCCCGTGGCCGCAAGCACCCACCGAAAAGCAGATCGACGCCATCGCCGCCGCCGGCCGCGAGATTCGCCGCATCCGCGCCGAGGCCTTGCTAACCATGACCGGCGGCCTGCGCGCCCTCTACCGCACACTCGACCTGCCGGGCAGAACCCGCTGCGCGACGCCCACGCCAAACTCGACAAAGCGGTACTCGCTGCCTACGGCTTCTCCGCGAAGGCCGACCTGCTGCAACAACTGCTCGACCTCAATCGCACGATTTCAGCAAAAGTCGGCGCTGGCGACACGGCGATTGCGCCCGGCCTGCCGCCTACTTACCCCGACCCGGCGCGGCTGGTAACGGCTGATTGCTTGAGCGCGCAAGGAAGCCTGCCTTGAAGCGGCGAAGTCAGGCGACCCCATCAGGTAGCGTAACGATTTCTTACAATACGCATCGGCTTCCGGGCAATTCTGTTACACGCGCGGAGTCGAATAGCCACTGTCAATAGACGGGCAGGCGGCCAGACATCGGGCCGGTGCCGTCACCTGGAAAGGATGGAGACCATGAAGACGATCAAGTTGTTAGTCGCGCTTCTGCTGCTGGGAGCGGGCGGGGTTGGCAATGCATGGGCAGACCATGGACACGTGCGTTTCGGCGTGACGATCGGCCCCTACTGGGGCGGTCCGTGGCACTATCCGCCACCCTACTACTATCCTCCTTACTACGCCCCCTACTATCCGCCGGTGGTGGTGGTCGAGCGGCCGCCAGCCCCGCAGGTGTATATCGAACAGCAGCAGGCGCCGGCCGCACCTCCGCCCGCGCCCGTTGCCGCGGCGCCGGCGAATTACTGGTACTACTGCGCCGCGGCGCAGGGGTATTACCCTTACGTCAAGGAATGTCCCGGCGGCTGGCAGAAGGTATTGCCGCAGCCGCAGGGCCAACCGTAAGCCGGGACAGGAGTTGCCACCATGAAATCATCAGTTTCGTCCCTCGCTGCCTTGTCCGCCCTGCTGCTCGCCGGATGCGCTTCCGTGCCGACCGGCCCCAGCGTGATGGCCCTGCCCGGCAGCGGCAAGAACTTCGAGCAGTTCCGCGGCGACGACGCCGAATGCCGCCAGTTTGCCCAGCACCAGATCGGAGGCGCCGGCGCCGATCAGACCGGGGTCGATGCCGGCGTGCGCAGCGCCGCTGTCGGTACCGTGGTGGGGGCCGTTGCCGGCGCGGCGATCGGCGGACGCGACAGCGCCGGTGTCGGCGCCGGCACCGGGCTATTGATCGGCAGCATGGCCGGCAGTGGTGCTGCCCAGAGTTCCGCCTATGCGACCCAGCGCAACTACGACAACGCCTACGTCCAGTGCATGTACGCCAAGGGACAGCAGGTGCCGGTCTCCGGTGCCATGGCGCGCAGCCGGGCCCAGGCCCCGGCCGAGCGTGCTCCGGCGGCCACGTCCTACCCGCCTCCGCCGCCAGGAAATGCACCGCCACCACCACCGGGATATCCGCCCCCGCCGCCTCCGGGATATGCACCGCCGGGATCCGCCCCGCGCTGATCGGGAGATGAACATGAGCTATCTCAAACACTCCGTTGCAGTCATCCTTCTGGTGCCCTTCCTGGCCGGCGCAAGCCTGGCCGAGGAGCGCAGACATCAACGGGGCCATGAAGCCGGACCTCGCCCCGGGTGGCACGGCGACATCGGTCGCTTCCACGAACACGACATGCAGTTGTGGCGCGGCGGACGCTGGCATCACGGCCGCCATGGCGGCCGTCTCGGATGGTGGTGGATCGTCGGCCCTACCTGGTACTTCTACCCGTCGCGGGTAGAGGCTTACCCCGATCCCTACCAGCCGCCCATAGTAGTCGTGCCGCCCGCACCGGCACCCGCGCCCGCACCCGCGCCGGTGCAGTACTGGTATTACTGCACCAACCCGGCGGGCTACTACCCTTATGTCGCCCAGTGCGCCGTCAACTGGCAACGGGTGCCGGCCACCGAGTCGCCCCGCTGATCAATTACTCAGGATATTTTGAACATGGAAACCACTACCAACGCCACTTCGTCTTCTTCCCTGCATCCCCTGTTGTGGGTCGCCGGCATTTCGGTGACCCTGCTGTCCCTGGCCGGCATCGCTTCGTTGACCGGGCTCTTGCCGACGAAGACGGCTCCGGTCCCGGAGCGCCCGGCCATCGTTGCCACGGCGCCCGCAACCGAGCCAATCGTCGCGCCCGTTGTGGCGGCAGCCCCTGTCGTGACGACGCCGGCGCCCGCAGCTGCCGTTAGCAAGACACCTCCGGTAATTCATCAACCGACGGCCAAAAAGAAGGTCGAGCGGGAAATTCCGGCGAGTCCGCCGGCGACGCAAGCTCCGCTCGCCAACGGCATTCCGCGGGACTATGTGCCGCCTTCCGCCGGCAGTGGCGTTCCCCCGGATTACGTGCCGTCGCCGGCAGCAGTAACTGCGCCGCCCGCGCCGCCGCCCTGCCGCGATTGCGGCGCTATCGCCAATGTGCGACAGGTCACCAATGAAGGCAAGGGAACCGGTGCAGGGGCCATCATCGGCGGTCTCGCCGGAGGAATACTGGGTAGCAACGTCGGCCGTGGCAACACGCGCACGATCGCGAGTATCGCTGGCGCGGTCGGCGGCGGAATGCTCGGTAACACCATTGAGAAATCCCAGAACAAGAGCGTCAGCTACGAGGTTACTGTGCGCATGGAAGATGGCACCACCCGCACGATCGCCGCCGACGCGCTGCCGTCCTGGCGCATCGGCGACAAGGTCAAGGTGGTCAACGGCGCCATCGTTTCACGCTGACTTGCAAGTGCTTCATGGATGCGGTTTCCCGCCGATAGTTGAAAGCGGGAACGATGGCTGTTGCCCAGGCGGTCCAGTGCGCGGGCGGGAGTGATACCTGACGCAATTCCATGCTGACTCTGCACCACGCAAGGAAATTCGCCAAGCGATTCGGTCCCGGGCTGATTACCGGCGCGGCCGACGACGACCCCAGTGGACTTGCTACCTATTCCCAGGCGGGTGCGCAATTCGGCGTCGGCTTGCTATGGACCCTGGCTTTTACCACGCCGCTGATGATCAGCATCCAGATGGTCAGCGCCCGCATCGGCTGGTTTACCGGCCATGGTCTGGGATGGAACATCCGCCGCGTGATGCCGAAATGGGTGACCGCCGGCATCGTTGTGCTTCTGGTTTTCGCCAACACGCTCAACATTGCTGCAGACATTGCGGCCATGGGCGAGGCCCTCCAGTTGATCGTCGGCGGCCCCGAGCACGGCCATGCGCTTGTATTCGGACTGATTTGCACCGTGCTGCCGTTGCGGCTCAACTATGAGTCCATGGTAAGCGTGTTGAAGTGGCTTACGCTGGCGCTGCTGGCTTACGTTGCGGTCGTGTTCATGCTGCATGTCGACTGGGAACGCGTGATGCTGGATACGGCGATCCCATCGTTTCAGTCAGGCGGCGCGTACTGGATCATGGTCGTCGCCGTCCTCGGCACAACCATCAGCCCCTATCTGTTTTTCTGGCAGGCATCCCAGGAAGCCGAGCAGCGACAGCGGATGGATCGCGATCGCAGCGATGGCGTCGACCTTGCTACCAACGCCAGCTTCGTGCAAGAGCATCTTTCGCGAATCAAGCTGGACACGATCATCGGCATGGTGTTTTCCAACGTGATCGCATTCTGCGTCATGCTTGCTACCGCCATTACCCTCAATCAGCATGGCATTACCGACATTCAGACCACGCGACAGGCGGCCGAAGCTTTGCGTCCTCTGGCCGGCGAATTGACGTTCGTCCTGTTTGCTCTCGGTATCATCGGAACCGGGATGCTGGCAGTTCCCGTCCTCGCCGCATCGGCCGGTTATGCTGTTGCCGATGCATTCGAATGGCGATCCGGACTGGATCGCGATGTGCTCGAAGCCAAGGGATTTTTCGGCGTGATTGCCGCTTCAACGATTATCGGAACCTCGATCGACTTCACCCCGCTCGATCCGATCAAGGCACTGGTCTGGAGCGCCGTCGCGAATGGAATTATCGCAGTCCCGATCATGGCGGTGATGATGTGGCTGGGAAGCAATCGGGAGATTCTCGGCGATTACATGCTTAGCAGGCGTCATCTGGTTCTCGGCTGGTTTGCTACCGCAGTGATGGCGGCGGCCGTAATCGCGATGATTGTCGCCGGGTAATTCTTCCGGTCGACCGCTTGGCCAACGCCGTCGGAATTTCAGGCAGGCGTCGTGTAATCGCCAGTGCGATCGCCAGACATGCCTGAACAAGACCGGGATGATTGCCCGTTCCGCAGCATGGTCGAGATGGTGCGCCTATAGCTTTGATGTGCGGATTTCGGGTTAGGATTGGCCGATGACGCCGACTCCCACAATACGCGCCGATGCCGCCGTGATTGCGCTGGTCGGCGTCGCGCATGCCACTTCGCACCTGTTTCATCTCCTGTTGCCTCCGCTGTTTCCGCTGTTGATGCCGGACTTCGGTTTCGGCTATACCGAGGCAGGCTTCCTGATGACCGTGTTCTTCACCATCTCGGGCTTGGGTCAGGCGTTTGCCGGGATCGTGGTCGATCGCTACGGCGCGCGCCGTGTGCTGATGGCGGGGGTGAGTCTGTTGGCGGCTTCGGGCGTGGCACTGTCGGTGGCGGTCAATTATCCGATGCTGCTGCTGGCGGCGGCTCTTGCCGGCATGGGTAATTCGGTATTCCATCCATCGGATTATTCCTTGCTGAACAAGAAGGTTTCGCCCGAGCGTCTTGGCTACGCCTTTTCGGTGCATGGCCTGTCGGGCAATCTGGGCTGGGCCATGGGCGCGGCCATTTCCGGCATGGCGCTGGCTTGGGGCGGCTGGCGCGGCGCAGGCGTTGCGGCGGCCCTGGTGGCCCTGTGCGCGGTTGCCGCGCTGCAGATGGCCCGACCGCTGCTGGATGATGACATGCCGAAAGTCGGTGCTGGCGGCACGGCGACGGGGGCAACCTTTGCCTTCCTGGGCACACCCGTGATATGGATGGCCTTCGCTTTTTTCCTGCTGGTGACGGCTGCCTTTGGCGGCTTGCAGAGTTTTTCCGCGCCGGTGCTGGGAGGCATCTACGGGATTTCCGCAGCGGCCGGCGTGGCGGCGCTGACCGGCTATCTGCTGGGTTCGGCGGCGGGCATGGTCGTTGGCGGTTTTGTCGCGGCACACGTGCAGGCGCATGAGCGCGCGGTAGGCGTCGCCCTGATCGGCGCCGCAATTTTTGCCTCCGTGCTGGCCAGCGGCTTGCCCCCCTCATGGAGCGTGCTGCCGTTGATGGTCGGCATCGGCATCGGTGTCGGCCTCGCCGGCCCGTCGCGGGATCTGCTGGTGCGTCGCGTCGCCACGGATTCGCTGGCCGGAGGCAAAGCTTCGCCCGCGTTCGGCCGGGTCTACGGATTTGTCTACTCCGGGCTGGACGTGGGCCTGGCCGTGGGGCCGCTGGCATTTGGGGCGCTGCTGGATGCCGGCGGTCGCGACGGGGTGCTGCCGGGCGTCGCGCTGCTGCAAGTGCTGGCGGCGCTGACCGTCCTGGCGATGGCCCGTGTCCGCCCGCCCGTCAAATCTGCTTAGCGCGTCCCGCCCAGTACGGATCGCGCATTTCCCGCTTCAGTGTTTTTCCCGCGGCATTGCGCGGGAAGGCCGGCATGATGACAACGGTCTGGACGCGCTGGTAACGTGCTGCGACGCGCCCGTTGATCCAGTCGCGTAATTCTTTCGCCGTCACCTGCCCGCAGAGAGCACCGGCGCTCTGCGTCCCTTCCGAAACTTTCAGGACGACTGCTGCGAGCGGTGTTTCACCCCAGGTCGGGTGCGGGATGCCGAACACCGCAACTTCGGCAACGGCCGGGTGGCGCGCGGCGATTTCTTCGATGTCGCGCGGATAGACCTTTACCCCGCCCGAGTCGATCATGTCCTTCTTGCGATCGATCAGATAGAGATAGCCGTCGTCGTCGAGATAGCCGATGTCGCCGCTGTAGATCCATCCGTCGCGCAGGGTTTCGGCGGTGAGTTCCGGCTTGCGCCAGTAACCCTGCATCACAAACGGACCGCGGCCGACGATCTCGCCGGCTTGTCCGGGCGGCAAGTCGCGGCCATCTTCGCCGACGATGCGCACCGCGCTGAATGGCGGCGGACAACCGACCGAACCCGCCTTGCGTACGGCGTCGGTTTTGTCGAGGATGGTGACGAAGCCTTCGGTGAGGCCGTAGAGTTCGTGGAAGCGACCGGGCAGGAGCTGGTTCAACTGGTCCTTGCGCGGCTGCGCCAGCGGTGCGCCGAGCGAAAGAATCATCCGCAGCGAGGCAAGTTTTTCCACGTCGAAAGCCGGTGAGTCAAGCAGGGCGATGATCTGCGCCGGTACCACCATGATGTGGGTAACCTTTTCCGCGGCGATGGTCGCGATCATCGCCGCGGCGTCGAACTGGCGGTGCAGGATGTAGGTGGCGCCGAGGTGAAATGCCGGCATGAGGGTGACGAAGCAGCCGTTGAAGACGATGGCTCCGGTGTGCAGCACCACCGATTCCGGCGTCATGCGCCAGGCGGCGCCCAGCAGCAGGGCGTACATGGCGCGCACGCGGTGGCTGTGCATGATGCCCTTGGGCAGGCCGGTGGTGCCCGAGGTGTACATGATGTTGAAAAGGTCGTCGGCCGTGACATCGGCAGAAGGCGGTTCGGTCTCCGGCGCGTCGGCGGCGAGGGCCGCGTAGTCGCCCCAGGGCGACTGGCTGCCATCGATCAGCAGGACGCGTGCCGGCGAAAGCGTCGTCAATTCCGGCAGCACGGTTTCGACTACGGGCAGCAGGTTCTTCTGCGTGACCAGGCAGACCGCTCCGGCATCGTTGATCAGGCTGGACAAGCCGACGCCGGTCAACAGAGGCGACAGAGGGACGATCACGGCGCCGATCCGGGCGCAAGCCCAGTAAAGTTCGAGCAGTTCAAGCGTGTTGGGCAGCAGGGTGGCAACACGCTCGGCTTTCTTCACGCCAAGCGCGGTCAGCAGATGCGCGACGCGATTGACTCTGGCGCTGAAGCTGCGGTAACTTAGCCGCTGCCGGTCGAATATCACCGCCGTGGCATGCGGGCGATAGCGCGAGTGATGTGCCGGCAGGGATGAAAGCTCCATCATCGGTTGATAGCCCTATCGTCTGTCAGCGACCGGTCAATCCGGGTCGAGAAGCCCGGTCGCGGGTAGCGATTACTTGATATGCATGGTCCACACGCCGTCCCATTCCGCGGGCGGCGGGGTCTTGCCGTAAACCTGGCAGCGCTCCCGGTAGATTCTTGACGGTCCATCTGCGGGATTGGCGGCCAGGGCCCGGCCAAAACAGCGCTCCGCGCCTGTCCAGTCGCGCTGACGGTACAGGGTCAATCCATCGTTGAAGGCCCCCAGCACTTCTGCGCGGTGGGGAAAGCTGTCTTCGGAGTGATGGCCGAGTGCCTCGTAAATCGCAACGGGGGTATCGCGGCCGCGCACTCTGATCAGGTCGATCTCGCGGGCGGCGGCGTGATCCTTGATGGCGGCGTAGGTCGCGTCACAAATCAGGATCGAGGTCGCGTAGAACTTGTTGGCGCTTTCGAGTCGCTCCGCAAGATTGACCCGGTCGCCGATCACGGTGTACTCCATGCGCTTCAGCGAACCGATGTTGCCGGCGACGACGTTGCCGGTGCTGATGCCTACCCCGATGCGGATCGCCTCACCGCCGCGCTCGGCGCGGCGGCGGTTCAACTGGTGCAGGCCGGTCATCATCTTGTTGCCGACCATGACCGCATTTCTGGCGTCATCCGCGCTCTGCATTACCGAGCCGAATACCGCCATGATCATGTCGCCGATATATTTGTCGAGCACCCCGTTGTGGGCGAACACGATGTCCACCATGTCGGTGAAATACTCGTTGAGCAAGGCCACTGTTTCCTTGGCGCCCAGACGTTCCGAGATCGAGGTGAAGCCGCGAATGTCGGAAAACAGCACGCTGACGTCGCGTCCCGTGCCGCCCAGCACCGACTCTCCGCTCTCCATGAGCTGGTCAACCACCGACTTGCTCATGTAGCGCGACATGGTGTTGCGCAGACGTTTTTCGCGGGTTATGTCCTCCATCATCAGCATGTAGCCGATCAACTCGTTGCGCGTGCTGGTCAGCGGCACCGTGGCAAGGTTTATCGAGATCACCTCGGCGCCGTCGACGAACAGATCGGTATCGACGGTGAGGTCGGTCTTGCCCGAGGTACGAACTTTTTCCAGGCTCTTTGCCACCCAGTTGTTGCGGCCGGTGAAATGCTCCTGCAGCGTATGGCCGACCAGATCTTCGGCGCTGCGGCGCAAAATGCGGAGTGCCGTTTCGTTGACTTTCCTCAGCACGCCATTGGCGTCGAGCGTCAGCACGGCATTGTTCATGCTGTGCAGGATGGCCTCGTTGTAGTTGCGCTCGGCGCTGACTTCCTCGAACAACTGCGCATTCTCGATCGCTACGGCGGCCTGTGCCGAAAAGGCCCGCAGCCGCCTTTCGTCGGCACTGCCGAACATGCCGCCCTTGCGATTCAAGATCTGCATCACGCCTATCCTGCGCTCGCCTCTGGCGAGAATCGGCATGCACAGCAGGCTGTGGGTGCGGTAGCCGGTGTGCCGGTCGAACTCGGGATTGAAGCGGGAATCGCTGTAGGCGTCGCAAATGTTGATCACGCCGCCGGTACTGAAGCACTCGCCGGCAATGCCCGCATTCGCCGGAAAGCGAATCTCCTCGCCGCCAATACCGCCGGCGACACGCGAAAACAGTTCATCACTGGCGGCATCGTAGAGAAACAGGGTGCCGCGATCGGCTTCGAGCAGCGTGGTTGCCGCCGCCATGATTTTGGCCAGCAGCGGATCGAGGTGGATCTCGGAAACGATCGAGATGCTTACTTCCAGCAGCATGGCCTCCTCGCGCTGCTGGCGCTCCACCTTCTCGAACAGGCGCGCATTTTCGAGCGCCGCGGAGGCTTGTAGCGACAGTCCTTCGAGCAGGCGCTGATCTTCACCGTCGAAGTCGCCGACATGCTTGTTCAGCGCCTGGGTGATGCCGATCACTTCGCGGTTCTTGTTGCGGATCGGAACGCAGAGGATATTCCGGGTGCGGTAGCCGGTACGCCGGTCGACCTCCTGATTGAAGCGCGGGTCGGCATACACATCGGCGATGATTTCGGCCTGGCCGCTGGTAAACACCGAGCCGGCGACGCCGAGGTGGCAGGGAAAGCGGATTTCTCCGATGACATCGCCCTGCATGACCCGCGAGAACAACTCATTTGTTTCCGGGTCGAAAAGAAAGAGGGAACTGCGGTCGGCGTTCAGCGCCTCGGTAACCACTTCCATAAGGCGCGGAAACAATACGTCGAGGGACAGGCTGTCGGATACGCGATTGGCAATGTCGGCGAGCGCCGATGTGCGGCGCAGAAGCTCGGTAATGCGGAAGAACAGTTGGGCCTTGCCCGTCTCGTCGAGCCCGTGCAGCAGCCGCTCGATATCCTCCTGGTGCAGGCGGTGTTCAAGGATCTCGCGAATGGTTTCAAAGCCGATTTGCATGCGCAATGTGAACAGCAGCCCCGTTGGCCTAAGACTTTTGTATTCTAACCATCCGGAGTGGCTTTGCTCGCGTCTATTGCGGGCTTGGCCCACTCCGCAGGGGCATCATCTGAATCAGAAAGCGGGATTTAGCCGCCGAGTTCGGCGTGGCGCGGACAGGAGACGAGATGATCATTGACCATGCCGGTTGCCTGCATGTGGGCGTAGATGACCGTGGGGCCGATGAAGCGGAAACCGCAACGCTTGAGCTCTTTCGACAGGGCTTCGGCCTCGGAGGTGAGGGCGGGAACTTCGGCCAGCGTGCGCCAGCGGTTGATGCGCGGTCGACCGTCGACAAACTGCCACAATAATTGATCGAGGGAACCGCCATTTTCATGGAGTTCCAGCGTGGCGCGGGCGTTGCCGATGCTGGCCGCGATCTTCAACCGGTTTCTGACGATGCCCGTATCGCCCAGCAGACGCGCCAAATCCGCTTCGCCGTATCGCGCTATTTTGCTGACATCGAAGTTGTCGAAAGCGCGGCGATAGTTCTCACGCTTCCGGAGGATGGTGATCCACGACAGTCCGGCTTGCGCGCCTTCAAGGACAAGGAACTCGAACAAAGTCCGTTCGTCATGGCAGGGTACGCCCCATTCGGTGTCGTGATAGGCCGTGTAGAGCGGGTCGGTGCCGCACCAGGGGCAGCGCTCCATCCAGGCTCCTAGTTCAGCACCAGCACGCCGCGCTTGAGTCCGCGGTCTTCCGGATGGGCCGAGAGGACAAAGCCCAGACTGGCGACGAAGGCCAGCATGCGCGTGTTTTCGGCCAGAAAATCGCCGTGCATGTACCTGAGGCCGCTGCTGCGGGCGGTGTCGATCAGGATGCCCATGAGGCGGCGTGCCAGGCCCTTGCCTTGCCAGTCGTCGGCGACCACGATCGCAAACTCGCAGGACTCTCCGTCCGGGCTGGTGGCATAGCGGACGACGCCGACCTCTTTTTCGGCTCCCTCTTCCTCGATGGTGGCGACAAAGGCCATTTCGCGGTCATAGTCGATTTGCGTGAGTCTGGCCATCTGTGCCGGCGAGACTTCGCGGATGGTGTTCATGAAGCGCAGGTAACGTGACTCGGGCGACAGGGCCTTGACGAATTGCTGTTCCATGCGGACGTCTTCGGGTTTGATCGGGCGGATCGTGACCAGCGAGCCGTCCTTGGCCTGAAAGCCGGTCTTCAGGTGCGACGGGTATGGATGAATCGCCATGTGGTCATATCGGCCGGCGGTGATCGGCATGTTCTCGATGGCGATCCTCGCGTCCACTGCCACCGCGCCGTTTTCATCAACGATCAGCGGATTGATGTCCATTTCGCTGATCCACGGCAGTTCGCAGACCATGGCGGATACGCTGAGCAATATGGCCTCGATGGCCGCCATGTTGACCGGCGGCATGTTGCGGAATTCGCCGAGTCGTGCCGTAGTCCGGGTAGAGGCCAGCATGTCGGCCACCAGAACTGAATTCAGCGGCGGCAGGGCGACGGCACGGTCGCTGTTGTAGGCCTCGACGCTGGTGCCGCCGGGACCGAAGACGATGGTGGGGCCGAAAATCTTGTCGCGGATCATGCCCACCATCAGTTCGCGGCCGTTGGGCTTCTGGATCATCGGTTCGATGGCGATGCCGTTGATCTCTACGTCGGGACGCTTCTTCTTCACGCCGTCCATGATTTCCAGCCAGGAGTCGCGCACGGCGGCGAGGCTGTTCAGATTCAGACGCACGCCTCCGCAATCGCTCTTGTGCGCAATTTGGGGTGAATCGATCTTCATCACCACCGGCAAGCCGAGTTCTTCGGCGAGGATCATGGCTTCCGAAGCGGAGCGCGCGACCACGGTTTGTGCGATGGGAATCCTGAAGGAGGCCAGCACCGCCTTCGATTCCATTTCGCCTAGCACCTTGCGCCCTTCCATCAGTGCCGTTTCGATGACCAGGCGCGCCGATTCCAGTCGCGGTGGCGCCTGTTCGGAAATCGAGGGCGGCGTTTGCATCAGCAATTGCCTGTTCCGGTAGTAGTTGGAAATGTGCGAGAACAGGTCGACCGCCGGTTCGGGGGTGCGGAAGGTGGGAATCGCCGCGCCGCGGAACAGATTGCGTGCTTCACCGACCTGTTCTTCCCCCATCCAGCAGGTGACCATGGGTTTGTCGCTTTGCCGCGAGATCTCTATCACGGTGCGTGCCGCCTGTGTCGGGTCGGTCATCGCCTGCGGCGTGAGAATGACCAGCACGCCGTCCACGTTGTCGTCGTCGATGCAGGCCTGGAGTGCGGCACCATAGCGCGCCGGGTCGGCATCCCCCAGAATGTCAATTGGATTGGACCTGGACCAGGTGGCGGGCAGCAACTCGTCGAGGCGGGTGAGGGTGGCCGCATCGAGTTGCCCCAGGGGGATGGCGATGTCCTCGGCGTGATCGGCTGCCATGACGCCGGGTCCGCCGCCATTGGTGATGATGGCCAGACGTTTGCCGCGTGGTTTGAAGTGCGAGAACAGGGCGGAAGCCGCCGCATACATCTGGTCGACGTTGGCCAGACGAACGACACCGGCACGTCGCAGGGCGGCATCGAATACGTCGTCGGCGCCCACCAGGGCGCCTGTGTGCGAGAGCACGGCTTTCTCGCCGGCCGGATGCTTGCCGACCTTGATCAGCAGCACCGGCTTGCAGCGTGCCGCGGCGCGCAGGGCGCTCATGAAGCGGCGGGCATTCTTGATGCCCTCGATGTAGAGAAAAATGTTTTCGGTGCGCGGGTCGGAAACCATGTAGTCGAGCACTTCACCGAAGTCGATGTCACTTTCGGATCCGAGCGAGACCACATTCGAGAATCCGACGTTGTTCGGCAGCGCCCAATCGAGAATCGCCGTGCACAGGGCGCCGGATTGCGAGATGAGGCCTATGGTGCCGGCGTTTGCGCTGCCGTTGGCAAAGGTGAGGTTGAGCTGGCTGCCCGGGCGCATGACGCCGAGGCAGTTGGGACCGATCACGCGCATGCCGTGGCGACGGGCATTCTCCAGCGCGCTGCGCTCCAGCGATCTGCCGCGGGGGCCGGCCTCGGCAAAGCCGCCGGAAATTATGATCGCGTTCTTGCATCCGGCGCGGCCACAGGCGTCGATGATGTCGGGCACGGTATCCGCCCGGGTGCAGATCACTGCGATATCGAGCCGCTGGGGAATGGTATCCACCGACCGGTAACTCTGCTGTCCGAACACGGTTTCGTGTTTCGGATTGACAAAGAACAACTTCCCCTTGTAGCCGGAATCGAGCATGTTGCGAACCAGCGTGACGCCGATAGAGTTGGGTGTTTCCGAGGCACCGACGATGGCGATCGATTCCGGTTCGAAAAGGGTGTGCAGGTAGTGTCGTTCGTTGTTCATGGTGGCGCTCCGCAGCGTTGTTTGGGCATGTTGCCAGGAGGGTGGTGCGCTGCAGCAAAAAGCATAGCACCTTCCGCTCGCCCGTGCCTGCCGATCTGAACTAGAGAAGGGCCGGTTGCCTGCGCCTGCTGTCTCTATAGTGGCTGTAATGGCGATCGGCACTGAGGATGTGGTTGATCAGCCAGCCGGTCAGCAAGCGCCTGACGCGAAACGCCAGGTAGACGCGATTTGCATTTCCGAGTTCCATTTCGCGTCGCAACTCGCCAAAGTATTCGAAAAAACGCTGGTGCTGACGGATATGCAGGTCAATGAAGGGGTATTCGTCTTCCTGCATCAGTTCTTTTTCGATTGCGAAGTCGTGGGTCGCGGCGAACTGGATCTGTGCCAGGAGCGGCGCCGTCAAATTCAGATCGTTGACGTTTACCGCCCGGGCCAGGGCATTCATGTCGGCAAGCAGGTTCTTGTGCTCCGCATCGAGGACCGCCTGACCATGGGCGTACTCGTCTCGCCAAATTGACGCCAATTCGGCCCGCTGTTCGCGCAGACCTCCGGCGGGAGTCTCGCAGCGCTCGAGATAGACGCGGGCGGCGTCGTCGTCGGGCACCAGTGCGAGGTAGGCAACCAGTCCCGCGCGGGCCGTGACGGTGTCGTCGATGTGGAAGTACGCCAGTGCCTCGTCGAAAACCTTCTGGTTTATTGTCTTGGCCTCCCTGACGCGGACGGGGTCGCCGTTAAAGACTTCATATACCGATTGCGTGCCCTGCTTGCCTCGCACATGGGTGCGATCAAGGAAGCGGATCGACCAGAGGTCAGGCTCCTCCAGGCAGTACAGGGTGTATTCACTGATCAGAATCGGCACTCCGTATTCCTTGGTAAGGCGTTCCATCCGCGCCGCGAGGTTGACGGCATCGCCTATCACCGTGCCATCCATGCGCGTGGCGCCGCCGATGGTGCCGAGGATGACTATGCCGGTGTTGATGCCGATACCCACCTTGATCGGGCGGTAGCCGGCGCGCGCTCGACCGGTGTTGTATTCGTCCAGCTTTTTCAGCAGTGACTGCGCGCAGTGCAACGCCGCGTCGGGCGAATCCGGAAACAGTGCCATGATGCCGTCGCCGATGTATTTGTCGATGAATCCGCCATGAGCGGCAATCACCGGCTCCATCTGCACCAGATAGGCGTTGAGGAAGTTGAAGTTCTCCTGCGGGCTCATTGACTCGGACAGCGAGGTGAAGTTGCGGATGTCGGCGAACAGGATCGTCATCTTGCGCTCGACCTGCTGCCCGACCTCGATCATGCAAATATCGTCGATGCCGAGCAAGTGGAGGAACTCGCGCGGCACGAAGCGGCTGTAGGCGGCAGTGGTCGTTCTGAGTCTCTCGCGCAGGGCGTTGGTGTCGTCCTGTGCATTGTGACCAGACGTCTGTAAAGGTGCGAGCATGAGGTGTAAAGGCGGAGAAATGGCTTGCGCCCTGATTTGGAGTCAAAATGATACCCGACATGACACCGCACACGAGCGAAAACACATCGCCCTGGGTTGAACGCTTCGCGCCGATGATCAGGGCGGGTGGCTCGGTGCTCGATCTTGCCTGCGGCAAGGGCCGGCATTCGCTGCTGCTGGCGAAACTCGGCTACGAGGTGGAAGCCGTTGACCGTGATGCCGGGGCGCTGGCGCGGATTTCAGCCATGGCGCCCGGCATCGTCACGCGGCTGGCCGATCTCGAGGGCGATCCCTGGCCGTATGACGGGCGCAGGTTCGACGGCATTGTCGTTGCCAATTACCTCTACAGGCCGCTGCTGCCGCTGCTGCTTGATGCGCTCGATGCAAATGGCGTGTTGATTTACGAGACCTTCATGGCCGGCAACGAGCGCTTTGGCAAGCCTTCCAACCCGGCTTTCCTGTTGCGCCAGGACGAATTGCTGGATCTGGTGAGGCCGCGCCTGACGGTGGTGGCGTTCGAGCAGGGTGAAATCGATGTTCCGCGACCCGCTCGGGTTCAGCGTTTGTGCGCTACCAGGCGCATGGAGCCGCTGCTGCCGGCCGCGTCACCATGAAACCGCGCGATTGAATGGAGGCGGTGACGGCATCCGTTGCGGATCAGCCAGCCGTGGCGAGTATTTCCACCGCCAACTGGTTGAGCGCCGCCGCATCGAGCCGATCCGCGGCGTAACGGCTGGCGGCCTCGAACGAGTTGTAGTTAGACGCTTGCGATCGCTGATATAGCGGGTCGTAATGCAGCGTCAGCAACTCTTCCACCAGGGCAGGGAAACTTCGTGCCGCGATCAGCGATCTCCAGCGCTCCAGCGTCTCCTTGCTTTGCAGACCCTTGAGTTGTGCCAGCCGCTCCATCAGCCATGCGGGGTCGGCGACGGCATAGTCATAGTCGCGCAGGAGAAATTCGACCCGGGCCGGCAACGAGGCCTCGATACGCAGGCCGGGGGCGCGGCGAATGGCTTCCAGCAGTGCATCGGGAAGTTGCAGGCGGCCGATCTTGCGGCTCTCGGCCTCGACAAACACGGGGCGCTCCAGGTCGAACGAGGATAGCATCGCAAGCAGCTGCGTCTCGAAGCCCTTTTGCGCGGGTTGCGGCTGGCCCGGCAGGTTGCCCAGCACCGACCCCTTGTGCGCGGCCAGTTCTTCGAGATGCAGCACCTGCCCGCCTTGCGCCTTCAAGGCTTCGAGCAGGCGACTCTTGCCGCTGCCGGTGGCGCCGGTGACCACGCGGAATTTCACCCGCGGCGGCAGCAGCGCCAGTTGCTCGATGACATGCTGGCGCCAGCTTTTGTAGCCGCCCTGAACGCGATGGGCATCCCAGCCGATTTCGCGCAGGATATGGGCGAACGCGCCGCTGCGCTGGCCGCCGCGCCAGCAATACACCAGCGGCCGCCAGCTCTTGGGTTTGTCGAGCATGTGCTCTTCGATGTGGCGCGCAACATTCTTCGCGACCAGTGCCGCGCCGAGCTTCTTCGCTTCGAACACCGACACCCGTTTGTAAAGCGTGCCGACGCGGGCGCGCTCCTCGTCGTTCAGCACCGGCAGGCTGATCGCGCCGGGCAAATGGTCTTCGGCAAACTCGCCCGGCGCGCGGGCGTCGATGACGGTGTCGAATTCGGCGAGCTGCGCTACCGTCGCTACTCCCTTGGGCAATTTTTCGGACATTGGATATCTACGGGAGCAGCGGTTTCAGCGCGTTCCAGACGTGGTCGAGAATTTTCGGCTGCGCGGCCGCGGTCGGATGCAGGCCGTCGGTCTGATAGGCGTTTTGATCGAAGGCGATCTGCTCCAGCAGGAAAGGCAGCAAGGCGACTTTCTCCCGTCTGGCGAGATCGCGAAATGCGGCATCGAATTCTTCAGTGTACTTTGGCCCGTAATTGGGCGGCAGATGCATGCCGACCAGCAGTACGCGCGCACCGCGCCTTTTGGCCAAATTCACCATGAAGGCGAGATTGCCCTTCATCTCGGCCACCGGCAGGCCGCGCAAGCCATCGTTGGCGCCAAGTGCGAGAATGACGACCGCGGGCTTGAATTGGGTCAGCGCCGCGGCAAAGCGTGCCCGTCCGCCGGCAGTGGTTTCGCCGCTGATGCTGGCGTTGGTGACGGAGAGAGGGGAACCGCTGGCCTGCAGGCGCTGTCCGAGCAGGGCCGGCCAGCTCTGGCTGACGGCGATTCCGAAACCGGCGGATAGACTGTCGCCATAGACCAGAATGCGTTGCTCGGCCGCATTGGCCGCGAGGCTGCAGCAGAACAGGATCAGAAAGCAAGAATGGGAGATGAATGTTTTGAACATGCGTGAGAATCAGTTGACGGCGGATGTAGTGATCGATGTAGTCGGTTTGGGCAAGATCGTACCCAGCGGCGATGGCACGCTCACGATTCTGCACGAGATTTCGTTCGCCGTGACTTCGGGTGAGGCGGTGGCCATCGTCGGCGCCTCTGGCTCGGGCAAGTCAACTCTGCTGGGACTGATGGCGGGACTCGATCTGCCCACAGCAGGCAGCGTGCATCTCGGCGGACAGGATCTGGCTCATCTCGACGAGGATGGGCGCGCTGAGTTGCGCGGCCGGCTGCTAGGCTTCGTCTTCCAGTCCTTTCAGTTGCTGCCGGCCCTGACCGCGCTGGAAAACACCATGTTGCCGCTGGAGCTGGCCGGCCGGGCGGATGCCCGCGCCACGGCGCAGGGCATGCTGGCGCGCGTCGGCCTCGGCGGGCGATTGGGCCACTACCCGAAACATCTTTCCGGCGGCGAGCAGCAGCGCGTGGCGCTGGCGCGCGCCTTCGCCATGAGCCCGCAACTGCTGCTGGCGGACGAGCCGACCGGCAATCTCGATGCCGCCACCGGGGCGCAGATCATTGATCTGATGTTCGCGATGAATGCCGAAGCCGGCACCACGCTGATCCTGGTGACCCACGACGAGGCGCTGGCGCACCGTTGCGGGCGGACGCTGCACCTGGACGCCGGGCGCATCGCCGCTTAGCTGGCGGCGCAAGTCCGGCGAAGGTTCTGACAAGGCCCGGCGCTGGGCTTGCTACGAAATACCTTGTCAAACCCGGTTACTTTAACTAGACTAGTTAGACTAGTATCGATTAGAGTAACCTCATGCAAACCGTCAGCCTGTTTGATGCCAAAACTCATCTGTCGCGCTTGATCGACCAGATTGCCACGGGTGCGGAAAACGAGATCGTGATTTCCCGCAATGGCAAGCCCGTGGCGCGTGTCGTGCCGATCCAGGAGGACGTATCGCGTCGCATCGGACTGGCGAAGGGGGAGTTCGCGGTGCCCGACGACATCGACGCACACAATGCCGAAGTGGCCGCGCTGTTCCTTGGAGGGCGTTGATCGTGCGCCTGTTGCTCGATACCCAGATCATCCTGTGGGCGCTGACCGGGTCCGCCCGGCTGGGCGCTTTGGCGCATGATCTGATAGCCGATCCGGCGAACGAGGTTTATGTCAGTACGGCGTCGATTTGGGAAATCGCCATCAAGCACGCGCTGGGGCGCGGCGACATGCCGGTGAGCGGAGCGCGTGCAGTCGAGTTATGCACCGCAGCGGGCTACCGCGAACTGCCGGTGGCATGGCGGCACGCCGCCGTGGTTGAAATCCTGCCGCCGCTGCATGCCGATCCTTTCGACCGCATTCTCGTCGCGCAGGCGATGGCGGAACCCATGCGCCTGCTGTCGCGCGACGCTGCCATGGCAGGCTACGGCGCCATGGTGCTGGCGGTTTGATCGGCGGGTCAATCGGGCAAGTGCATGGAGGACCGGATCGGCACCCGGCACCGGCAGAAATTAACCGGCAAGCATCTGACGCGCCGAGGCCACGCCGCTGCGCACCGCCCCTTCCAGGGTCGCCGGATAATCACTCGCCACATAGTCGCCTGCCAGCCACAGGCCGGGGCTTTCGGTACGCATGCCGGGTCTTTGCAGACCCGGTACGCAGGCAAAGGTGGCGCGCTTTTCGGTGATGGTTTGCACGGCCAGCGGTGCCGGCAGATTCTTTACGAGGCGGGCGATTTCCTGATGGATGCCGCGCTCCAGGTCTGCTGTCGGCAAGTCCAGATGCCTTCCCCGTGCGCTGATCACGGCAGCGATCAGACCATGTTGTCCGCACAGTTGGCCGCGGTCGAACAGCCATTGCGCCAGCCCGGCGTCTACCCCCAGCATCGGTTCCGGCAGTTGCACCGAGGATGGGTAGCTGAAGTAACTGGTGACGATGGGTTCCCATTCGAAGTGTTCCACCCGGAATGCCAGCTCGGGCACCAGGCTGGAGAGGTGATAAGGCGCCACCGCGAGTACAACTTGCGCGAACGGGCCGGCATCGTCCACCCGCCAGGCATCCGCCTCGCGCCGCAGGGAACTGACGCGATGGCCGAGATGCACCGCGCCGCCATGTTGCGTGATGAACTTCGCTGCGGGGTCGGGAAACAGTGCCGACAGATTCACCAGCGGCAGCAGCATGTCGCTGGCCTCGCGGGTGCCGGCGAGGCTGTCGCGCAAGACGTTGGCCAGCACCTGGGCCGAGGCGCGGTCGGCCGGAGTATTCAGGGCGGCGATGCATAGCGGCTCCCACAGGAGTCGGCGCTGGCGGGACGGCGTTTTGTTGCTGTCCAGCCATTTGGTCACGGTGGTATCCGGCTCGACGCGGAACTTGTCGGTTTGCAGTCCTTGCATGAGGCGGATCGCCGCCCATTTTTCACGCCAGTCGAGTCCTCGGGCGAGGAGCAGCGCAAAGGCAGTATGCAGCGGTGCTGGCAAGCGCGGCGCCGTCATCACGAACTCGCCGGGGAATTCGAATCGCAGCGGGGTGCGCCTGAGCAAGCGGTCGGGATCGGCACCCGCCGTGCGCATCAGGCGCAGGGTTTCGGTATAGGCCCCGACCAGGATGTGCTGGCCGTTATCGACGGTGAAGCCTTCGATCTGCGTGGCGCGAGCACGACCGCCGAGGACGCGCGATGCCTCAAATACTTCAACCTGCCGCCCTGCGGCAGTCAGCTCGACGGCCGCCGCCATTCCTGCGTAGCCGGCGCCGATGACGGCCAGCCTCAAGCCGTGACCCATGTCTTGCCTGCCAGCCACAGCTTGCGCAGGGGAGGCAGGGAGATGCGTTGGTCGAGCACGCGATAGTTGTCCCGCACGATTTCATCCAGCGTCGCCTGGTAAATGGCGGCCATGATCAGCCCTGCGCGTTGTGCCTTGCGATCGGCGGCGGGGAGCTGGGCAAAGGCCTGTTGGTACATCGTCCGGGCGCGCCCGACCTGGAACGCCATGAGCTGGCGAAAGCCTTCGCCGTAGCAGGCCTGCAGCAGGTCGGTTTCAGTGACGCCAAAGCGCGACAGCTCGTCCTGCGGCAGGTAGATGCGGCCGCGTCGGGCATCTTCGCCGACATCGCGAATGATGTTGGTGAGCTGGAATGCGAGTCCCAGATCGTGTGCGTACTTGAGCGTCAGGCGGTCGCGATAGCCGAAAATCTCCGCGGCGAGCAGGCCGACGACGCTGGCGACACGGTAACAATACAGGTGCAGCGCCTTGAAATCGTTGTAGCGCACATGGTCGAGGTCCATCTCCATGCCGTCGATGATTTCCAGTAGTTGTTCCTGTGGCAGGGAGAAGGTCTTCAGCGATGTGGCCAGCGCCTGCGTTACCGGATGGTTGGGGCGGCCCTCGAACAGCGCCGTCAACTCGGCCCGCCACCACGCCAGCTTGGTGCGCGCCAGGAGCTTGTCAGGGCACTCATCGACCACGTCATCGACTTCGCGGCAGAAGGCATACAGCGCCGTAATCGCCTGGCGTCTGAGCGGCTCGAGAAAGAGGAAGCTGTAGTAGAAACTGGAGCCGCTTTTCGCAGCGCGTTCCTGGCAGTATTGATCGGGAGTCACGGCGAATTTACCGATGGGTGTCCAGCGGGCGGACCAGCGAGCGCCACAGGATAAGCGGCCAGTCGACAGACTGGAGCATCGGGCGCCGGTGGAAGACATCGTAGTCGACGGCCTCGATTTTATCCAGGATGCGCAGGCCGCCGGCGACAATGGCGCGGATTTCCAGGCCGATGCGTCCCGGCAGGTCCCAGCCCAGCGGTGCGCCGGACAGCATCAGTGCGCGCGCCCGCCCGACCTGAAACTGCATCAGTGCGCGCCAGCTGATGCTGACGGGGCCGCCCGCTGCGCAGCGAAAAACGTCGCAGTCGCTAACGCCAAAGCGTGCCATGTCGTCCTGCGGCAAATAGATTCTGCCGTTGCCGCCCTTGCCGGCGTCGATGCCGACATCCTGCCAGTGGTTGATGAGTTGCAGTGCCGAACAAATGGCGTCCGAACGGGTCAGGTTGTTCGCGGTGGAGTGGCCGAAGAGGCTCAGCAGCAGGCGTCCGACCGGATCGGCGGAGCGGCGACAGTAGTCCATCAGTTCGGTGAAGTCGCGGTAACGGTCCTTGTCTACGTCCTGCAGGAAGGCGTCGAGCAGGTCGCGAAACAACTGCAGCGGCAGGCCGTACCGGGAGATCACCGGGCGCAGGCGCATGAATACCGGGTGTTGCGTCGGTTCGCCGCGCTCAATTGCGTTCAGTTCGGACCGGTAGGCGGCGAGCAGCCCGCTGCGTTGCTGCGGCGACAAGTCCCCTTCGTCGGCGAAATCGTCCGCGCTGCGGGCAAAGCCATAAATGGCCGCCACCGGCTCGCGCAGTGACGCCGGCAGCAGAATGGAGGCAACGGGAAAGTTTTCGTAGTGATCGACGGGCATGATTCGGCAGAAGTATATACAGAGGGTGGGGAACGGATGGCTGCCGGCAGGTTCGTGTCGCATTTATCGCAGCCACCGTTCTTTCGGGAGGGGTGCGTCGGAAAGAAATGTTGAAAGCAGGTAAAATTCGCAGTCCACGTCGTGTCACTGCGGTCTGCGTTATTGGCCGGTGGCGACATGCGCCCAGGTGGCGGAATTGGTAGACGCACCAGATTTAGGTTCTGGCGCCGCGAGGCGTGGGGGTTCGAGTCCCTTCCTGGGCACCAGCGTTCGGGCGCAGACCCTGATTTTGGCCGGGGTTTGGTAGCAGGTTTGAAGCGGGTACGGTTTCTTTAATGAATTCTTCAATGACGGATATAGAGATGACGGACAAGGCAACGACGGACGCGGTAATCGAGGCAAGCAGCGCACTGGAGCGGCGCATCGAAATGACGGTGGCGTTGGCCGAGATCGACAAGGATGTCGGTCAGCGCTTGAAGCAGATGTCGCGCACGGTGAAGATGGCGGGTTTTCGTCCCGGCAAGGTGCCGATGAAAATAGTTGCCCAGCAGTATGGCTCGCAGGCGCGCTCGGAAGCGATCGGCGCGGCGGTGGAAAAGGCCTATGGCGAGAAAGTGCGCGAGCAGAATCTGCGCGTCGCCGGTTACCCGCGCATCGAGCCGACGGCCGATGCCAGTCCCGGGATGTTGGAATTTACGGCGGTGTTCGAGGTCTATCCCGAGATCAAGCCGGCCGACATTTCCGGCCAGGCCATCGAAAAGCCGATCCTGACGGTGACCGAAACCGAGGTCGACAAGACTCTGGATGTGTTGCGCCAGCAGCGCACCACCTATGTCGAGACCGACCGTGGCGCGATGAAGGACGATCGCCTGGTAATCGACTTCGTCGGCCGCAGGGATGGCGAGGAATTTCCCGGCGGCAAGGCCAGCGACTTCGCGGTGATGGTGGGCGGCGGCCAGATGCTGCCGGATTTCGAGGCGCAGCTCGAAGGCCTCAAGGCCGGCGACAGGAAGACCTTTGATGTGACTTTTCCCGGCGACTATCAAACCAAGGAACTGGCGGGCGCGACGGTGGAGTTCGACCTGAGCGTCAAGAAGGTCGAGGCTCCGCACGTGCCGGAAATTGACGCCGATTTTGCCAGGCAACTCGGTGTCGCCGATGGCGACGTCGACAAGATGCGTGTTGAGGTCCGCTCGAATCTGGAGCGAGAGGTAAAGAAGCGCCTGCTGGCGAAGGTCAAGGAGCAAGTGATGGAGGCGTTGCTGAAGGTGAATCCGATCGAGGTGCCCAAGGCGCTGGTCGAGATGGAATCGCAGCAGATGGCAGAAGCCGCGCGCAAGGACATGGAGTCGCGCGGCATGGCCATGAAAAACATTCCGGTCGAGCCGTCCTGGTTTGTCGAGCAGGCTACGCGCCGGGTGAAACTCGGCCTGCTGCTGGCCGAACTGGTCAAGGCCAGGGATCTGCACGTCAAGCCCGAACAAGTGCGCAGCATCGTCGACGAATTTGCGGAGACCTTCGAAGACCCCAAGGAAGTTGTCCGCTGGTACTATTCCCAGCCACAGAGGTTGGCCGAGGCAGAGGCGCTGGCGCTGGAGAACAATGTCGTGGATTGGGTGCTCGCCAATACCCAGGTCAGCGAAACCCCCATCGCCTTCGATGCGCTGATGGGAAATGCAGCATGATTTTGCCGGAGATGTCCATGTACGGTTCGCGACAAAACGCCGGTGCCTACGATGCGCCGACTCCCGACACGCAGGCGCTGGGCCTTGTGCCCATGGTCATCGAGACCAGCGGGCGCGGCGAGCGGGCCTATGACATCTATTCTCGCCTGCTGCGCGAACGGGTGATTTTCCTGGTCGGCCCGGTCAACGACTCGACGGCCAACCTGATCGTGGCGCAACTGCTGTTTCTCGAATCCGAAAACCCGGACAAGGACATTTTTTTCTACATCAATTCGCCGGGCGGATCGGTTACCGCGGGAATGGCCATCTACGACACCATGCAGTTCATCAAGCCGAACGTGTCGACGCTGTGCATCGGCCAGGCGGCGAGCATGGGTTCGTTTCTTCTGGCCGCGGGAGAGAAGGGCAAGCGCTATTGCCTGCCGAATTCGCGCGTGATGATTCATCAGCCCATGGGCGGCTTCCAGGGCCAGGCCTCGGACATCGAGATTCATGCCAAGGAAATCCTGTTCCTCAAGCAGAAACTCAACAGCATGCTGGCGCACCATACCGGGCAGTCGATAGAACGCGTGGAGCGCGATACCGATCGCGATAATTTCCTTTCAGCCGAAGCAGCGGTAGAGTACGGTCTGGTGGACAAGGTGCTGAGCACTCGCGCCGAGGCTGTCGAAACTGCCAAGGCTTGAGCGCTAGCGCACGGAGACGAAGATGGCGGAAAAGAAATCTGGAAGCGGGGAAAAGCTGCTGTATTGCTCCTTCTGCGGCAAGAGCCAGCATGAAGTCAAGAAGCTGATCGCCGGTCCCTCCGTTTTTATCTGCGACGAGTGCATCGAACTCTGCAACGACATTATTCGCGACGAGATCGCCGCCGTTCCGGAGGGCGCCGCCAAGCGCGAACTGCCGGCGCCGAAAGAGATTCGCGAACTGCTCGATCAGTACGTGATCGGGCAGGATTCGGCGAAGAAGATTCTTGCCGTCGCGGTCTACAACCACTACAAGCGCATCCGTCACCAGGAAAAGGGCAGCGACGGCATCGAACTGTCGAAGAGCAACATCCTGTTGATCGGCCCCACCGGATCGGGCAAGACGCTGTTGGCGCAGACTTTGGCGCGTACGCTCAACGTGCCTTTCGTCATGGCCGATGCGACGACCCTGACCGAGGCGGGCTATGTCGGCGAGGATGTGGAAAACATCATCCAGAAGTTGCTGCAAAAGTGCGATCACGATGTCGAAAAGGCTCAGCAGGGCATTGTCTATATCGACGAAATCGACAAGATTTCGCGCAAGTCGGATAACCCCTCGATTACCCGCGACGTGTCCGGCGAAGGCGTGCAGCAGGCGCTGCTGAAGCTGATCGAAGGCACCATCGCCAGCATTCCGCCGCAAGGCGGGCGCAAGCACCCCAATCAGGATTTCATCCAGATCGATACCACCAACATCCTGTTCATCTGCGGTGGAGCGTTCGACGGCCTGGACAAGGTGATTCGCAATCGCTCCGAGAAAGGCGGCATCGGTTTTGGCGCCGAGGTAAAAAGTCGCGACGCGGGCAATGTCAGCGAGATGCTGAAGCAGGTCGAGCCCGAGGACATGATCAAGTTCGGCCTGATTCCGGAACTGATCGGTCGCCTGCCGGTGATCGCGACCTTGCAGGAACTCGACGAGGCGGCTCTGGTCGAAATCCTTATCGAACCGAAGAACGCCTTGATCAAGCAGTATCACAAGCTTTTTGCCATGGAAGGCGTGGAACTAGAGGTGCGCCCCTCGGCGCTTCAGGCCATTGCCAGGAAGGCTCTGAAACGCAAGACCGGCGCGCGGGGCTTGCGCTCGATTCTGGAAGGCGTGCTGCTCGATACCATGTACGAAATTCCCACCATGGAGAGCGTGAGCAAGGTTGTGATCGACGAGAGCACGATCGAAAGCGGTGCCCAGCCGCTGATGATTCACGCCGATCAACCCAAGGTTTCAGGCTCGAAGAGCTAAACCGGCGGCCGGGTTTGACTGAGGCCGCCTTGAATCCCCGTTACCCGCCCCAATCTGGACGGCGTGACTCATAACCGAAGGACACGATGATGTCTGGCCTACCCGCCTCCCCAGTAGAGACCCAATCCCTGCCGCTGTTGCCCCTGCGCGACGTGGTGGTATTCCCGCACATGGTGATCCCGCTGTTTGTCGGCCGGCCCAAGTCCATCAAGGCGCTGGAAACCGCGATGGAGGCCGGCAAGAACATCCTCCTCGTAGCGCAGAAATCCGCCGCCAAGGATGAGCCCGTGCCGGAGGACATGTACGAGATCGGCTGTCTCGCCAATATCCTGCAGATGCTCAAGCTGCCCGATGGCACGGTGAAAGTGCTGGTCGAAGGGGTGCAGCGCGCCCGCGTGCTGCGCATTGAAGACCAGCGCACCATGTTCGTCGCCGACGTTAGCCTGATCCCGGTGGAAGAGCGCGCCGACAACGAGATCGAAGCCATGCGCCGCACGGTGCTGGCGCAGTTCGACCAGTACGTGAAGCTCAACAAGAAGATTCCGCCAGAGGTGCTGACCTCGCTGGCGGGCATCGAGGAGGCCGGCCGTCTGGCCGATACGATCGCCGCACACCTGCCCTTGAAACTGGAACAGAAGCAGGAGGTTCTGGAAGTCTTCGGCGTGCCCGAGCGACTGGAGAAACTGCTCGGCCAGCTGGAAGCCGAACTCGACATCCTCCAGGTCGAAAAGCGGATTCGCGGTCGCGTCAAGCGCCAGATGGAAAAGAGCCAGCGCGAGTACTACCTCAACGAGCAGGTCAAGGCCATCCAGAAGGAACTCGGCGAAGGGGAAGAGGGCGCCGACATCGATGAGATGGAAAAGAAGATCAAGGCGGCCGGCATGAGCAAGGAGGCCTTGACCAAGATAAATGCCGAGGTCAAGAAGCTCAAGCTGATGTCGCCGATGTCGGCCGAAGCCACAGTAGTGCGCAACTACATCGAAACCCTGCTGGCCCTGCCGTGGAAAAAGAAGTCGCGCATCAGCAAGGATCTTTCGGCTGCCGAGAAAATCCTCGACAGGGATCACTACGGCCTCGACAAGGTCAAGGAGCGCATTGTCGAATACCTTGCCGTGCAACAGCGCGTGGACAAGGTCAAGGCGCCGATCCTGTGCCTGGTCGGACCTCCCGGAGTGGGCAAGACCTCACTGGGTCAGTCGATCGCCAAGTCGATCAATCGCAAGTTCATTCGCATGGCTCTGGGCGGCGTGCGCGATGAAGCCGAGATTCGCGGCCATCGACGGACCTACATCGGTTCGATGCCGGGCAAGATTCTGCAGAACATGACCAAGGTCGGCGTCAAGAACCCGCTGTTCCTGCTCGACGAAGTCGACAAGATGGGCCAGGATTTTCGCGGCGATCCGTCTTCCGCGCTGCTCGAAGTGCTCGATCCGGAGCAGAACCACACCTTCCAGGACCACTACATCGAGGTCGATTTCGACTTGTCCGACGTCATGTTCGTCGCGACCGCAAACACGCTGAATATCCCGGCCGCCCTGCTCGATCGACTCGAAGTGATCCGCCTGTCGGGCTATACGGAGGATGAAAAAGTCAACATTGCCTTGCGCTATCTGGTGCCGAAGCAGATGAAGAACAACGGCATCAAGCGCGACGAACTCTCCATCACCGAGGACGCCCTGCGCGACATCGTGCGCTACTACTCCCGCGAAGCCGGAGTGCGCGCCCTGGAACGCGAGATTTCAAAAATCTGTCGCAAGGTGGTGAAGTCGCTGGTGATGAAGGCGCGCAAGAACAAGATCGTCGTCAATGGCAAGAATCTCGACAAGTTCCTCGGCGTGCGCCGTTACAGTTTCGGCATGGCGGAAAAGGACAATCAGATTGGCCAGGTAACCGGTCTGGCGTGGACCGAAGTCGGCGGCGAGTTGCTGACCATCGAGGCCGTCGCCTTGCCCGGCAAGGGCAAGACGATGACTACCGGAAAACTGGGTGAGGTCATGCAGGAGTCGATCCAGGCCGCGTTGTCGGTGGTGCGCAAGCGCAGCCAGGCGCTTGGCATCGCCGACGATTTCTACCAGAAGAACGATATCCACATCCACTTGCCAGAAGGGGCGACTCCGAAGGACGGACCCAGCGCCGGCATTGCCATCTGTACCGCACTGGTATCGGTTCTGACCGGCATCCCGGTACGCGCCGATGTGGCGATGACGGGTGAGATCACCTTGCGTGGCGAAGTGCTGCCCATCGGCGGTCTCAAGGAAAAGCTGCTCGCCGCAGTCCGTGGCGGCATCCGTACGGCGCTGATTCCGGAGGAAAACGTAAAGGATCTGGTGGAGATTCCCGATACCATCAAGAACCGGATCGAGATTCTGCCGGTACGGTGGATCGACAAGGTTTTGGAACTCGCTCTCGAGCGCATGCCCGAGCCTCTTCCAGAGCAAGTCGCAACGGCTGCTGTGGCCGCAGTTGCCGCCGCTGCCGGCGATGCCGCAGTGACCGGCGTAGTGACCCACTGAGCAGTGGTGAACTGATAGAATTGCGACCGGCCGGCAGATGTTGGCGGCCGTTGTTCAGCGGGTGCTTAGCTCAGTTGGTAGAGCGTCGCCCTTACAAGGCGAATGTCGGCGGTTCGACCCCGTCAGCACCCACCACCGAACAAAGGCGAACTGCTGTTCGCCTTTGTCGCATCTAGGGCTCTCAGCGCATGCTTGATATCATTCGCAACAACAAGAAGATCACCCAGGGCTTCCTCGCCCTGATTACGCTCCCCTTCGCTTTTTGGGGCGTTGATTCCTACGTGCGCAATGCTGACGTCGGGGCCGGTGTCGCCACCGTGGGCGGCAGCAAGATTTCGCAGCAGGAATTGCAATCCGCGTTGCGCGAGCAACAGGACCGGTTGCGCGCCCAGTTGGGCGGCAAGGTCGATCCGGCGCTGCTGGAAACGCCTCAAATGCGTCGCGCCGTGCTGGATTCACTGGTCACGCAACGGCTGCTGGCCGAGCAGGTACGAAAAAGCCGGATGGTCGTCGGCAACGAGCAACTGGTCCAGTACATCGCCGGAGTACCCTCGTTGCAGGAAAACGGCAAGTTTTCCAGGGAGCGCTATGAGGCGCTGGTCGCGGCGCAGGGCTTGAGCAAAGAGGTCTTCGAAGCACGTCTGCGCCAGGATATCGCCATGCAGCAAATGATGATGCCGGTTGGCGAAGCCGGCATTACCGGTCAGGCTGCGGCCAACCGTTGGCTGGCAACCCAACTCGAGCAGCGCGAGATCGCGGAAGCGCGACTGCTGCCGGAGGCCTATTCCGGCCAGGTAAAGCTCGCCGCCGATGCGGCGCAGAAGTACTACAAGGCCAACCGCAAGCAGTTCGAGTTGCCGGAGCAGGTGCGTGCCGAATTCCTGGTGTTGAGCCGGGATGCCATGGCGGCGCAGGCCGTCATCGGCGACGACGAAATCAAGACCTACTATCAATCGCGTTCAGATCGATACAAAGAAGGCGAGATGCGCCGCGCCAGCCATATACTGATTCGAGCGGACAAGGACGCTGCGGACGCACAAGTAAAGGCGGCAAAGGCCAAGGCGGACGAACTTCTGGCTCAGGTGAAGAAATCGCCGGGCGATTTTGCCAACATCGCCAAGAAGAGTTCGCAGGATCCGGGGTCTGCCGAGAAGGGCGGAGATCTCGACTGGTTTGGTCGGGGCGGCATGGTGAAGGCGTTTGAGGACGTGGCTTTTACCCTGAAGGAAGGACAGATTTCAGATGTCGTTCGGTCCGATTTCGGTTTTCACATCATTCGCGTGACGGGCGTCCGGCCTGAGCGCGTCAAGCCGCTTGAGGACGTCCGGGCAGAAATCGTGGTCGATCTCAAGCGGGAAGCGGGAAGCAGGAAGTATGCGGAAGCGGCGGAAGCATTTGGCAACGTGGTTTATGAACAGGCCGACAGCCTGAAGCCGGCCGCCGAAAAATGGAAACTGGAGCCGCGTCAGACGCAGTGGCTGGCCAAGGGTGCCAAGTTGCCGCCGCCCTTCGATAATCCAAAGCTGGCGGCCGCTTTGTTCAGCGACGATGGGCTGAAGAACAAGAGAAATACCGAGGCGGTCGAAGTTGCACCGGGGACTCTGGTGTCTGCGCGCGTGCTCGAGCACAAGCCGGCCGCCTTGCAACCCTTCGAGGTGGTCAAGGCGGACATCGAGAAGCACCTGATTCGTGGCGAAGCGCTCAAACTGGCGACCAGGGACGGCGAGGACAAGCTGTCCAGACTGGCGAAGGGCGAGGCCGTCGAACTCAAGTGGTCGCCGGCACACAGCGTCAGCCGCAACGAGTCAAAGGGCCTGCCGCCTGAGACATTGCGGGCAGTGTTCAAGGCCGATACGGCAAAGCTTCCCGCGTACACCGGGGTAGCCTCACCGGGCAATGGCTACGCGCTTTATCGCATCGACTCGGTCAAGGCGGACGAGATAGGCAAGGATGATCCGCGCGGCCGGGAACTGGCCCAGCAATACGCAAGATCTGTTGCCGCGGAGGAACTCGCCGCCTGGATGTCGACCCTGAAGGAGAAGTATCCGGTGGAGATCAACAGAACCTTGCTGGAGAGCAAGGACCGCTGATGATTTCCGGGCGGGTCTAGTTCCGGTTTCCCATCAGTGTTTTGAGATTGGCAAAGGGCGAGTGCGTGGCCGCCTCGACCGCTCCTCCCGACACTCCGCTCGCCGCAGTGCTGCCCGCCGCCTCCAGTTGTCGTTGATGCTCGTTGTCGTGGCAATACAGGCATAGCAGTTCCCAGTTGCTGCCATCGGGCGGGTTGTTGGCGTGGTTGTGATCGCGGTGATGCACGGTAAGTTCGCGCAGGTTGGCACGGGTGAATTCCCGCGCACAACGGCCGCATATCCAGGGGTAGATCTTCAGAGCCTGTTCGCGATAGCCTTGATCGCGGGTCTCTGCCGCGCGGCGGGCCTCGGCGACGATGTGGTCGAGTTTTCCCGGGGCGGTGCCTTTCATCCGGCCTATTTCTCCTGAAGCAGATTGTTCATCCGCTGTGCCCGGCTCTTGGATTCTGCCTTGTTGATTTCAGACACCTGGCGACCGTAGGCCTCGCGCGCCTCCGGGCCCTGCTGGGTGGCTTCAATGCTGCGTATGCAGCGCCAGCGTTTGCCGGTCTTGGTGACAATCAGACGCATTTCGTTTCGCGGGTGATGCATGCGGCAGTGATAGCAGTAAGTCGGTTCTGTTGCCATGGGAGTGAGTTGATATAAGGCGGTGATGGTTCCAATTATGCTACGCCAAACGCTATTTGTTCCGTCCTGCGCTAAACTCGCTGCACGCAGGTGCAGCATGTCCGCCCGTAGCTCATCTGGATAGAGCACCGGCCTTCTAAGCCGGGGGTAGTGGGTTCGAATCCCGCCGGGCGGACCATAAAATGTTATAAAAAACATATAGTAACACCTTGTTTTGTTTCTAGTGGCGCTTGACGTTGTTCATTTTGGCACAAAATTGTGTGCCCGAGTGTGACCAAATTGTGCCCGACCATCCCTCAATATCACTGGATGTTTGTGCCCAAAGTGTGACCGGCAGGCAGGCCTGCCGATGCCCGGTGGCCGGGATAGCGACGTTGATTTCTCCTTATCACCGGATCAGAGGTTCGTGGGGGTGAAAAGCGGCGTCCGTGTGCGCTTTTCGCGCCATTTTTCGAGGGCCGGGGTCGTACACTGCCGCTGATGGACGCGATTTCCCTGTTGTTCTGCAAATCAGCAACTAGCCGACACTCCGAGCCAATGAGCTGGCTCTGCATCGCCTTGGTCGCTATAGTTGCCGTAGTTGCAAATGCCGGTGCCGAGCTGATTTTTCTCTGGCTCGGCTTTACTGTTGGTCTTTGTCTGCGTGCCCGCGCCGCTGTAGCTGCTCATCGTATTCGTCGTGCCGTTCTCCAGGCAAGCTACTACGTTACAAAGGGTATTGATGAATCGAAGGTTATCCGACTGCGCAATATTGCTACTGCTTACTTCGCAACTGTCATCGCACAAAGGCGTGTCTTCGCGGCTCTGCAAGCCAGTCTTGCGCGTCTCGGCCTGCCTCACGTCTGCTTATCGCCAAAAGTGCTTCCGCAGCCCATCTCCGCTGCCCGGCACTAAGCCAGGGCGACAAGCGCAGTCATCACGCGGGAACTGCCCGCCGACGTCCCTGAGCTGAAGGGCACCTCCAAGCTTAACCAGGTCTCCCGCGATCCATTCGGAGACAAGCATGATTTCCTTCAATTTCGGTGGGCGCGTCGCCATTCACCCCGGCGAAGCCCTCTACTACATTGGCTACAGCCGCACTCTCGAAGGTGCGAAGAAGACGGCGCGAAACTTGATATCGCGCAACGCCTATCCATTGCCACTCATTTCCATTGCTCCCCAGCGCCGGGTAGTTCGTGTCACCGATCTCCTTCATTTTGTCGGGATGGATGAAGCCGGTATCCAGCACGTCCTGGCTCATCAGCCAAGTCCGGTGACTGTCAAACGCGGCCCCGGCCGGCCGCGCAAAGCCGCCCTGACGCGCGAGGCGGGCCATGAGCAATGACTCGATCACTGTCCGCAAGCGCCGCACATGGTCCGCCGTACCCGACGATGTCCTGGAACACCCACAGCTAAGCCTGAGGGCGCGTGCGGTACTGGGATGGATGCTGGGCCGGGCCGATGGATGGGTGATCCAGATCGAGCACATGCTCCGCGTCCTGAGGATGACCGAGTATGTCTGGGCATCCGTCCGCAGCGAACTCCAGGAGGCCGGCTACTACCGGCAAACCCGAGTCCGCCAAACCAACGGCACCATCACCTGGGTCAAGGACGCTCTTTATCCTCCGGAGCCACCATCCCCGAGAGAACCAGGGATGGTGAAAACCATCCTTGGTTCCGCCAGGGATGGCTTAGCCGCGCGCGGTGCAGCCATGCATGGCTCCCTCGGGGATATACCACCTGTAGTTGACCAGAATGAAATACCACCACCACCTACCTCCTCCAACGAACCTGCAGCGAAGGTAATCAGCAAACCAGCAGACTCGGTGGTGGCGGTGGAGTTTCTCGACGAACTGGTCGAGGCCGCGTTCTGGAAAAGCCGGCAGTCGGGGAAATCCATCTGCAACCTGAACGGCTGGCGGGCCACGGTCAGAAAGCGTATTCAGGAAAAAGGCCCCAGTCCGGAAGACCGGGACTGCCTGAGGGAATGGCGCGAAGCCATGAGTGCGCCGCCGCCATCAGTAGTGGAAGTGCCGATCGTCGATGAGCCGATCAATCCCGATCCAGAATTGCGCGAGCAGCGGATGAACATGCTCAATTCCGCCAGCAAGAAATTGAAGGGGCTGACGTGATCCCGAACCCATCCACAGACCTGATGTATCCGCTACGTCATTCCTACGGAGAGTTGATGCAATGATTCTGGCAATCCTCAATACCAAGGGTGGTGTCGGCAAGACCACTACCGCACTCAACCTGGCCATCGCCTGCAAGCTGCGTGGCCGTGATGTTCTCGCCGTGGATGGTGACCGACAGGGCACCTTGATGGCCGCGCTCTCCGGCCGCGAGGTCGAGCCCTCGATTCCCTGCGTCCATTACCCCGACGGTCAGGCGCTGCGCCAGCAAGTGACCTTGGCAAGGGACCGCTATACCGATATCGTCATCGATGCCGGCGGGCGGGATTCGACCGCCATGCGCGCGGCACTGGTTCTGGCTGATCACGTCCTCATTCCGCTGCAACCCCGTTCCTTCGACCTATGGGCATTGAATGACATGACCGGGCTGCTGGCTCAGGCCAGAGCAACGAGGGATATATCGGCCTCCGTCTTCCTCTGCATGGCCGATCCGACCGGCAGTGACAATGCCACGACCGCCGGATCGCTACCGCCAGGTGTGGGCTATCTCGATGCGCCCGTGGTGCGACGGAAGGCCGTGGCCAGCATTGCGGCGATGGGCTGTTCTATCCTTGAATTCCCGGCCAGGGACGAAAAAGCAGCCCACGAATACCGCTGCCTGGCGGCTGCCGTGTTCGGCTGGCCATACAGTGA